>Ga0247824_10000731_pt1 | contig 16986 bp, 13 predicted proteins | sample 13C_PalmiticAcid_FD_194412 | JGI IMG/M metagenome (GOLD analysis project Ga0247824, IMG submission 194412) | Soil microbial communities from agricultural site in Penn Yan, New York, United States - 13C_PalmiticAcid_Day48 | ecosystem: Environmental > Terrestrial > Soil > Agricultural land... | reverse complement strand
CCCCCCCTATTGCCCCCCCGGTTGACGTTCGCCGAGTGTTCTAACTTGCTTTGCAGTTCCCGACTTCCGCTCCTCAACAGGCCTGTTTGCGACTCTCCGGGGACAACACAAGCTCAAGGCGTCCGGCAAGCATCTCTTTGACGCGTCTGTGTACAAGCATGATTCATCAACCGAGTCCTTCCACACCATGGTTCGCGAGCTGGCCCAGATGACCTCGGACGCGAGACCGACTCCGTTCCACCACATGCTGGCGTCAATTGCGTCCGAGGGCCGGCTCATGCGCATGTACACCCAGAATATCGATACTCTCGACACCCAGATGCCGCCCCTGGCGACCACGGTCCCTTTGAACATCAAGGCCCCTTGGCCAACCACTGTCCAGTTGCATGGTGGGCTCGAGAAGATGGTGTGTACCAAGTGCGGCCATTTGGAGCCCTTCAACGCATCTTTGTTCGAGGGCCCGGAACCCCCGCTGTGCGAGAAGTGCAAGGAACAGGATGAGGTGCGGACAGCCTTCGCGGGGAAGCGAAGCCACGGCATCGGCAGGCTGCGCCCGAGAATTGTGCTGTACAACGAATACAACCCTGACGAGGAAGCCATCGGGAACGTGTCCAAGGCCGACCTACGGAGGGTTCCTGATGCCGTTCTTGTCGTGGGCACGAGTCTCAAGATCCCCGGCGTCCGGAGGATTGTCAAGGAGATGTGCCAATTAACCCGGAGCAGGCGGGACGGCATCACGGCCTGGATCAACCTCGACCCCGAGCCGCAAGGTGTCGAGTTCAAGGACTGCTGGGATCTCGTCGTGCGCGGGAAGTGCGACGACATCGCAGGCCTGGTCAACCTGCCACGCTGGGATCAGCAAGACATCGGCGACCGTGAGAGCTACATGGTCACGGGTGACGAGCAGAAGGAGAAGCGGTACGCCGACAGCCTGAATCGCGATAGGATCGACGTGCTTCTCGAGCTCAAGCGCTCAAGAAGCTTGGAAGACGATGGCTTCGCCTCTTCCCAAGAAGCCCAGACGCCCTCCGGCCGCAAGTCCAGGCTCCCCGAGCTCCACGGTGGCATGCCCACCCCGAGCGCGAGCCCCCGCGTCCGGAGTCCACTCCCCTCCATCAAGCCCGCCAAATCCAAACAGAGCACCCTCACCTTTGGCAGCATCTCCAAGGCGGCCGCCCCTCCTCAGAAACGCGCCCCAACAAAACGGAAGCCGCGCCAACCAAAGAAAGAACCCGCCCCCAAACCCCGAAACAGGCTCAACCAAACCTTCCGCGCCACCAAGTCAACAGCCGAACCCGCATCCCTCGAGGACCTCAAAACCCCACAAAAACAAAAACCTACCCCCTCCTCAGCAGCAGCAGCAGCAGCAGCAGCAGCAGCAGACGACTCGGACTCCTCCGCCCTCTCCTCGCCCATCGACATCCCCCCCGGCGCCGACGTCGACCACGCCATCGGCCTCCCGTCCCTGCGGCCCAAGAACAGGGTCGGCAAGCTCTCCCCGCTCACCGTGCTCCCCGGTCCGCCCAACGACGGCGGTGGCAGTGCCGCTTGCTGGCCGGGGGTCTCGCCGCGGACGCCGACGGAGGGGAAGGCGATGGTGGGGCTGCCTGAGGGGGTGACGATTTCGCCGGGGTCGAAGCCTAAGAGTATGGGGCATCTTATTGATTGATTTGGTTTGGGTTGGGCTTGATTTGGGGTGGTGTGGGGGTGGTGTTCTCTGTCAAGTGGGAACGGAGCGTGGTGTTGTTGTTGGTCCGGTGAGATGTTAAGGCCGGTGAGGGGGCTGTTTGGCGGATTGAAAGAGGAGTTATAAAACGTGCGGTCATGGCTGGGAGGCCGTGAGGATGAAGATATGGTGTTCGCTCCCCTGGCGGAGAGAGCACGAGAGAAAGAGAGGTTAGAGACAGCCATGGGCCGGTTATGTCCTGGTTGGGTCGGCATAGCTGAGGTGGAATTTAATACCCGGGTCGGTCTAGAAGACCGTACAGCAGCTGTAGACGAGCAGGTGGAGGCACTCTGGTTGTTTAATGGGGGTGGGTGGTGTTGATGGACAATGGGTGGTGATACCAGATCCTCCCTGCTTGGGAGCGGACAGGATACAGTACTAGGTACCTAGCTACCAGGTACTGTAGAAGAAGAAAATTACGTTTAGGTCTAGACACCGTACCTCATCTTGACAGCGAGAAGAACATTAGCGGTTGGTTATCCATGAGATGAGATGAGTTTGTTTCGTTGGATGAATGTCCCGTTCTCTCCTGTTCTCTCACGGATAGCTCACGTCACGACCGCCGAGCAATATCAAACCTGAGGATGCTTCCAATGCTGTAGTTAATTTCCCAATTATTTTTCTATCCATTAGAAATAACTAACTGTCCTGCGTGTATCGCCTTCCAGCCCCTCCCCTCTCGCGGCGAAACATTATTCTAGATGATTCTGTAACCCTCAATGTGTGTGCCTCCCGTGTCTCCGTGGAGTTCGACCGACCAAGACTGTAAAACGACAATTATGCAACGGCATTCTCAAGGGATAGACATTCTCACCACCACTCGGCACACAACCAGCCGAGAGATACAGATGAAAATCGAGACTCCAGACAGAGAGACACAGAACCGCACGATGTGATAGAAAGAGGAGTAAGGAAAACAAGGCCATCTTAGACGAGTCCCCCAAAGCAGGGGAGAGGGAGAGAGAGAACAAAACGCTATACAGAGCAGTAAGTTGTATAAAACACAAACCCACAACGGGCAAACAAACGCTAATATGCAGAGTGTGTCCTTTTTTTCTCCCCCTCCTCATGCCGCCGTCCTGGTCCCTCCGTCCGAATAAGTGAGACGCGAGTGAAAAAGGGCAAAATAGATGAAGTGACTTCGACTTTTTCGATCGTCGTGTTTAACCCCAACCCCAAGTCCGCGCCGCCCCAGACCCCGAGAGACCCGTCCGAACTTTGATGCCATGGCCCCTTCTCCGCTGCCCCCCGCCCCCTCATCCGTGACCAATGCAGAACTCCGCGGGTATGTGATGTTACTTTAATCAATTCGCAAGGTCTTTGAGGAAGCGGTTGTAAAAGAACCAGAAAAAAATATGAGTATGACAACACACTAAACTCCCAAAGTCGCTCGCCCTCTTTCTTTCAGTTCCGAGTACGCCAAACCGATGCATGATGATGTAAAAGAGTAAGAAGAGAGGCCGATAGTCAATGGACCACATATCACCGCCGTTTTGTCAAGAAAAAATATCAGAGCTCTGATGTTGGCCCGATGCCCTAGTAAGGGCTGTGACGGGCCGGCGGGCTCCGGCTCTGCCACGACGAGTGCCGGAGTGGGACATTCCTATTCTCCGTCCGGCGGTGGCGGTGGAAGTTGAGCCGGTCGCCTTCGTCGTAGTAGTTACGGCGCCGGGGTTCCTCCCTGCGATCGTCCCTTCTCTCGTCGCGCCTCTCTTCGCGGCGCTCCTCGCGTCGGTCGTCGCGGTAAGGGTCGCGCGGGCGGCGTTCCTCGCGGTCGCTCGCAATCTCTCCGTCTTCCAGGTCTGGGTTTCTCCCGCGTCTCTGTTCGTTGGCCCGGTCTTCCTCTTGTTTCACCCTGTCTTTGACGGTAAGATCGCCAAACATCTTCTGGAGCCGCTTGCCCGACACTTTAATATCACCTAGGGGCCAAATCGAAGACAGAAATTCCCTGAGATGATGTTAGTAAAGAACAGAGATCACACGGTCAGCTCCAGCGGTTGCTTACCAGAATTGAGGCTCCAGGCTGGCAAGATCGGTCTCGCTCTCCGCTCGCAGGCTCTTGAGGAAGAACCCAAAGTTTCGAATCTCTTCGCCCAGGATTTTGGCCCGTTCTTTCGCAGCGGGCACCCGCTCCTTGGAGTACATGATGCGCTCCATGTTCGACTTGAGAGGCCGGAGGACTGACCAGACGAGCTGCGCGTTGTCCGAGTTATCAATCTCGTCGTCGCGAAGCTTTGCAAGCTCCTGGAACCGCTCGACGGCCTTTTGCCGCTCTCGCTTGTAGCGCTCCATGGTCTCGGGATCCATCTTGGGTCTCTCCTTCTCCTTGGGCTTCTTCTCGTGCTTGTTATCCGCCTCGACTCGCCGGTGCTTCGAATTGCGGTCGTCGTAGTCATCGTTGTACTTCCGCTTGTCCGGCCGGGGTGTGCCGCGGTCGTTGGCGTTGCTGTACGACCGGTGGTGATCGCGATCACGGTGCTGGCTCGGTTTCTTAGACAGGCCAGGAGCCGGAGAGGCCGACACAGAACTGCCCTCTCCGCGGCGGATGCCGTTCGTCAAGAGCTTCTTGCTGCGGTGGTGGTTCTCCACAGCCTTCTTGGCGTTCGCGTCATTAGAGTACTTGGCCATCAGGACCGAGAGGAGGTACTCGGACCGCCGGACAAGATGAACGGCGCCAGGCGACGAGATTCCCTTGTCGTCTGTCTTTTTGCGCTCCTCCTTCTTGTCCACTCGGTGCTCTTCCAAGAAGAACTTGTCCTGCATCTGGAGCTCGGCATCGTCCCTGATCTGTGTCCAAGCGCCAAAGCCGTACTTGTCAATACCGATGAGCAGCATCGCGTCCTCTCGAGCTCCCCATTCGCAAGAGTACTGTGCCGCCTTGCTGGCATCGGGTAGTCTAAACGTCATGGCATCGCCGTGTTCTTGGAGCACGCGGTGCAGGAGCTTTAGCTGCGGGGGTCGTTCAACGACCGTCTCGGCGTTGACTTTGCGCACATCGCCGAAGTCGACCAAGACCGCCTTCTTGTCCTTTTTGGCAAGCGGCTTGCCGGCCTTCTCTTCTTCCTCGCGGAGCTTCTCGCTGTTGGCATCCATCGCGAGCCGGCTGATGCCCACCAAGTCATCAATGATTGACTTGAGGAAGTCTCGATCTCGATCGCTCAGGCGAGCATCATGGACGATCTCCTCCTCGCGGTCGTCAAAAAAGCCGTAACGGAAAAAGGCGCGGATGAGATTGCGCGTCTCCTTCTCGTTCAGAGGACGGCGGGGATCCGACAGCAACGCCCGTTGCTCCTCCAGCTCCTCCAGCTCCTGCTTCTCCCGCTGTCTCTTCTTCGCAAGACGCTCGGCACGATCATTTTCAATGTTCTTCTTCGAGCCCTTCAGCGCCGCCTTACGGGGGGCGTTCTCTTCCACGGCCCGGGCCAGGTATTCCTCGTGCTTTTGCTGCTCCTCCTCAGCTTTGATGGCAGCAAGCTCATCAGCCGGAATGATCTGATCCCAATCGAGGGCCAGGTCGTCAACCTTGACATCGGTGAATTGCATCCAGTTGTCCCAGTCGATACCGCCACTGCTGAGATTGATTTTGTCATCGACGCCCGTCTTGGTCACTTCGGCATTCTCGAGAATCGCATCGATGTCGAGCTGCTCGAGCTTTTCCTGGTTGCCAGATTGCTCAAACAGATTCTGAGAGCGCATCTTGAGGATCATGGAAATATCCTCGGCCGTCTTTGCCTCGTCCAGCTTCATGCCACGCTCCTTGAACTGCTCACGAAGGGCCTTGCCCTCATCCGTGACGCCTGCCTGGATCGTGAGGTACTCGAGGAACAGCTTGTTGCGGGCACGCTTGACGACTTCTTCCTCAATGGTTTGTTTAGCAACCAGCCGATAAACGTTGACGGGCCTCTTCTGCCCGATACGGTGAGCTCGTGCCATGGCTTGCAAATCCGCCTGGGGGTTCCAGTCCGAGTCGTAAATGATGACCGTGTCCGCAGTCATCAGGTTGATGCCGAGGCCGCCGGCTCTTGTGGACAGGAGGAAGCAGAAATCGTCACTGCCCTCGGCGTTGAAGTGATTGATAGCCATGCGGCGAGGGCCGGCGGGAATCGTGCCGTCAAGTCGCTGGAACTGGTAACCACGGATCCGAAGGTAGTCGCCCAAAATGTCAAGCATCTTGACCATCTGGCTGAAAATCAGGACGCGATGACCGTCCTTCCGCAGCTTGGCAAGAAGCTGGTCCAACAGCATCATCTTGCCGCTGCTTGTAATGAGGCCCTTGATCTGGTCCTCACGACGCGTGCTCCCCGCAAGCACCCGGTCTTCGACGCCCACGAACATGTAAGGGTGGTTGCTGACTTTCTTCAGCTCCATCATGATATTGAGCAGCGACTGCTTGTGACCGTTGCTCACATCGCTGAGGGCCGCGTAGTTCCGGGTGAGGATATTTTTGTAGTACTCAAGCTGCACATCGGAAAGCTCAACCCGGATGATCTTCTCTGTCTTGGGTGGCAGATCCGACTCAACCGTCTCCTTGGTCCGACGCAGAATGAAGGGCGCGATGGCAGCGTGCAGCTCTCGAAGCTTCTCCTGTGTCGCCATTCGCTTGGCCTCTTCATCGTCCACCGCATCGTTATCGGCGGTGGAGAGCAACTCGAGCTCCTCGTCAATCCGGACTTTGCCCGGGTTCAGAAAATCTAGCAGCGCTCCCAGCTCGGCGAGGTTGTTCTGGATCGGCGTGCCGGTGATGAGGACCTTGCAAGGGACGCCGAAGCTATTGAGCTTGAAGTAAAGCTGAGATTCGCGATTCTTCAGGCGGTGGGCTTCGTCGACAGCAAGGGCCTGCCACTTGATGCCTTTGAGGTGGTCGGCATCGGCGAGGATATAGTCGTACGAGGTGACGAGAACATTGAACTTGGTCTTCTTGGTGTTGCCATCGACAAAAAGCTCATAGTTCCGGATATTCGCGCGAGCGGCCTCGGGCCCAAGGTAGACGACGTAGTTGATGTCTGGGGCCCAATGGTTGAAGGTATCACACCACGCCGGAATGACGCTGAGAGGCGCAACAACAAGGAAAGGCCCTTCCTGGCCACGGTCATTTCTTAGCCAGCTGAGGAACGAGACGGTCTGAACTGTCTTGCCGAGACCCATCTCGTCGGCCAGGATGACATTGTTCCCGCGAGTCCAGTTGAGCGCAAGGAAGTTGAGCCCCTTCATCTGGAACTCACGGAGCTCGCCATTCTTGACGTATGAGGGCTGCTGCTCCAGTTTTGTCATCCTCGACCGGGTGTCGGGATTCGACTGTTTCCGATCCGACTGCCAGGATCGTGACGCCCGATCCAAGTACTGGTCGATCTTGTCTTGGGCATGGCTGCTGATCAGGGAAGCCTCTTCCCAGGTGCAATCGTCATACTGGAGTCCTTTCCACTTGACGAAGTACTCGTGGCCATCGTCACCATCGCGGACGGCGACAATGCGCTCCACCTTGGTGAAGTCTTCCAAGGCTTCCTCCTCGCGCTCCCGGTCCAACAACCACTGCTCGCGCTGCTCGGGGCTGATTTCGTCTCCGCCAAATTGCAGATCAAGCTCATACTCGACCATCTTCTTGTAGTAATTCTCCAGCCGGCGAAACCCGCGGAAACCGGCAACAGTCTCGGTGGTTTCCCAAGTGTTGTGGAGATGAGACTTGCCCTGCCACTTGATAAAGTACTCGAAATCGTGTCGAGTGGCGTTTGGTGTGATCTCGACGCCTTCCTTGGGGCGATGCCGAAGAATCTTTTCGATGTAAGGCGAGTTGTCCTCCACATCGACGGCCCAGTAGGCGGGGGTAGTCTCGTCCCCGTCCTCGTCTTCATCGACTTCGCTTTCTTGGTAGGCACCGGCCGAGACTTGAGCGGCGCGACGGCTAGACCACCGCTTCTCGGCCAGGGCCAGGGCCGGTTGTAACTCTTGTTGCCGCCGAGCCTTCTTCTGAAAGCTGCGGGCTTTCGCACCGCCGTAATTATCGGAATCAGTGTCGTCAGCAGATGTTTGACGAGCCGGTGTGCCTCGCTTGGAAGCTGTCACGTTCGGGGCGAGTTAGCCAAGGTCAACGGCAGGGGGTGGGGAGTACGGCTCCACGTACCAGGTAAGGAACGGTCGAGGCGGCGGCGCTTGTTGGCCGTTTTGCGGGGAGCAGGTATCGCATCAGACTCGGATCCGTCTTCCTCATCATCCGAATCGACCTGTTCATGGGGGTCAGCGCACTGCTCAAGGCTGCAGGCGTGGACGATACTCACGACTTTCCGGCGTTGGACAGGGCGTGACTGTTTGACGGATGGTCAGCTCGCGAATGGAAGGAAGGCGTCAGGGAATCATCGTACGCTACGTCGCAGGCCATACAGCTCAGGATTCTCCCGCATATATACGTCTTCTATGGCCAGGGCGGCCTTGCGCTTGGCGACGGCATGGCCTGAAGCCGACGCGTCGTGGTCCGAGGCATCGTTGCTCTGTATTGAGCCTGGGCTTGCTGGGGCATCGAAATCCCCATCATCTACGACATCGTTGTCACTCGGGTCGGACTCGTCCTCCTCCTCCTCCTCCGGGGCGAACGCGGGGCCCTCGTCCGGCGAACCGGCGGCATCGTCGGACGCGGGGGATGCGGCACGGGCCCCGGCGGGCTGGGCGTCTGACAAGTCACTCTCGCTCAGATTACCGTCGGGAACGTGTGTGTCAAGTTCGTCTGCCGACGAGGAAGCGTGTCCGTTTACCGGACCGGGATCCGGGGGTGTAAACATCGTGATGTTCGAGCGCGAGCTGCCTGCTGCAAGACGACGATGTCAGCAAGGGGTCTGGTGCAGTTGGGAGTTCGCGAGTGAGGGGCCCAGGAAGAGCCCGCCGCGGCGACCCGTAATCAGCAAGCAACGGCGGAGAACAGGCCGGTGTCAGGTTTCAATGATGTTTGTCGCATCCCGGGGCGTGTAAGTGATGAAGACGAGGCTGCGGGCGATGGCGGGCAGCAATTGCAGCGCCCAGCGGCCGCGGACACGTAATCGACAGGCCGAATGGCATCGGGGCGACCGCGGGCATCGGGGTCCATCAAAATTCGAGTGTCGGACGGCGCCAGGAGGGCTGCGGGAGGGGTGTATCGATGGGCGTGTGCCAGAATCGAGGGCGGATTTGATGGACGAGACGCGGCGGGTCACAACATGGGCGAGGGTGCAAGGGACAGCCAAGTGCAATACTTACAGGTCATCGACAGCAACCTCCAGGCAGCAGACCCTTGCCTCGGCTTCCTGAGGGTCTGATGGGCTCCGGGTGGTTGTGGGGTGTGGTGTGGTGAAGAGCTGGAGACCCCAGTATGGTTAGTGATGATGGTGTAGCGGAAATTCGCAGCGGTGGTCGGTTGGAGGAGAAAGAATGTGGAAAATGGTGAGTCGGACCAGGCACCTGGTGGCCTGTGCTCGCCGCTGGCACAGCCCCACTCGGGGCGTGCGGATTGGCCCCAGGGCCCCCAACAGCCCGTCCGGGCGAGGCGGGCAGCTGGCTTTCCTCCAGCCTTCCCGCCTTCCCAGTCTCCTCCCGTCCTCAGCTGCACTCCGACTTTGACTTTTGGGCTGACGGGCTCAGTTCCAGAATTTTTGGGACCTGGGACTTGGGCCTTCGGCAGCCTTGCAACTTGCAATGGCAACTTTGGAGAGCGCGACGATGATTGGGAGAGATGCTTACCAGATGATATGAACTCGTGTGGTTCTCTCTCTCTGCTCCTCAATTCGGTAGGTGATGGGTGTGGTGCGTGGAGTTGAGGTTGACTTGGCAAGCTGGACTTGACAAATTCGACTCGACTGTATTGATTGACGTAAATGGGTTGATTTGCCAAGTTTGACTTGACTGTATTGATTTCGATGAGTTGGTTGGCGTGATTAATTTGGTAGCGATGGAGTGACAGTACGGAGTGGTGCGGTTGATGAGAATCTCGAAGTTTTGGGGCTTTCTGGGGTTCAAGGACAGAGGCAAAGCGAGCAACACCAGCAAAGCTCTGTCGAAGGTCAAGCAAACGCTCAACTGCACACCTCAACGTCATGCCCCGGGCATAGCTCCGGATTACTCGGGCTGTTGAGGTTTCCGTCGTTTTTAGGGTTTCAAAAAAACATAACTCGCAGATGCACTGCGTTCATCGTGCAGAATAGTTACGGAACTGTGATTCAAGAAGCATAAACCACACATGGCAGGTTGCATGCCCATGCGTGCCTGCTTACCCGCAGTGAATCGACACGCCAGACTTTGAGAGACGGTGCTAGCCTTGCTCTGTAACATCGTACATGGAGTAATACCTAGGTAGCAGCGAGAGAAGGTAAAATGAACATTTACCTTAACCAACAGCATACCTTGATTGCCTTGTGTATGAGATCTACCTTGTTGACAACTGCCATGGCCGAAACATGGAGAACCAGCCCTGACAAAGTCAACGAAGAATGGATTGCTTGGAACAGCTCTAACCTTCTTGGTGAGTTGTTACATAAATAAAACTACCTAACAGAAGCGCAGTATTCGCTCATGCCGCAATGCAAATATGTGTCATCTGCGTGTCCCATTAACAGAGTACCTGCAACTTGAAAATGAGGATGCGTGCATGACAGAGGCAGAGTGTTGCTGTTGGTAAGGTAGGTTGGCCTATCAGCTGCGGCACATTCAGGCTGACGGGTGCCAAGCCGACGCCGCCTTGCAGTCTTTGTGGCAAGCAGTGGGTCCCTTGGCTTTTTGCCCTGCCCCTCCTCCACAATCAACAACGCCAGTGCAGGTGGCATTTTCGAGGGACTCGATTTTGACCCACCAGTGGCAGCGCCCCTCCTTCTTCAACAGCCCAACTTTCTCGGTCGGCCCACTGCTGCAGACCGGATTATCTCGCGCATCGAGGACCCGTGCAGTGTTTGAGGGGGATCACGCTGTTCCTTGTCCACACCATCGTCTCCCCGAACCCGAAATCGAACGAACCCAACGCGCTGTTGGTGCAAGACGAGCTGCTGTGCCCCGCATAACCCCAGAGAACCAGCATCATGGCCGACAAACTCACTCGGTATGTGCTGTTCCCCGGTCGCTGGAAATCGCACGACATCATGGCGCATTGGCGGGCAAATTTACCCTGCGAACATGCGCTGACCGCTTTTGTCACAGTGTCGCCATCGTGAGCAGCGACAAGGTACGACTCCTCGAACCCCGCGGCGAACCGGGTGGCCCCGACGACAAAGAAAGACTGACCCAAGCTTACGATGGGTGTGAATAGTGCAAACCGAAGGTGCGAGGGCCGGACATAAAGGTCGAAATAGTGCGCGTGTTAACGGAACTAGAAATGCCGTCAAGAATGCAAGAAGTCATGCCCCGTCGTCCGCTCCGGCAAACTCTGCGTATGTCTGCCGTCCCCCATCCCTTGATGCGCAGCAGCTAACCATCCTGCAGATTGAGGTATGTCCGAGACGCCGACGCTGCCCCCATCGCAAGCCGGCATCTTCTAACAATCCGCCCTCAAGGTGACCCCCGAATCGCGCATCGCCTTCATCTCGGAACAGCTGTGCATTGGTTGTGGTATCTGCCCCAAGCGTTGCCCCTTCGGCGCCATCACCATCATCAACCTGCCCACCAACCTCGAGAGCCAAATCACCCATCGCTATGCCGCCAACAGCTTCAAGCTCCACCGTCTTCCCATGCCCAGGCCCGGCAACGTTTTGGGTCTTGTGGGAACCAACGGTATCGGCAAGAGTACCGCTCTCAAGATTCTGAGCGGCAAGCTCAAGCCCAATCTGGGCAGGTTCGACAACCCGCCTGACTGGGAGGATGTGATCAAGTACTTCCGTGGCTCTGAGCTGCAGAGTAAGGGTTCTTGAGCCAAAGTAGATTTCGCGCCTTGCTAATACGCCGGTAGACTACTTCACCAAGCTCCTGGAGGATGACCTCAAGGCCGTCGTCAAGCCGCAGTACGTCGACCAGATCCCCAGGGCGGTCCGCACCCCCGACAAGAGCGTCAAGGCCTTGATTGAGAGCCGCCGCTCGATGGACAACCTGGACGAGGTGCTTGACACACTGGGTAGGGTACCCCCTTTCTTTATTCTCGTCAAGTCCAGGCGGCTGACACGTGAACAGAGCTGCGTCACATTTACGATCGTGATGTCAACCTCCTTTCCGGTGGTGAGCTGCAGCGTTTTGCCATCGGTACCGTCTGTGTGCAGAAGGCCGATGTGTACGTTCTGATTTATCCCTTTAACCGGTCACACAGGGCTGACATCCGCTAGGTACATGTTTGATGAGCCGTCGTCGTACCTTGATGTCAAGCAGAGACTGAGCGCTGCCCGCATCATCCGGTCTCTCCTTCGTCCCGATGACTATGTCATCGTCGTCGAGCACGATTTGTCCGTGCTAGACTATCTTTCGGATTACATCTGCGTTCTCTACGGTCAGCCGGCCGTTTACGGTGTCGTCACCCTCCCCTACTCCGTCCGCGAAGGCATCAACATTTTCTTGGATGGCCACATCCCGACCGAGAACTTGCGCTTCCGTGAGGAAAGCTTGACTTTCCGCATCGCCGAGGGTACCGAGGAGTTCATCGCCGAGAAGTCGCGGGCTTTCCGCTACCCGGCAATGGAGAAGACGCTCGGCAACTTCAAGCTGAGCATTGAGTCCGGTAGCTTCTCCGATTCGGAGATCATCGTGATGATGGGTGAGAACGGTACTGGCAAGGTGAGTCGCAAAACGCGGGATTCAAGGCAGACCGAACGACTAACATGCGAAGACCACTTTCTGCCGTCTCTTGGCCGGTGCCCTCAAGCCCGATGGAACCCAGAAGGTCCCAGAGATGAAGATTAGCATGAAGCCGCAGACTATTACACCCAAGTTCGAGGGTACCGTCCGCCAGCTGTTCTTCAAGAAGATCAAGGCTGCATTCCTGTCTCCTCAGTTCCAGACAGACGTTGTCAAGCCTCTCAAGCTTGATGACTTCATCGACCAGGAAGTCAAGAACCTTTCCGGTGGTGAACTTCAGAGAGTATGTTGCCGTCTTATCCGAGTTGCACTGGCACCTTGCTGACACTGGACAGGTGGCCATTGTTCTGGCCCTCGGCATGCCGGCCGATATCTACCTCATCGATGAGCCGTCAGCTTGTAAGTTACTTTTTGTCTTCGACACTCCGCGTTGCCGTGCATCCAGCTCACATGTGAACAGACCTCGATTCCGAGCAGCGTATCGTCGCCAGCCGTGTCATCAAGCGGTTCATCATGCACGCCAAGAAGACTGCCTTCATCGTCGAGCACGATTTCATCATGGCGACTTATCTCGCTGATCGTGTCATCGTCTTCGACGGCCAGCCCGGTATCGATGCGCACGCCAACAAGCCCGAGTCGCTCCTGACTGGCTGCAACACCTTCCTGAAGAACCTGGACGTCTCCTTCCGCCGTGACCCCACCAACTACCGGCCTCGTATCAACAAGCTGAACTCGCAGCTTGACCAAGAGCAGAAGCTGAATGGCAACTACGTAAGTCTGGTCTTCAATCTGTGCAACTGGCAGGCAGCTAACGACCCTGGCAGTTCTTCCTGGAGGACCCCGACAAGAGCTCGTGAAAAGGGCATTCCCAAGGACACCCATGATCAGCACGGCCGCCGGCCCCCTCATGACGATGCATTGGATTCCGGCGTTCTAGGCGTACAAAAAGGCGGCAGCTGCAAAAACCGGCCCGGCGGCGCCCGCGGCGGTCTTGACGGCGCATCGGAAGAGGGCGGCATGTCCGAAGACGACGATCCGGACATTTAACATCGGCGGCGGCAGCCTATCCCCTGTTGCCTGGTCCTATCGAGAGTTGGCTCTTCTGAAGCCGTGCCACCCCTGTGGGAGGTGGCAATCTTGGTAGATTGAGGGGCAATGGACCAAGTTGGATGGCTGCCGCCCGGCCCCAGCGCAGATTGTCTGCACGTGGCCGAGGTGAACATAGTGCTTTATATAGCAGAGCCGTAGGAGGACTCCAGAAGGTAGTGAATACAATTGTGATGCACACAACTGCTGTACTACGGACGGAAATGTACTGTAACGCGAGGAGCTCAACCAGAAGGGTCAAATCTGGCCTCGACTGGGTTCTTCACATACACTCGTAACAAAAGGAAATTAACCATGTCAAAACTACAATTCTATTCAATTCCAAACTTTTTGTTCCTACAACAAAGAAAGCTGTAGCAGCCATCTAAGCAAGACAAGCCAGCCCAGCCGCCCGAGTGACCCCGGCCAACTTGGCTGACAGATTACAATGGTACCTGATGATGAATGACCTTGACCTGGTGAGGGTTAGGTTAGAGAAGCTGTGGGTAACGTACTGTTTTTCGTCTTCTTTCTTTTCAAAAACACCGACCGCCCTGCGACAAAATTTCACCGCCACGACACACACACCACACCGAAACACCTCGTGCAACCCCCCTTGCCGCATTGTCCTAATACAACAACCCGACGTCAAGCACCGTGTTGCCGCTGCCTCGAGAACGACGGCCGCGCTGCCGCCGACGACGACGACGAAGACGGCGACGATGATGACTGGGGTGATTCCACCACTCGTCGATTTGGTCCTCTCCCGAGCAAACGCCGGACGTGGTAGGTTTTTCCTAGATGATTTGGCCCCCTTCGCTTCCCGAGCGGAGACCGCGGCGTGTCTGCCACTCCTCGACGATCTCGCCCTCTTCGCTGCCCGAGCGGAGGACAAGCGTGTGCTTTACCTCCCCTTCCTTTTCCTCCTCTTCTTGTTTGATGTGCAAAGGGGTAAGCTTGCAGGGGTGAGGAAGAATGAAATCAGCCTTGTGGAATCGTCGTCGTCGTCGTCGACAACGGTGCAATGAGGGCGACTAATCCTCCTCAATCTCCCCCTCCTCGCTGCCCGCGCGCACGCTCGGCGTCGCCCGCTCCTTGTCCTTTTCCTTGTGCAGCGGGGTCCGCTGGCTCCTGCTGGGCGGGCGGTCGGCGCCGGCGGCAGCGGTGCGCTCGACGCTCTCGCGCTTGACGCGCTTGGCGGCGTGGCGGGCGCGGTCGTTGTGGTCGTCCTCCTCAGACGGGCGGGGCCGGGTGCGCGAGTACGAGGAGCTGGGCCGCTCGTCGCCGTACGGCAGCTCGTCGACGTCGCGGTCGAGGACGCGGCGGCGGTAGAGGCGCTCGCGGTCCTCCTCGCGGGTGCGCCGCTCCCGGTCGTAGTGGTTGATGTCGTCAGGGCGGGCGGGGCGGCGGTCGTAGTCGCGGTGGTCGCGGTCGCGCTCACGGTCCCGGTCCCGGTCCCGCTCCCTGTCCCGATCCCGCTCACGATCGCGGTCTCTCTCTCTGTCGCGGTCACGGTCACGCTCCCGGTCGCGCTCGCGGTCACGGTCACGATGGTCACGCTCGCGATAGTCGCGGCGGTCGCGTTCTCGGTCGCGCTCACGATCACGATCATGATCGCGGTCCCGCTCCCGGTCTCTGTCGCGGTCGCGCACGGAGGGGGACCGTCGCTCCGAGAGCAGGACGTCGGCGGCGCTGGTCTTGCGGTAGTTACGCTCGCGCTCGGCCACAGCATGGCGGCGCTCCGCCTCGTAGGTGTTGTGCTCGGGGCTGCGGCTCCTGACGGAACGGGCACTGCTGCGATGAGATCGCTCACCTCTGTCACGGTAGCCATCTGGGCGGTCACGACGGCGCTGGCGATCCTTCTCGGCCTCGTCCTCCTTCTCCTTAAGGCGGCGGATGTGCTTCTCAAAGGCGCCGCGCCGGGACTCGTCGGAGCTGACGGCCTGGAAGGCGGGCACGTGGGCAAGTCGGCTCCGAACCTGCTCATAAGTGTCATTGACGCCGATGGGGGGCTCCATGCGCTTCATATGCGAACGGAGGTCCTCCAGGGCACGGCGCTGCTGGCGGTCTGGCTGCCTGTCATCGTCGGACCGCTTGGTCCGCTTTTGGATCTGTTGGAGGAGGGTCAGCAAAGGGTTCGTGCAATAGGGGGCGCGGCAACATACCCGCTCAAAAATAAGCTCCATGACATCGCGTTCAATGTTAGCTGTGCGGCGATCACCTTTGAGAACTGACTCGAACTCTTGAAATGTGGCCTTGGGAGTGACCTCGAAGCGTTTGTCCTAGGGAATGTGAGCTTGATGGGTCTCTTCAAGGCAAGCAGGGGGGGCTTGAACTTACATCAATGACATCCAAAACATCATTCCTGATGCTTCTGAGAGCACGCTCCTCCTCTTCAACCACGTCCCAAAAGAGATCCATGGCTGTCGAGCCATTCTGGCCAGCCATGGCCTGGTAGCGCTCGTCGGCTTCGATCAGGGGGTGAATCTGGCTCCACTTGGTGCCGGCCTTGATCTTGCCGTCCTTTCTCAGTTCCGAGAGGAGGGCAATAAAATTGTCACGAGCCTTGCGCTCGCGGCGGAGCTTCCTGTTCTTGTCCTCCTGGACAGAGTCGTTGAACTTGCGCTCCAACGCCTTGACGTGGTTCTGAAAGACGGTCAAGACGTCATACTTGGTGAGGGACTTGTACTTCTCATCCTTCTGAAACGGAGCAGTGCTCTGGATGGTCTCTTGAGCCTCGGACCATCGTGTGTAGGGCTCCAGGTTCAAGGTCGGCAGCAGCTCGATCAGGCCGTCCATGGCACTCTTGCGCAGGGCCACCTGCTGCTCCTTGTGGGCCTTCTTGAGATCGACAATGTAGTCCCCGAAGAGCTGGCGCCGCTCGTTCTCGTTGTTTGTGGAGCGGAAGATGGTCTCGCCCTCGATCATAGGGCGGGCTGTCTTCCAGCGAGTGTAGTGCTTGATCTCGGGATGGCTCCGCAGCATGGTCGCAAAGTCAGCACGTAGCTTGGTCAGCCTCTCCTTTGCACGCTCTTTATCTTGGACAACGACATCGTGGCAGTACTTCTCAAAAGCAGCCTTCCTGTCCCTGGGGTCTTTGATTGCGCGGAACTGGGGGTCTTTGACGGTGGCTCGGATGGTCTGCTCCCAAGTCCAGTCGGGCTGGACACCGCTGCGGCGGAGGAGCTTGACGAAGGCAGCCTCAGCCTCCTCGGCAGTGGCATACTCGGGGTCGTTGGTCGCGGGGACGAAGGCCTGGGCCTGGATGTTGTTGCCGAAGGTCAGCTGGCGCGATTCACTAATGGGCTCACGATGATCGCGGTAGTGGTCGGCACCTCCAAATCCACCATGATGGCCGGCGCCCTGGCCGGGGAGCGGCGTGGCAGGAGTTCTGGATGGGCCAGTCAGTACGTGCTTAAGACAAGGGGCAAGGGGATTGGGGGTTAGGG
>Ga0247824_10000730_pt1 | contig 16990 bp, 17 predicted proteins | sample 13C_PalmiticAcid_FD_194412 | JGI IMG/M metagenome (GOLD analysis project Ga0247824, IMG submission 194412) | Soil microbial communities from agricultural site in Penn Yan, New York, United States - 13C_PalmiticAcid_Day48 | ecosystem: Environmental > Terrestrial > Soil > Agricultural land... | reverse complement strand
ATCCCATATTACCTCCCCCCCCAACCAACCAAAAAGAAACAACAACATAAGAGAGTGTGTCATGAGGCAGTCTCACCCCGCGATGTACTGTGAAACCATCATCGAGCGTGCGTGTGTTGGATCTGCGTCTCGGGCCCCCCAGCTTCAAACAAAGTCCAAAAAGCCTCACGAAATTGAAATGCCCGCGCTCAGCAGGGCATAGTTCGACAGCTTGAGCGAAATGGCCTTGGACGTCGACGTCGGGAACTCCGGGGTGAAGGTCATGCGGCCGTCCTTCCGGAAGGCGACCTCGCCAAAGGACTCGGAAAGCTCCTCGAACCGGGCGTTGGGCCGGGCGCGGTTCATCTCGGCGATGATAGCGTCGCTCCAGACGCCCGAGCACCGGCCGTTGCGGAGGATAAAGTGGGGGTTGAGTGGCGGGAACGGTGAGTCTAATTATGGAGGGGAGGGGGTTAGTCGCCGTTTTTGTGTGAGAGGAAGTAGAGCGGGCAGGGGGGCTTACCGAGATCCACGTAGCGGATTCTGAGGTGCTCGACCGATCGGAGTCTTCCGAGGGCCCGGATGCCGGCAATGACCAGCTCCTCAAAGGCGTTTATAAAGTTCATGTCTGTGATGCCAGATCCAGACTCGTTCCAGTGGGCCACCTGCCGGCAGCAGTTCTTCACGGTGAGGTCGATCGACTTGAGACGGCTCTGTCTCGGATCCTTGTGCTTGGCCATCAGGTCCATGAAAAACTGCTTGCAGACTCGGCCCGTATAAGATATGTGCTCCAGTGACGGGGACGCGGCACCGTGGGCCAGCCGTGAGCAGAAGTGGACTCGGTTCGAGACCTTGAGGAAATATGCGGGGAACGACAGCTCGCGACGATAGTCCCCCTCGATGCAGAGGTCGAGACTGGTCAGGCGCATGGGCTTCGCGAGGATGCTGGCCATGGTGATATAACTCTTCGACTTGGGCTTGCTGTACGAGCCGTGCCATTCCTGCAGGCTGGGCAGCGCTGACATGATGGTCTCAAAGTCCTCTACCCCCCTGATCAGATTCCACTGCCCCTTGCAGATGAGCGTGCGAACGGTGTGGACCTTTGGCATCACCCGGACCCTCTGTCCGCCGCGGTCTCGAACCCAGTGTTTCACTTTCGGCGCCTTCTTCCGCTCACCCCCTTCCAACGTCAGGACACACACTTCCGGGAGGGTTTCTGCCACGAAATAAAAGGCCTCCTCCAGGGAACAATTATCCATCGGCAGCACGTATGAGGCAGTGGTCAGGCCGTCGGGGGTGACCGTCGGAAGCGTGTTAGCGTTGGATAAGGCCAGGGGCCGGTACTTGGGGTGGAACACAGGGAACCATATTTCGAGGTGTTTGACATAGGATCGCAGGTGGGGTCGAGTCGTAAAGTAGGCGATCGAGCCCTTCAGGGACGCGAGCGATGCCTTCAACTTGATGTGGCGGTACAGTCGCTCTTGGATCAATATCCTCCACGACGCGCTCACCAAGGACAGCTCCGAGAGTTCTTTCCGTCGCGGATGCCGGAGGGCAGTGCCCCAACGCGTGATGGAGCTCTTTGACGTGGTTGAGACGCGGAAACCAAACAGGTGGTCGAGGATGCATTCGTGTATCTCGGTCGGCAGGTCATTGAGGCTCATGTCAACGCCTGCGCCAGCAGATTGTATTGTAGGCAGTCCGGCGGGATCCGAGGTGTTCGAGTTCATGAACCGGCTGGTAGGACAGCTGATACAACGCAACTCCGTACTGCGCGGCTCGGGTTGGGGAAAGGGCGTGCTGCTCGGCCGGGTCGGGGGGATGAAGTCTTGCATCCGCGACTGATCGAGCGGCGGGCTGGGCGGCCCCGGCGACACTGGGTTCGAGGCCGCCGCCATGATCGAGACTAGTTCAACAGCGGCATTGCCCTCATCTTCGTGTATTGATTGGGCCCTCTCGGCCCTGGGCACCTGGGTGTCGATTGTGAGGGGGTCGGCGCGGGTGGCGTCGTGGTCGAGCGAGGTCGTCGGGCAGAGCGCATCCATGGTTTCCCAGAAAGGGTAGTTATCGGCTTTCAATCGTTCGGCGGTTCTTGGAGGACCATGGCAGAGCAGCCGGCCTTCTCAAACCTGGGTCGGACACGGAACGAACACGGAGCGAGAGGACACGAATCGGGGGACGGACGGGGAGCGGCGCGGGTGCGGGTTGGTCGGGTGTTTCGTGTCCGGTGGGCTAATTGGTGTCGCAGGATTCTGGCGGAGTTCTCGTGCAATAGCGCACGATGATTCGACGACAGATCAACACTTCTCGAAACTCTGTTTTTATTTGTTTTGCATGCGCAGCCGGCTGGTAGATTTGGTCGCGTGGATGGGCGCCGCGGGGCTTTGACGGTTTGTTGGGGGTGTGTGGAAGGTGGTTAGGTTCTAGATCAGGCCGTGCGTGAGGCCTTGCCTTGCACCCAAGCAAGGAAGGCCCAGACGCTGCAGCCCCAAGGACCGGAATTTCTGTCCGTGTAATAAAACTTCAAACGAAAAGGGTATCGTATTTTCCCAAATATCTTACTGCGCAAAACCTCCGACAGCCCAGACGCCTAGCAATGAGGATACAACAACAAAGGCAATTCTTGCGACTTGTCCTTTCCTTTCCTTCCAGACATGTCTAACCCCAGCCAGATCGCGATGCAACTCCTCACTTATACATACAATGAAGCGCAAAAAGACCCACACAATCGCATGCACCCGCTCAGATCCCTTCGTCAACCTTACTTCCAACTCGCACGGACGGGAAGTTCCACCGGCGTCATCGGAGGGTAATTCGGTCGATACAGCGCCGTGTCGTATGCTGCTGGGCCTTGAGCCGACATCTCTGACAACGACCGACCAAACAGTTCTGAGCGCTCGTACGCTTCCAGCTCAGGCTTTTCATCGCGACGCGCCCCATCAAGAGTGCTGGAAGGCTCCGAGGGTGCTTTGTCTTTTGCGTTTGCGTTCTTATTCCGACGAAGGAGCCAGACCGCGGCGATGCCGAAGCCGCAGACAAGTGCCACGCACCCGACCACGCCCCCGATGATGGCGCCCATGTTGTTGGCGACGCCTCCGCTGTCGGATTGTGTACTGGAGTTTGCGGCCGGTCCCGATGTTGAGCTGCTTGCGGCAGGTTCGTTGCCGCCTCGAGCATTCGACGGCGCTGGAGCTGGCGTGCTAGCTGGCTCAGAACCGGTTGAGGTGGGAGAGCTGATAGAGCTGGTAGACCTCGCCGAGACTGACGTTTTGGTCGATGTCGACGTCAATGTGGTTGTGGTGGCCGACTCTACAAAGGGATCTGTAAAGCCCTTCCAATGGTCTTGGGTGATATCATCCGCGCAAGCAAAGTTCGTAACCGGATCTACCGCAGGCTGATGGGTAAGGATCGCCATGGAACAGAACGTTTTCGAGCCATCGGTGCTGGGCAGCAGAATATCAGTTTCCGGGCAAGGATTTCGCCGTAACAGGTTGTCTGACATACCAACGAAGGGTGGCCATGGTAGAACTGTCTGGGAACCCGCACCCTGTGGAACAGAGATTTCGATCGACGCAATTGCCCGCCATACAACCCGACGCATCAATAACGGTGGTAGCACATAATGCCCAGAGCCCCCCCTCAATCCGGAAGTCAAACCCAAAGTCGGCAGTCCGCGCTCTCCTCGCATCCCCGCTTCGATATATCGTCTGGAGCCTAGTGGCAATGACCGCTATTTGAAGGGCGCGTTTCTCAACGATTGCTCCTCTGGTGAGATTCTGATCGGGTTCCTGCCAGCCAGAGAGAGCCAGGGCGGCCCCATGGCCGACACGGCTGAGAAGAAGCAGTCCCGTAAGAATGAGGAGACGCATTGAACCCTCGAATTGCTGCCAGAAACGAAGAACAGAAAGGACGACAAGACACAATGAGTGTGCTCCGACAACGAGACGCTGCTTGGAATTCCTCCAGGCATGAGAACGCAAGAGTAACAGGGCGAAAAGGAGTCGTGGAACAAACCAAGACAAAACAGGGGAGCCACCTGGGCTTCCTATTATAAAACGGCCGCCAGCAGTCTCATTGTGTAACATTCCCTGTGCCTAACACAAACATCTCGGCAGTATCTGAATCCTGGAGCCCTCGCGCTGAACAGCCAATTGCAGCTGCAGGAGTCCGTCCGGCGCGCTTGGTGTTGACAGCAGACCCGCTTTTCAAGGCTTTGGTAACGAATCATGTCCGAGTTCCTGGCTTGATCCGGCGGCACCAGCGCTTAGCGGAACCGGTTCATTGTCCTCCCAGCTCTATTCTGGGCCTGGGACTGTGGCTTCCCCCTTGCCGCCGTTGGCATAACCCGAAGTGGGCCTGCAGACACGTCGAGAGATGATGATTTGAACCCCCATTCCCCTCGCGGTTTCATGGGGAGACTAGCTCACCGCAGTTCGCGCCTTGCTCCCCAAAGCTTCAAACCAGCTCGCCTGCCCCATGGTCCGCGCTGGTGAGACCTCCCTGATAGTGACTGCCGCGCAAGTTTTTAGTCCATGGGGCAAAGCGAGCGTCCGTCCTTGGGGAGAACAAGGTGCACCAAGTCAACACTTGTTGTTTGTCTGATGACCAGCCTATCGATCCTTCTGTTCCCCATGGGCATTTCACAAGAACCCACTTCATTTCCAGTGTCTCGAGGCCTTGAAGCTGGAGACACAAATCTCTCGCTCGGGTGCAACGGAGCCGATCCCGATTGAGTTTCCGGGTCGTTCGATCAATTGTCCCCACCGGCCGGCTCTTTGTGGAGCCTATGTCTGCCAGCGGCCCGACCCCGGCGTGCCCGGCCGGGATTGCCCTTCCCGAACGAAACCTGACCTACCGGCCACCCCTCACCAACCTTAGTTGAGCCCAACAAGCGCTAGGCTCTAGTCTCTAGGCCAACTCAGGTCGGCACTCAAAGGCTGTGGTTCGGATACGTAAGCAGTCTTTGCTCTTTTTTTGCTTGGGTGCTTTTCCCCCAGCTCTATCCCAATTTGCCATCCTTCATGAAGGATAATAGCTCTGCTCCCAGAGACCGAGGGGACTCAGTAGGATTCGCATCCCCCTTCATGCGCACTCCCAAGAATCCTCTGGAATTCTCCGATAGTTATACCATGTAGGCAACCTGTAGGGCATGGGCTGTTTGTAGGCATTCTCGCATCATGCCTTTGGCAACCAAGCTCGGAAATGAATTGAAGCCTGTGATGAGGAGGCGGAGCAATGGCCCATGCTCGCTCAACGCATTGTCCAAAGGCCAGATTCCCGTTGCTCATTGAAAATTGTCAATGCATTTACGTAGTAGGGTGGAGCAGTCCATTTTCTCTTGTCCTTGATTTGGGATGACAACAACACTGGATCGTTTGTGTTCTGTTGGCTCCACCGAGTTCCTTTTACCTTCCTTAACTGAAGGCAGAGCCAGCAACAAACAGGCCAGTTGAGCCGAGAACGCCACTGCAAATCTCCGACAAGGCGGTAGCATTCGGGTGCATCAAAACTTGGCACATTGCGGGGGTTGCGGGAAACCCTGGCGTTTCAGATGCTCAGACTCGGAGGTTGCAGCGGACATCCTCGAGTTGAAACTGCAGAAGGGGCGACTTTCACGGGGTCATTCCCTCTTGGTCATGGCGCGACGACAGCGACCCCTGGTTACGTACCGTGCTTCGAAGGTGCCTGCACCAAACAGGTCCCTTGGCATCTCATGAGCGACAGATGTTTCCGAGCTGCCATCCTTGGAATGATGAATTGTTTTTCGACTGCACCAATACGGGGCGGCTCTGAGAGTTTGTCGAGATCACAATCCGAAAAGTCCTGTAATCCTCTTCACGGACAGAGGACGAAGTACCTAAGAACGGCCGATGCAGTCCTTCATGCTGCCCCACAAATCGACTGCGTTATGGGGCTTCGGTTGGAGATGGAAAATGTTAGCGCCAGTGGTTGCCGACCTGTTATCAGCTATCCTCCAATAACATGGGAATCGGCAGTTCCGCCTAAGATTTTCAACTCCTTGTCCACGTCCACACATCCGGCGCAGCAAGTGCAGGTGGTTTGGACCCTTGTCAGCCACATCCCGTTGCAACGGGCCGCCAAGCTTCCTCGCTGGACGTCAAGAACCTTGAGCCTCAGGGGCCGTCATTGCTGAAGTCGCGTCAGCAGTCGATTGGGCCATACACGGTCAACCCTGATTGCAAGGGGCTCAACGGCCCATCGAGAATATCCAATGGCAGTCGGTTTTGCAGCTCCCCCCATCAACACGTCACCTCGCACTGGGACACAGAGAGATCCCTGGCTCGGTAGCCCGCATAAGAAAGGCGCTGTGGCGGATTTTCCATGCAATGGCAGGTTGAACTCAACAGCCGCGTTGTACCAGCCGATTGAGGGGCGATCTTTCATGCGCCGGATTTATTATTTTTATTCTGTGTGGTTGTGCCGCGACAGCCACTCCCGCCGGTCAAGACCACTCCGAGGGCGCGGTGGCAGGCGGCCGGGCCCCTGGAAAAGGCAGCATGAACATCACGGAGCAACGCCGCATCGCCGCAATAACCGACCCAGTGTCACTGGCATTGCGAGTTCATCAAAGCAGGCCAGGAAGCCTGGCCGATGTGGAGGCGAGGCCATTCAGTTCATCCGCCTTTTGCCCCTTTGGGTTGTGTTGAGAACCCAAGGTCGGTTGCCGTGGCCAAGCCAGGCCCAGGTGGGGCCTCGATCCCACATGCACCTCACACATTCCTACATGGGAGGAACACCCGAGCTGGGCGTCTCCGGACATGTACATCTCGGACAGTCTGCAGTGTTTGAGGTCGATGGGGGTTTTCTCGTATGCAACTCGTCGAAACCTCGAGACAGCCTCCGACTGGAGGAACTGGGCCCCGGAAGCCCAGGATCTCCCGTTTGACTTGGCATCCACTTTCAGGGGCAAGTGCTCCTCCGTCACATCCTTGTCTCTTTTGTAACCCCCTGGACGTTGTCCACGCATCACAACACTGAACAGCCATGTTGCTTGGGATCTTCGTCCCAAAAGAGGGTCCCAAGAGGGGTCCCAAGGGCCACCAGCTTCATGCACTCTTCCTCAGTTAAATAGCAGCTGGCCTGCGTCTCTCGTTGGAGCATTGTTCTCGTCATTAACCTGTTGTCATTTGCTTGGTTTTCTTTCCTGCATCCCCTTCCCTCCTTCACTTGGGTCAAGGCTCTTTATTGATCGCCTTCAAACCCCGTTTTCACTTCATCTTCTCTTCCTGTGCTGTGCATATTACATTCTTCGTTCGTTCCCTCTGAACCAGCAGATCCATTCTGGTTCTCTTCTCTTCCTCAACCGTCCCTGGTTTAAAGGCTTGGCTCTCACCAAGTATCCTTCGTCTCTACTCAACTTCACTTCGGTCCCTCCTTCACCTTCACTCATAAACACAAACGACAAATCCCGCAGCCATGGCTGGCCGACTGCTCGTTTGTTTCACTGCTGCTCTTGCTGCCTTGGGTGTCTCGGGCCTCCCGACATCCAGCAACAAGACGGATGGCTTCTATATCGGTGTGCCTATCAGCAACCCGAATGAGCAGAATCCTATCCCCCACCGGTTCATCGTTGTGTACAACAACACCTTCAACGACGACGACATCGAGGCGCATGAGACCAGCGTCATCAAGACCATAGCGAAGCGCAATATCGCAAAGCGCAGCCCGATGACAGGCAACCTCCTGTCAACCAGTGTCGACACGTTCCGGATCGGCGGGTGGCGGGCTATGGCCCTCGAGGCTGACGACCTGATGATCAACGAAATCTACTCGGCGAAGGAGGTCAGCTACATCGAGCAGGACGCTTACATGTCCGTCAGTGCCAGATCGGTCCAGGCCCAGGGGCCCACCGGTCTGGCCCGCATCAGCCATGCCGGGACTGGCAGCAGGACCTACGTCTTCGACGACAGTGCTGGCGAGGGCATCACGGTCTATGTGGTGGACACAGGAGTTCGGGTTACGCACGAGGAATTCGAGGGCCGGGCGTCGTTTGCCGCCAACTTCATCGACAACGTGGTATGTTCAAGTCTTTTATGAAGTCTCTCTCACATCTCACAGCAGCTGCTAACACTTGACACAGGACACCGATCAGCAGGGCCACGGTACTCATGTTGCAGGCACAGTTGCTGGCAAGACGTTCGGTGTTGCCAAAAAGGCCAGGATCCTCGCTGTCAAGGTTTTGGGCGCCGATGGAGGTGGCTCAAGAACGAGCGTCCTCAGCGGGATGCAGTTCGGTACGTCGACTTCTCTCCCAAGCAATTTCACAACGGGACTCGATCTGTGCTAACAAAGACAAAAGTTGCCAACAACGCGAGCGCCTCAGGCCTTTCCGGCAAAGCCGTCATGAACATGTCCCTCGGTGGCGGATTCTCCCAAGCACTGAACTCAGCCATCAATCGAGTCGAAGCCGCCGGCGTCGTCCCCGTCGTCGCCGCTGGCAACGAAAATGCCGACACGGCCACCACCTCTCCCGGCTCTGCTGAAGCCGCCATCACAGTTGGCGCGATTAACCAGACCGACGACACCCGCGCCTTCTTTTCCAACTTTGGCCCGCTTGTCGACGTCTTCGCCCCGGGCGTGGCTGTGCTCAGCTCCAGCAACAGCAATGATACCGCCACTGAAGTGCTGAGCGGCACCAGCATGGCCTCACCCCACGTCGCTGGTCTTGCAGCCTACCTGATGGCCCTTGAGAACATCACGGGCGTGCAGGCGGTAGCTGACCGCATCAAGCAGCTCGCGCAGGGAACGGGCGCGCGCGTGAGGAGGAATGCGCCGGACACGACCAGCCTTATTGCGAACAACGGCTTCCGGTAAAGGAGCCATATACCCATCTGATTAGATCAGATGTTTTCTTTTCTGGCAGCAGGTTCTGTATATACAAACAACCCTTCTAGATGCATGGCGAGCTGGGCGCATGTTTTGATCTGTACATACATTTAAAGCCGACGGTTCGTCCAACAGGCTGTCTGCTTCTACAGCGCGGATAACAATATGGGGCGTGGGATAATCCGTTTACATGGGTTAAAAAGAGACAAGCGAAAGACACTCAAACCACCATCATTCAAGATGGTCTCGCTGAATCGAGATTCAAATGACAACAAACGCGTCTTCCACATACTGTGAACAAGCACTTGCAGAAGCACAGTCAACCATGCATCCCCTCGCATGCGGCTGAGGTCTAGCCTCTGGCGATTAGCCTGAGTCGGAGCGGTGGGTGTTTCAGCCAGGCCCGGTTTCACACCAAGCAACGTCATGGAACACGTGGACCGAGCCATGCTGCCAGGACAAGCGCTGGAGGAAGCAGAAAATAACGCCCGAGTCAATGGTCAATGGCAGTTGCAGGATCTTGTCCGACTACGCGCTGCCAAAACGGCCGGAATCGGATCAAGCGTCAGAAAATGGAATCGGAAATGGCTACATCCCCGTCCATTGGATTGTGAAAGGGTAACGAAGCACACCCAAGCCTTTGTCACACAGGACCCCCCATCCCCGCCGGTGTCTCAGGTTCCCTCCCGGATGCCAAGCCGAAACAACTCGAGTGCCAAGCAGAAACAGCAGAATGCAGCGATTGTACTCGCCCGACCAGGCATCGTCTGGCAAGGAAGAAAAAACGGCGGATGTTTACGGCCTGTACCGCGCCGTGGATCCAGGCAAGGCGAGACATGCCAGGCTGATCCAGGGCGGTCTGGTCTCGTTTGTCTCATCGTTCATCGAGTGGCCGACACAGCACGTCGGCACTCGGTGAGCTTGATCCGATGCCAATTCCGAGCAAAACAAGCAGCCCAAACCTCTCTAACCCATTTCCCCGTCTCATCATCACTCATGTACAGAACTATGCATGTCCGCAATCCACCACATCAGCAAGCCTTCCCGTCGAGCAGGAGAAAAGGCCCGGCCAAAGGGAGTGCCCGGATACCAGGCTCCTTGCCAAAAGGGGTTTCATATCAGCACATCTTCGGCACAACCACAGCCATCGAACCCCGCGAAGGGGCGGCTGAATTGCAATTTGACATCCGTGCTTTCTTCTTCCTTCCTCTGTGTCTCTGACACCAGACACTGCGACCAGGTCGGAGGAGGAGGGGTGTGTGATGGAGAGCGCAAATAGCCAAGAATGAGAAACAGATGGACCATCACTGGAAGCACGTGGTGTATTATGTTAGTATTAGATGCCCGCCTGGAATCCCATGTCCGCTCAGATCCGCGCCCGCTCGTAATCGTTGGTTGTTGTGTACATGACATGACCACTTGTATCGGAAGGGTATGTGTCATTAATGAAGGTATATGGAGGGATGAACCCAAGAGAAATGCGTTGGCCTTGCCGACCTGTCCCGTCAGTAGATCAATCAGATCATTGTCTTCTTTACAACTCGTCGCGGCCGGGTACAGGCAAGGCGGCCGTCGTGGTCCTGACGCTGCCGCCCAGCGCTTGGTCGAGATTGTACCAGACTTTGTCCATTTTGGCGCCCATGAACCATGCAATTCCGATCTGCGAAAAGGGTTCAGGTCAGTTCAGAAATATTTTTCTCCGACTCCACCGCGGGGCGGAGAATCCGATATCCCGCGGACAGGGGGTCACTCACCATGGAGAGGCCGATGAGGACCAGCGTGGCCAGCGCAGAAAGCACCAGCATGATGGCCTCGCCCGTGTCCATTCCCATAGCCTCGGGGTTCGCCGCTTGTGCTCCTGCAGCGATCTTCTTCGGATCTTGGGTGGGGAAGATGGACTCGATAAATTGCTCGATCTGTTTGCTTCGTCAGGTCCACGGCTTGATTATGTCGAGCAGAAACAGGGGGCGCATACCTTTCCGCACTGGGCGCTGATGGCCAAAAAGTTCGGATCCCTCGGGTCGTTCTTCTTGTGTATCCTCCTGGCGTACCGCCGGAACACGTCGCACACCACGCGCAGGTTTTGCGTCGACTCCATCATGAGCTGGCAGGCGTCGCCCTTGGTGATCTTGACGTTCCGCTCAAAAATGGTCGGGTTGCGGAAGACCAGCTCGAGGGTTGCGATGGCCATGCTCTGGGGGATGGCCACGAAGTTGAACACGCTCTGGTCGCGGATGCCGGCCATGTAGAACAGGCACTCCTCGGCGTGCTTGAGGGCGTTCAGCACCATGTGGGAGCTGCACTGGAGCGCCTTTTCGCGGTTCGCGGGCTTAAACAGGTCGTCCCAGTTGTCGACGTACTGGCTCCAGATCTCCTTGGGCCAGAAGCGCCGCTTGTCCACCCAGTCCTCGTGCACGTCGCGGATGATGTTGGTCTTTTGCAAGAACTGGCCCATGCTCTCGGTGAGGTCCATGCGCACCAGCAGTTGTGGGTTGGCAAGCTCGCTCGCAACGAAAAGCCGCGTCAGACCCTCGCCCACCAGACCGGCGACGTAGTGGCAGTACAGCTCGTACTCGGTGATGGTGTTGACCCCGTTGAGGTTGTGCTCAGCGTTGACGGCGTAGTCGGCCATGCCGTTGCCCATCTTGATGGTAATGTCCTTGATGACCTCGTAGTAGGGCTTCTTGACCTTCTTCAGCTCCGCGACGACGTCGTCGAAGTGGACGAGGAGCTCGCGGTCCTTCTCGTTGGGCCCGTTCTTGTCGAATGTCCATCCGTCCTGCTCCATCAGGCTGTGGAAGTTCCGCAACAGCGGCTCCTTCTCCTTGATGTCGATCGTCATGTCATCCTCAATGGTGTCCAGGCCGCGCAGGACGAGGTAGAAGAGGCAGATAGGCATCAGGAGCTCGGGGTTGAGTTCTTGGATGACGGCGGCGAATGAGCGCGAGGTCAGGTTGAGGTAGTGGAAGCATGCTTTCTCGGTCGGCGTCTCCTTGGAGACATCGCGCCTATGGACCGGCTCGTGCCATACCTTCCTGCAAAGCGAATCAGTAAGCTGGAGTGGAGCGCGAGAGGATGCGACAGAGGCGGACGCACCATTGGATGATGGAACGGAGCTGATTCGGGTGGAAGAGGAAATAGATGGCTTTCTGAGCGGCGCCCATTTTCAGTCTTGCAACTGGCGAGAATCGTCAAGGCAGACGTCGGCGTTCGGATACGGGGTGGCTGCCACGGGTGCGACACGCGGCGGTGACTCGGGACGGGCAAAGGAGAAGCGTGGCTGATTTTCCCAAAAATGGCGACGTCCTGGTATTGGTGATGGTCGCCTCGATTCGAATTGCCTCGTGAACTGATGAGCTGGGTGCGTGCTCACTGCTGACAGACTCGACTCGACAGGACTCGACACGACTCGACACGAGGTTGCGGAGAAGGCCAGAGGTGTGCTCCAGAGAAGGGTGTCGAGGGCTCCACGGGGAAATTGTCGTCTCCATGAGCCTGGGCGGAAAAATATCCTGGTCCCTGGCCCCAACCGCAAATGGCAGTCTAGCACCCAGTGGCACCCCCACCTTTTCCCCCGGCCCGGGGGTCCAGATCCTGCAGCAGCACCGCATCATTGGCCAATTCCAGTGCGTGGCCAAAGCTTTCCCCGTTGAATCTGCATTCTGCCCCTGCTGTCTCCCTGTTCGACATCTTCAACCTCTGCCATCAATCTGAAGGGCTTCCATAGGTCTGTGTGTGTCCAGATTTTCTGGTATCAAATGGCAAACTGGCCTCAGCATTGAATTACGAAGTCGCTTGTCGTCCTATCCAAACACGCAATCACTGAGGCTTGTGCTGCCCGGGGCCGGGCGATGGGCCAGAGTCGGCTCCGACGGAGCCGGAGTCGTCAATGGCTGCCCATGGCTTGGCGCTCCATGGGCCAACTTTCAGATACCTTTGCAGGTGTCGGCCGGGTATCTGCACCCGTCTTGGATGTCGCTTTCATCAAGTTATCTTTGCACAGTCACTAGAGCGCCACTGGCAATAGCATTGTTACTCCACTCCCTCCAGGGTACCTATTGTCCGTCCGCACTCGGGGTACCGTACCGGTGAGACATGGGGTAAACAGGTTCGACAGTGGCAATGCAAGGTAACTTCCAGGTTACCCCACGATTTGATTCACTTCTCCACGAGTTCCCCTCAGTCACGTACCACGGCATCCCGATCTGGAACCGCGGAGTCGAGCACCGCCGTGGCATTTCGCCAACACCAGAGTAGGCAACTGACACCTGCGTCGGCCCGCCTTTTTGATGGGTAGCCCGCGCAAGCTATTGGTGCAGACACCATGGGACAGTTGCTCTCTCCAGCTCCTTCTTATTACCACGGTAGCCACACTGGCAATGGGCGCTACCCCGTCCGCACCACTTTGACGTACTTGCCATATTTCGGCTCTCCAAGCCGTAATGTGCCTGCATCATGCCTTCTCCCAGCCTCAGACCATCTCTGCAGTCTGACCCAGCTTCTCTGCCCCGGGCACCTTGAGAGATGCGCATGAGAAAGCCGATCTCCTGTGTTTACCCTGGTCTTCACCAAATCGCCCATACAGCAGGCCCTGCAGAGACTGGACCACAGGCCGACCTTGCCAAACTGTCCTCATTGACCGCACTGGACTAGGCCTCAACGGCAAAATCGAGCACGATGGCGACAGGGGACCGCATGCCAGCGATGGCAAACGGCGTTGGCAGAGAGGTTTGGCTGATCTGGGGCAGCGAGGGCTGGATTGCCGGGCACCTGATCAACCTGCTCAGGAAACAGGGCAAGGAGGTACATACGAGCCTGTCACGGATGGAAGACCGCAACGGAGTCCTCGAGGAGCTCTGCCTGGTCCGGCCAACGCACACCATCATCGCCGCCGGCTGCACTGGGCGCCCCAACGTCGACTGGTGCGAGGACCACAAGGAGCAGACTATCAGATCCAACGTCATCGGCACACTGAATGTGGTGGATGCTTGCTTCCTCAAACGCATCCACTGCACCGTCTTCGCCACCGGATGTATCTACCAGTACGACGACGCTCACCCTTGGCAAGGACCGGGCTTCACCGAGACAGACCCGGCCAACTTCTTTGGCAGCTTCTACTCCATGACTAAGGCCCATGTTGAAGAGGTACCATGGCCCCCGCCTCGAGACTCGCTTTAAGGATGACCACGCTAACCCTCCGCGCCATGGCCAGATCATGAAGCACTACGAGAACTGCCTGATCCTGCGGCTGCGGATGCCCGTCTCGGACGACCTCCACCCGCGAAGCTTCCTGACCAAAATCACCAAGTACGAGCGTGTGGTTGACATACCGAACAGCCACTCGATCCTGGAGGACCTGTTACCGGCGTCGGTCCTGCTGGCTCAGAACCAGCAGGTCGGCATTTACAACTTCACCAACCCGGGCGCCATCTCGCACAACGAGGTGCTCACCTTGTTCCGTGACATCGTGCGACCGTCATTCACCTGGCAGAACTTCACGCTCGAAGAGCAAGCCAAGGTCATCAAGGCTGGCCGCAGCAACTGCAAGCTGGATACGACGAAGCTGGTCACCAAGTTGAAGGAGTACGGCTATGAGATCCCCGAGATCCACACAGCCTACCGCCGGTGTCTGGAGCGGATGAAGGCTGCTGGTGTCGTCTGATACAACGAGTGCGAAGGATGCACATGTAGAAGAAAAAAAGTGAAATATGGTGTACGTATGTAACAAGTTGTGTTGTTGTGGTTGGAGAGCTAAATCACAAGCCAACAATCTTTGCCAATGGCTGGGACACCGCACGTGCAAGTGTGTGATGGATTCCAGGGACGGTATTCCGGAATAAGGGCTGCTTGGCATGATACTACCCCGCTGTCACCCCACTGACGCCTGCCTGGCTCCCTGGCTGTGGCCCGGAGATTTCCGTTGCCAGCCAAGGTTGGGCCTGTGTACGTAATTCAGGCTGGCTTTGACTTCTTTGCCTGGCTTTTGCATCCACTCATGAGACCCTCTGCGCAACAATATTATTCTGGGCTCGGGCATATGACGAACCGCGCAGCTTGTTGACAGCTCAGCCGCAGTGTAGACCTACGCAACTTTCCCCTCGCTCCGCCTTCCATTCTCGGCAGGATTACACCTTTCAACCCGTGCACCATCCGCAAACAAGTCAGGGTTTTCCAGCACCTGCAAGTCAGCGCATCCTTAGACGATTCGACACGGCAGGCACATCCACCGAAACCCATCCAGGACATCGGACCAACACCCGCAACTTGCGCGCGCATCACGTCGCATAAGCACCATCCCTTGCCGCCATGGTGGTCGACACCGCATACTACGATGTCCTCGGCGTCAAGCCGACGGCCACCGAGCTCGAGATCAAGAAGGCCTACCGGAAGCTCGCCATTGTCCACCATCCCGGTAAGTGAGCGCACCTCTCGTCACCGCTGCTCACCAGGCCTCCGCTTCTTTCCATGCCCGACACTGACCGCCGCCCACTCAGACAAGAACCCGAATGATCCCACCGCCCACGCCAAGTTCCAGGAAATCGGCGAGGCCTACCAAGTACTATCCAACGACGACCTGCGCAAAGCCTACGACAAATATGGAAAGGAGTCGGCCCGCCCGACCGAGGGCTTTGTGGATCCCGCCGAGTTCTTTACCAGCATCTTCGGCGGCGAGGCCTTTGCGGACTGGATTGGCGAAATTAGCCTCATGAAGGATCTGACTGCCACCATGGACATCACCATGGCTGCGGCCGAGGAAGAGGAGGAGGCTGCGGCGGCGGCGGCAGCAGCAGCAGAGGCAGAGGCCGCCGGGCAATCGAAGGAAGGCGAGTTCCCTGGGACAGAGGACGCGATCAAGGAGAGCCTGAAGACGGCCGAGGGTGCTGCCCCCGCAGCATCGTCAAGCGACAAGAAGCCGGCGCCAGCAGTCGTTGTAGAGGACGAGAAGACCGCCGGGCATGCGGCTGCCCCGGCGCCAGCCCCATACCCAAAATCCCCTTCGCCAGGCCCCGGTTCTGGAGCGTCAACACCACTTGGCGGCCGCACCCAGATCCCCATCCGGCCGGCGCTCATGGACCGGCCATCCGACGACGCCGCGCACGACGACTCGGTGGCGCAGGACGGGAAGCGCAAGGACAAGAAGTCCAAGGCTGGTCTCTCCAAGGAGCAAAAGGAGCAGCTCGCGGCCTACGAGAAGGAGCGGGCCCTCATCCGGGAGCAGCGCGTCGCCACGCTCTCGCAGAAGCTGCTCGACCGCCTCTCGGTCTGGACAGAGACCGACAAGGGCAAGGACGTGACGGTCGCGTTCCAGGAGAAGACGCGGCTCGAGGTGGAGGAGCTCAAGATGGAGTCGTTCGGCCTCGACATCCTGCACGCCATCGGCGCGACCTACGTCAGCAAAGCCACCGCGCTGCTGCGCAGCCAAAAGTTCTTTGGCATGGGCGGCTTCCTCAGCCGCATGAAGGACAAGGGCACGCTGGTCAAGGACACGTGGAACACCATCAGCAGCGCCATCGACGCGCAGCAGACCATGGAGGAGATGGCCCGCCTCGAGCAGCAGGGCGGCGAGGACTGGACCGAGGAGAAGAAATCCGAGTACGAGCGCCGCGTCACGGGCAAGATATTGACGGCCGCGTGGCGGGGCTCCAAGTTTGAGATTCAGAGCGTCCTGCGCGACGTGTGCGACGCCGTGCTCAGCGACAAGAAGGTGCCTCTCGCCAAGCGGCTCGAGCGTGCCGAGGCGCTCATTCTCATCGGCCAGATTTGCGCAGCCGTAAGTTTTTTTGTTCTCTACACCATCTCCTAAACAACATGTAGCTAACAACGAAACCAACAACAGGCCAAGCGCAGCCCCGAAGAAGAGGGCGACTACATGGCCTTTGAGCAGCTCGTCGCCGAGGCCGCCATCAAGAAGGAGAAGGAGTCCAAGAAGAAGGGCAAGGACAAGAAGGACAAGGCCGACAAGGCCGGCGACAAGTTTGGCGACAAGGCCTGGGCCGACGCCGCCTCGGCCGCCGCCAGCGATGCGCCCAACGTGCCCAAGCCGGCGTCGGCATAAAGGCCGTGCATACCCTGTTTTTGGTGGTGTAGCGATTGATTAGGTGCCTTACTGAACAGCGTTTTGTCTGAACAAGCTGTTACAAACGGCAAGGGATGAGGGAGGTTT
>Ga0247824_10000729_pt1 | contig 17000 bp, 19 predicted proteins | sample 13C_PalmiticAcid_FD_194412 | JGI IMG/M metagenome (GOLD analysis project Ga0247824, IMG submission 194412) | Soil microbial communities from agricultural site in Penn Yan, New York, United States - 13C_PalmiticAcid_Day48 | ecosystem: Environmental > Terrestrial > Soil > Agricultural land... | reverse complement strand
AACAAACGACACGAGTGACGATGTGGAGAGAAAAGGGCACACTCTCCACAGTCCCCAAACTGCTTCGCTCCATGAGGCAACGTGTGGGAAAGGAAAGAATACTTGGTTTTTTTTTTTGGTTCTTTTGCTCTTGTTGCCCGACAAATCTATTCGCTGCCTCCAGAAATCGGTTCTCACTCCTCTAAGCAACTTCGACAGGAGTCTTGTCCTGTGGTGCAGCCTTGGCCAATGCAGCCTCACGCTTGTCGATTGAAGTCGCCAGGACCTGCGAACGGAACGACAATCCTTTAGTCCTCTCAATGATTTGCTGGTACACCGATGTCGAGTTCATGTTCATCAACACCGTGTTCTCCTTGTAATCAATCTTGGCATCCACACGTGTATCCCGGATCAGGTTGACAATCCACTTCTCTCCCTCATCCTTGCTCATGTTCAATGTCTGTGACAACTCGGCAATGTCAATCTTTTGGTGGATACGGCAGTACGTCTCCGAGATGAAGCAACGCGCGTTCTGAATGAATTCCTCTTGAATCGACACCAAGAAGAAGTCATTCTCCAGAATCTCTTCGCACTCCACCAGCTTCTTCTTGGCAAGGTCGAAATCAAACTGGATGTACAAAGCCTCCACAAACTCCGTGACGGGATCGCGGTACTGGTAAGCCTCGTGTTCAATAATCTTGACAAGATCCTTGATCAAAGTCTTGCGACGCTTGTTCGTGATCACAGCTGCTGTCAAGTAACGGAGGATCCATGGGCAAGACGTCTGAATCGTGTTGATGTAAGCGGGCTGAAGGAACAGATCAACAACTGCATCACGACCCTTGGGGTGGTTGAAGAAGACGAACAGGGACCAGTGCAAGAACCATGAACGCTGTTCCAGCTGGTGCAGAGCCGAGGGGAAGTGCTATTTGTTTTTCAACGCCGATAAAAAAGACACAAACAAACGCCTGTCAGTCAATTTGTCCTGGTCTCTGTTGACTGTCCCCATCCGTTCCACTTGGACAGATCGATCGCACTGAAACTTCCCAATATCAATGAGAAGGGAGAAACACGTACAGTCTTGTCAATGCTGTCCTTCAATTCCTGAACAGCCTCAAAAGCGACCTCCCAGTTTCCGACCAAGATTTCCGAAGCCAACTTGCCCCAAAGAGCAGAGAGTCCAAGGTGGTCATCGGTGGACTAGTAGTCAATGAAAAAGAAAAGAGCAATTGAATGAGTCGCATGGATATAACATTATCTCCCTGGCCATCTGCTTGAAGACACGTCAACGAAGGGCCTTACCAAGACACGGTAATGGTACAACATATCGGCAGCACCACCATAGTTACCGCAGCTGTATTGGAACTGACCAAGCTTGTAGAGAGTCTGGATCATCTCTGGGGAAATCTGTTATAAAGAGGAGCAAGCAGTGTTGCGACTTGTCAGTCTGGTGTTCTTGGATGTCCTCTGATCGTAACAGAAACAAAAGATATCCCCTCCTGCTCGAACGAAATAGAAGGACAATGGGTATTCTCCACCTACCCCATAGTTGTCCTTCAAGAACTGCAAGTTTTGAAGCTTGTCCTGACGAAGGGCTGCAACGACATCAGGGTTCTCAATGACGTCCAACACTTTGCGCGCCTCAGACTGAGCAGCCTCCAACTGTTCCAAGATCTCTTCACGCTTCTTGGGCAGTTCAATGGCTAACGATGGGACGATAATGAACAATGCGATCAGCGATTTTGAGAAGCTCGAGACACGTTTGACATGAGAGAAAAATGGGGAAGAACTGTTGGTTGCTTACAAGCAGGAGCGACGCCAGCTTCCTCGAGTTCTCCATGAAGTTTGTCGATAAAATCAACCATGTTGGTCTTCAGGGACAACTCATAGCGGGCCTGCAGCAGCGACGTAGGGGTGTAGAAGAGCTAATAGACGCAGGAGGGGAAACGAGGAAAGCGCCATCGAGCTGTTAAAAAGAGTGGACACCTCCTGCTGACTTGTTGATGACGATCGCCCCGTTCTCTAGGTTGGTTTGTGGTATCGCCTCGCTCCCAGATCCAGTCAGGTTCCACGCTGTCCCGTGCTTTTACCTCGTTGATCTCGAGGAACTCCAGGAGTGGGAAAACAAGGTGGAGATCCAGGTAGCGGATCATCTTGTGGGTGAGATCATGTTGGCCCGACATTGCTGTTGTCTCTGCTTTGGAAGGTGAGAGAGTGAGAAGGAGAAAGAGAGAAAGCCCAGAGACGCAAGAGACGCATATAGCTTTTGCATTGCCCAAGACCAGACGTTGTTTTGTTTTGACGTGCAGTTAAAGAGAGGTTTATGTGCAGTAAGGGAGTAGTGGCACGTGCTGCTATTCGTCGACGCGCTTTCTTTCATTTGTCTTCAGCAGCTTCAGTAGCAACTTCAACCATGCTCTCAACTTCTCGCTTTCGAGATGCTGCCTCTGCTTCAAGTCTCCGATACGGCGAGTTGATCATGAACCCTGGGACCATCCCAAACAATACGCACCATGCTGCCAGAAATATCATTGGTGGATTGATTCCCTTCGTCTCTGACAATTGATTGTCCTGCAGCTGTCCCGAGACCAACAAGAAGATAATCCCCATGAACTGTCCAAACGCCCACAGGATCGAGGTGGATGAGGCCGGCGTGACAGGGTACGTGATCTCCACCGCCAACTCGAGCGCCGCTGGTAGCACGCTAAACGATGCAACTCCCAACAGGACGGACACGATCATGATACCCACAAACGCCCCTCGATGAACGACAAAGATGAAAAGGATGTACATCATCGTTGCCAAGACCACCAACGTCTTGCAAATGGTCTTGTAATGCTTGTACTTGTCTATCATTGGGCCAGAGATTCCAGCACCTACCAATCCTGCTATCACCATCGCTGCGCCAAAGTATCCTGCCTCATTGGCCGAGTATCCATAAGGCGCAGTGAACTGCGAAATCAGCGACGTGAACGCGTTGAAACAGCCCACAAACGTACCAAACACCACCATCATCAATAGAAACTGCTTGTTCGTGCCGACTTTACGGAGTGATACATGAAAGGGTTCCTCTTGTGTCATCGCCAAGGCCTCGGCTGCCGAAGGGGAAGGTGGTGTGGGTGGTCGATCCGTGATCGAAAATGCAGGAAAGATGGCAACAATAGCCAGGATAGCACAGACCAAGACGGAGGTGCTCATAGAGGCTGCGTCCGTAGTGATCGCCGGAATGGTCAATTGAGCCAAGGCCGCTGCAAGTCCACTCGCGACTGTCCCGATCATGGTGGCCGTCGTCCGCTCATTCTCAGAGAACCAGACGGCTGCAAACTTGGGCGGCACATTCAAAAAGAAGGGCTGTGCTGCAGAAGCAATGATCTGACCAACAAGGGTCAATGCCAACCGTCCTCCAGGGCTTTGTGGTGTTGAATCAATGAAATTGGCAAAGTAACGGAGCCAGGATCCCAGAATCTGAATGGTGCCTCCAAAGAGTAAGGCGCGCTTGATGCCATGTTTCTCGAACATCCAGCCCGAGACAGGGGCCATGACGACGTAGGAGATAAAGCAGAGGATCGAAGTTAGATTGATAACGGTACTGGAGCAATGGAGATAGCCTTGTGCGGCATCTGGGACGGATGTATAAGTGAGCCAGATGAATCCTGCGGCAATGCTCAGGAGGACGATGGAAAACAGGCCGAGATATCGGGCCTTGTATGTCCTGTAGACTACGGCCACAGGGACATTTGTGTCGGATTCGAGTGGTTTCGACAAATCCATCTCAATGGGCTGGTCTTGTGGGTACAAAGGGAGAGGCTGGTTACATGAAGACAAGCGAAACAAGTGTCTTCAACTGGCCAAGGCACACTTTAGTGCAACTGTGGTCTGTGTGCAGGATCAGAGACGAGACGAGAACAAGAGAGAGAGAGAGAGAGCGTCGGTGAGGTGTGTGAGAGAAGGAGAGGAAGAGAGAGAGTGGCCAGGAAAAATTAGATGTGGGGAGAGAGAGGCAAGAGACAAGGCAGCCCCCTCAATTGTCGACCTGAATTGCAAGTTATGGAGAATGCAACTTGAACCCACTCCACCCCCTTGACCACAACCCTCATCTCATCGCTTCCATGTGTCTGGTGCAAAAAGGAAAGGGCCGACAACAAACACGCACAACAAACATGCAGATGCATGCAGCTTGTCCAAGCGACTTGAAGCGAGATTGGAGGCGCCCCGAGAGTCACACGGTGACATGCATGCAAAGTCAACGGTGGACAAGTATCACAGCCAAAGTATGCTCAAGTGGTTCGATGAAAGGGGGTCCATGCACCCCCAAGGGACGTCTAACACTGAATACAGTTTTTGGGAAAAAATGAATGTGTGATAGCTTCTAGCTCATTGCAACCTGTACTACCATCTAGTCGCTGTAGTCGTCCTCAACCTCCTCTAGGTCGTCTTCATCCATCGACTCGTCGTCGTCATCATCCTCATCGTCATCCTCATCTCCACCCTTTCTCCTTGACGATGAACCTGCCCTCTCGTCATCATCCATCCTATCCTTACGCGCTTCTTCAAGCATCTTGCGCTTCGCCATCACGCTCCGCTTCACACCTTTCCAGTAAGAGCCCAAAGGCGTCTTCTCCTTGTCATAGCTCCTCAAGAATCCTGACACGCCTGCTGCATCACTTGGTGAAAAGTCGGCCTTATTGCGCTCTGCCTCCACAAACCTCGAGTTCTGCTCGAGCTTCTCCACAAGACCAAAGAATTGCTTCTTCATCTTGGGCATACCCAACTTCTTGGTAAACCGCTTTAGCTGAACAATTGCCGGGATCGCCAACTCGGGGAACGAGATCGACGTACTGAATTGTGCATAGTATTCCGTCAGCAGCTCGTACACCTGCTCTCCGATTCCGTCTTGGTACACAAGTGCGTTCTTATACTCCTTGCCACACTTGAATACAATATCCCACTCCAGAGGCTTCAGTGTTCCTTTACGGCCTGGACGTCTCAACTCTCCTCCCTCGAGAACCTCAAACAGGAAAGGTGCCAATGGAATGAACGTTCCTGTGTTCTCAATCACCAAGATCATGTTACGAATGATCTGGAATCGAAGAGGGTAGTAGGTTGCTGTGGGAATCAATCTCAATGCACCCAATGAAACTTGAACAAGCGGGTAGATCAACGAATGCAAAGCGGTCGGTTGTCCAGCACCGTTGAGAGCATGTGTCGCGACCACTTGTGCCCACAAATTCAAACAGTGGAGGTATTGCCAGTTGTAAACCGCCTTGAATGACTCCTTGGTCTTGACCATGACAGCGTTACGGAGGTGGATGGCGAGTTGGCGGATGTAAACAAATCCATGTTGGTAAGAGCGATCCAGATCCAAACCATAGAGCTGCGCAACACAGTTCTGCATCAAGTGCAAGTTGGGCAACGTGTGAACGGTGGTCGTTTTAGCGTAGCGGACAAATGTCAGGTAAACGCCCTTCAAAGCCATATCCAGATAATTGGATCCTAGTTGCAGGCACATGGTGCGGATTGTAAGGAAGGAGATAATCCTGACGCGATCTGTTGCCGTGGACCACAAGAACATCAAGTGCTTCAATGAAACAAAAAGAACATTGGTTAGTGCTTATTTTTCTAGGGCGAGCAGAGTCTGATCAGCGTATTAGGAAATAGCTCTTGTTACCTTCAAAAAGTCCTTGGCGATCTTGGGGAATCCAACAAAGTAGCGAATAGCCTTCTCAGTTTCACGGATGACAAAGTAGATCATGTCCTGATCTGTCAGCTGCTTGAGCAAGAAGAAAGTGTTCTGGAGGAAAGACTTGATCAGGGGTTGAAGTGTCGTGTATTTCGATCCCGAGTTGACAGGCTTAGGTTTGCCTCCCGCCTTTGTCTGAATAGGGAGATGATGATCCAATGTGGGGATGATGTGCTTCAGACAAAGTACCACAAGTTTGTTGAAGACAACTGGGCTATTGATCCTGTAAGCGTAAATGCGATCATCCTCTGTGTCGTGCAAGTGGGCTCCAGCGCGGAAGGCGAGCAGGACACGGCGCAGAGCACGAAGCGAGTGCTTTTCAACAAGAGCTGTTTGCCATGCTGTAATCATATCCTTCGTCACCAGAGGGATTCCGTCCATGGTTTCCTCGCCCTCCATTCCCTCTGTGTCCTCTACATCCCCCTTGGCCTTCTTTCCCTTTTTCTAGATCGGCAAGTGGTAGTTGCAAATATCGGATTAGACGCGTGACCACAAAGGCACCAGCAAGAATCGTTGAACCGTCACTTTTGACAAATGTTACCTTTGGCTCAACCTCCATTTCTTCATCGCTTCCCGCCATCTCCTTATCTTCATCGTCTTCACCTTCATCATCTTCCTCCTCTTCGCTAACCAGATCCTCCATCTCTCCATCAAACTCCAGTAGCTCCTTGTCGTTCTCTTGCAAGAACTTGTAGAACTCGGGATCCTTCTCTTTCAATTGCTCCAGTTGGATCTTTTGTGTAGCCTCCTCTTTGGCGGTCTGCTTGGCCTTCTCTGTAGTACTCTGTTTCTTTGGCGCGGGGGTTTCCATATCTGATCCATCGTCCTCCTCAACAATGGTGTCGATACCCTCAAAGTCTTCATTGTCCGATTCGGGTTCTTCTTCGTCATCATCAGAATCCAGATCATTGTTGAAGAACTCGTCCACGCTCATGTCCTTGGTACTACTGTTTCATATTCAACGAAAGATCAACATACACTCTACGTGGTCGACGTTCATGAAGAGGAGAGAGGTGTATAGAGGAACGAAATGGGTACTTACTCTTTACCACCCTCCTTCTCGTTGCTGTCGTCATCCTCGCCATCATCTTCCCGCCCCTCTCCATCACTCTCCTCAGCGCCTCGTCCAGTGGAAGCGCCTCCGGCTTTGTTGGCGCCAAATTTATTGGGGTTACGCTTCTTGTAGAGCTGCGTGGCCTTTTGCTTCTTCCGACGTTGCTCTATGGCAGTCTTGAGGTGTTTCTTTTGAAACTTGATAGTCGCCTTTGTAGCCTTCGCCATTGCAAGAGGTGCCCTGTGAGTGGAGAAGGTAGGGGGAAGAAGAGTAGAAAGCGGAATGAGTTTGAGCGAGGAGAGGGAAAAAAAAAAGTTGCTTGTTATCAAAACAACGTGGCTTGTAAATGGACTGGTGGTTTCAAGCAACTTGAACTCCCTCGAGCTCCACCTCCCCTTCAACACTGCATCCAAACGTCCCTCTCCTCACTAGCACACCTTCCTCATGGTAAGTCGCCCTTTCATGGCACAACCCCACAGACGCCTCTCCCTCCACTCATAAGACACTAACACTTTTTTTTTTTCGTTCACTTTCATTCTTGTTAACAGAAAGTAAAAGTTCTCTCCCGCAGCGTGGAAGAGAGCACCCGCCAGCGGTCCAATGATATTCACAAGATCCAGCGCAACCTCGACCCATCCTTGCACCCTTTTGAAAAGGCCCGTGAATACACTCGAGCTCTCAATGCCACCAAGGTGGAACGCATGTTCGCCAAGCCCTTCCTTGGTGCTCTCTCAGGGCATGTGGACGGCGTCTATTGTATGGCAAAACACCCCAAGAAACTCGACTGGCTAGTCTCGGGTGGAGGCGATGGTGATCTGAGGTTGTGGAGTCTTTCGGAACAAAAGGCCCTCTGGAGTACAGTAGGACACAAGGCGATGATCACAGGGGTGTCAAGCTTTTTGGAGGGTCATCGATTCTTGTCTTGTTCTCAAGATCGAACTGTCAAGATTTGGGACCCAACAGAGACAGTCGGGGAGGATCAGGAGATTAGCAGGAGAACAGGAAGTACAGCGGCCTTGGCCCCAGTCGCCATTTATTCTGGCAAGAATGCATTCAGTGGAATCTCGCACCATCGATCGGAAACACGCTTTGCAACATCAGGCATTGCCATTGACATTTGGGACCATGACAGGACAGAACCCATTCAGACATTGAACTGGGGGGTGGATACGATCAATACAGTCAGGTTCAACCAGACCGAAACCAACATTCTGGCATCCACAGGCTCAGACAGAACCGTTATCTTGTATGATCTCAGGACGTCTCGGCCGATCACCAAACTCATCATGGCCATGAGGACGAACGCGATTGCATGGAATCCTATGGAAGCCTTCAACTTTATGGCTGCCAATGAAGATCACAATGTCTATGCGTTTGACATGCGTAAGATGGATAAGGCTCAGAATGTTCTCAAGGACCATGTCTCCGCTGTGTAAGTCGACCTTTCTTCGCTAGACTCGCTTGGCTGAATGGGAGGACCTTTTCATCACTAACACTACAATTTACACCTCTCCTTACCCCTCTATTCAGAATGTCTGTGGACTACTCACCAACAGGAGAGGAGGTTGTCACAGGAGGCTACGATCGCACTGTCCGCATCTTCAACGCACGTCAGGGACATTCTCGCGATATTTACCACACCAACCGTATGCAGCGTGTCTTTTCCGTCATCTACACCATGGATAACAAGTATGTCCTCTCAGGATCCGATGACGGTAACGTCCGACTTTGGAAGGCTCGTGCGTCCGAGAAGATGGGTGTCGTGGGCTATCGTGAGCGAGCCCATCTCGAATATGCGGAGAAACTCAAGGAGAAGTTCGCCCATGTGCCTGAGATTAAGAGGATCAACCGCCATCGTAATGTACCCAAGGCTATTAAGAATGCACAGAAGAAGAAGTCCCTCATGCTCAATTCACGAAAGGTCAAGGAAGAGAACGTCAGGAAACACACAAAGGAAGAGAACAGGAAAGAGAGGATACCAGAGCGCACAAAGGCGATTGTTGCCGTCAAAAAGTGATCAAGTCAAGTCAATTGTCTCTACATGTTCATCAATCTATCCCTGTTTTTTTTCTTTTATTGTCTCATTGCAAACGGACAAGATAATAAACGCATCAAGCAAAAACTGTACAAAGTGTCTTCATTGTTCAAAGGGTATGGATATGTACTATTTACAGGCCCTCCACAGCTGCAGTCAAAAACTCGGGAGGAAGCAATTTGTCCTTCTCAGGAGCCAAGTTCCTGAAGCAGCCCATCAGTGTTGCGCTGACAACACCAACGGCATAGGCCACATCCTTGGGTTCCTTTCTGATCCACCGCTCATCGTTCACTAACAATGGATGCTCGGCCGAATTCTGGCATTGACAACCAGCACACTGATATCGGCGACAATTCGCTGCTCTACGAGCATCGTTCCATGCGAAAATACAAAGATAGATGGAGGCTGCGCCGACAGAGGAAGGGCATTTGCCAGAGGTCAAGTTGAGGGTACTGGCGATACTAAAGACATGGACCGCAGCCTGTTTGAGCAAGGGCGACAATGAAAGTGACTCGCACCATCTGGTCTAGAAAGCGATTGAACAATGCAATATTGGATGAGTAATTCGTTCAATGTGAACAAAGAGTTCAAGCGCAGAGACAAACTGAAGGTTGACTGTACCATAAATGCTTCAGCATCCGTGTCACGGGCAGTAGCGGACGCACTCTTGGAAGGTTCCAGGATCTTCAGCATCAAGCGGTAGTAGGAGCCAATGTCACCGCGCTTTACACCCGAAGCACTGCAGATCTCCGAGAAAGTTCGTGGCGATCCTTGATCCCGGCAAATGATATACAAAATAGCGGCCAGAATGGCATCTCGTTTACGGACAGGTTGTCGGTTCTTGAGCTCTTTGAGACGCTTGACCTTCTCATAGGTCTTGTACGACTCCTCCTATAGTACAAAAGCAATACCATTGCTCTTATCGTAAGTATCATGAAGTCACTCAGCAGCAAGAACGTCATAAAGCGACTCGCAAACATACCCAGGCAGATTCAGGCATCGCCAAACGACTGACCCACTCACAGCCCTTCTTCTGGATATCTTCTGGCATCTCGGAGGACTCTCGACCTTTCGGACCCGAGCCATTCTTCTTCGACATAGATAACGCCCCTGGCAGTTTGGTTCCTGTTTCCGCCTCATCCTTGACCGAGACGTCGTCCTCATCCTCTGCATCATCCTCGGACGACGAGTCCTTCTCTTTGTCCGTTTCATCGATGCCAAACATGTGGGGACACTCGGGATCATCCTCCATAGGAAGGTAGTCGATCTCGGTGTCCGATTCCGGTACAATTGCGCCAATCTCGGATTCTTTATCATCTCTACCATCCGCGTTGGCTTTGCGTGGTCGACCAATGCCATTGATCTCACATTTGAAGGGTTGAGGAATCACGTCGCTTGAAGCTCTCAATGCGTCTGGCGAGGTTGGTGCACCTTTGGACTTCTCCTTCAGCTTCTTGCTCGAGCCGCTGCCCGAGAGATCCCCATTGGACTTGCGCTTCATGCTCTTGCGCTCGCCCATCCCACCAGATCCGCGACTCTGGCCATTTGTACCACTGCTGGCATTGCCTCCGCTGCCGCCTCCTGCCGCACTGGTATCGTCATCGCCTTGATCATTGTCATCATCTCCAGGTGAGCGTCGCCTGCGTGCACCAATGACATCGCCGCCTTCTCGGTCGCCTTCTTCTAGTGTCTCGTCATCTTCTTCGCCTTCCATGGCATCGTCCTCTTCGTTGTCACGCTCATTGCCATCTTCACCCGCTCCAGTCCTCTTGTTGCTAGCAGCCTTAGACGATAGATTATTGCCCGTCTCATCCCTGATATCCCCTGTTTCTAGCATGGATGACGATCTTTGATCCTCTCGTACATCCTTGTCATCAATCTTGAGCCTCTTTCGCTTGCGTTTCTCATTCTCGGTCGAAGCGCCTGGAGGTGGATAAGGTGGACGTCTAGCGCCCCCCACCTTTGCTGATCCACCAGGAGCAGATGGTGTGTTGACTCTGTTGAGACCACTGCTGAGGTTGCCATTGTTAAGGGTGCTATTGCTGCCAGTGCTGGCTGCACCCGAGTTTAGCCAGGAAGGCCCACCGGGAGATCGCAAGATCTCATTGCTTCGCTCAATGTCCGCGTCCGTACTCACAGCACCTTTGCGACGATAACTCTTGCTTTTAGAAAGGGGCGGTGGAGGTGGAGGAGAAAGAGGAGCATGCTCACCTTTTGCTGGATGTGCATGCTTGGGCGATCCAAGTGCAGCATCGGTTTCATGATCCTTACCCCCTTGCTCCATCAGCGGTCGCGAACGCCCCTTCTTGGCGGACATGGGCGTCGAGGGAGAGTTCAATGTGGATGACGAAGGATCGCCCGCCGCGCCAAAAGCTCCAGTTTTGATAGACAGTGGCTTTACCATGATCATCCCAGTTCCAAACTGCATACTCGTGTGTACTGCAGCGTTCATGCCATAGCCATTTGGAGCCGACACAGGACTATCCTGAGGGCGATGAGCAAGTGCACCTGAATGGTTCGTTCCATTAGGTTCAGCCAAAGTCGTGAGCGCTGGTGTCTTTGGTTTTCCTTTGCCTCGACCGGTCTTGCTTTGGGCCCTATCACCAGAGGCTACAGAATCTCCTTGATCTTGTACAGGGGGATACTGCTGCTGCGGATCGTACGAGCGTTCAGATGTGGAAGACAATGGTCCTGACGCGACATCGGCCTTATCGTGTTCCGCTGAGACCTTGACGCCTTTTGGTGGTTTACCCTTGTTTTTGGTCGCTTTCGCCTTGGTGGCAGCTGATCCATTCGAAGGGATGAGTCCAACTTCTCCGTGCTCCATACCCGCAGGGCGCCCGTGTGCGTCCTGGTTCATACCATTTTGATACATATGAGGCGGGTGCTCCTGGTTGGGAGTCTGAACATCTGACCACTGCTCGCGTTGATGTGTCTGTATGGGGGCAAAGTGCGGCTGGTGTTGTGAGGGCATCGACGAATACTGTTGCGGATACGACTGCTGTTGTCCATGAAACGAGTCCATCATTTCCCTACGACCTTGTGGAACTGGCTCCGCTCCCCATCGGACAGCTTCGTCTGGACGACCCATCTGTTGCTTTGGTCCATTGTCCAAGGATGGGCGGGATTGATGACGGGCATATGAACTCCTATCTTCACTCTCTAGAGTATCACAATTGAGAAACGCAAAGTTAGAAAGCGGAACACGAAATCGCTGACCCTGCGACGCATGAGTGTGTCATGGTATTACCTGGATGGTACCCAGCTGGCCTGCGGAAGCGATCCTGATCCTCAACACCACGCCCATGAGGAGCATCCCGATGCTGCGCCATGTGACCAGCGTGGGTCGCTTCACGAGCCCTGATGTTTGGGTCCTCTTTCATAACTGGGTGATGTGGATCAAAGCCTTGCTCGGGATAGGGATATCCATGTCCTCTTGCATAGGAGGGATGGGATGGTGGCGCATCGTGCTGTTGAGAAGGCGGTTGGTGGTGGCGCTGCGGCTGCTGTTGCTGTTGCTGCTTCTGGTCGCCTTGTGGATGTACTCCTGGGTGCTGTAGATGATGATGAGGATTCGATTCTTCGTGGTCCATCGTCTCCGAGTCCTGCTGGACAGCCTGACGATTATTCATCATCATTCCCTGCAGGAAAAGGGCAGTGTCCTGTTCATCCTGTTCTCGATCTGGGCGATGGGCCGTTGGCGATGGAAGATCACGAGAAACTACTCGGCCTCCACGCATATCACCTTCGCCAGGTAACTGGTGACGCTGAGGATGATTTGTTAATGGCTCCGTCGAACGGAGAGGTGACTCCAATCGAGCTCTTTTATGGGCCTCTGCCTCTGAATGCGACGATGGTTCAGCCGATTGGAAAACGCCCTCATGTTGTATACTGACCAAAGCGTTGGCCACAGCGGCTTCGAGGTGGTGTACTGTTTCTGGATCCTTTCCAGGAACTGTTGCTCTTGGAGCAACCGTGGGTGCCTTACCAGGGCCTGTCCGTGGCAACACATAATCAGAAGGTCCATCAGTCGAGTCTGGTCCATGTTGGCGAGCAAACTGTGGGTTATTGTGCTGAGCACCGTAAGCGGGAGGTGCATGTGCTGGGGGGGGCTGCAAGTGACCAGGATGTTGTTGCATCTGTTGCTGCTCATGTTGCTGCTGTTGGTGTGATGGTGGTAGGGAGTGTGGTGGTGGTGGTTGCTGCTGCTGCTGCAAACGTTGTTGCTGCTCGACATCTTCAACAGGACGATGTCCATGCTGATAAGGCGCCGAAGTATGGCCATACTGCCCTGACATTTGGCGATGATGCTCGTAAACAGGTTTCGATGGCGGCACAACGCTCTCAGAGTATCGGATGTCCTGGTTACCCTGATCAATCACAGCCCTGTCCATTTCACTCCTTGCCGTATATTGGGTGTCCATCCGTGCATCGTGTCGAGGCGGCTCGACGTTTGGCTGAGATCTTTCCTTGCTGTCCCCAGATTGAGGTGGAGTAGCATACATCGTTTCGCCACTGTTTATCGACTGCGGTGTGATGACATTCCACTGCCGTTGAGTGGCTTCGTTCCTGTCCATCTGATCCGTCTCAGACTTGAGTTTGCGACCCTTCCGCCTGCTGGGTGTCAGTGGTTCGGAGACATCTGTCATGGCAGAGGGGGTCTGTGGTCCTGGGGATGCGTTAATCCCTATTGTGTTCAACTCACTTGGTCCGATGTGATCCAGCCCTAGCTTTCCCTTGAGTTTCCGTCGCTTCTTGCCCTGGGAATTCGCTTGTTGACCTTCAGGCGAGAGTGAACGTGCTGAAGTAGGCGGAGTATCCCTGACGCCACCGGCCACAGGCGAAGTCAGTTCATGACGACCCATCATATCAACTCCTGGAGCGCCAGATGCGGGTAGCATTCCGACTCCTGGCCGTCCCATTGCCTGGTTAGGCGTGAGTGTACGCGGCATTGACCCATGGACTGGTGCTTCAGACTCTGGTAGGGGAACACCCTTTGTGTCCACCCTCGGCATGTACTCATGGACACTTTCGGCTCTTCTATGGGAGACTTCGTGTTCTCGACGCCTTGCTTCAGGGTCCCACGGCTCTCGAGGTGAAGCTGCTTCTCGTCCTGCCCAACCTTGCGGTTGAATAGAAAAGTAGGAGCCCTTTCCCCGTTGCTGTTCGTCTGGAGTGTATCCTTCAGGGCCACGGTATCCATCCCCACCAAATCCTGGGGGCTGGTTTCCTGGAGGTGGATAAGGTGGTCTATTGTCCATCGAATGGGGGTGGCCTTCGGGAGGATATCCTGCATGCTGAGGTGGCACGTGCGGAGGCGGACCAGGAGGTCCTGGGTGACGATACTCTGACGGCTGTCTCACAGCTTGTGGGAACTGCGATTCGTGCGGCGGGTTGCCAGGATGACGAGGTTGATTGAATTGTGACCGATGTCTGTCTGGATGTGGTGGGTATGGCTCTTCCATATCTGGACCAGGTCTTGATGGATTCATATCCGGACGGTGGGCTGGCATTGGTTGTGGTTGCTGAGGGTGTGGCTGAGGGTGTTGAGAGTGTTGAGGATGTTGAGCATGTTGAGGATGCTGCGGGTGTTGAGGATGTTGAGCGTGTTGAGAATAGGAATCGTGACGCTCATGACCGAGAAATGGAGGCTGTCGAGGATCTTGCTCCATATGTGCAGATGGATGCAGATAAAGTTGGTCATTTAAAGGGCGTCTAGGGTCAGAATCCAACGAACTTGGAGGCCTTTGGCCAGGTCCAGGATGGCGAGGCTCAGGTCTGTCATGATATGGCTGTTGCGGATACTGTTGTGATCTTTCATCCTGTGGAGGGTACTGCTTCTATGGAAACAAAGGCACGGGTTATTGTTTATATCAAATATCATGCACCGGAGGACTGGGATACTCTGGTACCGAGTAGGTAGTCTTTGGAGAACGATGTGCGATATCCTTACCGATAAACGCTCACGGGGATCCTCGTATGATGATGGAACATTGCCTTCGTGCATTATCACCCCAGAAGCTTGACGGTGGTGTTGTGGGTGTTGTGGGTGCCGTTGATCTGTGGGCGGAATGTCCTGATAAGGTGGATGACCAGGAGAGACATTGTGCATGGGCCGCATCTGTTGCTGTTGCTCAGCAAGCTGTCTACCCTCGAAAGGCACTCGATCCATCAGCGGGTGTTCATGCTCACGAGGACGATAGTTCTCCTGTGGTAGATGGGGCCGCTCTGCCATCTCGGCGGCTGGGGGAACCATCATGCCTCGTCTGAGCTGAAGACGTTCGTCCGGATGTGGCATTGCGTTCTATTAGGATTTTCAGTAAAGGTTATAAAAAAACGTTCATTGAATGACACTGTACAGCCACCAAAAAAAAGACACAGGATGCATGTTAAATGTTTACCTGCAAGTGCTCGGACTGTGCAGGGACAAAAGGACCATGTGGGCTCTGGGGCCGCACATGCATGTGCTCGCGAGAGAATTGACGCATGTGTTGCGGTTGCCTTGGAGCAGGCATCAGACGTGCATCTGCAGGGCCCATATCCTCCGTTTGACCTCCAGGTACAGCTGGAGCACCAACAGGATAAGGCGGAACTCCTGGAGGAGGAACCTGCCCATAATTTTGACCGTGGGCTTGCCCTTCGCGGTACGCTTGTTCGCTTTGCATGCGTTCTTCATGTGCCCTTGCCTCCAATACCTCGTGCGGAGGCCTCTCATACGGGTTCCTTGCGGGAGGACCAAGATGAGATGCTTCTGCGGTATGATGAGGAGAAACTCCGTGACCTTGCAATTGCGGGGCCGGCTGAGCAGAATGATGGCCTGTAGGATACGCAGCTGATTGGGGGTTCTGATACCGACCTGCTGGACCGTGCTCGTACTGCTCTATTGGCCCATTGGATGAAATTGAGGCGTGATGTTGGTGGGATGGATGTTGATGATGTGGTGGTTGTTGCGGTGGTTGTTGCTGTTGTTGTTGCTGTTGTTGTTGGTGTTGAAGCTGATGGGGATGAGGATGTTGATGTGGATGTGAGGGCGGATGCGGGTGTGGATGCGAGTGCGGGTGTTGCTGTTGTTGCTGCTGATATGATGGATGCTGCTGCTGCTGCTGCTGCTGCTGTTGATGCATGTGTTGATGTGGGTGATGGGGATGTTGCTGCTGTTGTTGTTGCTGCTGCTGCTGCTGCTGCTGTTGTTGTTGCAATTGCTGTTGTTGGTGGTGTGGGTGTTGCTGCTGAAGATGTGGCGGGTATGAAGAAGCGTACATATGCTCAGGAGGTTGACCAGAAAGCTGAGCTGGATCTACTCTGGAAGGGTGATTGTTTATCGACGCGTGCGACGACGGCGTTGGAGGTCGGATGGGTGGTGAAGCAAAGTGAGGAGGGCGATTGTCCTGAGAGCTTTGCGAGAGTTGTCGATGATGATGGAACATCGGAGGTTGTGTATCCATGGGTGGGGCGCCATTGGGCAGCCCAGGCAATGGGTATGGACTCCTTTGCTGATCCTGTGGCTGTTGTTGGCCATGGATGTGCTGCGGTGGTTGTGGATGCTGTTGTCCATGATAGGGTGGACGTTGGTGTGGATGCATTGCAAAGTACGAGTCGTTGGGGGGTCCACGCGAGGCAGCTGAGGGAGGTGCACCGGGGCCGGGTATACTCACGGAATGAGATTTCCGGCTGTGACCTGGCGATACCGCACTGTGATGATGGGCTGGGGGAGTGGTGGTGTAGTGAGATGTCATAAGGTTGGTGCCGTGGCGAGGGGAGGGGAGAGGAGGTGTGGAGTTGAACGGCCGGGATTGATCAGGGTGGTATGGATGTTGCTGGGGCTGGGGCTGCTGGTCTCCCATAACGTGAGTGATAGGCGGCAAGGAAAGACCAGGTCTTGACATCTCACTCTCTCACCAAAGTCTGCTGTGGTCGCACGCTTTGTGTGCGATTGTGGGTGGATATATGTAGAGGGGGAGAGGGGGTTATGTAATATGGTGAAGTAGTAGCAGACCAGAGAAAAAAGCAGGGCAACGCGATGATACAGAGGGCAAACACAGGTGTTTAGTGGGACGAAATGAAGCGATGCGAGGGTGGAGTGTGATGCATACAGTGGACAGGTGAGGCGAGGATCCGATTGCGACCGACAAACAGCGTGTAACAAGTGGAGGAGGCGAGAGTGACGGATGGTGATGAGGATGATGCAGAGG
>Ga0247824_10000728_pt1 | contig 17001 bp, 17 predicted proteins | sample 13C_PalmiticAcid_FD_194412 | JGI IMG/M metagenome (GOLD analysis project Ga0247824, IMG submission 194412) | Soil microbial communities from agricultural site in Penn Yan, New York, United States - 13C_PalmiticAcid_Day48 | ecosystem: Environmental > Terrestrial > Soil > Agricultural land... | reverse complement strand
GATTGATGCACGACGATACGGAAGCTTTGACGAACAACTATCGGACTCACAACAAACCCACGATCAGCAACAAACATTTGCCAATACAACAGATCCTGGCACCCGTAACAACGGTGTACCGCAATGGACTACGAAGACAAGTCTTTACGTACGACATCTCGGATACAACGACGCTATCTAGAGACTCCAACCAAGGGTTTCCACAATCGGCGCTGCCGCCATCGTTATTATCATCGTCACTGCCGATACCGCCACAGCCTACTACCCGCCGCAGACTGGTGCCAGTGTTGGAATCGCTTTCAAATCCAAGTACCGCGCCTGTGTTGAGTGTGGGACCAACCCGAGGCAAACAATTGACTAACGCTCTGGAGCCTGCTCGTCTCTCTTACTCCCCTCAGCTTGGACCTCCACATCCTCTGTACAATCTCCCATCAACTACAAGGGTGGTGTTGGTTGACCAAATAGATCATCTGATCCATCTCGATAGGGCCCTCAAGCTCTCGTGTGTCGTTGGCGTGAGCTCGCTCCTAGTAACCAATACGCACCCTTCGTCATCTCGCGAGCACAGGAGAAGGTCCACTAATGAAAACAAGTTCACAGGCCTGCTACAGTTAGCGTGCGAGACCGACGATTGTGTGTATGTGGTGGATACAACGGCGTTCCTGGAGGATGACACGGACCAACTTTCAAGGATAATCGGCGAGTTTCTTGCAAACCAGGAAATCCGTAAGGTTGTTTTCAACTGGCATGAAGAACGGCCTGTCCTGGAACACACATTTCCATTCCTGAAGCTACAAGAGAACCAGATCAAAAACTTTCTCGACTTGGGGCATGTGTGGTGCAGATTTTCATTCACTCCTCAGGCTACCAGTGATGATCAGAATGTCAACACCAGTACTGCCGAAAACACACAATCTCAAGTGTCAAGTGCGGGTGATATGATCAATTCGTCCAGGTGCGATGTTGCATTCTGGTCAACCCATTCTTATTCTTCGCACATGATCAACCTAACTTCTTGGGGGACAAACGTGGCCCTGAAGAAGATATCTGGCAAGCGGTTAGATCTAAGCAGAAGCAACTGGGAAAGAAGACCACTAACAAATGAGCAAGTGGATCGAGCAGGTTAGTGTCAAGAACATGGTGTTATGAACTTTTACCCCCTTGGTACATAGGCATGTTTGACCCTGACATTATCTTTTCTTTATGCAAATTGGGTTCCTTCGCATAGCAGCGGCGGCCCACTCTTTCTTGAGCATTTACAATATCTTGTTGAGCAAGCCATTCAAGAGTTGAGCCTTGAATTAAGAGCTGTGTCCAATTGAATTCGAGAAATGGCGTTTCTTTTTCAGTAAGGGTGGGATCAAATTCGACATGTAACGAAGCAACTTCGCGACAAACACAATAGTACAAGTTTGCTGCCTTTACCTTGAGTAATCCTATCCGAGTTTGTAGTTCGTCAAGGTCAATCAGCGGACGGATGATGGGTCGTTGATCCAAGCTCTTTTTTTGACTTGTGTGGGAAAGTGGTCACCGCCACCATTTCGTTGAATAAAAACGAGAGTCCGCCGATCTCTCTTTCTTCTTTGCCACCCTCCCTTCACCTCCCAAGAGTCTCTTGAAGCAGCCTGGTAAGGCGACTCTCCCTATTGCTTATCCCCCTTCTCCTACCCTTCATCAATTGTCTGTCAGTACTGACATTGGCTTGGCCTATACACACCTAGCCTGCTTCCCTGCCAGCGAGTCCCAAGAGGCTCTTTTCGGTCCAACACATGCAGCAGCTTGGTAAGACGACTCTTTTTTTATTGCCTTCTTTTTTCTCAAGCGTCTGTTAGTGTATGCACTGGTGTTGACTTTGCTCTATCTACCCCTCCAAGCCTGTCTGCCCACCGGGGAGAAAAGAGGGAGGGGAGGCCCGAGGTCGACCGGCCATCCGTGGGTTTCGGCCCTCGCCTGGTAAGTGAACAAAAGAGCCTCTTCGTTTGGTTGTATTCCTCGATAGACTGAATGAGGACTTAGGCTCGGGATCCATCGTCTTTGACGTAGGCTCGGCACCTCGTTTCCCAAACGCCGCGTACACTACACCGGAAAAAAACAATAAGCTCGGGCCTATCGATCAAGACGCGGCCACAGCCCCTGCACGGAAGGCAGGATTACTCAAAAGGTAACGACAGCAAACTTGTACTATTGTGTTTGTTGTGTTTGTCGCGAAGTTACTTCGTTACATGTCGAATTTGATTCCACTCTTACTGAAAAAGAAACGCCATTTCTCGAATTCAATTGGACAAAGGAGTAAGAGCTGTGTCAGGAAATTCAATAGGAGACGTCTATGTAGCTGTGAAATAACAAGATTACGGGTTACAGCATCGTGCTTCTCACGGGCTAGCCTGGGTTGAGGATGAAGCAGGTTCACACCATGTTACTTTAGGAACTCTACGTCAGCGGGCAATCCTTGAGCACCTTGCATAGATTGTACAAAGAGATGTTTAGGCATGGTGCTTTATCACATGCGAAGATGATACCGCCTTCGTCCTCGATAGGTACACCGAGCAATCGCGACCAGCTGTTACAGTGAATAGCCATCGGACCGTGGACTCTAGACGATTTTATCGAGATTGTTCTATTACACCGCGGCATTCGCGATAAAACATCCCATAAACTTCCACACCATCTCACTGTTGAGAGTTATCTACAGATCGCTCCTGGGTAAAACAAAACATTGGCGTATGCACCTTGTATGATCGGCAGAGTGAACGATGCTGTACAACGTTTAATATGGGGGACGGATAGCAGCCTCGCTCGATCTCACAAGCATCATTTCTTCTTAGCCGTCGAGAACTCTTGTAATTAGTCCTCATCGTAGTTCTCTTCTTCATCTGCCCGTTTGCGTTTCCATTGGTCATGGTTAGCCATATTCTGCTGATTCCGAGAAAGCGGCTCCTCTGAAGCTTCCTTCATCTCTTCATCTGATTCGTCTTCATCCTTGACTTTGAATAGAGATGGTTGTTGTGACGAGCCTATCGATGTCTGTGTTGATATCTCTGGTGAGATTTCCATGGCAGTTGTCGCTTTCATTTGTGATATAGGATGTTGAGAGCCTGGTGGTGGGAGCTATAAGTACACAATGGGTCAAAGTGAGATGCGTCAGTGCCATGTCATTCCACTCACAAAAGGTGTCTAGCCAGTAAGTATCACTTCCGATTGGGGTACCTCTGGGATGAGCTGGAAGTTGACAGCCGTCAGGCAGTGTCGTTCATGTGGCAGGCGGATGCCATACTTTTCGGGGATCAAGGGTAATGGCACCTTGTTCTTTTCTTCTGCAAGCTCGAGAAGAAACTAAAGGAGCCACAGGTTGATTCCATGGTATAATGTATTCAGTTGCTGTAAGTAATTGATAGATCCGAATGCTCTTGCTAGAATCTCAGTGTCCTGGAAGGTGAATCCGCTTACCTCCTTAGGTGGTGGTGAGGTGAAGGAATGGTTAACTCGACCTTGAATCGCAAGCTTCACATCATCTAGAACGACCTCTGTCCTGCCAGCGTGTTCTGAATAGAGCAATGCATCCTGGAAAACATCCGTCGTGTACCCTAAAATGAGTGATATTCCACCACCGACATGCTAAGCGTCAGCAAAGCAAGATCATCGGCGCGCATGGAGAATGTAATGTATGCTAAGGTGTAATGATCGCCAGACAATCGATACATACTGTGGGCAAACTCCAGCAGCTGGTGAATCACTTTTTGCTCTGCATCCTCGACTGCGAGGGACTGTAGGATCAAGGAGATGACTATGGAGATACGGTTGTGTTTTGCAAGTGCTGGGTCAGGGATCGATTACCTCCATGGAGTGGTTCAGAGCACTCGATGAGGTTGACTGGAGCCCACTTTACCCTTTGCATCCCTAGGCTGTGGTGCTTGCGCCATTTATCCTTGCGGGTTCTTCTCTATTCCTGTTCCTATTAACGTCACCGTCCGGCTCTTCCTGTTGTGCTGATCGTGGTAAGCTGTGAAAGTGCATCGAAGCACAAAAAACGAACCTTGACCGAATTGCAAATCATGTGATCTCCACGATGTTGCCCTCCCGAGCTTTCAATTTGTCTCACCTCCACACTCTCGGACCAGCACTATCGGGATAGAGTGAACTGGATAGTTGAGCACAATGCAGTCTATCGGTCTTGCCGCACAGCGCCCAAGACTCTAACGATGGAAGCTTCACACCCTGCATTAACAGGGAGGTGTCCCAAGGAAACTGGTTTCGCCGCCCCAGGGACGCTCTGTAAGAGAGATATCATTCAGCCTTTCAGCAATACAACAAACTCTTTTGCCTGAGACGATGTGCTGGAGCAATCACTTTAAAGAGGCCACGTTTGATGAGAGAAGAGGCTACAACCCTTTGTCTTTATCACAGCATCATTACCAAAAACGAGGATACGAAGAATTGCCATCGTTTGTACTCTCAGTACTCAGCAATGGTTCGCATATGCTCCACGATGAGAGTGCCTACAAACTCCCGTCGATGGCACCCTTACGAACGCCCAACAAAACAGAACACACAATGGTCATCGACCATGAATCCCTCCATGAGAGCCTCGATACACGGTAAGTAATAATGTTATTTCTCGAAACGCTCAAAGGCCCAGTACTAACCGACAAGTTCCAACACTCTTCTTCCTTATTAGACATTCAACGGTCAATCGCAGCCAACAATGCATCCGAGCTTGGCCGCTCCCTAACCTCCTGCTTGACAATCGCAAGACCTCGCCAGGGGAACTCATCCAGAACAGTTGATTATCTTCAGCATATTATCACCCAAGGCCTGCAGTCTCTTCAGGACCCATTATCTCTGGCCATCGGCGCCCTCGTAACCATCTCAGCGGGAGCAGAGACTTCCCAAATTGACAGGAATATGGAATGGGCCATAACTCGGTTCCTTGTTGGCACGCTAAGACACTTTTCGGGGTGGTCCCAAACAGCAGACATCGCCCACCAACAGAACAACACAACGACCGATGAAAGCCATCAACAATCATCTCAAGCGATCGCTCTGCAGAACACAAGGGCCTCCATGGAGCTCAAGACACCATCAAGTGGCACCTCCAGGCCCTCGAATCTCTTGGACGAAGGAGGTGGGATCGCCCTAGACTCCATCAAACCCTTACAACCGGCTCGGCTCTGGAGCACTCTCGTACCGTCACCACAACCTCTGCGGAGCCCCGATGCGACATCGGTGAACCATCAATCTCAAGGCCATGTTCTGAAAAACAGTGACACAAGTGACTTGATCGATCTCCAGGACCAACTGCCTTCCAAGTCTGTCTATCAACTCACTCGATCAATTGCGGACCTCCATCTCGTATCAGAGTGTACCCAATCGCCACGAAGCCATGATCAAACAACAACCGCCACTGGAAGTTACCCACGCACGATGCCAGTTCAGCTTTCGCATAAGCAGCTGATTCTAAAAGAGATCTTACTCCGCAAGAGTACTTTTCAAGTCCTCGCCCTCTTGGACATTATCGACATGAAGGAATTGCTCAATTGCAAGATTCAGAACCACCATCCTATTCAAAGCGGTTGCAACCTCTCGGAAGAAGTGACGACCAAGGACGAAACGTACGGCTCAAGATTCGCACATCAACTCTTGAATATGGGAAAGCCCAGAGAAGCAATCTTGCTGATCGCCAGAGTCTTGAAGGAGCGGAACAAGGAACTTGATCATAAGGCAATCCCATACCTCATCGAGCTGATGGATCCTGGACTGATGAGTGAATTTGTCGGGGACTATTATGGCGTGTGTGCGACAGTCCTAGAGGCTATTGAATCTCAACTATACATCCACCTCGGAGACTTGTATCAAGGAAAGGATCCAAAGGCGCAGATCCACCTCGCAAAGATTGCGTTCAGTCTGATCATGGGATTTGACCTAGAGGTGGAACTCGATACGAGGTTCCCGACTATCAAGCTTGCGGTCAAATACAACGATATCATGGCCCTCTTGGACAGATCGCTCGCTTCCCATAATGGACAAGACCGTTGGCTCTTCTTACCTGCAGTGGAGTCCATGATCCGAGATGACCCCATCCTCCTGAAGATGACAATCGCTCATTGCTTTCAACAAGGAGCAATAACAAAACACGACTCATTCATTCGAGCCGCCGTCTATCTCTCTAGAAAGTTGAATCTTGAGAGAGAGCATTATGAATGGGTTCGTCAGCCAAGCACTTCCCTAACCCCAACAGTGTCTTTTGGGAGTCCCATCCAGGAATCTTCGCATTCACCACACCAGCCATCCCCTTCACCACCAACACTACCTCCAGAGTATGCTTCATCTGGATTGACACCTACGACAAGTCCAAGCCCAACATCAAGTCGTGCATCGACTCTTATTATGGGACCAACCGCATTTTCGACAAACAACCAGGGGGCACCTCTCCCTTCCGACATGCCTCAGCCAAAGACCCTCTGTCAAGTATACACTCTGCCACTGACCACGAAAGTGGTTTTGGTCAACCAAGCAAACCAATTGGGTCATCTCGAACGAGCACTTCATCACTCGAGCGTCGTCAGTATGAGCTCGATACAAGTGAATGATACCTGTCGTCTACCGCCCCGAAGGTCTAACAGGTACTTGAGCCGGTCTCAGACCCAAGGCATTCCTCGGTACCTGCTCCATTCTCCCTATCACCGTACGCAATCGAGTGAACGTCAATACCAAACCGCTGGACAGAGGATCCCGCGCCGAGAAACACCCAATATGACGACGCTTCTACAGCTGGCATGTGACGCCGACGATTGTGTCTATGTGGTGGATACAACAATGTTCCTGGAAGATCGCACAAACCAACTCCCAAGGGTCATCGGAAGGTTCTTTTCGAACGAAAGGATTCGCAAGATTGTTTTCAAATGGAGTCGTGAACAATCCATCCTCGAATACACATTCCCATTCCTGAAACGACAGGAGAACCGGCTCGTGAACGTCTTGGATCTGGGCCGCGTCTGGTGTAGATTTGTTCCCCCTCCTCACCTCATCCACCAAGGCTATGTTCATGGTCAAGGCTATGCCTCCAAGAACACCGCCATGGCTATTAGCACCAGTATGGTTTCCAGCAACATGCATCCGGAATCTCATGCCTCACTCGCTGGAGATATAGTTCCTTGGGCAAGATACACTGTGGAGTTCTGGTCGATGCGTCCTCAATCGGTCCCTATGACCTGTCTTCAATTTGCTGGACCAAACGTGGCGCTCAAGAAGCTATGTGGCAAACAACTGGCTCCAGGATTCCGATGCATCGATTGGACAAGTAGACCTTTGACGGCAGAGCAGGTGAACCATGCAGGTCAGTATAGCGCACACTTTCTATTCTCTGTTCGCTTTTCGCTCCTGAATATGTTTGTTCAAACATTCTCCTTATTTCCTTTCCATAGCCGCGGCAGCATATTCTCTGGGGAGCATCTACGAGGTCTTGTCGAATAGACCTTTTATCTCTTGAACAGAAGATATCTCCACGTAGCTTTATTGCGAGTAAACAACGATTTGTTCATCCTTCAACAGATGTAGAGTTGGCCTTGTGCTTAGGATCAAAGCGGAACGCTTCTGGAGCTGGTCCCAAGATCATCTCGCTAATTTTGATCCAATCCTTGACATCCTGTGAAGCCATCAGTGTTTCGAGGTCGTTGCGTCCTACGAATGCAGGTGGACGATCATTCATCTTTTGAGGCAAGACTTCCAAAAGACCCACAGGGACGTATCGGTGCAAGAAGCCTACGTAGAACGCAAGAGAAGGTATTTAACACATGTCAAAAGTCTGGCTTCATCCACAACTTTAGGAACTTTTGGCTTCTCACACGCTGTTTCCAAAGGCCCAAAACAAGGTTCAACGTACTTTGCCATTCCAGCAGGAAGCGTCGTGTTTGGTTCACACCCTGTGTATCCGACCCCCAGTGTTCCATTCCATAGTTGCAGAATCGTTTCATCATGTCAAAGCGTTCTCCCGACGAAATGTCCCAATCGCGACGTGTTTTGATCTCATCAAAGATCCAGGGCTTCATCAAGGCACCTCGTGCAATCATGCATCCATCGACGTTGTGTTCCTCCAAATGGCGGTAGTAATCCGTGTATCCTAGGATATCGCCATTACCAAACAAGGGCATGTAGTTGTTGGACCCAGGGATGCCGCGATCTGTCGTGGCACACTCCTTGATGTAATCCCAATCAGCAAGTTTGGTGTAACGCTGTTGGCGAGATCGTCCATGAAGTGTTGCTAGAGCTGCACCTAAATCGTGGAAGATGGGTGTCATGTGTGTGCCGATAGGTTTCTTGTCATAAATAGCCATCCTGAACTTGACAGTGACGGGAACATCCAAAACAGACTGCATCCCGCGAACTATCCTCTTCATCTTGCCAGGTGATCCCAACAGTCCGCTTCCTGCGCCCTATTCATTGACAAAAAAAGGCAAGAGCTTGTGGCGTTGGTATGGGTGACTCTGGATACAACAGGTGATGGCAATAGTGGAAGACAAGATACGTACGGCGTTGAAGACGAGATCGATAGGGCATCCCATATTGAGGTCCACAAAGTCCACTTTGGTAACTTGATTGATCATATCGCACGCCCTGACCACCACATCGACCTTGTTGCCCGTGAGCTGCACACCAAAGATATCCTCGCTCTTGTGTCGTCGAAGAAGAGCGAGTTCTCCCTTGTGTCCCTGTACCAAGTTGGCTGCCATGGCCATTTCTCCACATGTGATGTCGACGCCGTATTCTTTACAAATACGGCGGAATGGCAAGTTGCCAACTGTTGTTAAAGGCGCCAAATACGTTTTGCCTCTGAAATCGATCTGCAGACCATCCGTCAATAAAATAATGTTAGAATGGCCTTATTTTCCAAGAGTTGATAAGACTGTCCAAGAGCTATGTCCTGTTGAGCACGCCTTTTACCTTCTTTTTCTCGCACTCCCGCAAAGGTACGTCCGGTGTGTCGCTCTGTGTCACCTCTTCGTGAATGCTGGATGATACCTTGGGAATTTTCACATCTCTGGATTCTGGTTCAAGATCTTCACCTTTTGAGGGGTTCTCCTGGGCAGCCTCTTTATGTTTGGAAGATGCTTCCGCTAATTGATCAGTCATCTGTTTGAGAAACGCTTCTGCTCTCTTGAACTCGAACTAGCATGTCGCGGAGACAATGTTTGAATTAGTGCCGGCAGCGGTTACCTATTGAAATCAACTCTGATTTTCCTGCCTCATACCTTGAAGGAGCGCAACTGGATCGTCAGATCGTGTGGAAGGGCATTGAGTGTCTGAGGTCCGACTCTGGCCATCTTTTCCTCGTCCCTGATGAGATTTCCGTCCGAGTCCATATGAGCACTCAAGAATCTGCACTTGTATCCATAGTGGCATCTATCGGTCATTTTGAGTTTGAGCATGGGTGAGAGATCAAGGTATCCCATTAGTTGTGCGTGATCAGCTGAATCCAGTGAGTGTCCGAACGAGGGGCGTGGAAATAACTGCTGTGACATTACTCGCCAAGTATCTCAAAGTTGGGGCATTGGTTTCCTAGATCCTTGTCCTTGGCATCCAAGTACTTTTTGACGTCATGATTGAACTTGCAGCTAATGGGGAGATATACCGGATCCAGTGTTAAGAAAAAGTGGACAAGGCAAGATACAGCGGTTCAATGAATTTCAAAAGACGCCCAAAAATTTGTCGATCGGGTGAAGCTTCTACCTGTCTCCATGCTCGCATTCAACGCCTTTGGCAACCTTGAAGCACAACTGGACTTCATCCTCGATACGTCTTGTCACCACACGATCCTGTGTCTGACCTCCTCCACCACTACGCTTTTTCCGGTCGTTCTTGACGTGTTTCTAGAAAAGAACAAGCTGTGAGGTTACTGTGCTATTGACACTTTGTTGTCCCTGAGGATGAACTGGACTTACGCTCTTGGATTCCCGCTTCCTGTTCTTGTTCACCTCCTTCTCGTCCCCCTTATCTTCTATACGAGACTCGTCTCCTTCCTTCTCAATAGCCTCGCTCAGTTGAGCAATACTCTCCTCGCCTTCACCTTTGCTGACAACTGACACTGCGGCACAAAGAAACTCTGGTTTGATTGGAACGACGCCTCTTTGGTAATTCGTTGTCGAAGTTGAAGTCGATTCCGCCGAAGTGGATGAAGCCGTGACATCCATGGCAGAGGCTGTATCCTCAGACGACATAGCTTTTGCTAGTTGTTGCTGTTAGTTGTCGAGGACCGAAAGTGAATGAAGGTGAAAGGAGGAGATCAGCAAAAAAAAAAAAAAAAAAAAAAAAAAAATTCCCACAACAAGTGTCAGCAGTCACTCACACAGAGGGAACGATCAGACTCGCGTCCGGTGGTCCCTTCGAAGGGGCATGTTGGTTGTGTTACAAGCGTTGCCCTATTCACCTCAAGGACATCAAGTCGCTTCCATTAACGAGGACAACACTATACGACTCTGGGATAGGAGCAGAGGTGGATGTCTTCATACCTTGACCAGCCATAGCGACATAATCTCTTTTGCGGTCTACTCACCCCAAGAGAGCAAATTGCATCCAACCAACAAAGACGGTACAGTGATATCATGGGTTGTGCAGACAGGCGAATGTCGTCCCATTCGGACTGACCATATCGACGACGACATTGCCCGCTCACCACGAGGCTGAGTGGTTGCTTCTTCCGACTCTGAGGGGGATAGTACAGATATGGGACGTCGAAACGGGAAAGCCGGGTCGATTCGCTCGAGTTTTCTCCTCAAGGCAATCGACTTGTTTCTGTTAGTGGTGACAAGATGGTGCTCCTGTGGGATGTTGTGTCGGGTCAGCGTCGAGCGACAATTAGTGTCTCCAGTCCCATTACAAACCTGGCCCTGAGAACTCCATCGAACGTCGAAGCCTGCATAACATTCACAATATCCATGACTTTGTTGAAAATCTTCTTAGATAGTTTGGTAGCAACCTATGATGACCTATGATATGTACAGTAGTGCCAAGGTCATTCCTCGCTCAATGGATAGACAGACACCTCAGGCGTTCGAAACATCCGATTCCTTGGCCAGAGAGTAGAAACTCGATCTCTTATCCTTCAGCAGCTTCGCGGGTTCACCAAACTCTACCACACGTCCTTGTTCAAACACCATGACCTTATCACAGTCCTTCACTGTGTTGATCTTGTGTGTGATCGTCAGCACTGTACAGTTCTTGCATTTCTCTCGGATAATCTCTCGGACCCTCATATCCGTCTCTGGATCAATGGCTGCTGTGGTATCATCAAAGATCAACAACGCCTTCTTGCGGAGCAACGCTCGTGCAAGACAAAGCAGCTGTCTTTGACCCACTGTAAAGTTTTCGCCGCCTTCCAACATCATTGCTTGAAGCTCACCCGCCAAACCAGAGACGAGAGGCTTGAGACCCACATCTTCGAGGGCCTCCCATACCTCCAAATCTGATTTGGTGTTGAGAGGGTCCAGGTTGAAGCGGATGGTATCGGCAAAGATCACAGGATCCTGGAGGACGATCGAGAGACGAGAACGGAGATCAGATAACCCGTAGCTCGAGATATCCTTTCCATCCACTGTGATCTGTTCGCCCGCAGCCTCCGAGATTCGGAACAGCGACAGCGGAAAGCTTGGCTTGTCTGTATCCGGTTTACCACAGATTCCAACCTTCTCATGAGACTGAATCGTGAAACCCATGCCCCGCGACACCAAACCGTCTCTTGCGCGGTAGCGTGTCACATTGTCCTCAAATTCCACTTGTCCTTTGTCAGGCCAATCTTCTGGAGGGCGATGGAATCCAATAACCTCGGGGGCCTCCTGTGGCAACTCAATGTATTCCTGCAAATGTTCGACGGAGGCGATGTTGGATTCGATTTCGGTGTATTGACGCACCATCCAGTTGAGTGTATGAGCGATGCTGAGCGCGTACGTCAACGACAGTCCTACTAGACCTGGGTCCACAGAGTTACCTCGTGCAAGCGAAAGCACAGACAGGGACGCTGCTCCAAAGATAACGATCGAACTCAGTGTCTCAAGGCGGAAGGCTACCCAGCGATTCCCTGCGATGGTGGGATAGTAGGTACGCAGATTCTGATCCAAACGATGCTCATTCTCCTGAATGAAGCGGGTTTGCTGGCGATACGCACGGATGGTGGTGATTCCTCCAAGAGTCTCTTGAAGATGCGTCATAGCTGGTGATCGAGTGGTGGAATCCAACCGACGGACCTCGCGCGAGGTTGCAAGGTAGTATCTCCGAAGCCAGAAGTAGACAATGGCAATGGGAATAATCACCGCAATGATGATGGGTGTTGCGAGTGTCACAACCACCAAAGCAGATACCACCTGGAATACAGTGTACGAGTAGCTGGAGAATGAGCGCGGTAGGACCTCATCGACTGTGGATTGATCCTTGCTAAACCGATTCAGGATCCGGCTCACAGGAGTGGCGTCAAAGAACATCATTGGCGATCTCAGGATACTTTGCAGCATGTTCTCGTGTAACACACGCGCTGAACGGATGCCGCAGTGAACAAGAAGGATGGTCGACTGGAAGATGGTCAAGAGCGCTGACGAGAGCCCCAGGACTGCGTAGATGCCAATGTAGTATTGAGGACTGTTGGTATCATCATCAGGACTGTTGCTGCTCCAGCGGGCAAGCCAGAGATAAGTCAGAACGAAGGCCATTTGAGACAGAACCATCAAGAGCATGTATAAGGTGACCATGCTGTACGAGCACGCCTTCGCATAGACCTTGTAGGCGCTGTCACGCACTCTTTCTTCGGTCTCCACAAACGTCGCAGTGGTAGGCGTCTTGGATACAGCGTACTTCTCAGCGTTTCCATGGAGGAAAGAGGCAGCAGAGGGCCGGCACAAAGCTCGAACACTGGTCACACTTCGGATACTATTCCGGCGAGCCGAGCGAGGTGTGCATGATAGGAGAGGGGCTTCTTCCGCAGGAAAGGCATCCGTCTCAACAACATCCTCTTCCAAGATCGTGTTCTGTTCAACAATGGGTTCGATTTCCTCTTTCTCGGTGAATCCTGGCTGCTGTTCCGCGTCGCGCCCAATCTCGGCCATCAGCTCAAAGACTTCTCCCTTCTTCGTCATCAACTCCTGGTAGTCGCCTTTCTCCGCCACCTGACCGTCTCTGAGCATCATCACCGTGGTCGACTGGACTAGGAACTGGATCTGGTTGGTGACAAAGATTCTCGCTTTTTCTTTCAGCAATCCTCTGGGTCCAATCACCTTCTCAAAGAGGTCCCTTCCTACACGTGGGTCCACCTCGGGCAGAGGATCGTCGAAAAGGTAGATATCCGCACGAGCATAGACGGCACGGGCAAAAGAGATTCTTGTCTTCTGGCTGTCTGACAGGTTGATTCCGCGCTCACCAATCTCTGTCATATCACCACTGAGCAACTTTTCAAAATCTGGTTGCAAGCAGCATGCCTCGACGGTCTGTTGATAATACGTCTGATCGAAGGGATTGCCAAACAAGATGTTGGCACGCAGTGTATCGTTGATGATCCATGGCTGTTGTGGAACAAACGCAACTGGGCCGCGGACACGGATCTCTCCTGTGACTCGCTCCATATCGCTACAGAGGGCAGCCATAAAGGAGCTCTTTCCTGAACAAGGCCGACCAACGACGCAAAGTAGGTCATCACTCTTCAACGTTAGATTGATATCCGAGATGACTGGTTCCGAGTCCTTGTACCAACTGTACGTGGCATCTGTAACCACCAGCACATGGTTGTCTGGGGCATCTTCGTTGGACGGGGGACGAGGTTCTTCAATTACGATAGTGTCGGGATCGACTTCAGGACTCATCAAGAACGTTTTGATGCGGCATAACGAGGCATACGCTTCCATAGACGAACTACAGAGATAATCCAGAAGCAGAGAGGGTTCATATTAGTTGATTGAATAAACAGAATGAGGCAGGTCCAAGTTGCTTTGAACCCGTCCATACCTGATGACATCTGGGAACAGCGCTAACGGAAGCTGCAATAGGTTGAACAGCACGATTGAAGGAAAGACAATGTCTGCAGTCATCGGTTTCTTTAGGACCAATACATAGACCGCAAAGGTCGCCAAGGACACAAAGAATGGTGTGCAGGACCACGTAATGCTCTCGACTGCTGATAGATATCCAAGCTTTTTTAGGGTTGTCAACTCATCATCGTTCCTGATAGTCAGGATCCTCTGCATGAAGGCACTCTCCCATGCGTACAGCTTGATGACACGAATGCCGTTTAGCAACTCGTTTAGCAGCCTGATTCGTACATCCTTATTCTCCAGTTGCTTTTGCTGAAGGATGTTCATCATGGCCGAGAGCTGTGTGTGCAATGGGACAGCCAGAAGCATCACAAAGACGCCTGCGCATATAGCCCAGCCCATAGCGCCATAAAGCAAGTACAGGGCGATGCCGATCTGGAACAATCCGCTCCAAGATGTGTGAAGATAACTGACAAGGTTCTGCAGTCGCTGTGTATCGATGGACATGTGGTTGGCAATCTCACCTGCCTAAACGAACGCGATCCCCCCCCCCCATTCAACGCACGTCAATTGCTGTGTTCAACGTACTCTTTGACAGTTGCTCTCAACGAGTGTGCTTGCACTTACCGTAAAGCTCTGACGAGTCGGGTTGGACAGGCGAAGCGACTTTTTGTAAATGGCAGTGACAAGGCCTGTACGAACATGCATTCCACATCTGAAGCACAGATGGTAATACTGGTTCAGGAAAATGTTTTGTGCTACAGCGCACACAAACATCCAAATCGCGATAGAGTATCCTCGATACAATGGCTGGGGATCCTTCGTCTTGTAGCTCATGAAGAAACGCAGCAATTCGCGTAGCAGCACGGGCTGCACGAATGCTAGAACGTCGCTTGCAGCCTTCCAGAACCCAGCAATGTAGAAGGGTTGTCCAAAAGCACAAGAGAGTGCTCGCAACAGACTAGGGCTATCGACCACAAAATGTGATGATGTAAGGAATGGAACGTGCAGAGATAGACCAGGACTTCCTAGAGGTTCGGGCCGTTCTCGGTTACTTACCGATCCTTCTGGAGCTCACGCTCCCAGATAGTATCAAAGGTGTCCGAGATGTTTCTTGATCGGTCCTCTTTCCCGAGTGCCCATAGATCATCCGTATCCAAAGGGCTGGCGTAGCCTTTGCGCATCAGACCCGTCACCCAATGGAAGGATACGATCGAGAAGATGTTGGCCTCTTCCTCAGGGGATTTCTCCTATGGTGTTGCGATTCGCATCAGGTCAGCACAAGGGATTGCGTAGCATCTGATGTGCACCTGCAAAATTCACAGGTCGCTCCCTATCCCTCAATGGAACTTACAAGATCTTCATCTCCGAGTCGAATGCCGGCCTCCCTGGGTACACATTCCAGTCCAAAGATCAGAATGGCATCAATGAATTTAGCACCAATAAGGATGAGGGCCACAGGAGGGTATTGTTCTGGCTTGGCTGGATGGATAATGCTGACTGGGCAGCCCATGGCGAGTGTTCGAAACTTGATGCCAGAGATGATGGCCAATAGCAACCAGTAGACCAAGAGCACGTTCGAAGGCAAGTGGGTCTTCTCGTTCTCGACCGCGGTCAAAATCAGCGCCATGATCAAAGTAACAACCTCGAAGACGGAAGCCAGGGATTCAAATCCAAAGTGATAGTTTCTTGTGTCAAGATAGCTTTGGATTGTCATTGCGAAGGAGATGGCAATCAAAGCTACGATGCCCGTCTGTGGTTCGATAGGAAAAGGGTCAGTGCAGTAGCATGTGTCGCACGTTTGTGGCATGGACCGATGGTCGCGCGACAGACAAACTCTCTTACCAGCTTGATAGTGTGTTGCCAGTTTGTTGATGGAGAGTGGAGAGACTCTTTCCTCGAGAGCGCCATGAAGCGAGGGATGCCCACGAGCAGCAAGAAGACTGCGGGCAACAGCTTCAAGATGGTATCCTGGAAGCATGGAGTCAAATCGACAGGACAGTCTGGGTCCATGGGTCCCTACCACCAAAAATGAGCAATCGTGGTGAGAATGAAAAGGGGAATCGACTTGGTGAGAGGCATGGTGAGGAGGTAAGGAAAAGAAAAGAGCAGGCAACGAGTCCTTTTCTTACCCATGGCCCCTGGGACTCGCATTGCCAAATCGACATGTGTCAATAAGGTTTGGTCTTGTGCAGCGGATGTAATTCCGAGGCTATGCAGTGTGGAGTGATGTGATGTGTGGATGCACCTTGGAGAGAGGTGGTTGTAGTTGTGTTGGAGAAAGAAGGGAAGAGTGTTGTTGGACGGTTGGAAAAGTGGATGGCGGTTTTTATCGCTGTCGGCGCACACTATGCAAGCATGACATCGCGAAATGCATTGACCGCAACGGCCGCTTTTTCTTTCCCCTTCATTTTGCCCACGCCCCTCCTCCCAATGTGTGGTCGGGACCCGCCTTTTCATGCGTTTTATTTGATGAGTGCCGGCTTGGGCATGAATGTCTTCCGCTTGTTCTTGGTTTGGGGCTTGCCATACATCAGCTCAATATAGTCTGGCCGTGGTTTTGTCTTGTCCAGATCCTCCTTCTTGCCAAGAGTGCCACTACCTCGGCTAATGTCGTTGTGATCCGAGGTATGTGCGTCCTCTGTCTCCATATCCGCATCGTCGTCATCTGACTCGAGTTCGGCATTGTCAATGTTTTCTAGCTCCTTGACCGCCTGCTTGATACCGCCATGCAGCTGCATCTTGTAAGCGAGTGAAGCTTTAGGGGGGTGCCCTGTTGATGTTGCTGCTGCTCCGGATGCAGAAGATGATGGTTTTTTGGAAATGGTACGGTTGGCGGTGGTGGAGAGGGTATCTTTCTTGTTCTTGGCAGCACCCTTGAGGCCTTCTGAAGTCACAGCGTCGAATAAACTGGTGTCTGTGGTCTCCTTGGACAAGGACATAACGGCCTTCTCCTTGCGCGTTGGGCGCTTGAAGAACTTTGCTGACTTGCCCATGG
>Ga0247824_10000727_pt1 | contig 17010 bp, 17 predicted proteins | sample 13C_PalmiticAcid_FD_194412 | JGI IMG/M metagenome (GOLD analysis project Ga0247824, IMG submission 194412) | Soil microbial communities from agricultural site in Penn Yan, New York, United States - 13C_PalmiticAcid_Day48 | ecosystem: Environmental > Terrestrial > Soil > Agricultural land... | reverse complement strand
GGGAGATGCTATGCAGTGAGAGATCTGTCACATAGTTGCAAAGCAAAATCAACAAACATCCCACACAAAATGGTGGTCAACTGGGCACTGCCAGTCTCTGCCTCATAAGTTTGCTGAGCGCTGTCAGTTTTTCAACAAGCGGGTTTAGCTCAGTTGGGAGAGCGTCAGACTGAAGTTCAAACTTCGGTAATTGAAATCTGAAGGTCATGTGTTCGATCCACATAAACCGCAAGTTATCTTTTGCAACCGCCAACAGGTCCCTTTCTTTTTCGTGTTAAACAACCCGCTACCGCACCCCGCCAGGGTTGAACTCACTGTCCCCCCAATCAGGGACGGCACCGGGCTGTAGGCTGGTTCCCCTTGTGTGGTCCCTGAACCGCGAGTTGCCTCATATGCGCGCATGCTTTTGGTCTGAGGTTCGTTCTCTCAAACCCCATCCCCTCCCCGCTTGCAAGTTGAGGCGGTTCTAGGCTTCCGGCTAGTTTCGTCCACTAATTACAACCTTTAACTCAACTCCAGGCTGATTCAGGCCCAACTTGGAGTTTCCACGACCTGCGGAGGGTGCCTTCAGCCGTCTGTGGGCCCGGCACGCATTGGATGGCATCTCGAGCGTCACCCCCACAAGCGACCATATCAAAACGAGATGGACAAAGCAAAGCTGCCACCAGTCTCAGCCGACCACGGCAAAAGCTCCTCCTCCGTGAAGCGCGCGGCTTCCCAAGAACCGAACGGCACCTCTGATAGCAAAAGATCCAAACTTTCTCAGGGCGGGTCGATAGATCCGGATGTCCAACAGCAGGCTAGTCACTCGAGGATTCCTTTCCCAGAAAAGGTATGCTTGCATCCCGAGATACCAGGAAGCCTTCTAAATCTTTTGAAGCCGGCAGTTGTAGAAGAACGGAACGGCGAGATTGAGTTCCGAGTTGTCAACAATGATGGCCAGAGAGAAAGCATGATCATCCTTACAGGCCTCAAATGCCTGTTTCAGAAGCAGCTCCCGAAAATGCCCAAAGATTACATCGCACGGCTCGTCTACGACCGTACTCATCTGTCCATCGCCATTGTCAAGTCGCCTCTGGAGGTCATCGGCGGAATAACATATCGAGAGTTCCGAGACCACAAGTTCGCCGAGATCGTTTTCTGCGCCGTCTCGTCTGATCAGCAGGTCAAAGGGTACGGAGCGCATCTGATGGCCCATTTGAAGGACTACGTCAAAGCGACCGGCCCAGTGATGCACTTTCTAACTTACGCCGACAACTATGCGACTGGATATTTCCAGAAGCAAGGCTTCACCAAAGAAGTTACTCTCGAGAAGTCTCTCTGGATGGGGTACATCAAGGATTACGAAGGGGGCACGCTGATGCAATGCTCCATGGTTCCTCGAACCCGCTATCTCGAGGCAGGTCGGATGCTTCTCAAGCAGAAGGAAACCGTTCTGGCCAAGATCCGTACCCTAAGCAAGAGCCACATCATCCACCAACCCCTTCTCCAATGGGCCAACGGTACAGTCACTCCAGTTGATCCGCTCTCCATCCCCGCCATTCGGGCAACAGGCTGGTCTCCAGATATGGATGCCCTGGCGCGGGTGCCACGCCATGGACCTCATTTCAACGAACTCCGGCGTTTTCTGTATCAAATCCAGAACCACAAGCAAGCATGGCCCTTCCTCAATCCAGTCAATAAGGACGAGGTCCCGGAATACTACAACGTCATCACTACACCGATGGACCTGTCGAGCATGGAAGAAAAGTTGGAGCGCGATCTCTATGCTACCCCGGGAGATCTTGTCACGGATCTCAAGTTGATTTTCAGCAACTGTCGCCAGTACAATGAAGCAACAACAGTATACTCAAAGTGTGCTGCCAAGCTGGAGAAGTACATGTGGACGCTCATCAAGGAGGTCCCTGAATGGTATGAATTACTTGAGGAATGATTGAATTTCCTGGGTAAGGGTATTGGGTGTCTAGACCATGGCAAAGTTGATCATTGAGGGCTGCGGATCCGGTGTATTGGGAATGTTGATAGCAAGTCGAGATGGCAAGGCCGAACGCGATGCTCGGCGGATACGGACGGTGGCTCCGGAAGGAGTACGAATGACGGCTCAACTACACTGACAGAGCCCCTCTCACTCACTTACTCTCTTTCTTCTTTCTCTCTCTCTCTTGCGTGTTTTTCTTTCTTCTCTTCCTCCGACTTCCTTTTCTTTGTCTCTCTCCTTCTCTCTCTGTCCCTCACACTCGAAGAAACTGGAATCTTGTCAACTTCCACTCACCAAGCATGTTTGTTGGTGCTGCCATAACAGGCCGTATTCCTGCTTCTCCTCTCCATTCCCATCCCTTTTTTCCTTAGAGGGTCCCCCAACTATTCCCCTCCCAACCTTCTCACCTCCTCTCCTGATGATAGGTACTTTCACGACTCGGAATCTATCCTATGAACCTGAATTATGCGGTGTCGACAGAGGGCTGTGATTTCAAACGAGAGCAAAGACACGTGTGATACAATGCGCAACGTAAGTCCAATCGCGTTTTCTAAGGGATTTGCTGGATGCTGGTGGATGTTGCTCACAACATGTATTCATGACGCACCTCCGAGGATTGAGCCAGATGTTTTACCTTGCCGGGGGACCTTTGTTGTAGGAACTTGCCTGATCAAGCAAACGGTTAGTGATTTGTGTAAATACATTTCTTCCATAATAGATTCTGTTCTCCAGGCTGCGTTGCAGGCAAGAACAATTCGCCCATCGCTCTATAATCCGACCCAGATCAATGTCAGACCACTGCCATTTTTTTGGGCGTTCAGATGAAATACCATCTACAAATAAACCATACGGTGTTTCATCTGAAAAGGGGGGCATCCGAGAAGAAGCGCAGCCTTAGAAAGAATGCTACTGGCCGAGGCGGCAACAGAACACGATACAACATCAACCTCCAGCAGCACTCCCTCAATGCTCATATAAATGATAACTTCCAAACCAGCAACTACAGATTCACACTCGGCATCAAAGATGATCAACGCCCCGCACCCATCCACCTTAAATCCAGACAAAAGCCGGAGTTGATCGACTGCAACACGGGTTATGACGTACATCATGACAACAATGCGACACGAATAGCTCTATGCCCCCGTCCCGGTCCCCCAATGACATTCCAAAACGCCAGGTTGACGACGTTTGATAAAATACATCATCAGGATTGCATACCACACAAAACCCCGCACAAAACCCCCTTCCTGTGTGCACCTCTTCTTTTTCCGACCTCTTGCCTCTCTGCCTGAACTTTCCGATGGATCTCGAAGGATCACGGTCGAGCTCGATCACAAAAACAAGAAGACGTCTTGGGCACCAGACGACAAGCAGCGTATAAATCGCTTGCCGCTTCCCGAAATTCGACTTTCAACCATGGTACCAGAACGCCACATATTCGATTCCGGCGTGCCGCGCAATGTGTTTCTTTTTTTCATTACAATGATTCGACCTAAGAGCTACCACTAACGACTGAGCGAGAACCAGTTTTTTGGTATGGCCGAGTCGGGGATAGAACATATGTTTCTGACCGCCATCCAGGTGGCGTCTTCCTCCCAGCAGCGCGAAAACCGACCAAGGGATCAAACAGTCGAATCCAGCAACGTCATGCATGAGCCAGCATTAAAGCGATGGTCAAGAAGGCTTGCCAGTGAGGCCTGAGCCTTTGTTTCTCAAGCCCGCCAGGCCAACCGCCATACCTCATCAACCCCCGCCAAACGCCGACTGGGCGGGGCTGAACATCGGGTCGGGCATGGGGTTAAAGTTCATGTCGGGTTCTCTTTTCAAGGCGGGAGAGAGGAGGGGGAACGTGGCGTCCGTTGGCGACGGGTACAGTGGCTCGGACACTATGGGATGGCACATTAGGTTTGGCCCCAACATTTCCGGAAGGTTGGGCTCACCATGAGAAAAGGCAATGCTCCCTTGTCGCTCACCCGATCCCAGTCCCTCGAACCCTACGCCCTGCAGAGCCGAGTATGTCGACGCGATGCTCGCGTTCCGGCTCCGTGGGGATCCCGTGGAGAGCCCATCCTGGGGATTCGGGGGGAACGCGAGGAACGGCTGGCCGAACAGCTCATTATTCGTCTGGACAAACCTCCTCGCCTCGTTGTTGAGCCAACGGTCAATGTTGCCATCGTTGCACTTCGCATGGGCCATCAATCGATGCTTCAGGGTGCTGATCTCGGCGATCAAGGCGCTGGCCTCCATTTGCAACTGCGTGTGCTGCGTTTCGAGCTCGATTTTCGTTTCCTCCAGCTCCGAGACGTACTGCTTCTTCTTTTCCCGACACTTGCTAGCGGCTATGCGGTTCCGCTCCAGAAATTTGCGCCGCCGGCGGTCCTCCTCGACCGTGCTCGATTGCCTCTTCGTCCTCCTGGTCTTCCGTTTTCTGGGCGGCTCCATCTCCGGAGGCGTGATGTCTGTCGTCGATATGCTGCCGGATTTGGAGGTCCGGCGCGAGGGGGACTTGGTGCTTCTTGAGGGTCTGCGGGTGGACGGTTGGGACATGCCCATCGGGATGACTTGGATCTGTGCCTTCGTCTCATCGTCCCCGCTATCCGGGCTATACAGCTCGGGGTCGACAAAGAGCTGAGTCTGGTCCGCCGTCCCCATTGGCTCGACCTGTCCGCTCAAGCCATCCCACACATCGGCTCTTGGTACTGCGTCTCTCGGGTCTGCAAGGGTTTGAGGCCCGCCGAGCTCTTGTTTGACGTTGTAAGGACTGAAGGGGTTCAGGTGAATGGCGCCATCCTCGTCCTCCTGCTGTGGGCTCTGGTAGGGATCGGGGTCGTCAAAGGCCAGATAGTCTAAAAAGCGAGCTGACGACGAGTCCATTGTGCTGCTCTGCGTGCCGCTCAACCTGATCGCTGGTGATGGGGTTGGTGATATGGGAACGGATCTTCTGCGTGATGGAGTGGGGGGGACGCCTGTGGAGGAGCCAGGATGCGGCAAGCTGGGGTCGGGAAGCGGCTGCTTTAGGATGGGCCGGAACGGCGCTCCGGCCTCGTCAACTGGGAAGGAACTAGAGACTCGGGCGTGGCAGCTGCCTCGGCCGTCTATCCTTTCTGCTTTAGGTACCAATCAGTTTGAGCGTTCGTCGTGGGCTTCGCCGGTGCGCGGAAGGGACGCACTCGAGGTCGTCCCAGGGGTGAAGGTGGGATGTCGTCCGTTCCCAGGCGATTGGACGTACCTAGTTCCGTGCTGAGTGGCGTGTAACCGTTGGCACGGGTGCGGCGGCGATAATAAGGGCCTGCTGTCTCGTCGGCTTTTTTTGGGGGGCTTCGTTGCTGCTCTGTGGCGGGAATGCTGTGTGACGCGCTCGTCAGGAGTGCATGCACATTCCTCGGCCCTGTGTTGCAACTTGGCGGGGCTTTCTGGGTTGGTTCTGGAAGGAGACGGCGAGGGAGACAATCGACAATGCTGAAGAAGGGGACGTGGCGGGGTATCTCGTGTTCGCCAATGGGTCGGCACCAGCAAGAGCAGCAGCTGGGAACGAGAAAACAGGATTCCAATGGGCGAGCGTTGGACAAATACCTTCCAGGTTCTTATTAGTCGCTGACTGAGTCCGGCACTGCGGGGAACATGAAGAGCTCTGGCAAGCAGCGGGACCACAGGAGAGAAGGCCGGTGAGGTTGGGCGGCTGCCCAGGTGCTGCGCATGGGAGACAAAAGGGAACGAATCTCCCGCAAGGATGCACGATGAGCGAGTGCAAATGCAAAGCTCTGAGGTGGTGGCTACTGTTAAGGCACCTTCCAGATGACCGACCGACCTGGACCCGAAAGCTCAAACAAGCTCCTGCAAGTTTGCTGCAACCGGGCCGCATCCAGTTTCCGGTACTTGCCGTGGCTGAAGACGGCGGGGGGAAGGGAGAGGAGCCGCGCGAACAGAAGAGAGGGGCATCTCGTCAACCTCCCATCCCGGCCCTTCTTTCTCGTACTGTCGCGACCCGTGCTTGGGCCAGACTGGGCGGTGCTCGGCTGCCGGGATCCCATCGCGATCGGGTAGCGCTAGGAAGCGGACGCCACTGCGCGCTCTCGACGGTTTGACAGGGCCAGGTGCGGGGCCATGCTCGAGCCAAGGACATGCTGGGATGTGTGCTGCAGCTGGGCGGCGATCGGTGCGCGCTTTCGACTACAGGTTTCCATGAAGCATGTCGGGCATGTGTACCCGCGGCGGTGCAATGCAGACCCCCCGCAGCCCCGCAAAGGCCTGAGGGAGAGAGAGAAGAGACAGGCATCGAGATGGAAAAGGATCCCCGCATGGCAATCTTGCGAAATCCCATAGGGCCGCCGTTTCATCTCCTTGCAGCAAGGCTTGGACGCTAAAACGAGGGTGCATGTAAGCCCCGCCCACCGTCTGTGCCACCGGGAGGCTTGGATGGCGCGTTTCCCGCCTGCAGGCAGTTTCTAATTAGCGCTATGCCCATGCATGCATGTACGTTGATATCAAGACACCGAAACGCGCAAAACCCGAGGGCAATTGGTGTGCGAGATATTTTTGCTGCGGACTCGAGAACCTCGCGACCACTGTCAGATGTCAAAGCCACCTCAGCGGGGCCATGGCAGGTGCTGATCAAATGACCTCCACTCTCCAGGCACTCCGAGGAGCTGAGACCCGGAGCTCACCACTTACGGTGTGTTTTGGTTCTTCTGTACAGTACGCGAAACAGGGATGCGATGATAGGCCTCGCTCGACTCGGGGGCTTTCTGGTACATGTTGGCTCTATTGAGCACTGTAGTAGAAACCTAACTCGTTTACTTTCCGTCGTTACACGTACCTTAGTTGGCATAGGTACGGAGTAGCTTGCGGAAACGAAGAGGCCATGCTCTTGTGTACATACGCACTGGCATGACCTTCCATAACGCAAAGGAGCAGTGCATTGCCCCCGTTCGGCCCCTGTCTCGAAATATCGCTTCGAGGCATCAGCGCATCAAGGCAATAGTGGGGACGGTGCCTCGCGTTTCCCAGGATTTCATCATTGCCATGTGGACACATTGCCCTTGTTGACGGCCGCCCATGCTGAGCGCAAGATGCAGAAGGAGGTCATATCCCACACTGTGCTATGTAATGTGCTCCACACATGATCCGATGGTTCGAGACACGCAGGGAATGCTCCGTTCTGTGTCGATGTTTGCGGTCCGCTGTTGTCCAAAATCGCTGGTTTCGGTCTCCAGTCGGCCAGCCAAGCGCCGGCCATCAGTTCCGGCGAAGGGAATCGGGCGTCGAGGAACAGCTCAAACTCAGTATCTGGCGATTGGGAATCTGGAATACGAGACAGTGCAAGAACTGACTGTGTATCTGGCACACTTGAATTGGAATCGAAATCGAGTGGAGCTTTACGGACCTCACAGCATTCGAGGGGGACTTGCAGTTGCCGGGGGGGTGGCTCGGGTGGTGGGGCCCGGCACCGCGCCAAGATCGATCGGATCGTCACCCCCACAGTGCCATGGACGTTTTGGGCGAAGCCGGGAGCCTGGTCGGCAGGCTACCATGGGCCTGGGCGCATGGACCAAACTTTATTGGGTCCTCACCCACATTCTCAGGCAACCATCACATCGGTACTGTGCTCAACGACCGACCACAATTCCGCGGCAGACTCGCAGGGTCCGACATCCTCTGCGCCCCGAAAACAAATACAACCAGCGACCAGACCCTACCCGACCCTGACCATGGAGGGCACTGCCAACCCGCGCATCACCTGCGCCTACCTCAACTCGTACGTCGGCAAGAACGTCATTGTCGTCGGCAAGGTGCTCGAGCTGCGCGGCGAAGACGCCCTCATCGATGCCGACGGCAACATCACCGCTCACCTGAACCGCGTAAGCTCTGCCCTACCCCTCACCTATCCCCGTCTGTTCCCACCTGCCCCTTCTTTCCGTCCTGTGACTTGGTCCGAAATGTCGCCGGGAGGAGGGGACGAAAGGGACAGAAGGAGGGCCACAGCGGAGTTGGCCACCGCCTGGGCAGGTCGAGGGACCGCACTCACCGAATCAGGCCAGAGCAAGCGCCCGAACTAACCCGTGCTCGAACCACTCGCAGGAGGCCCATCTCTCAGCCGGCAACGGAGTCCAGATCATTGGCAAGGTCAACCCGGACCTCTCTATCAAGGTCCTGAGCTCTCTGGACCTGGGCACGGGCGTAGGTGAGTCATCAACAGCAATTCCAATTCTTTCCACACCATGAATAGGACATCGACGGGGTTGAGGCGAGATGGGCGGCAGTCACAGGACCAAACCATCCGGTCTCGTCACCCAACCAACACCCCCCAGGATGCAAGCTCGATGAAGATGCGGAGCCCTAACCACACCTCAACAGACTACAACCTGGCCAACACGGTGGTCGAGATCTCCCACCAGCACCGGAGTCTGTTTGCCTACGATTAGCCGAGGGTTAGCCAGCAGCCAGCAGGAGCAGGTAATCCCACAGCAGCACACAGATCGGAAACAGCTAGCAACCGCTTGACCTTGCCTCGCCCTTCTTGCTTCTCACTTTCGCCCCCCACGACTCAAGCCTTCCTACGAATTGCGATGCAGTTTCCGGGGATACAACGGAGGCGGAAGGGCTACGCACAGACAGGACGCCATGTGCACAAACCGACATGAGCAGGACATAGCTCTGGTAGGCAAGCGGTCTCAGGCACTTCAACACACAGTACGGGGCTAGGGCCGTGCCCCTGGGATGGCTGGTTATCTCGCATAGCCCGTGTCTAAGCGCCATCTCCAGATATGCCAAGATCAACTGCTCAGCGGCTTGGTTCAACATCTCGCTCAAAACACCCAGAAAATTGCATGTGACACGGATTTTTCTCCGCAATGATCCCCCTAGAAGCTGGTGATATCACTACCGGCGCCACGCCGTCTTGCTACCCTTAACATAGTCCGCGACTCATCATCCTGATGTAATGGGCAGAATGTGCGGTACGCAAAAAACAGCAATTAGAACGCCAACAAGGTGCCCATCAATGTGCCTTGCACACCTCCCCAGAAACGCCGCCCCAACCAACCCCTGTTGTCATGGTCGTCGGTGTCCGTCCGCCGACATCGGTGACGCCCAAGCTCCCTTTCCTCAACAACCCAAGAAAAGATTTGCCACCCGCCGCCATGACAGCAAAGTAGCCAGCTCTCGAGCACTGCGCTCGGACCAAAACAAAACGCTCACCCCAAATGCATTCCATTCCAGCCCATGCCATGTCCACTCCCCAATTCGTAAGCAAGGTTTAAACACAGCTGTCATCCCAGCACAGATACGGCAAAACAATGACGTGAAGCAGACAAAAGAAAAGAGAGCCATGTGTTGTACGTGAGAACCTCACAAGTTCATTAAGAACTACAGTTCCCCGTTTTCACCTCCGCCCCTTTGACGAACCAGCCAACTGCTGCCCCCACGCACTTTCCTGCTGCTGCAACACGCCTCCAAACTGCTCACCGCCGGCTCCTCCCATCCCATTCCCCCTCCCCCTCAGCAGCGGCGGCGAGCTAGGCATGACCAGGTCGGTCCCCAAGAAGTTCCCAAAGTCCATCCCCGCCGCCTCGGCCTCGGCCTCGGCCGCCGCCGCCGACCCCTCCGCAGGGTGGTGCTCACCAACCTCGAGCTCCCGCGTGAGCTGCTGGAAGTCGAGGTGCGCCGGCAGGCCGTGCCGGGACGGCGAGCCGCCGATGAAGTCGTTGGCCTCGCTGAGCAGCTGCTGGAGCGTGGCGGTGAAGGGCGAGTCGAACTCGGCGGGCACCGCATGGTCTTGCAGCATCGCCATCCCCATCGACAGCTGGTTGTGCGTGTTGGGGTCCAGAGCGAAGTGCGCGTGGACGTTGTTGTGGTGGTTGCCGCCGCTGCGGAGCGGCGTGCGGCGCTTGCTGGCGCTGCTGGGGTGGAGAAGGCCGGCGGCCGAGCGTGGAGTGCGAGACGGAGTGCGCTGGAGGTGCTGCGCGAAGAGTTGGCCTGGGGATTTGGGGATGCTCCGGCTCGAGCGGATTGAGCGCGAGATGCTCCGAGTGATGGGACGATGGCTTGGGGTGGGGCGGGTTGGCGTCTTGAATGGGCCAGCAGGTGCCTTGGGAGGCGGCGTGGATGGGCATCTGGGAGGGGTGCCAAAGAGCTCCTGCTCCAGATTCTCATGGTCGTCCGGAACAGGAGTGCCGGGGCGCTCCGAGTAAGTGCTGTTCTCCTTGCCTGCCGCTGCGGACTTTGCCTCCTGGGCTTGTGTGGCGGTTTGAGCGGCGTTGAGCGAAAGCTCCCCAAGAACCTTGGGCACTCCATCCCTTCTGGGTGACGGGAAGAGCAGCCTCCTTGTGCTCCCGAGTTCGTCCTCAACTGCGATGGGGCTGTCCGCAGTCCCACTGCCCCTCGAGTGAGTCGATCCCATGAAGCGCTGCCTCGGAGAGCTTCGCAAGTTTAAATGATGTTCTTCGGCTAGAGCCATGCTCTGTTGTCCTGCGCCTATCCCATTCTCGAGATTCTCCATCGGAAAATCGTGATCAGGCGGGCCGAGGGGGTCGGTGGCAAAGTACGCCTCCGAGGTAAGACTGGCTTGGGCATCGCTCTTTGTGCGAGCCTTCTTCGACTTGCCCTTCGGCTCGCGCTTCCGACGCGGTTGGTTGAGTCGAGCAGCGTCCTTGTCCCACCTGTCAGGCGGCCGATGCACCTTGAACTTCCCCAGCCATATGCCACAGGGGTTGCACAACAGAGTTTCGGCCCAGATCTTCTTGTCGTCCTTTGGTCCCAGGTTCTTTTTGACCATTCTGTACCGTGAAGGATGCTCGTTCTCATCCCTCTCCAGGACCTCAATCATGGTCACGCATCCTGGCTTGTCGGAGAACTCATGGAATCCCGGGACTCCGTCGTGATCTTGTGTCCAAATCTTGCGCCATGTTGGCGTCTCAATGGCACCACAGTTGCTGCAAAACGGAGGCGACTCTCCCTTCTGGATTGCGCTCTCGAGTTTCTCCTTGATGGACTGTTTCTTGACCAAGTTCTTGCTGTATCGAGGCGGGTCATAATCGCTCGGCGGGCAAGGCGGCTCGGAAGCAGCTACGCGAGGCAGCGTCAGGAGTGACTCGGGCCTGAAATCACAGGCCGAAATCGACGGAATTGGCGCACTCGGGGCCGGTTGATCTCTCGAGTTTGGTCTTGATGCCGGTCTAGACGTCGGCTGCGTCAACGCCGGCAGGACGGGCTCCGATTCTTGGCTCTCGGTGCCCGGCAACGACATCTCAGGCGTCGAGTCCGGCTCCTGCGGGAAAAACTTTGTGTACCCCTCCTCTCCATCGTTGCCCATGGGTTGGGTAGAGTTGACCATGCCGTTGCTGAAGGAAGCCTGTTCTTGAAACTGGTAAGGTTGTACAGGGTCTTGTGACAATACATGTCCATTGGACTGGTAGTTCAAACTTTCCTCCTGTAACAACCCATTTCCGTTCGGTTGATAGGTCGCGTGGTGGTCCTGTGAGAGCGGCTCCTGCTCAGACATCGCCGGGTTTGGAGCCGTGTTTGACCGCTTGAGAGACCGGCTGGCCGGCTTTTTGAGCATGGGCTGCGATGGTGCAGGCGTCTGTCTGTTCAACGCCTTGGCTTTGCCGGCGGGGTTGAAAATGCTCTTGGTCGGGAGCAGTTCTGGCGGGCCAGGATTCACCTCCTGGAACGGAAAGTTGTCCGATTCCTGTGCTTGCTGCTGCTGCTGCTGCTGCGATCGGCCATTCTTGCGAGGATTCGGCTTTCTCGCGGCAGGTGGTCCAACTGGGAGCATCTGATCTTGGATGTGCCCCTGAGACAGGCGTTGCAGCATTTCCTCGTCAAACATATCCTCCAGACCGCCGCTCATGAAACCAGAGTCGAGCGGGGGCATTGGCATGGCAGGGAGGACGGGACTCGACCCCGCCGGGCTGGATGGAATGTACGGAGTCGTTCGGGGGACAGGCGGCGAGGAATTCAAATCTCCAGCGCTGTCTTCTGGTAAGTAGCCGTGGTCCGGGGACTGTGCGGTCGAATCTGCCGGTGACCGGCCAAAGACTGGCTGATCGACGCTGATGATCGAGTCCGTCCTCGCTTGGCCATCCATTACTCTCCTCCTCTGCTGCTGCAGCAACATCCCGTCAGGAATCGGAGTTGGTGCTCGTGGAACATCCTGGAGGTGGCTGGCAGCCGGACCTTCTCCTCCAGCGCCGACCGGCCTCATGGTGCGCAGGGAGCCCGAGGTACTAGCTGCCACCCTGAGGGAATCCGGGGCTGCACCAAACGGGGCGATGGCGCTGTATTCGGTTTTTGTAACCTTTGCCCTCCTCTTCTGCGGTCCCTCGTCCCCATCAGTAGCTTCTTCGACTGCCGACGTGTTGCCGGTCTCCAGAGGTCTCTTCCTGGGCCGACCTCGAGGCCTTCCGGTGGGCTTGCTGCTCCGTGATCTTGATGCAGGTCTTGAAGGACGCGTCTGGGCCACAGGTTCAACAAGGGGCGGAGCGGCTGGTGATGGCGCGTTGTCTGTAGAACATTGAGGCCTCGGGGGAATTGGCGCAACACTGGAAGCCCTGCTTGCCGGTAGCATCGTGATCGGCTGGAGCACACTGGTCGGAGGTATGCTGCCATGCCGGATGGGTTGTTGGGAGTGGCTGTCGCTCCGTACAGACATGGGCCTATTGTTATCGCTCATCGAGGTGTTGTAATGGGTGAGTTGCGCTGGGGCGAGCGCCGGCGAAGATACGGCACTGGCGTTTGAGGGGTGCCCTAACATCGGGTTGGACTGGACGAACGAATTCCATTCTGATGCTGTGTCCGCGGGGATGGGTGTGGGATGTTGCCCGTTCATGGGCTCCATGCTGGGAGCGTCTGACCGTTGGGGCATCCTCATGACTGCCGCAAACTTCAGCTTCACCTCCAACGTGTCCCGGCTTCCATTGGTAAGGGCCGCCAGGTTGTTCCGCGTGACACGTCCGGTGACCAATTGTTGTTGAGGCTCGCGCCGCAAGTCCATCGCCCACGACAGCATGCCCTGCCCAACCAGGGGCACGTCTTGCTCCGAGTAATCGTATGCGTACACGCTGTAGTCGTTTTCTTGCTGGTTCAACATTTCGGGGCTGCTCTGGGAGACGGCCAGCAGGCAAGTGCGGAGGTCGACGACTCCGATTGTCCTGGTGTCGTCGAGTGGTAATGTTTGAATTGGAAGAATCTGAGCCCATTTGGCCAGGCAGTGCACCTGGTTCTCGCGATCAAAGGAGTAATGGACCTTGACTGCAAGGAGCATCGAATTAGCGGGCTCGCAGCAGCGGGAGAAGTGTAGACTTGGAAGCTTGAAGTTGGATGCACACTCACGTCCCATGGGTCGCACCTGCAGTGCCAATTCGTCCCCGCCAGATGGCTGGGCAGCAGAGAGATGGGGGGAGGGCGCCGCCCACGGATTAGACGGCGTCGCCATCGTTGGTGATTGCACACGACGCCGTGTCACAGTCGTGGTCGCGGTGTGGTTGCTGTATTCGACAAATTGAATCTACAAGGGTGTGGATGGTAGACGACGGCGGAATGGAGGTCAATTATGTCGAGAAGGCGAGTTTATGGTACTGTGGGAAGGATATTAGAGGTGAGGTTCAGGTAAGGCAGGTAAGTCAAGTTAGGGATGTGGGAGAGAGAGTTGGAGCTGGGTGGGTCGAATTTGAGAGGCTGGCTTCAATCCCGAAGCGCGTCTTGGAATGGCGCGTCGAGAGGCGTCGGTGGGTCAGCCACGCTCTTTCATGCAAGCAATTGAGACGTAGCTTTGCATGCCGCGTTGGACAGGGCAACAGCGCAGGTCATTTGGAGAGTAAAAAAAAACAGAAGTAATACAAAAAACAAACAGAGCAGATATCTTCGTGTGTATGTTTCATATTGCTCACTTACACAAGAATGCGCCCAAACTTCTTCAATACCACTTGCCCAACACGATCGTGGCGCACGCGCAGCCTGGCCGAAGGTTGGCGTTGAATCGCGAAGCTTGGCAGCCGGGGCTCCAAACAGGGAGGGCGGATGACGCGAAGTGGGGGCTAGCTCCCCGCTTTTGGTGCTCGCCCAGGGCCCTGCCACGCGCCGAAGCGCGAGCACGGGCCACCGAGCTTAAAAGAGTTCGTTTGTTGGCCGAAGTGCCACACAACTCCGGCGGCTCGACGGTGCTCCCAAATCTGTCCGAAGCGTCGCCGAAAGTCGAAGAATTTAGGACAGAGTTTTGCAGGCATTCTCGGCCGGGGGGGCCGGGCACACCCTTTATATACCCCGCAAAACCCCCTCGGTCTGCTCCGTGCTCAGGCAGCAGCCCCGCCCCGCGCTTTGCCTGCGCTGCCCGCGATTTCATTCTCGATGCAGCTTCACCGCAACAAAAGTTTTTGAAGGGTTGAACCACTTTCCCCAACGGACTCTTTCAGTGCAAGTTCTCCAATCAGTCTCCCCCCTACCCCAACCACCAGCCCCTTTCTCTCATCCCCAATCGGGCAAAACAAAAAACACACCGCGACTGGGCAACCGGCGACCACAGCGTGTGTCGTTTTGAGCCTTTGCCATGGTGATGCATTCCTTTCACTCAATCATGTTTCACTTGTCGAGCATCATCGGCTGCCATACTCTGTCCTGGTTCATTTTGATTCTCATCTTTTGAATGATTGGCGATGTTTGTTTGAAGGAAGGTGTTGAATCAAAAGAGCCATTCAACACGCACCTCCCCAAAGCCGACCGACAAGATAAAACACAAGACGATGTTTAACACTCAACATGCACACATAACACACCATCTATCAGGTATCTAAAACTGAAAGCAACCACAAAAAGCAAACAAATCACACCCTTCTTTCCTCCCCAACTCATCACCAGTCTTTCTGCATGGCAGTCCTCTCCCCCTTGACGAAATCCACCGCATGATTCGTCCCCAAATGCCTCCCCTTCATGAACCACACCAGCCAGCTCCACAACTTCCAACCCCCAAACTGGCCGGTGCCCCTATTCCTCCCCAGCGTCGCCGCGAACAGGATCTTGCCGTCGGGCTTGTACTCGGGCGCGGCCGGCGCCGCAGCCGCCTGACCCTGACCCTGGTCCTGGTCCCGGGCAAGCAGGCGCGCCTCGATCAGCTTGACCACGTGCACCACCTGCTGGTCGGCATGCACGCCCTGCGGGGTCTGCAGGTTCCCCGCGTCGCCGACCACGAAGATGGCGTCGTGGCCTTCGGCGCGCAGGTAGCTGGTCTGCTTGACGAAGCCGCGGGCGTCGAGCATCGAGGGCGGCAGGAAGGAGGTGTTGGGGGTGACGCCGTAGGTGGGGATCAGGAGGTCGGCCTGCAGTGTGGTGGTCTTGGTGCCGTCGGACGGGGTGGTTTGGGTGAGGGTGAGTGTGGTGCTGGAGGGGGCGGAGGCGGCCACCTTGGCGTTGGTGATGACCTTGACCTTGAGGTTCTCGAGTTCCTTCTTGGCTGTCTCGCGCACGTCGCGCCGGAATTTGTCGGCAAGGGGGAGGTCTTGGTCGCAGACGAGCGTGATCTCCTTTTTGCCGGTGCTGGCGTACTCCTGGCCGAGTTCGCCAGCCAGCTCAATGCCTGTGGCGCCGGCTCCGGCGACAACGATGGACTTTGCCGAGCTGATGCGCTCGGCCCAGTCGTGCAGTGATTTCTTGGTCTCCTCGGTCGAGGAGAGGTTCTTGAAGGGCATGTCGCCCTTGAAGCTGCTGCCCGTGGCGATGACTCTTTTTATGGATATTAGACTTTGGCCGGGTTCGGCTCAGGGGCGCATGTCAAGACTTACAGATCGTCATACTGAATCGTCCTCGCAGAGCCATCGTTGCCACGAACCTCGACGGTGCTTGCGCTCGGGTCAACCCTCTCAGCTTTGCCCCGAACAAGTTCGTATTGGTCTGACGGATACTTGGCAAAGCCCGGAGCGATGGCGTGGAAGAGCTTGTCGTCGGGCATCATGTTGGGGAGGATGGCGCGCACGGACGCGATATTCCAGTACAGGTGTGTGTTGGGTGCGACCACGATGACCTTGAGGTCCTTGACCTTGGCCGCGGTGTGCTTCAACAGGTAGTGGGCGATGGGGATGCCAGTGAAACTGGCCCCCAGGACGACGACGGTTCTTGCCATGGTTGCGACGAGATCGACGAGAGCTGAGATTCACGGACGGCTGTGCACACAAGTCCAGACAACATCGAGATGCCACGCACACTCCCGAGTATATATACTGGCTGCCATTGCTCCCACGCCTCCTCGGGAGCCCTGTGGATTCCTCATCCGGGAGAATTTTGATGTGCTCGGGTGCCTCACATCCCAGGAATCGTCGTGCCGCCGGAGACAAACCAGACATTGACCCGGTCCCGATTTCTAAGCCCAAAATGTTTAGTCATTTCTTGTAGGAAATGAGATGCAGTCGTCGTGAAAGTCGCCGAGCCGTGGGTTATCCCAGGGAGATTCGAGATGGTGCGAGCCCGCGCGCTGGACAAGCCGCGCGCTGGCCAGATTAGGCAACGGACATCTCCTTGGCGTGTAAGTGTCCCCAGCAGCGGGAGCCGAGCCGGGTCTGGGCCGTCGACCTTGGCCAATCATGCTTCTTGCCGTCAACAACTGCCCCTGGAAAGGAGACGAAGCCGCTCCTCGGTTCCGGTTGTCATAAAACTTCCATTCACGCTTCGTTGGCCCGTTCTCTCGTCCTTTGATCTGTGTAACTACATCCAAGGACACACCGTTTCCACAACCACCTTTTAGACGCCAAGAGCGTTTGCCTGGCAATCGAGGAGTGCCTGTGGTTTTGATTAACATGCCTCAGTTCTCGGAAGAGTTGACAACATGAATTTGACTACCTTGCTTCGTTGCACACGCTGAATCGAGTCCAAGACACAAGAAGACCAAGACCAAGCCATGAGGTAGATTCCGAACTGACAACCACAGACACGAAAGTCGAGCCCACACCCCTTCGCACACCGAACCCGCACCAGCAAACCGCTTACAACCCCAACATCACCAGCCCGACCACCCCAAGACACCCAACCAACGCACTCCCCGGCCT
>Ga0247824_10000726_pt1 | contig 17014 bp, 12 predicted proteins | sample 13C_PalmiticAcid_FD_194412 | JGI IMG/M metagenome (GOLD analysis project Ga0247824, IMG submission 194412) | Soil microbial communities from agricultural site in Penn Yan, New York, United States - 13C_PalmiticAcid_Day48 | ecosystem: Environmental > Terrestrial > Soil > Agricultural land... | reverse complement strand
TGGTAGAGGAGCTGGCGGCCTGGGGAGGAGGGAGCGAGGGCGGTGTGGGTGAGGATCTGGGAGAAGGGGAGGCGGAAGACCGGGGTGGGTTCCGAAGCGGAGGACTGCAGGGCGTATTCGAGGTGGCGCTGGTCGAAGACGTTGCGCTCGCCGTCTTGGACGAGGAAGAGCACGCAGGTTGAGTGGCCGAGGGTGGATTTGCCGTAGGCGTGGAAGGCGGCTGCCAGGCCGGCGGCGAGACCCTCGGCGCTGTTGTTGGCGGGCAGGTCGAGAGAGGATGCCGGGATTGGTTCCTTCAGGAGCGAGTACTCGGTTTTGGCGAGGTGCCTTTGGTTTTGTTAGAATCCGCGTCTTTACTGGTGGTCAGATCCGGGGTCCTACTTGTGGAGCAAGGAAGTTTGGGAGGAGAGACCGCCAAAGGAGGAAGCGATCGTGTTGAACTCGACCTGCTTGATCTGGAGGTTGTCGCCGTCCTGGTGGACCATGTAGTCGGACCGGAAGAGGCCCAGGGACAGGTTCTATTTTGTGAACGGTCAGTCACTAATGATATGCATGATGTCGGGGGAAAGTCTTATACCTGGACATAGCCCTCCTTCTTGACCCGCAGGTGAATCTTCCACAGGTTGGCAATGAACTCATCGCCGCCAGCAACCCTGCCACCGTCAGATGATGCCATGAAAGGAACGGCAGGGTGGGCATGGAACGCACTCTTGCACGAGACCGCTGAGAAAGTCTTCATCCCGGCTGATGCGGGCATACAGCTCGTTGTACTTTGTCTGGATAGCGCTGGCTTCCTCAAAGCAGCTCTTGGGGAAGGGGCTTGGGAACAGCGTGACAGGAGCACTCATGGCCAGGATGCCCTCGGAATCATTGGCTGCAACTGCCGGGGGCGGGCGGACAGCAAGGCCATTGGCGATGGTCCAGTCCTTGGTGGTCTGCACCAACCTGTCCTGCTCGAGAGCACTATCAAGGGATGGGGGGTAGGAGCCCCCTGTAAGAGAAGACATTGTGCTGTTTTTGTTGGTTGTTGTTGGTTGTGTCGAGGCAGTTTCTGGTGTACCTTGGTCTTAGTTGCGATTTCGGACAGGGACCCTGACAACGGGAGACAACTACCTTACAGACACTAAGGTACTTATTACCGAGTTGGGGTGTCCGCTCTTAAAAGCTCCTCAGACGTCGGGGGTTGTTCGGGGTAAAGGTGCTGACAAAGCCAAAATTAGCTGCTTGCAACTTCAGGGTGTATTGGAATGACGCGAGTGTTCCAGTTGGCCTGCTGAGAAAAGGAGAATCCCACCTCGAAATAGACCTGCGACTTCCTGTCTGTTGCCTCGCAAAGTTCTAAGCTATGCTGCTCAGTTCCTCCAGATGGTGGCCTGTGGGATTGGATTTACTGCCCCGCACTGGCGCGGTCCGCTGCCAGCCAGCGTTTCGCGGGGTTGTTTCCCATGGATCCAGTCCTTATCTTATCAGGCCTACTTGCTTGGCAGCGCACGACCACTCCAACGCTGGCGAGGACCCTTGTTTGAATGGTAGGCCTCACAATTATCACCCTGTTCTTGACTGCGAGCTGCAAAGTGCCGAGTCCTCTCAGACCTAAAAAGAAATAACAACCTGGAGCCTCAAACGCTTTTAGTATCAGGTACCTTACCTCGGTCACACAGTGTCTGTGCCACTCTCACAGCCTTGAAGCTGCGGTGGTCATGGCGCTGGCTTGGTGATAAAAAGAACCCACCCCATGGGGGCAGACAACGTGAACACCCGTCAGCCTTGCCGCACCCCAGACACCGGCCCGCGTTCTTGCGCGTTTCCACGCGACCTCCCGTTCTAAACGGGTCTCACTTCTCGGTACTACCCTCCAGTCCGATTCCAAACCCTATACGGAGCACCGGCAACCATTGTTACTCGATCCCGGGGACTCGGCACCCAGAATCCCAAATTCGAGTTGCTGAGTACCGATTTCTGCAGCCCACTGCAACACAGGTACATCGGGATTCGCTCATGGTTTTCACTTTATTCTCAAATCGACCACACATTCAGCGAGGTTCATCAAAAACCAGTTTCCCTCGATACAAATATCTTTCGTTCCTCCTTTGCACCTCTAGAAACCACCCAGGGCACCTCTGCTCACTTCGAGCCGCCACCACCTCCAAGATCACCACTTCGGTTCATTTGTGAGGCACAGTCATCCTTAAGCGACCATTCGCTCTCACAACCCATCGAAACACCACCTTTTTCACGCGCAGCAGCGCCGCAGACTGTCACCCCAAGGAATATCTTTCATGAAATCTTGTGGTTTCGTGGGCGGAGAGGAGATCGGCAGCCTGGTCGCCCTGCACTGAGGCCTGGGCTCGTCCTTATTTTTGGCGCCGCCATATGGGGACCAACTCCTGGTCATAGGCTCACGCACTTTATGCCAGTAAGTATCTTCTGATCTCCCAAACTTGCTCTTTGCGCTTCCAATCCGAGACCTCATCCCGTATTCTCTGCCGTGGGAACTTGTCCCGCTGATCATCCCCAACCCTTCTTCTACCCAACTATCATTGCCCAGATTTTGTCATCTCTCTATGGAGCCAGTTTGACCATCCCATCAAAACCCCGAAACCCACAGCTTGCAGTCGCTAACATGTTTCACATTCAAGGTCGCTTGAATCCGACTATGGCAGAGGACGATCAGAGCGATCCTTTCCTCTGGGATGAGGATCGGGTGGTGCAGGAATTTTGCACTCCAAACCGAACCTGGAAAGCACCTCCGGAAAAGCGCTTACCGGATCCCGCCGTTCTCGAAGCAAGGCTTCGAGACTGCGGCGTTGATGGCGAATCCCTCCTGACATATGGGGATGAGTTCGGCTTCGACCAGCTGTGGGGTTATTTGGGAGTCAAGAAGCTCCCTCACCAACTCTCGCTCAAGGACGCCATCTCTCAACTCAGAAGGCGCAGCCAGAAGTACTCAGAGTGGAAGACGCAGCAGTTGGCTGATAGCCAGCTTTACGGTCAAGAGGACGAAGCTTTGGCAATCAAATCCGAATCACATCAGCCGGCCCGTCTCCAACCTGCCGCCCAGTTGTCCCCGACTCCCGCATCGTTCACCGCCAGCAGTGATGGCCAAGCCGCTCCACCCCGGGCACTTTCATCTTCTGCCGACGTCGATCGTGATCCATCCGCTCTTCCCGAGGCAGCAAGAGACCTAGGCTCTGATCAGGAGGTTACAGAAGGGCCGCCCAGCAAGAAGAGAAGGATCGCCCCCATAACCATCTCCAACGAGCCCACGGGTAATACTGCTTTCGGCGTTATTCCAACCGAAGGAGATCGCTTTTTCCAGAGCACAGAAGAAACTGTGCTTCAGACGGGAGATTCGGGCTTCCTAGGCACTGGCATTCTGCGGCTCGACCAGGTCCTTGATCCTCGAGGCGTCGAGGTCGAGGATCCTGCCCAAGACGAGTTTGGTTGGGTGCAGTGCAGCATTCCTTTTGGGCGCCGCATTCAAGTCTCCGCACGGATGAAGCGGTTCCTGCGGTCCTCCCGCGTCGACACCTTCAAGCCCATCCATGACTGGGAGGTTGACTCCATCGGGTCGTATGCCGAGCAGTATGATCGCGAGAGTGTTGACTCTGATACATGGCGCGAGTATCAGCAAGAAGAAGAGGAGCTGCTAGCCATGAAATCTCGCGAGGAGGCAGCCAAGGACCTGCTGCTCACCAAGGAGCAAATCACCGACGTGGTTCGCAATGCCATACAAGACCTGGAGTCTCAGTGGGCGGCCGAGAAGAAACCCAAACAGGACCTCAGGGCCTGGAGGACATGGCAGGATGCTCGCCGCAACCCCGACCGCCTGGCTCTTATCGTCTCGGCCAAGAGACAGTTGGACCGCATCAATGACCGCATTGCGCTCTACTCTGGGGACATCATTCGCCAATCCTGGTCTATCAATGAAGACGTCCAGCGTAATGTCTCCGGTATGCTGGAGGCAAGCGTTTTTGAGAAGAAGCGCCAGGATTGGTTGATCGACGTCCTTGAGAGTCCCCGGCAGCCCGCCAAACCCGCAACGCTTCCTCGACCGACGCCGAAACGAGTGAAACCATCAACACTCGAAGATGACGGGGAGGATTTGACAAGCGACTCCGACGATCTGAACGACTTCATTGAATATGACGACAACGCCATCCCGCTGGCCAACGACGAGATGGAGGTTGATTTAGAACCGCCCCTGGCACGGGCTACCACTCCAGCGAGCCCGGGCTGTGATGGTTCTGTCCTTGTACCCGATCAAGCCGGTCCCGAGGATCCTTCTGTTGGAGAATCGCGTTCTGACGAGCAAGCTGACATGGATCTCTCAACGCATCCCACTCCTCGGAAGGTCAAAGTCGAGCAGGTCGCTGTGCCAACGACTCCCCGTCGAACCCGTCCTTCAACGCCGGAAGTCGTAGAGCTTGACGTCGCACCTACCCCGTTCAAAAAGCTTGCTCAGATTCCAGGCCTCGGCGACCTGGAAAGCCTGGAGAAGATTGGAGAAATAGGGGTGGAGTACTGGGAGAGGGAGCGTGACGCTGAACGGCTTTTGGTGGCGGTACTGTGCGAGTGGTCTCGCGCAAAAATCGTCAAAATCCTCGCCATTATCAAGAGTCACGACCACAGTGAAGTGTGGGCCAAGTATATCTCACCTACCATTGACGATCCCGATTCAGCCACGGCCGACTCGGTAGCGTTCTTCCTCTGCCGGCTCTTCGATATCTTCGTCAGCAAGTCCGCCAGACGGGCCCACGCCCCAAACTTAAGGGTGATAACATGCAAACGATTATACCGGGAAGGGCATCTGTTTGCCGACTTCTGTGCCTATCTGAGATCGATCCTCCCACTCTTCCTGGGCGCCGTCCCACACACACCATCCCGCAATGCGCCGAAACCCTCACAGGAAGAACCCTTGAGCACACAAGAATCCTGCGAAATCCGAGACCCTGCCAACGACGGGAGCTCTTCAGACGGCCTCTCGTCGGATGGGATGGCTGTGCCGTCGGCTAAGAAACGACGGCAGCGCAAACGGCGGGACAAGGTTGCCGAGAAGATCCGCATCGATATCCTCAAGACAAACGAGGAACAGAGTCAACGCGCTCGTCAGTTGCGTGAGAGGATCGCCGAACAGGGTTCAGTCTCGAGCAAACAGTCCCGCCTGATTGTCAACGAGTCCAAAGAATCCGACGACCAGGCATTGATATACATCAACGACCACATTGGCAGCAGGATCAAGGATCACCAGGTTGAGGGCGTGCGGTTCATGTGGAACCAGGTTGTCGTCCACTCTACCGTTCGCCAGGGCTGCCTGCTCGCGCACACCATGGGCCTCGGCAAGACAATGCAAGTGATCACACTACTGGTTGTCATTGCCGAGTCATCTGCGTCGGGAGATGAATCCGTTCGCTCCCAAATTCCAGAGAGTTTGCGGGAGTCCAAGACCTTGATCCTGTGCCCCGCGAGCCTGGTGGATAACTGGTACGAGGAGATCCGGCTCTGGGCACCTGAAAATGTGCTGGGCCCGGTGCACAGAATGCACGCGACGCTTACGCCCGCGATTCGCCTCGCGACGATCCGGGCCTGGGCTCGGGATGGCGGCGTGCTGATCATCGGCTACACAATGTTTGCGAGTCTCGTCCGGGACGACGTCGGTGACGTGGCCACACAGCTACTGGAGACTCCCAACCTCGTGATTGGCGACGAGGCGCATTACATGAAGAATCCGGAATCCCAGAGGCATCAAGCCGCTGCCAATTTCAAGACCATGAGCCGCATCGCTATGACAGGTTCACCCCTCACCAACAATGTCATGGATTACTATTCCATGATCAACTGGGTCGCGCCAAACTACTTGGCCGACATCGCCGAGTTTAGACAGAGGTTCTCCAACCCCATCAAGGAAGGCCTTTATGTCGACAGCGAACCTCAGCAAAAGAGGAAGGCCAGGAAAATGCTCCAAGTTCTGAAGGCGACTGTGGACCCCAAGGTTCACCGAAGAGACATCGAAGTGCTCTTCAACGAGCTCCCGCGGAAAAAGGAATTCATCATTACCCTGCCACTGACCAAGCACCAGTGGCGTCTCTACAAGACGTACATCGAGTTGGTGACGGACCCTAGTAGGGAGTTGATCACTGGCAATGCGAGGGCCTGGAGCTTAGTGGCTAAACTCGGCCTTGTCCTAGCGCATCCTTTCATCTTCAAAACCGTGGCAGAAGCGCAGAAGGCGAAACGGAATGGCTTCAAACCCAAGGCTTCAATATCGGTCAACGGGCAAAAGTCTGAGGAGAATGGCGAGGAGGAGATGCCACAGGACGTTCTGCATGAGCTACTCGCCACTGTCGCTGTCCGTGAGATCGAGGACTACGCCCTGTCAAACAAGATCCTCGTTCTGCTGCGGATCCTGGATGAATGCAGAAAGGTCGAGGACAAGGTTTTGGTCTTCTCGCGGAGCATACCAACCTTGGATTACATTGAGAACATCTGCAAGAGGCGAAGGGTCGTCTACCAACGGCTTGACGGTCAGACCCCCATGGCGACACGCCAGGACGCCATCAAAAGGTTCAATTCCAAAAGTGGCTCCGAGGTCTACCTGGTCTCCACCACAGCGGGAGGCGTCGGCCTCAACATCTACGGGGCCAACCGGGTGGTCATCTTTGATTTCAAGTACACGCCGGCGGACGAGCAACAGGCGATTGGCAGGGCGTACCGACTGGGGCAGACAAAGCCAGTGTACGTCTACTGGTTGACCATTGGCGGCACGTTTGAAGACACCATTCACAACAATGCCGTCTTCAAGACCCAGTTGGCATCTCGGGTGGTGGACAAGAAGAACCCGGATCCATGGTCGAAACGCTTCGCCGAGTACTTCGCAATGCCCCGAGAGCTGGACCAAGACGACCTGTCTGGCGCCGAAGGACAAGATCAAGTTCTGGATGCGCTGCTCAAAAACCAAGACATCAGGAAACACATTCGGAAGATCACTTCAACAGAGACCTTTGAAAAGGAAGAGACGTACGAGCTAACCGCCGAGGAAAAGAAGGAAGTCGAGGACGATGTCAAGCTGGAACTGCTCCGGTCCCAGGACCCAGAGAAGTTCAAGAGCTTAGAGCGTGACAGGTTCTTGCAATCGAGAATGCCCAGGGTCCCGCCTGCGGCCAGCCTCTATCAACCACGCCCTGCCGGCCCTGCCGATGGTGAGTCTCACGCAGCACCTCATTGCATAAGCAATCGACCCAGTCGAATGGTCAGGATCAAGGTGCCGGAGCATCTGAGGGATAAACGCAAACTAGGACCACCAGCTCCCGTCGTGGTTCCTGGGGCCCCGTCTTCTCAACACGGAACGCTGCTTTCACAACAAGATACCAACCGCGCCCAGCATCAAATACTGACTCTGACTTCTGATCCAGCTCTAGTCAGCCCGCACGACCCGTTCACACTCCGACAAGCGAACTCCACGGCGGCAATCGCTCAGTCTTTGCCTGCTCAGGTCAGCCCAGTCACTGGACAACAAGCGACGGGCCAGCACATCCTACCTTCAACTCAGAGCGCCTTGGGCAATAACCCCTTGAGCAATAACCCCTTGGGCAACACCTTGACTCAGATACCCAAGCTGGCAGTGCCGCATCCAATCCTCGCGATGGGAACGCAGTTCAAAGTTCCCCAGGCCCAGCCGCTCCCAGCGCCGCCGAGCGGGCCATCGATTCTGAGCAGCCCGAACACAGCGTCACTTATTGCTACAGAGACATTGGATTTTGGCCTGCCAGAGCTGTTGGAGGTTCACGGCACGTTGTGCAGCGAAGGCCGCCACGTGCGGCACCATCCAAATGAGCTGATCAGCAGGGTGAAGGACGTGTTGACTCGAAACAGGATCGAGCGGCTGCCCATGATGGACAAACTGCAGAACATGAAGAAGTTTGCTCGCAACCGCCGGTTCGCCGAGTCGATGCTTTCCGGGTACCTGGAGCCCGAGCAGATTGCGTCCCTGACACGGCTCGACATGGAGAAGATATCCGCTTCACTCAGCGGCATGGCCGAGGGGGAGTTCAAACAACGAGTTTGGACCACCAAAGCCAACCTCAGCGTATGCACCGGCACCAAGAGCACTTGAGACAAGTTTCCAACCAGCGACTGACATGATGAGCGCGACAGCTACTCCGAGCACAATCGTCGCCCAAGGCGAAGACGGAGAAGCGGCAGGCGGGAGGATCGGGCGAGGTGAAGGACAGAGGGAACCGAGGGGTCCTGCGGCTCATCGGGTCTGGGCCGGACTCACAGGATGCTCCTGACACGCCGCAGGACGGGCGGCTCGCGGCGGTGAAACCCGGGGATTCAGCCGAGTCAGCCCTTATTATTGACTAACGGAAGCAGTTCCGGATTCCGCATCTATTCTTTTTTTCCCATCACGGACGTATTCTTTGAGATACCCACGGTTGCTTCGCGCAGCATTGCACGGCGTTTTTCTGGTGGGCACAAGACGACTGGAGTCGCAGGGAAGGAAAGAGGCAGGACACAAAGGGAAAGGGATGGAAGGGCGGTGGGTGCAGGAGAGGGAGCACGGCAACCTCATTGACGTTGCCGGCCGAGCCAGCCTTCTTCCTTGCGGGGAATATATTTTGGGGGGATCTTTGGGGATCATTTTATCCACAATGTGTGAGTAGCCATCTTCAGGTTTCGCTGGCGGGCCTTTCTCCAGGCGAAGGGCCATCATCATCGGCGATCGGGGAAGTGAGCAGCAGCAGCTTCCAGAAACAATTCGCTTATTCTTATTACCGTTCCCCGCAGAGTGTGTGTGAGAGAGAGAGTCGAGGGATGGTTTTTGTTGAAAAATGTAACATCATCCGAGGCACGCAGTGCAAAGTGTCGTCAGGGACCGTATTCCAGGCCCGCGAAGTCTCCGATACCGCGGGGTCCAGCATAGGGGTGCATGAGCGGGAAGTTACGGTGACCTGACGTCTGTGGGGAAGGCCCCTTGAAGTTGAACCAATAGGAAAAAGCGGATTTGCCAAAGCAAAAATTGGCCAGAATCTTATTGCAGAGGACAGATACCGAGACTCCGAGTGAGACAGGGTGTATCCACCAGGGTGGATCGCGGCACCGAGACCGACTGAGACTGCACACAAGACACTTTCGCCGACTTTGACGCCCCTTGTGACTCTTCTCTTCTTCCTCTTTCATCAATTGCCATTGTTTTCTCCCCGCCCGTCTGCTGCGCCAGTGCGGTCCGTCCTTGCGCGCTGTCAGGGACTCTTCTCTCTCTTCGAGTTTTTGCCCCTCCTAGGAACGGGATCTTCCTTTTTCTTGCCTTTGTCGCAGGAAACCGAATTTACAGTGTTCCCCGCCCCCGCTATTCAGTCGACCTCTCCAGCACACGACAAGCACAACAGCGGACCCTAGGACACCGCACGAATTCGAATTGAGTCGCCCCAAAACAGCCACAATGGACTCTGTTCTGCGCCAGTCCAAGGCCATGTGCCCCTTCATGATGAAGGCCACTGCCGCCGGCCTCCGCGCCATGTCGACGGCGGCCACCCCGGCTGCCACGGCCGTGTCGCCTTGCGGCGGCACCATGTCCAAGCTGCAGACCCTCGCCCGCCGCTGCCCCGTCATGGGCAAGGCCATGGCCATCCAGTCGGGCCGCGCCGGACATGCTGCCGGCTTCGCCAGCGTCGCTGCCAAGGCCTCCATGTCCACCTTCCACGGCCACGGCAAGACCGGCAAGGCAAAGATCCACACCAGCCGCTCCCAGGAGGCCCAGGCCGTCGAAGGCTCCGTGTTCACCGGCCGCGAGAAGGGTAAGCCATTCTGCTTCTTGTAAGACACATGCGACGGCAGGGCTTTGCTGACAGCCGCCCGTCTTACAGTCCAGCTGCCTCCCCGTCTTGCGACCAAGCAGCACGTCAGCGCCAGCCCGGCTGCTGCTACCACGCGCCCCGTCGCCCATGACTCCCACGCCGCCAAGTTCGACTACGAAGGCTTCTACAACCACGAACTGGAGAAGAAGCACAAGGACAAGTCGTACCGCTACTTCAACAACATCAACCGCCTGGCCAAGGAGTTTCCCCGCGCCCACATGGCCACCAAGGAGGACAAGGTTACCGTCTGGTGCGCCAACGACTACCTCGGCATGGGTCGCAACCCGCACGTCCTGAAGGCCATGCACGAGACCCTCGATGAGTACGGTGCTGGCGCTGGCGGCACACGCAACATTTCTGGCCACAACAGGCATGCTGTCGAGCTGGAGCAGACCATTGCCAAGCTCCACGCTCAGGAGGCTGCGCTGGTCTTCAGCTCATGCTATGTGGCCAACGATGCCACGCTGGCCACGCTCGGTAGCAAGATGCCGGACTGCGTCATCTTGTCGGACAGCTTGAACCACGCCTCCATGATCCAGGGCATTCGCCACTCGGGCGCGAGGAAGGTCATCTTCAAGCATAACGATGTGCAGGATCTCGAGGCGAAGCTGGCGGCGCTGCCGCTCCACGTCCCCAAGATCATCGCTTTCGAGTCGGTCTACAGCATGTGCGGCTCCATCGGGCCCATTGAGGAGATCTGCGATCTTGCCGAGAAATATGGCGCCATCACCTTCCTCGATGAGGTCCACGCAGTCGGCATGTACGGCCCGCACGGCGCCGGCGTGGCGGAGCACCTCGACTATGAGGCGCACGTTCAAGGTAGACCCCGCGGCACCATCATGGACCGCATCGACATCATCACCGGCACGCTGGGCAAGGCCTACGGCTGCGTGGGCGGCTACATTGCCGGCAGCGCCAAGCTTGTCGACACTGTGCGCTCCCTCGCGCCGGGCTTCATCTTCACCACGTCTCTCCCTCCTGCGGTCATGGCCGGCGCTCGCGCGGCCATTGAATACCAGATGGAGCACCAGGGCGACCGCCGCCTGCAGCAACTGCACACGCGCGCGGTCAAGGAAGCCCTCCAGGAGCGTGACATCCCCGTGATCCCCAACCCCAGCCACATCGTCCCCATCCTCGTCGGCAACGCCGAGCTCGCCAAGCAGGCCAGCGACAAGCTCCTGCAGGACCACGGCATCTACGTGCAGAGCATCAACTACCCGACCGTCCCCGTCGGCCAGGAGCGTCTGCGCGTCACGCCCACGCCCGGTCATACCAAGGAGTACCGCGACCAGCTGGTCAACGCCATCGAGAGCATCTGGACCGAGCTCGGCATCAAGCGCACCAGCGAGTGGGCTGCCGAGGGCGGCTTCATCGGCGTCGGCCAGCCTGATGTAGTCCCCGAGGAGCCCCTCTGGACGGACGAGCAGCTGGGCGTCGCCGAGGCGGCCCGGACGCTGCTGCAGGCTGCCAAGGCGGAGCAGAATGCTTCCGTCATGGGCGGTCTGACGGAGAGGCTCTTGGAGAGGGAGAGCGAGGGGCTGAGGAGCGCGAGCGTCGCCGCTTAGGCGTCGCATCTCGCTATCTCTGACCCATATCGTCTCCTCTCCTTTCGATTCTCTTCCGGTCCGGTCTGCTCTGTCGGGCCCGTCCGAGCGCCGTTGCTGCTGCTATTACTACTAGAGCTCACCTGACCCCGTCTGTCTTGTCTGTCTCTCCCTATATCATATTGTGTTTGTAAGACCAAAGACGTGAAAACACGTTCGTTGGAGCGATTGGGCAGCAACTATGGCGGCATTTGTCTTAAAGCGATTTTGTGTGGTTCCCTTTTGGTGTCACACGCGGATGGGTGTTTGCTTTCGTGGTCGTGCTCCTGGAAAGGAGTGAACGATGGGATCTTGCTTGGACTGGCGGTGAAGATCCTTTTGGACAAAACGATTGTTTGGAATGACAAGCAACAAAAAGAAATACAAGTTCTTTGGCTGGCCTTCTCAGGTTGAGAGGCCCAAGTTGCCATATATTTTGGGTTCCTTTGCAAATGCCCCTGAATCGTGGTGATTACTCCTGTGTTGGGTGGACTACTACCATTATGTATATGACGTGCCATTGGTTTGATAATGATCTTGCTTTCCCATCTCACAGCCCAAGGGACCAACTTCTGTCATCATCAACCAGACTTGAGCCATTGAAGGACCTCCTTAGACAACTGGGACACCACCCCATCCAACATCCAACACAGAAGCACAGCCACTCCCACCTCCTCGTCACCCAGACCAACCAATCCCAGCCAATGTCTCCCCAGGTTTCAGCCCCCGCGCCACAGTCGCCCCACAGGAACGGAGCCGGAGTAAACCAATTGCTCCGACGGAGCCGGAGCAACAGAGACTCTCCGTTCCAACTTCGATTCGTTGCGTGTGTAAGTCGCCGCAGCAGCAGCAATGGCTCTGGTATCCCCCCGTCTGCGATGACCCAGTGGGAATTTAGCCTAGCCGCATGAGAAGGAGCAGGGGAGTTTGCGAGCTGGATGACGACGACTGTTCTCTTTTTTTGTCGAGTTGATTGTTCCTGCAAGGTTGTCTGTGAGGCTGTTCAGCGAGGCTTGCGTTGAGGAAGCAGATACATACCCTACCCGCCAGACGGATGAGTCGGATTTGAGTGCTTCCTTCTCGGTTTTGCGGCTGATTACATGCCTTTTGTTTTTCTTTTCGCATCCAAGTGGCCCATCGAGTTCTTGTTTCATTTTCACATGGTCGTCGCTTAGGACTTGACGTCGTCAAGATCCGCCTCCGCTCCGGTTTGTGACTATCCATTCACACACACCCCGACTCATGCAGCACGCTGGCTAGCGTGAATCCCATCCCACATCCGAGGCAGCAATGGAGACTGTGGAGGGGTCAGCTGGCGCTGGGAAGAAGGTTCTCAAGGGCCCGAAGGCGTGCTCGACTTGCGCCCGAGCAAAGAGCAGGTGTATCCCTGGGCCTGCGAGGCAGGAGAAGTGCGAAAGGTAAGCTTGAGGTTTCTCCGTATCAGGATCAGTTGCTTCTTAGATCTTCTTTGTCCAGTAACTCCATGTGGAACACTCTTTACCCCACAAGGGGCAACCTACCCACAGGGGACTCAGTCCCGACGGGGTGTTTCCAGAGTCCGCTCGCCGACCCTTTCCCTTTCTATTGGCGCATGGTCCCTTCTCTAAGCACACGATAGCTGACGAAGCCCACAAAGATGTCACCGTCTACGGAAGCCATGCTCCTCCCAGACCCCCGCTCCCCCGCGCAAGCGCAAGGATCCGAAGCCCACTCGGGTATCCGAACTCGAGCGGCGGCTTGAGGACCTCACGGCCCGGATGGAGTCGGTGCAACGGGCCGGGCAAGCAGCGGTGCCGAGTCCACCAGAGTCGGATCATTATGTTTCCCATCATACATATCCCTCCTTGGCTCCCGACGACCCTGCACACCCGCGAAATATCTCCGGCACTCCGGCGCCGATCCCCACGTTCGGGCCAGACTCACCTTTCGGACATCTCTTCCCTGCACGATCCATCTTCGATGGCCCTGCCGAACAGGAGCAGCCCACCACCAGCAATCGCCGGCTCCTGCCAGCCACCAGTATCACGTCGCCTCCAACACCCCCCGGGCCGACACCCACGCAGCCCACGACAGCCGGGTCGACAAATTCATCCCCGGGCCAGCTATCCTCCCCAAAATCCCAACAACAACAGAGTGGCCCTCTATGGCCCGATGGCGACGAGGCCGAGGCGCTGCTCGGCGTCTATCGCAGACACATGGCGCATCTGTTCCCCTTCGCCGTCGTGCCGCCGCACTTGTCGTCGGCCCAGATGCGAGAGCAGAGACCGCTGTTTTGGAAAGCCATCATGATGGAGGCCCATCTCTTCGACGGGCCGCGGCAAGTTGCGCTTGGGAACGAGCTGCTAAGGGAGATTTCCGAGGCGGCGTTTATGAAGCCGCAGAAGAATCTGGACCTGTTGCAGGGGCTGCAGATGTTGATTGCTTGGTTGGTGCCCTCCTCGGTTGACTTGTTCTTGGAGAGGGGATTGTGGATGCTAACTGTTGTTGCCCTGGGCTGCTTCAGGTACCATTATAACCTCAACAACTTCCAGATGGTCAACCTCCTGTTTTTGGCCCGGTCCATAACGACCAGTCTAGGCTCTGCCGAGTTGAAAGGCCCACCGAACCAGGCGGGTTACGACTCCGAATCTCTGGAGCAGATGCGTGCGTTTGCCGGAACATACTATCTGGTGACCATGTAAGTGGTTTGGTCCGCCGTCGCCGAGAGAACCCGCGAATTGACAAGCTGCAGAACCTTCACAACCAACAAAAGGCCCGATGCTCTAATGAACACGTCGTATTTGACGACATGTTGCCGGGCGCTCCACGGTCAGATGGAGTATCCCACGGATGAACTTGTCGTGCACCTTGTCCGTGCACAACAGCTGTCCCAGAGCGTCTCACAAGGATTTGCGCGCCGCAAGGCTGGTTACGTCGAGAGCCAAATGTCGCAAGCGGCCTTCATCCAGGGCCTGCAAGATCGTATCCAGGGGTTCGCTGCCGCCCTGCCGCCGCATATCAGGACAAACCGTAAGTCCTCTCTCGTCGTTAACTCGGGCTCTGACTGACATGTGCCGACAGCGTCCTTGATGGGCCATCTCCACGTTGCGGAGATCCTCGTCTACGAGAACAGGCTGGAGGAGCTCTCCCATTGCGCGGTCCCCTGTCGTCCTGGCGAGCAAGGGCCGACGGCGTCCAGCCCTGAGTCGGTGAATGAGACAACACCGGAGCATGTCAAGATGCTGTGGGCGTGTGCGTGTGTGGTGCGCACGTTTTTGACAAACCGGTTTTCGGGAGAGATTGGCGATTATCCGCGCTTCGTGCGCTTGTCGTCGTTCGACCTGACCTATGTCTTCTTGACCATGCTCAAGATGGTGACCTTGCAAGTTCCCGGGTGGGACTTGGCACGGGTGAGAGACGAGTTGCACTTTGATGGTAGGAAACACATCCCGCCGCCGATCGAGCCGTCAATGCTGATGAAGGGGTGCGTGGCAGAATTCGTGACTCGATTGGTGAAGCACATGGAGCATACCTCGGCGAGACGGAAGAAGAAGAGCAAAGAAGGAGTGCCCAGCAGCCAAAGTAGCAATCACGAAACGACAGGGCCAGAAAATGAGGCAGGGGATCTGTTCACCAAGCTGGCGGGCAAGATCCGCTTCGTGAAGGACCATCTCCATGCCAACGGGTTCGACAGTGCCTATGCCACATCACAGGTAGCGCGAGTCTGTGACCCGGTACCCATGACGCTGGCCGACGCGACTCAAGACCTTCTCCAGGATTTGGGCGGCGGCCTTTGGCAGGATCTCACGACAAGCACGTCTGAATGGGACCTGTTGTTCGTGGACGAGGCGGTCGACTGGGCGGCCGTATTCAGCGACTACAGCATGGCCGAGTCGGGATACGTAGCATGAAGCATGAGAACCTGGAAGAGACCAGGGTGTTTGGTGCTGTTTGGTACGATCGAGGATTGGATTTCTTCCTGGGGCTTAAGTTGCCGAGGTGAGGTGTTGGCGTGTGGAAAGGGAAGGAGAGATGACGGTCTTCAATTCAAGTCGATTGCTGCCTGGACGGTGCTGTATAAATGGCAGGAACATATGCCGTAGTTGATACTCTTGATCGTGGGCTCTTGCCTTTTTTCGATGGTGGGCATCACAGCGAGACAATCGGGTAGGAACGAGCCGGAAAGCCGATGGTCGGCGCGGGCCGTAAACGCGGGATTTTACGGGGCGCTCGGCCACGAGAAAAAGGGTTTGATCAAAACAATGGGCTTCTGGTGTACGACGGATGAGGTGTTTGTCTGCGACTTTCACATCTTATGACCTTGGATCAGTCGTGGGTGGCATGATGATTTGTAGAACTCGGCGAGGTCTAAGTCATGATTTGCAAACGCCAAGATTTGCACTCGCTGCAAGACTCGTGGTCAATGGCAAAATTGATGCTGAGGGGTGACTTGTTGCTTGAAAGTGACAGCTGAGACCCCCCCACATCGCAACAGAAAAAGTCAACTTCTTGACCCCTCCCCCGCAATCACTCATTCGCTGTGTTTTTGAGGTATTGACGGAATCAACAAAACCACACTGCACACAATTGCAAAAGAGAGGAGCCAGCAAGATGTCGAGCCACGACAAGTACCAGGCAAGTTTGCAATTGCACTTTTATCAACAGATGGTGTTGAGAGGTTCCATGACTCCCACCAACCGAGTCACCCTCACCCTCGTCAACATAACCCGACAGCAGACCACCAATTGCTGACCATGACCTAGACCCCCCTCAGCACGAGGTATGCCTCGCAGGAGATGATGACCATCTTCTCGGCTCGCGAGCGTGCCAGCACCTGGCGCCAGCTCTGGGTCTGGCTGGCCGAGGCCGAGAAGGAGCTTGGACTGCCCATCCCGGACGACGCCCTCGACCAGATGCGTGCCAATGTCGTTGTCACCGACAAGGCCTTTTCCGTTGCTAGGGACTACGAGGCCAAGTTCAGGGTGTGTTCCCGCTCACTCGATCTATCCATTGAGTCGAGACAGACAAGTACTGACATGGGCTCACAGCATGATGTCATGGCTCACGTCCATGCCTACGGCGAGGTATGATGCAAAAACCACCAGCAAAAGCATTGGTTCACGGGGACTACGATCTCGTACTATTTGATCATACCGGGATGGCTGACGGAAGTATCATCTAGGACGCCCCTGCTGCTGCTGGCCATATCCACCTTGGTGTAAGTGAACACTCGAGCTTTGCTGCATAGGCCGCTGGCGATACCCCCAACCCCTTTCTGAGCTCACTTCAAGGCCGTTTGAACTGTCACTAACTCACTATCAGGCTACCAGTTGCTATGGTGAGTCTCGTCTTGGAGTCTCTTGCAGGACCCTGGACCACAATCCTTGCGTGCTTGCTTGTTGTGTTAGACGGCGCCTGACACACCTCCAGTCACCGACAACGCCGACCTGATCTTCCAGCAGCGTGCCCTGGACCTCATCCTCCCCAAGCTGGCCAAGGTCATTAAGAACCTTCAGGAGTTTGCCCTCAAGTACAAGGACATGCCCGCCCTGGGCTTCACCCACTACCAGCCGGTAAGAATCTTGCCCCGTTCAT
>Ga0247824_10000725_pt1 | contig 17015 bp, 21 predicted proteins | sample 13C_PalmiticAcid_FD_194412 | JGI IMG/M metagenome (GOLD analysis project Ga0247824, IMG submission 194412) | Soil microbial communities from agricultural site in Penn Yan, New York, United States - 13C_PalmiticAcid_Day48 | ecosystem: Environmental > Terrestrial > Soil > Agricultural land... | reverse complement strand
GTCTTTACCACCATAAGCCCCCTCAGGTGGGCTAGCTTTTCTCTCATCCGATCCAACGTCTTTGTTCTTGCCATGTTCACCGTCCGAGCAAGGCAACGCCTTGAAGGGATTGCCAGGTTGTTGGTAATGGCGTGAGGGACTTGCAGAGTCCAGAGTACCAAAGGGCGCCTTATAAGGATAACGACGAGCGTATCCCATACACTCGCCTCCTTTCGCGGACCAGTCCACCTTGCCGGGTGTCTTGAACCTCCAGTCAACGCAGTCCATCCAGGAGTGGGCCTCAGCTTGAGGAGTGTAAGAAGAAAAGATAGCCAAAGCCGATACAAGAATGGCAACGGAGGTAGACTTCAGGACCATGGTGGGTTGGTATGTCGATGTAGAGGGAGGAAGTGTGGCTGTGGTTCGTTGGTGTAACGGTAATAGGGAGTGTGTGTGTGTGTAGGGTTGTGGAGGTGGTGAATGGAGAGAAGGGAGAAAAGGAAGAGAAGCGATAAAAAAAGAACGAAGAACAAAAAGGGGGAGTCAGGGACCTCCCTTTTATCCCCTTGACATTCAACCAGGACCAATTTTTGTGTCCGTCGCACTTTTATCTGAGCATGGCCACGAGATGTCCGTTGCACTTTTATGTGAGCATAGAGTCAGTTGAGACCCACTGCTTGTGTCCATCCTATCCTTTGTAGAGGCCGGCCTCCCTCGTGAGCACGACCACCATGGCCAAGGCATCCCGCCGAGGCAGTGGTGGTAAGTCTACTGCATTTCAATCTGTGCATTCGTGTTCCTGAAGACGCAGCCAACTGACCTCGCTTGCTTTTCACTGTGTGTCTGTAGGTCGTTGCGTGCGTATAGCGTTTTTGCATATCTTTTTTGCATAGCTCTTTTTTTTTTTTTTTTCATTTTTGCTCCTTGCACATCAGTTTAGACCCTATCCGCACCGATGCGATCACTTTTTATCCTCGCTTTTTCTGCTACAGGTAGATTAGGCACAAGGGATACTACTACCATGTCTTCAGTTCATAAAGTCCGATGAACAAGTCTGAGAGCAAGGTAATTGGCTCCAAGGCAATGGCACACCAGATGGAGCTACGGCGGGTTGTTGACCTAAGGAAAGAGGGCTAAAAGGTAGACAGCAATGGTTAGGGCTAATGAACGAATGGATGGGGTTCGACGGTTAAATCAGTGTTACGCTTTCAATGCAGGGAAGAGACGTACACATGCAGTCATGAGCTGCGAGCTGCAGACAATAATAGCTGCACCCCCTCGAGCCCACGAAAACTAACGCTGTACTACAATGTAATTGAGAAGGAAAAGCCTTGATATAGTCGATGCTTATCGAAGTCGTCCTACGTTTAGCGTGGTGAATTATCCGACACACCAAAGGAAGGAATGGGAAAAACGTAAGGGAACTAGCGCCTATGGAGTTGGATTCTACGAAAGGGCGAGTCCAGCTGACGAGCATACTCCAAATCGGTCGCGGTATTTATGCAAATGTGTGAAAAAAAAGGAGGGCGAGATGATGCAGGAGAGTGCTGCGACCATTCAATTAGGTTTGAGAACTTTGATCTGGTTTGAGTCAGCACAATGCCACTCATTTTGGAACGAAGCGCATCAGAATGAAGAGAGAGGGAAAGAGTGAGAGAGAGAAAGAGAGAGAGCGAGGGCGGCAAAGAGCTGATTGCACAACCATGAAACTTCCACAGCTACACGAACAAGTGCTTGATCATCCAGAACGTGCAGGGTTGGTCCCCCGAGGGTAGAGAGACAGGCAGGTTCCAAACCGTTCAACAGGATGACTCTAAAATGCCTCAGATCCTATTTTCTTTATCTCCTAGCGGCTTACTCCACTCAACTAGGGAGCAAATGCTCATGGGAGGATGAAAGATCTTTGCTGCAAGGCGCTCAAGGCGCTCACATGAAACTGGCGTGGTCAATGATGATGTTTTTACAGATGGTACTAGCTTGTCTAATGCAAGGAGGGGATGGAGAGAAGAATGCGAACCTCAAAACATGCCAGAGATTGCCCGACGGAACAAACTTGGCTTCTTCTTGTTCAATTCAGATTCGCTGTCCATCACAGCCATACTCGAATCAATGAAGCTCCTTCCTGTGTCCAGGTCAACGTCCACCAACTTGAGAATCTTGGTTTTGCACCAGAACTTGTTTCCAAAGTACAGGATGAAAACAAAGGGCAGTGTCACATAGGCAGACAAGAAAGCCTTGACGTCGAAGGGTGAAAACGCGGTGTAGCCCTGTCCAAAGAGAATGACCAAGCAAACGATGATCGTGTAGATAGGACCGAAAGGATACAGACGTGAAACAAAGGGGAGGTCACTTAGATGGCGACCCTGAGCCTTGTATGCCATTCGGAAGCGGATATGGCAGAACGCAATTCCAAGCCATGCAATAAAGCCTGTAGTGGAGGCCAACGCTAGGAGCCATGTGTATGCCTGACCCTGACCAATCAGAGAGGCGAGAAAGGCTAGACAGCCCACTGCAGCCGTAGCCAAGACGCAGAACACGGGAACACCCCAGCGGTTGACATAGCCAAGAAACTTTGGTGCGCTGCCTTCTTTGGACAAGGTGTGAAGAGCACGAGATGAAGCATACAAGCCCGAATTGCCAGCCGAGAGGACAGCGACCAGGATAACTGCATTCATGATATCGCCACCAACGCTGATGCCAGCCTGAACAAAGACACGGGTGAATGGCGAGGACTTGATATCGCCCTCAGGGTTCGCAAGCTCTTTGTCATAGTAAGGGATGGTCATTCCGATGATCAGGATCGTGAGGACATAGAACATGATGATTCGCCAGAAGACCTGTCGGATAGCGCGAGGCACGTTCTTGCGTGGGTTCTTGGTTTCTCCAGCAGCGATTCCAACCAGTTCAGCCCCCTGGAATGAAAAACCGGCGTTCAAAAAGATTGAGAAGAGGGCAGCAAAGCCTCCATGGAAGGGATCCAAGTCGAATACCTGGGGTCCAGGCTTTGGTGCACCTTCGAGGGGTGTACCCACAGCACCGCCGATGTAGAGGAAGCCGACAATGATGAAGACAATCACTGCCAGAACCTTGATCAAACTGAGCCAGTATTCTGTCTCTCCGTACGCTTTGACAGTTGTCAGGTTGAGTGCGGTGAGGACAACAATAAAGATCAATGCCCAGGCCCAGCCTGGACATGACGATTCAGGAATCCAGTATGAGATGATAAGTCCAGACGCGACAAGCTCCGTTGCAAGTGTTACAGACCATGAGAACCAATAGACCCAGCCTAGCGTTGATTGTGGTTCATTGGAGAAGTAAAGTATGATTAGAAGTGGGCTTGGAGGACATGAAACCGCCTTCCGGATCACCCCACTCTACGATTCCAACTCACCGAGCATAAATCCAAGAGCCGGGTCAAAGAAGCGGGAGCCATAGGCATTGATTGATCCTGTGATGGGGAGGTAGGTTGCCATCTCACCAAGCGATGACATGAAGCAGAACACCATGGTGCCAATCAGCGTGTATGCCACCTGAGAGAACCCTGGTCCTGCTGTTGCAATAGACTGTCCTGAGGCCAGGAAAAGTCCTGTGCCAATGGTTCCTCCTATGGATCCAAGAGAAAAAATTTGATGTCAGATGAGATCATTCGTGCCAGCGGGGACGGATCAGGCCCGGTGGTATGAAAGCGTGGGCCATTTTAGTCACCGCCGAGGCAGCAAGGTTAAGCTGGCGGTCAAGCTCATTGGAGAGCTTTGTGTTTGGCCGTTTTGAATATTGACACATCACATTCTCGTCCCTCGGACGATGACGGCGTGAGTGTGGGAGTGATGGGGGACATAGAAGGTACCCACGCTACCCAGGTCTTCGATGAGGGAAAGTTGCCTTGGTATCAACAGCACCACAATTTCAAGTACGTGAGACCAAAAAAAAAAACAGCGTGGGAAGGGATGTTGTATATAGATTGGGACGATCGCATAGGGGGTAGGGGGGCTTACCGAGAGAGATCATGGTCAGATGGCGAGCCTGGAGGTTGCGCTGGAGCCCCTTTCCGACTTCTGCAGTTCCGCTGCCGGGATCTGCATCATCGTGAAATGAAGTCTCCTTCTTTTCACCGTAAACTGCTCGGGGGTCCTCGGTGTAAGAGTCCATCTCCACTTTCTGCCCTTCCTCTGTGACGATCAGATCTTTTGTCATGTTGTTGAGGGTAGGCTGATGAAAGGCGTTATGAAGGGTGATCCAAGTGCAAGATCGATCAGGGATGGATGGGATGAATGGGGAAGAGTGGAGGGGTGTATGGACAAGAATCCAGATGTGGACAAGGAACAGCGTCGACAGCCGACGAGAGCGAGGGACGGGTATAGAAAAGGTGTGGAGATGAACGAGTCGAGGAAAGGAAAGAAAGAGAGGGGAGATAACTGGACGGATCCTAAAATGTGTCCTCGAGAAGCCGCCAGTCATTCCTAGAAAGGACACGAAGGCCACCTTGAACGTCGCATCGTTCCACGGGCGATCCAGGTGCGCAACCTTGTGCTCACATCACCAAACAAACGAAACGTTCTTCCTTTTCCGTAACTTTCCCACACTGCATCTCCTCCTAGCCTCTGCCTCCTCTTTCCAAGCATCTGCGAATCCCCATGTCCTGCTCAATGGACTATGCAGACCGCTCTTCGGATGAGGCTCCCATGGAAACTATGGCTGCATGCTGCATGGCGTCTCCGCAATGTACATGAACGAGATCATGTATTAATCTTGACCAGCCAGCTTGATGCTCCTCGTAACCAGCTTGTCGCATGACGGTCCCAAGGCTGGATATCCAATCAGCACACAAAGGTTCACCTCCGACTCTTGAGCGTCCCACTCTTCTTCCATCCACGAGTTGTTGTCTTCTTCGGCTTGGAGTGCCCCCACAGGTTGCAATGGCATCCATGATCAAACCTTACTTCATGTACCGCTCGTGTGCGCCGAACGTAGCTCTTTTGGCCCTTTTGACGCTATATAGTTGTATATACTCGGCAAGGTAATCGACTAGGCCATGTTCTGCGCCATTGACCCACAACCTTCATTCAGGGCTCTCCTCACGTCTATTCATTTGAACATCGATGTGTGGTCTCGCACCGGTGTCATCCAGTGAGGCAAGTCTGGAGCGCTGAAAAAATAATAATCATGATACATCTGTCGCAGCCCCGGCTGGTCGTGCCTCTTCGCCGTATTTCCTGGCTGTGGCGAATGTCATACTATCCTGTCCGTCTTGAGGAGTCCTAGACTTGAACCAGCTATTGACAGTAACTGGAGATGGGTGCAGGTGGATACCCAACGTCGGTAGCGAAAGAACTTTGTTCCCCTCCACAGAAGAGACCACCGGAATAGTGAATCTAGATTTCCCTGGGACCTGAGCCATCCATGCTTCCAGCCGATCCCGGCTCTCGTAGTCTCCGTGCTCTTGACTCTCAAGAGGATGATTGACTTGGCGAACGTCGTCCATCGCCAATGGTCGGATTAGCAACTGACTCGTTGTCATGGTGAGGGGTGTAGATGAAGGGCCCCCGTGCTGAATTCTGATGAAGAATCGTTGGTCCCATAGGTGTTCTATTCTCTTCACATCACCTCCACTGCCATCTTCCGTTTCTTGATTGTTTGCATCGATGACAATAGAGGCAGCCTTTTGTTCCGAACGCGACACTGGTTGTCGAGCGAGTGTCCAGCAATAAGGAATGCCTTTTGTGGAACGTGGTGGGGAGAATAAAACGCCTGCAACATTGACTGCCTGCGTCGACCAAACTGACATCCTATCTGCCGTATTGTTTCCAGAAACCCTTTGTGTTTCGGCTGGTGCTTCGCCATTCTGTTCGCTACGCCTATGCCGCAGAGTACGCGAGTTTTCCTTTCTGTAGACCGTCGTTGAGCTACTAGTCCTATCATGACTGATGACTGATTCATGGACCGATGCCAACGAGAGTGATTTGGCAGAATTGTCTCGCAGATGCCTCAACAACACCTGGATGTCTTCTAGTCGAGGGGCATGATCCCTACAGTTCACCCAACGCACTAGGAAGGAGAGCAGCCGCGTCGCTACGTGGTTTTCTGATGACTGTAGCCACTCCACTGCTGAATCGTTCGCTCCTGATGTTATGCCGTCTTGCAGTCTCAAATGACAAACGCCATTCCGTGAATCGAACCAAACACCTTGGAGCCATGGCCTCACTAGATTGCACAAAATCCATTCCAATGTCCCTGCTTAATACTTTTGTATCCCCATGGACAATAGTAACTAACGTCTCTGTCACAGCAGCTTGTAGCTCACCTTGATCCCAGGCACGTTGTCGGTGCTGATCCATCCGTCTCTGAAACTCCAATATGGCAGGCGTCGACAGAGAGTGTAATTTCGATGAACGATCCAATGAAACTTGTACATCAATGTCCCGTTGGTAATGGCGAATAACATTTCGCTGATAGTCCAAGGATCGATTGGAAGGATCCTCAACCCATAGCGTGCCTGCTTCCTCGCAAGTTGCTTTCAGTCGCTCCTACAATAGAACGCACATTAGGATTGATAGAGCCTTTTGAAGGCACTTCAACATCGTGCAACACATCATGAAATGAAATATACATGCCTTGGATACGTTTAACAACGGGCGGAGAACGTTGATGTCTAGCGCCTCCACGGCATTCAGCACTCCTAGCGGCGCCACATCTTGGATTCCTGATAAGCCGTCAATGCCGCTGGCTCTTGAGAACCGAAAGAGGACGGTCTCGACCTGATCACCTGCATGATGTCCCACAAAGATATTCTTGATCTGAAGAGCATGACATCGAAGAGCTATCGCTTTGTACCGTTCAAGACGCGCTCTTGTTTCGAGATGGATCTTGTCAGGTTTATGTGTCTCGACGGTGGGGTCACTACTCGAAGCAGACCAGTCCAGGGTAAGCACATGGGGTGTAACATCTATGTATCAAGTCACGTCGTGTGAGCAGGAAGATGGCGATGGTAGCACAGCATGGCTTGCTCGTGGTGATAGGTGGCGCGTACCCAGCTTTTGAACTTGCATAGCGACAAACTCGGCTTCTTCAGTACTATTGTGCCGAAGTTTGTGATCGACAATGAAGGCATGGAGTTTCGTCCTGTGAGTATCGGCCAAGGATCGATAGTGCCTCGACAGCAACGTCAGCAGAGCCATGCTATCAACACCTCCAGAGACGGCAACGCCAACATCCCGAGAATCTTGATACAAGCTGGGTAGGTCCGAGACTGATTCACCTCCGCGTCGTTCGACAGAAGACGGACAGAGTCGCTTCCTTGCCTGCTGGCTTTGACCCTGAACTGAAGCGATCCACTGCGCAAACTCCTTGGCGGCGATAGCTGATCCTGCTGTCCGAGGAAGTCTCATGACATCGTTGCTTTGAGATCACGATCCGATCTGACAAGTCAAAAGAGACCGAATCACGTGTATCCACTTCACGGCCCAATGTCCTTGATGCTACGCCCAGCAGGTCTTTACTTCCTCGGCGAGAACACCCACAGGACATCAACGCTGTTGCCAGTCACCCAATTTTCGCGGAATGTTTAGCCCTCACTTTCTTGTCTTTCATTCCTACCCTCTTGCCTTCCTTCTTGACTTCCTCCTTGCCTTCCTCCTCGCCTTCCTCCTTCCTAACTTCCCACCTTCCAACTCCACTCCTTGCAACCTTGCAACCTTGCTCTTCGCTTCAAGCCGGCACTCTTGGTAAGGAAGAACCGCATGATCACAAGTTTGCTTGTTGCCTAATACGTTTGTCTGCATCTGATACTAAGCTTCCCTTGAACCATACTCTTCATGATTAGGCCAAGGAACGTCCGTCACGGCACCACTCGAGATGACTACGGGACCCTCCGGTAAGATCACTTTCTGTTTCCTTTGGCATTGTGATAGGAGTCATCACCAACTCCAGATACTCATCTTCGTCCACAACCTCTTCAACTTGTCTAGACCATCACCTCTTCCCACTCAACTCTGCTTTATGCTCCTCGCGATGGGGCGTAGAGTTGAGTGGGGAAGGTGATCTCAAGCACCGTCCCCCAAAGTTTCGATATGCGTGTCCGCAAGCACGCTAACAAGTGTAGTTTCGCGAGGTAAGCTCGCATTGTCAAAGTCTCTGTGATGGTTCCACTGATCACGTTTGCCTAACATGATGACGTAATTTGGGCCACCATTGTGCTAGAAACTACTTCACGGCTGTAGGAAGTAGCAGCTCCCTGTTCTCCTTGTTGTTGAAAATGCCTTCTCTGAGGACGTGACCCATTGGAAAGCGACTCTTTCAATGTTCCAAAACGTTCGGCAAGGTGCACATTACCAGGTACAGCAGAAGGTGCAGTCAGTCACATGCCCCTATGGCATATAAAAGGCATCTCTTCTTCTCATTGACACATCTATTCCCACTGACTGTTCATACTTCACACAACCTCAAAACCACTTCGACGAATCCATTTGACTTGAATATACACTTGGATATTTCAACTCCTGAACCCTCCTCTCTCCATGCTAGAGGCCCTCCGTATCACGGACGGCTTCATCAATCCTCCGCGATTCGAGTGGCCCAACGGCATTCTCGAGTATGGAGATGGAACCGACCCTGGGACCATCTACACTGCGCCTTCTACCAATGAACAAGGCTTGCGACATATAGCCATGCTCAATCCAGCCCTGGTCCATCTGCCAACCGCAGGCCAACTCGAACATTTCCAGTGTGATTGCCATCTTTCTTCTTGAAAGGGTAATGTACTCGCATCTATGGCCTGCAAGGAAGCTCCTGGTTCTTCGTAATGAAAGCACATGGATGAAATGTTACGTTGTACTTCGGCATTGGGATCAACGTGTCATACTGATGCGATATGTATACGTACCATACTTAGTAGATCGTAGGGTCAATAAAATCCTACATAACTTCCAATCTGTCCTCTCATCTTTCCGGCATCCTCGTAAGCCGCCATGACCTCTACGACATCTTGTTTCCCATGTGTTTGTTGCCTCTTGTGGTGCCCTTTGTGGAACCAATAGGAAAAGCTGATCTTGACCCGTTTGGATATTATTACCAACTGAATCCAGGTGTCCTGTTGAAAGTTGGCTCCGGATTCGCTTGTGAAAAAGAATAAATACTTTCCCCGGGACCAACCTCTCCGTATGCTTGGCTAAAACTCCTGTAGCGCTTTGGACCTTTGCGGATCAAAGTTTGGCGAGCAGGGGAAGACTTCTCACTGAAGGGGGTCATAGCGAGAGACCTCTGTCGGGTCATGTGCAGTCAGAAGTCGGCGCAGACGAAAATGCCTCCAAGCCACAATGTGCTGCCGCACCGATCCACTTCACATTCACCACCTCATCAACCAGACAGGACGAACGTGCCCACAGGATCTAGAGAGATACAACGACAGCCGTAGTTGCCAACGCCATGTCCTTCAAGCGAAAAGCAGACCTTCCTGTAGGCGATGCAAACGATCTCATGGAGGTGACGCCCTTGGGGGCAGGGAGTGAAGTCGGAAGGTCTTGCCACGTTCTCAAGTACAAGGGCAAGACTGTTCTGGTATACATTCGTTTGACATCGACAGCAGCATGTACAGTATTAACAGAATTGAAAAGGCTGAATAAAGGCACTCTTGCTGATCTTGCTCTCCATACCATTCCTCCTCTTTCTTTCGTGTCATCCGGTCGTGTGTAATTAGCTGGATTGTGGTATTCATCCTGGTCAGAGCGGCATCTCAGGACTTCCCTTCTTTGACTCGATCGACCCGGCCTCAATCGATGTTCTTTTGATCACGCAGTAAGTCGGGGTGGTGCCTTATCCGCACCAGCACTCGTCATCGGGATAACTAGGACTCGGCGATTGGCCCGTCTAATCGCATCCGATCTTTTGTCATTAATGGAACAATAGTTTCCATCTGGATCATGCAGCTGGATTACCATATTTCACAGAGAGGGTATGCCTACTGGAATCACATAGCCAGAGTACAACCGTATGGGACAATCACGCTTACAATCAACCGGTACACCCATGCATGTACCATTCATTTGGAAATAGACATCATTCAGGGGACGCGTCTTCATGACCCATCCAACCAAGGCTATCTTCAAGTGGCTCCTCTCGGACTACGTTAAAGTCAGGTACGTGTTGTCTAGACAAAGATCGATATTCATGAGAGTTTCGGCAAGACCATACTTATCTCCCTTTCATCTTCGCTCGGATGTTTTTACATACCAGTAATGTCGGCTCGAACGAGATGCTCTACGATGAATCTCAGCTTGCAGCCTGTTACGAAAAGATCGAGACTGTGGATTATCACCAAGAAATGAATGTCGATGGTATCAAGTTCACAGGATATAATGCAGGGCATGTCCTGGGCGCAGCCATGTTTCTGATCGAGATCGCTGGTATTAAGATCCTTTACACCGGCGACTATTCACGCGAAGAAGATCGCCATTTGATGGCTGCTGAAAAGCCCACGAATGTACAAACAGATGTCCTAATTTGTGAATCAACATATGGTGTTCAAAGCCATGAACCCAGAATCGATCGTGAGCGTCGATTCACCAGCAAGGTCCACGATATTGTACAACGCGGCGGGCGCTGTCTCTTACCGGTCTTCGCGTTGGGACAGGCGCAGGAGCTGTTGTTGATGTTGGATGAGTATTGGGCGGCCCATCCAGAGCTGGAATCAATACCTGTGTACTATGCTTCATCGTTGGCCAAAAAGTGTATGACAGTCTACCAGACGTATATCAACATGATGAACGCCAAGATCAGAAAGCAGTTTGCAGTGTCGAACCCGTTCGTGTTCAAACATATCTCTCATCTCAAGAACATGGACATGTTTGACGATACCGGCCCTTGTGTCATGATGGCGAGTCCTGGAATGCTGCAGAACGGCTTGTCCAGAGAACTGTTTGAGCGCTGGTGTACAGACAAGAAGAATGGGCTACTGATCACTGGATACTGTGTCGAAAATACTCTGGCCAAGGATGTGATGAACGAGCCGGATGAGATCCAGACCATGAGTGGACAAAGGCTTAAGCTGAGAATGTCGGTTGACTATATCTCGTTCTCGGCCCATGTTGACTATACTCAAAACAGCGCCTTCATAGACGAGGTCAACGCTCCGTATGTCGTAAGTACTCCCCCGATCTTGATCCGATTGACTTTGGATTCACCATGGTTACCATGACTTCTAATACTACACTCATCTCCTTGGTGACATTAGATCCTAGTGCACGGCGAGACCAACGCTATGGGACGTTTAAAGAGCGCGCTTATGAGCAAGTACCAGGAACGGGATCAGAATATTCATATCTTCACACCCAGGAATACCGAGACAGTTCAACTGTACTTTCGAGGTGAAAAGCTTGCCAGGGTAAATGAGAAAGAGCATGTGTACTTTTTTTGACCTCGCTTCATCCGCCGCAGTGTTATTGATATTGACGAATCGACTTGTGACGGATGGGAACCGTAGACGATTGGCCACATGGCAGCCGCATTCCCTGAAAAGGACCAACTGGTTTCCGGTGTCCTGGTTGTCAAGGACTTTCAGTACACCATCATGGACATATCAGACCTGGAGGAGTTTGCGGGTCTTCAAACGACGGCTGTAGTGCAGCGACAGGTAGTGCCATACCATGCGTCATTTGGGTTGCTGAAGTACCATCTGCGTCAGATGTTCGGCAAAATCCAGGAACTGGAACGCGATATCAACAAGCGATCGAGTGTTAGGGTAAGACGAGTGCCGTTTCATGGGGTGTTGATTCCACGATATGCTAGCCTGCTGAGCATCTCCGAATCGTTTTATTCTTGGTTGGACAATAGGTGTTTGATACAGTAGATGTCAAGGAATACAACGCGAACCACGTCGTACTCGAATGGACAGGGAACTCGGTCAATGATATGGTGGCCGATTCCGTGCTTGCTGTTATTCTTAACATTGAGTCCAGCCCAGCCTCGGTCAAGCTGACCAAATCAGACCACACACACTCTCACACGCACGGTCAGCCGCACAAACACGGTGGCGACGATGACCTTAAAGACGAGAAGAAAGAAGGCGACTCAGACTCCATATTGCCACTATCCTCCTTGCCATCGACTTCAACTTCCAACAGTTTCCCGACCCTCGTGGAGCGCAGTCCTGAGGATGAGTTCCAAGACCTGGTAATGTTCTTTGCAAGCCAATTTGGCACAGAGAATGTGGAGCAGGATGAACCGACACAATCTATCAAGATTACGATGGATGGCGTCCAGGCGATGATCGATTGTACGCAGCTCACGGTCAGATGTGATGCCGATGCCCTGCGACACCGTGCTCAAAATGTCCTGGAGCGCGCCGTCCGAACGTGTATGTAGTAGATATGTCTTTAAGGAATAAAATGGCCATGTAGAGAGGAGGAGGACATGGGTGTTGTTCTAGGGTACCTCTTTGGATCCCCTTTGACTCTATGGGAAAGAGGACATGAGAAGGTCAGGCCCTATCCGTTTTCCATTTCGTTAGTGACATTGGGGCCTACTGACCCACCCTCCTTTCAATGTCAAACAGCTGACGGAGGTGGTGGTTGATTCAGGTCGTCGTTTAGCTCCCATCTGGTTCCCTTTGCCTTTCTTCCTTCCACCTCCCCGGCAGCCCTTCCCGAAGCAACCAGGTAAGCCAACTCTCCTTCTTACCCACACTCTTGTTCACTCCAAGCATCCTCGCCCTGTCTTCGGACACTATCAAGCCAGGCCACTACCTGCCACACAACCCCGCCCCCGCCATCCACGCGTGATGGGTAGGGAGCTCCTCACAAGGAGGATTATGGTAAGTCTTCGCGCCCTGTATTCACCTACGAAAGTCAACACGAAAAATTTATTGCTTGTCGGCAGTGGATCAAACACAGTGCACAAAAAAAAAGGAGACTTAAAACTCGTCGTTGGCACGTCTGCGACCACCGATACCGCCTTTGGTCATGGAAGCTTCGTGATTCTTCAGCTCTGCAGGAACCGTCGCCAGGGCCGATTTTTGCAACATCTGCTTCAGGTCATAGTACACATCGGTATCATAACTCGAGAGGAAGGTGACGGCGACACCAGACCGTCCCGCACGACCTGTTCGTCCAATACGATGGGTATAGTCTTCAATGTTCTTTGCCATGTCAAAGTTGACCACCAGAGACACGTTCTGTACATCAATACCACGACCAGCAACGTCGGTAGCCACGAGGACATCGCTCTTGCCGTTCTTGAGTTGCGACAATGCGAGCTCACGTTGCTCCTGCGATTTGCCTCCATGTAGAGTGGTTGCTCGAAGACCAGAGCTGTTGATCATCTTTGCCAACATATCACAACTCTTCTTTTGATTCACAAACACAATCATCGGAGGCGTGAACTGACCTCTCAATAGCTCCATGAGTCGGTTCCTATTCAAACAATAGACACAGAAGCACACGAGTTAGTAAACAACCTGAACATCTGTCCAAAGCACGAGTCCGTTGAACCTCCGCCACCATGAATAACAAAAGATCGTACTTCTTCCTGTTCTCGTCCGTGATCATCTCGACGCGCTGCTCCACAGTTTCTCCTGCTTGACCTGCGGTACCAATGGTAACCACAGCTGGTCTCCTAAGGTATCTCTTTGCAAGACGTTCGACGGCAGGAGGCATCGTTGCTGAGAACATGATCGTTTGGCGGTATTTTCTGCTCGAGTCATCATCAATATGCATTGTCATCTTGCTGGCATCCTCTGCCTCGTCAGAGTCCGGCTTCAGGTTGGATACAGGGAGCGCATCCAGGATAAAATTGACGTCCGCTTCGAAACCCATATCAATCATCCTATCGGCTTCGTCCATGACTACATAGGTGCACTGGTTCAGAACCAAGATACGGCGATCCAAGCAATCCTTGAGACGACCCGGTGTTGCAATGATGATCTCTGCTCCGTTTCGAAGGTTAAATGCCTGCTCCTCGACAGCATGTCCTCCGACGATCGAGACACAAGTGAAACCTAGTGGAACAGCAAACTTGTGTGCTTCCTGTTCGATCTGCTGAGCCAATTCACGAGTCGGCGCCAGGACAAGGGCATAGGGTCCATGTACCATGTTTTGTTCATTGAGTCTCGGAAGATCGAAAATGAACTGGAGCATGGGAATCAAGAACGAGGCTGTTTTTCCAGATCCCGTTTCTGCAATACCGATAATATCACGGTTCTGAAGTCCAATTGGGATCGCCTGTCGCTGAATAGGCATTGGTTCTTTGTATCCGACCTTTTCAACAACTTCCAAGATCCTGGAATCAATGTTGGATTCGCCCCAGCGACGAATAGGGTTTGGAATACTTCCACCTAAGGTGAGTTCAGTATAGACATGGTCAGTTTATCCGTCATCAGCCCATGCGAGTCAGGCGCGGTAACGATCCATAGATGATGAATGACGGTAAGGGAGCGAACCTTTGCAAGCAATATTGAAGTCCTCTTTGAAAATGCGCCAATCTCTGTCCCTCATTTGATCCAGAGGTTTGTCAGACCAGTGACGATCTGCATAGTTGATCTTGCGCTCCCTTTGTGCTGCAATATCTCCAAGCTCACTGTGAACAAATAATAAAATGGGAGGATAGGTATATTAGTATCTGTTTTGAAACACATCGAATTAAAGAGGAAAAGACATAAACCAGATCCATAATACATACTCGGCTCGCGCAGCCTCGACTTGTGTTCGACGAGCTGCCATCAACTTGTCGTAGAACTGGTCCTTGCCTTTGATGTCCTTGAGCTCAATTCCGGCAAAGTGTCCGCGACCGTACAATTGTGCACTGTGTCTGTGGGTGTAGAGGGGGTTCAGGTCGCGAGAGGTATCGTCATCTGCATTCCAGTCGAACACAAACTTTTTGTCGTTGCGCTTTCGGATCTTCCTTTCCTTCTCTTCAATACCCATGTAACGTTTCTGTCAAGGATAGGATAAAAGTCGGGTAGAGTATTAGTCAACTGGCGGAAATGAAGGGAGTTCACTGTTATGTGAGGAAAAGAAACCAACGCAGTGCAGCGCCGAGAATAGGATAGTACCTTAACGAGATCGACCTCCTTTTCACCAAGTACGATTCCAGAAGATCCCGAGTCATTGGTGGTAGAGTCTTTGCCATTCGTTTTCGCAGCTCGATCTCGTTCACTGCGATCGCGGGCATTGATCCTACTATCGTAACCATATCGATTGTTGTCATGGACCTCGGCGCGAGCCTTGGCATCAAACTCTGATCGCTGCTGCCGATCCTGTTCCAGTGCCTGCTTCTGTGCCTCCACCTCCTTTGCCCGCCTCTCTAATGCTAACTGCGCACGTTCTTCCTTTGTCAAGAACTTGGGCTACACAAAAACAAAGAAACAATGTTATTAGTCACTTCGCACTGTCGCAAGAGATAAGGCATCAGATGCAAGGAAATATGAACAGACGATACCCTATCAAGAGCTTGCTTTTCTTGTTGCTTCTGCTTGATGAGCTCCTCCAGCGAAATGGGCACCTTTCTGGCAGTAGGTTTATCCACATCCATGGCAATTCCTTTGTCAGAGTCTGTTCTTACAGGCGATCTCTCCTTTTCCCTATCCTCGCGGGAATAGCGACTGTCTCGGCTTTCTCTACCGTCTCTGCCGCCTCTGCCATCTCTACCGTCCCTATAGTCCCTGTTATCCCGGCTGTCGCGGCTGTCTCGACTGTCGCGGTAGTCACGACCGTTGCGGCCAAAGTAGCGATCGCCATCTCTATCACGGGCTCGATTCCTGTCTGCGCTTCTACTCCTGCTCCTAGTCTTGCTGCCGCTCCTGTCTCTGTGTCCTCCTCCTCCTCCTCGTCTGTAGTCGCCTTGCCTGTTGCTTGACATGAGTATGGGTGGTCTATGAACGTTTAATGAGCGAAGTCATCAGTTGAAAATGCATTTTTGTGAGGCCCCTGACTTGCTGGGAAATAATGACTCTCGTACTAAATTAAGGGGTATATCTTTACATCTGCCCACGGTTGGCCTCAGTTCCTCCACTTCAATGACCTGTCTGTTACTCATCACGGGCATACTTGGTCTTTGGCGTCTGTTAAGGGACAAGGGGTACCAGCCAACAGTCCATCACCATCTACCACAGACTTCGAATACCGAGCCGACGAGTGCGTCAACCTGCCGACTGGACATTTTGGGCACCGTGAAATCAAGGACGCGTATTCCAAGCATCCTTCCCAAACCGCCCATCACATCATGGAGCAGAAGCTCCTCAAAGTCGGTTCAAAGAGGATCTCTGGCTGTACCTGGATGGCTATCCTTCCCAAGAGAAACAGTCAACCCACACCCAACGGGAGCAGAAGCGGATGGATAACGGTCGGCATGGACAGGAACTTCTTGACGATCTAAGTGCACGAATCAAAGACGGCCAAAACGTGAGCAAGCCTATGTTCAAAGACGTCGAGAAAGCTATAGGGGGCACCTTCTACTGGTAGTTGGAGTCGAGAGCCGAGTTCGTGGCCTACCTGCACCAGCAAGGCTGGAAGCATGTCATAGAAGCAGTAACGGAAGCCGACCTCGCCATCGCCAAGGACTGTCAGCCCAACGACATCGTTATAAGTCGTGACAGCGATTTGTTGATCTATTCCAGTGTCACCAAGGTCTTCCGCCCGATTTCCCAGGGGCGATATCTACAATACGACGTTCAGGATTTGACAGCTGTCCTGGGAATGAACAGGCTCCAGTTCACCGTGCTGGGGATCATTTCCAGGAATGATTACACTTCGAACATCCCGTCGTTAGGCACCAAAACAAACTTTAAATCGCGAAGGGCCTTTCTGCGACAGGTAAGACCATCGGAAATAGCACGGACAAAGGATCGTTGTAAGGGCTTTTGTTAATAGCATTCTTCCCTCTAGATCCAGAAGCGATGGTCGAGCAATACCTTGCCTGCCCTCAAGTCGTCCTGGAGACTACCAAGGACAACACTGGAGGGAACACTGAAGGACCTTTTGACAAGTCCATCAAGGTGTTTGTCAGCCTTGGACAGCAGGTGGCCGACCCCCAACCCCCCGACCCCCCTATGC
>Ga0247824_10000724_pt1 | contig 17030 bp, 16 predicted proteins | sample 13C_PalmiticAcid_FD_194412 | JGI IMG/M metagenome (GOLD analysis project Ga0247824, IMG submission 194412) | Soil microbial communities from agricultural site in Penn Yan, New York, United States - 13C_PalmiticAcid_Day48 | ecosystem: Environmental > Terrestrial > Soil > Agricultural land... | reverse complement strand
GTAGAACGACTAGAAACGGAGATTGAAAAAGAATATGAGCGATGATATTTATGAACAACTAAGTAGAGAACGTAAAGAGAGCCAAGCTAGAGGAGAGACCCCTATGTGGTATTCCACAGGCTCTTACCAGATGTTCAAGAGTAAATATCTCTATCAAGCTTCTTCTATTCGTGAACAGTTTATGAGGATTGCATACACTGCAGCTTCTCACCTTCCAATTGATGAACGATTACATGGACAATCTAAATTCTTCGACATGCTCTGGAATGGAATTCTCTCCCCCTCTACGCCGGTTCTTGCGAATATGGGGACGTACAGAGGCTTCCCTATCTCCTGTGCAGGTAGTTACACTGGCGACAGCGTTGATGCTTTTTACAAATCGAAGCATGAAACTGCGATGCTTACAAAACACGGATTTGGAACTTCTACCTATCTTGGAGATGTTAGATCCAGAGGAACGCCCTTCAACGGCGGTGGAACAGCATCCGGAACTGTTCCACTCCTTGCTAGCTTTGTTACAGACATGCAACTCGTCTCCCAAGGGAGTAATCGTAGAGGAGCATTTGCAGGATATCTTCCAATCGATCATGGGGATTTTGATGAACTGTGTGATTACCTTATGGCACAGCCCGACGGACTTAACATCGGTTGGAACATTAACGATGAATTCATTTCCCGTCTCCAAGAAGGAGATAAAGAAGCAGTTAGACGATATCAGAAAGCACTTAAAGCCAAAGCCCTTACTGGTAAAGGATATTTCTGGTTTGTCGATAAGGCAAACAGGAAACTCCCACAAGCTTATAAGAAGCTGGGATTAACGAATAAAGCTTCCAACCTTTGTTCTGAAATCCTACTCCCAGCTGATGAAAACTACACCTATTCCTGTGTTCTTAGTAGTTTGAATCTGGTACATTGGGAAGAGATTAAATCTAAGGTTGGGACTTCTGAATGTTACATTCGTTGGGCTATGAAGTTTCTGAACTGTGTCATTGATGAATTCCTTTACGTATCAAAAGACACTCCTGGATTTGAAAAGATTCGTCATTTCACTCAGACGTTTAGAGCTACTGGCTTAGGTGTCTGTGGATATCACACTCTCTTGATGAACAAGCGTATTCCTTGGGAAAGCTTAGAAGCTAATTGGCTTAATCAAGAAATCTTTAAAACTATCCACGACAATGCTTATGATGAACGCTATGAGAACTGTTCAAGAATTGCTATCGCTCCTACTAAGTCTACTGCACTTCTTATGGGTGGTGTTAGTGAGGGTATCAACCCTATGCCGGGATTCACTTTCACTCAGAACACATCTGCTGGTGACGTTGACCGTATTGAGCCTGTACTTCTTGATCTTATGAAAGAACGTAAAGTTGATATTGAACAAGCTATTAAAGATGTTACGAAAGCATTTGGTAGCGTACAAGGTGTATCTTGGCTCACTGACGATGAAAAGAAAGTGTTCAAGACAGGCTTTGAAATCAATCAACATGCTGTTGTGAGGCATGCAGCACAACGTTCCCCATACATCGATCAATGGCAATCTGTTAATCTGTTCTTCTCTGCTGACGAGACTGAGAAGGTGATTTCTGAAGTACATAAGGAAATCTTCTTAGACGAAAGAATGATTGGAGTTTATTACATGAATTTCTTAGCTGGTGTTCCTGCAATGAATCAAGATTGTGAAAGCTGTATGTAATGCCATACACACATGAATACGATGACGATGGTGCAGATATTCATATCCTCCCTCTTGTAGAAGATGAGGAGGATGGTGAGATGTACACCCAAGATGGTCATACCCAAGGTGAAGATTGTTCCTGTAGTCCTGAAGTAGAATGGGATGAGGATACTGAGACGTATACAATCGTCCACAATTACTTTCAATAAGTCTTAGGCAAAAAGAAAGCCCACTAGGATTGCTCTTAGTGGGCTTTTTCTATTTATACTGGTGGTTTATCAGGCCATGTATCATAACTGGCTGGAAGCCATCTAGACACATCACCGTTAATCTTAAAACCAACTAGAGGAACTAATACACCATCTACAACACTATCTCCCACTTTAGGTTTCTGGGAAGCTGTAAACGTAATGGTATGAAATCCTTCTACATCGTCATAAGAATATTTATACACACCTGGAGAAACTAAGACAGTTCCTCCTTCAATACTTATCGTAGTCATGATTGGACCACCAACACTCTAACAGGAACTAGGCTCGAAATAAGGCATTTACCACTCCCGAGCTGTTACATCTCCAGGAGCTGTCTCCGAGATTGCAGTGACTGTTCCACTATGCCCATCAAGCTCAAAATACCCACCAGCAGCAATCTTGATATTACCATTACCAGGAACAGCAGAAGCTGTACGTGTAAGATTAATCCAGATGTTATTAGCTGTATCGTTCTTCACAATAAACTTAGTTCGATCAGGGTTGGCAGGGATAAGTGTACCAGAGGTGAGAGCCACTGTAGCACTCCGATCGGTACCAACGCTAGATGTAAACCAGTTGTTCATCACATCATTTAAAGCCATTATTTCTTTTTCCTTTTGTCTAAATCTGACTGAAAATCAGATATAGGTATAGAGGGATGTTCCTCTGTAACTATTATTAAATATATGAATGAAATTTGGAAACCAATTAAAGGCTACGAGGGCCTATACGAAGTATCAAATCTCGGTAATGTTAAGACCCTTGGTAATTTCCCTAAGCTTAGGAATAGAGTTATTGGAAATCTTAAACCAGGATCTAGTCGAGGGTATCTTTGTGTTATAATTACGAACGCAAAGGGGGAGAGAAAAACTAAGTTAATCCATAGGCTTGTAGCTGAGAATTTCCTTGAAAACCCAGATAACCTTCGCTGTGTCAATCACAAAGATGAAGATAAGAGGAATAACTCAATGGATAACCTAGAGTGGTGTACAGATCAGTATAATAAGGAATATTCAAACACGAAAGTATTTCTTTTCCTATCTCCTGATGGGGTAGTGTTTGAAACACCTAATATGTCACGCTTTTGCCGTGAAAATAATTTACAACAAGGGAACCTTAGCAAAGTGGTTGCTGGTACTCGAAAATACCATAAAGGCTGGTCACTTGCGTGATTTCTTCTTTCGGGGATCATATTGATTCATAGCCCGGTTCTTACTTCTTGACATAACTGATAAGTTTTTCGCAGACATATCTGATGTATCATGTGAACGGTGATCTACATCTTTGTTGTCACCTTTTTTTACTTTTCCTGCTTTTTCCATCTTACGCCGGGAGGCATTACGCTCCGCCCGGCGTTTCTTTTGCTCCGGTTGGGAGTTGTAAGCCCTTTGTCTAATCGAATCAGGCTTAGCATTCTTTTTCAGCTGGCCACGCTTAGCCATTATTTTCTACCTTTCTCATTCATAATGTTCTTAACATAAGGAATAGTCTCAGAAGGCTTAGGAAGATGTTGCATCCAATTATCCCCACCCTTCTTAATAGCTGCCTTAACATTACCAGCTCCAGCATTGTAAGCAGCTAAAGCTTTCTCGTAATCCCCATCAAACTCCTTAAGCATAGCTCTTAAGAAGTCCTTCCCAAATCGGACATATTCCTGTTCAGTGTTATTCTGAATAGGTGTTACGCCGTATCCGGGAGATGCCCCGGTCTTAGGCATCACTTGCGTAATACCCTGTGCACCAGCAGGAGACGTAATTAAATTCCCCTTACTATCTGTATGTTTCGTTCCACTCTCTTGCTTCATCAGACGTGTGAATGTACTGTTAAATCTCTCATCATCTGACACTGTAGGTGTCGCTCCTACTGCTGGAGGAATAGGTGTGCTCCCATACTTCTCCCAAGGCTTCTGTGAGCCTGTAGGAGCCTGTTGAGGTAGGGTAGTAGATGTATCGTTCCAGAGACGCTCCCAGGGCTTCTTAATAGCGTTAGCAAGCCCTTCTCCAATACCTTTATACCCCTCTGTCACTTGTTTCCCTTGTACCCCTGTACGGGAGTCACTACCGACAGCTTTATATGCCTGATAAGCAGGGATAGCTACAGCTAACCCCACCGCTCCAGATACAGGATTTTCTTCTACATATTCTCTAGCGAAAGCCCTATGCTCATAAGGAGCAATGTGTTTTTGCTCCTCAGGAGTTTTAGCTTTCTCTCTGGCGAGATATAAATCAGCATGTGACATCTTCTCCATCTGTTCGATGGGGAGTAGTTTAATTTCCTTTTGGTCGCCAGCTTCTTGGGTCACTTGCGGCACCTCCAATGTATTCATATCCATTCTCAACTTGTCCCACCTTAAGGAGCTTAGGGTCAGGGAACACAGAAGGAACAAGGATATGCTTATTATCTTCCCAATATTTACGATAGTCAGTGCTACCTTCCATATGGGCACCAATGTGGATGAGTTGGTTAATAGCCTTTTGGGACGTATTCAACTCTTGAACAGCTGTTTGTTGGCTTCTCAGTTCCACAGGATCAGCGCCCCTAATAGGCTTAGCCTTAAATACAATACCACTTCCTGTAAAGGAAATGTCTACAGACTGACCAATCGTAACTGGATCTTTCTGTTTCTGTCCGAAGGAAGCTTGTCCGTAAACAAACTCTTCCATCTTCTGTTGAACACCCTTGATGATGGTAGGCTCATACAGGAGCTGGAATGTCTTCTTAGCAGCACCAGCAGCTTCCTTATCAATCATCCCATTCGTAACGACAGAGGCGTATTCAGGAGACGCAAAGAAATCTGCAAGCCCTCTAAGCTGTGTAGGAGTGGCTCCTTGGTTAAGGATGTTACCAGTTTGCTTCAGCATGTTGTTCACACTATTAGCAGCTTGGACTGTAGCCAATTCCTTGTTCTCCACCTTACCCCCCTTAAGCGTATTCAGACCACCTTTAAGCATCTTAAGAACATCAGCTTCAAAAGGAGACAGAGCCACTGTAGGAACATAAGGAGCACCAGGAGTGTTGCTAACAGGATTAGCAGACATCAGAGCAATAGCGTTAATACCTTCAGAGGCAGAAGCTAAAGCTAACGAAGGATTGTTAGGAAGGAGCTGGTTAGCAACCACTGTAGAAGCAATCTTAGGATCACTCATAGCCACAAGCTTCATTTGAGTGGTAATGCGTTTAAGTTGATTCTCTAACACCTCCACATCAGCAGCTTGTGTCTTAGGATCAATAAGCTTCTGAGCAGCCGTGTGCATCTGTTCAAAGATGGTACGATATGGACCAGCTAATTCCGGATTAGTGCGAGCAGCAGCTTGAATAGAAGCAGAAATATTACTAAAACGCTCAGTGAGAGCTGCTTGGGCACCTTCATAAGTCATACTACCACTCTTGACATTTCCAGCAAGGGTTGTAGAAAGACTCTGGAATGCTTGTAGATTACTGCCAGCAATCTGGTTAATAAGGTTGAAAGACAAGTCTTTAGCTTGCTTCTCTGCTACGTTCTGATCGTATGTACCTTGGGCACGAGCTTCAGCATTAGCTTTGAATTGTCTATCAAGAGCAGCTTCAGCTTGGATTCGTGTCTTATGAGCATTAATCTGGTCATCTTCTGCACCCCTAGACATACCAGGGACGAAAGAGAAACCAGCTTTACGTGCTTCATCAATATCGGCATTACGAACATCACGTTCACGTTTAATAGACTCTTGTACTTCACCTGTTTCAGTGAACCCTCTGAGAGCCTTACCAGCCTTTTCAAAGTCTTCAATATATTCAGGATAGCCAGCAAAATACTGATTGGCATTAGCTCTAGAACGAGCAGAAGCTTGTGCAGGAGTCATCTGACCTGTAGCTACAGCATCATTGATAGTTGTCTCTACACGAACAAAATTACCTACGATACTGTTCTTACGATCAAGAGCTTCCTTCTTAGCAATCCCTTGAACACCTTGAGCAAAGATGTTTCCAATTTCTTTAACGATTGGAGGGACATATGCTTCACTGCCAGTAGGTTGAGCAACATAAGCTCCCGCCCCTTGAGGGGACGAGAGTTCTGTAGCGTTAGGACCGTAATCCGCCATTATTTAGTTTCTTTCATTTGATTTCTAGCCTTTTCCATATCATCAAGGCGTTGGTTCATCATAGCCTTTTGCTCATCAGAGACAGGCATCTGTTTGATTTGATCTCGCAGTCCACGGATATCAGGGATACCACTACGACGTAAGAATGTAGCAAGAAGCTGACTATCCTTACCAGCTAAGTCTTGAGACAGTTGTTGGTTGATGATGCTAATAGCAATAGGATCATCCTTGAACACACGAAGCATTCTACCTGTCACCTTAGTAATGTACACAGGATCAGTATTAGGACTGTCAAGCTTTTCAGCGTAATAACGCTTGATATCGTTATACACACGAATCACTTCTTCCTTATGCTTCTTTGTATCCTTAGTCATTTCCATGGAAACACGATAGAGATCTCTGGTGTCTCCAGTACCGAAGCCAAGAGCCTGAGCCCAAGCTTCAACACTATTAACACTACCATCCACTGTATTGCCATATTGGTCATAACGCTTCTTAGCGTCAAGCATCAGCTTAGCTTTATAAGCATTACTATATCCAGAAGACATCTTAGCAACTTCGTGCATAACACTTAGGAATGTTTCAGGGGACTCATCATCATCCTGCACCATACCAAAGTATCTACCCATGGCTTTAATAGCTTGCTCAGATCTACTACCATCCTTGAAGAACATTTGTCCAGCAGGGCTGTTAAGAAGAAGATCGTGTAGACCACCTTCCCACATAGCTTGCATGAATTTACCCCACCCTGTCAGTTCGTAAGGAGCTAACGAAGATAAGTCAATATTCACTCGTTCTTCCATAAGCTGACTGAGAGCAGCATTAATCAAATAGCTTTCAACACCCCACAGGAATGTCTCTCTAAGTTCTGGGCTCTCAGGAAGAATATCTGTGCCCATGATAGCAGCAATTGCTCCAACAGGTGCTCCCCAAAGGATGAGGTCACCAGCAACAAGCTTAGCTCTATCAGCCACTGGAATCTTTCTATTCGTCATTTGCAGGAATGCTTTATGAGGCACTTGCATAAACTGAAGAAGCATAGCAGGGCTAGTTTGGTTATAAGGCATATCACCAGCAAAGTTCATGTCATAGCTAATAGCACGAATCTCAGCGTAGGCTTCATCTCTAACAGCTTTATCTGTCAGGTCTCTTCCTAAGCGTGTATATCTATCGTACACAGCAGCAGCATGTCCAATCATGTTGGCATTCTCACCCAAATCAAACCCCACCTTACGTAAAGCGTTATTAGCCTTACCAACTGTACGTAACACTTTGTTCGTACTGTCAGCAGCATCAGTGAGTGTGCCACGAACTAAGTTGGTCTTATCAACAGCATCAAGGAATCCACTGTCATCAACAAACTTAGTGAATCCAGATTTAGCTGTCCCACCGAATACAGTTCCCATCTTATCAGCAACGAACTCAGCCATGTAAGCTGTAACTCTTCCACTGAACATACCAACAGGGTTGTACGAGAACATTCTGACCATCTGATGAGGTTGAACAATAAGCTGACGGAACACGTTAGATCCAATGTATGCCATGAACACAGCATTCTTAGCTAACGATGTAGGAGCCAGATTGCCAAGGGCTGAAGCGCCTCTTTCCAGCTTACCATATCCACCCTTACCTAACATCTCAGCAATAGCATTGAAACCAGCTTTAACAGCATCATCAATACCGTTGATATACCCATTCTCCAGATAGCTGATGTATTCGTACGTTGTACGAGCATCAGCTAAGTTGCTAGAGACGTGTTCACCCTTAGCTCCAAGCTCCTTCACATTAGAAGGATAACGAACACCACCCATACCATTGGAAGGGAGATAGTCGCTATATTGAGCCATGAAGCGAGCCTTAGCAGCTTCTAACATAGGACGATTCACTGTTCTACCAGCAATACTACGAGCTGCTCTCGTTGCACTATCCACAGGGTTTACAATATAGTCGCTACCACCAAGGTGATTCAGACCACTAGAATCCTCTAGGAGCTTACCACGATAACGCTGAGCAATACGACCAGAAGCAGAATTCACATCCCACCAACTATCGTCTCCTCGTCTAATAGCCTTGTCGTCTCCTCGAACACGATATTCAAGTCCAGTGGTTGTGTTCATACGCTTAGCAAAGTGACTAGCTTCCACTGTGTCACCAGCAACAGCAACAGTACGAACTGTACCATCAACTTGCACTTCATCTACAAACTTAGGAGCCTTGTATTGAAGTTGGAAATATCCTTTACGATAGTTCAACACACTGTCAATATCTCGAATCTTACGGAGATATTCTGTAGGTGTGTTACGAACAATCATGTACTCCGTAACATCACCACTAAAGTTTGTGGGACGACGGAGTTTAGCATATGTACCACCAGAGTTGTATAGCGCGTCACCATCAGCTTTTGTGTGTGTGATAACAGAGTCTGTAGCCGGGTCATAAACACCTCCAATATTCTGATTCTTAGCAATAGGTTTTGCATAGAGTTCAGTGGTTTGATTCTTAAACATTTGATATCCCTGAGAATTCAGGGAACGAACAACATCTAAGTTCTCAAGGTAGTAATGACTATCCCAGAACTTTCTCCACGATCTCAGTGCATCAATCTCATCAGCATTAAATCCTCTAGCTGTAAGATCAGTGACATCAAAATCAATTTCGTTAAAGTTGGCTTCACGGATGTATTCATCAATCTTATTCTTACGAATGTCATCAAACTTGAGGAACTTCTTAGCGTAGTCATCAGCTAAAGAAAGCATCACACGTTCAAACTTAGCTGTAGCATCAGAAGCTACAGAGGCTGCTCCTGTATACACAGGGTGTAACGTAGAGGCAGCATCCAGAAGGTTTCTTGTGACACTGCCATTGTTCTTTCCAACTAACTGAGGGATACGATCAAAGAAGTTACGCTTGACATCAACTTGCTCAAGATTAGAAAAGTCAGTAGGATCAAACTCATGACTAGTGTCAACTCGAACAAGGTAATTACCAGGCCCTTCAGGAACTTCATCATTAAGACCAATCGGCACATGATCGAAGCCTTCCTTTCTCAACACCGTAATCTCACTATCTAATACGCCATACTGGCGCAATGCCAGTCTTGCCTGTCTGAATGCATCTACAGCGTTCGTAAAGGCCCCTTCAGGCGTTCCGTATACGGCGGACACTACCACCCTACCACCATCAAGCCTAAAGCTGCTCATGGACTCATTAATGGCCATCCCTTGAGCATTCGCAAAGTCATTAACAATATTGGCTCTGGCTGCAGCCTTTTCCCCCTTCGTGTAATACGTAGCCCCCGTATTACCGACTAAATCAATCAGCTCATCAGGTACTTGAAGCTCTTGACGAAGGTTACGACCGATGTCAATAGGCTTACTAATAACACGACCAGACCCAGAATCGACTTGAGGATAGATGTCGTTCGTGATTGCTTGTTCTTTACTGGTTCCATACAGACCCTCCGCTAATTCGTCTGTTCCGCTTTTTACGACTGCGGAATGAATGTCTCTAGCCTGTTGAGGATTGGCCTGCTGAACTAAGCTGGCAGGAGCTGCGGGATTCTCTCTGTGTACAGGTGAATTAAGTTCGATACGCTTAATGGTATCTTCAATGTAAGGGAGTTTAGGGACAGGGTTCTCAAGTCTACGATTCTGAGGAACTCTTGGGCGATCATCCACCAATTCCCATTCAGCAGAATAGACTTTCTCTTGAAGAGATGTTCCTTTAGGTGGTGCAGTTTCTGCTTTAGTTGCTCCCTTTAGAGCTTTACCTCCTCCACGTAACACTTGGCCTAAACCAATAACGTCAAGGAGAGGAGACACGTTATCAAGGAACTCTTGTGTGGTTCCATATCCGCCTTCTTCAAAGATGGAAACAGCCTTATCGTATTGAGCAAACTGATTATCGTTAGAGAACAGTACACCACTATTATTACTAATCGTCTCAACTAAGCTACGAGCAAAAGCTGTACGCTGATCTGGAGGAATGCTTTCAAGCTGTTCACGCAGAGAGGCTGTAGCACTCCCAGGAAGAGCAAAGCTCTTAATCACTTGCCACCAATTACCACCTTGGGCAGCTTTAAGCTTAGCCACATTAATACTGTTACCAAATGGCATAACATAAAGCTCAGCCATTTGAGCAGCAGTTGTAGCACTAGCATCAGGAAGACTAGCAGCATGTGCATTAACAAGACCTTGAATCTCTTGCTTAGAACGATAGATTTCAGCAATGGCTTCTACAGAGCTAAGACGAGCGTCTTCAGCTTCTGCTGTCTCACCCTTACTTTCCTTCTGCGCTGCATTAGTATATAGTGTAACACCTTGATCTTTAAGAAGCTGAGATTGCTTGATAGATTCAATAGCTGTACGCTTGCCTTCCAAAGGAATCTTAGGGTCAGCAAGGATTTCCATAACACCCTTCATATCAAGCTGTTGGGTGTTCTGGAGGACATTTTGACGAAGCTGATTCCCAAGAATGTCTTGTCCTTGTTCACTCTCTTGCATCATCAATGTGTAATTTTCTACAAGCTTCTCAGGGTCTTCCGTGAGCATAGCTGTAGTGGCTGCTCTATTACGAACAGCATTTCTAGGAGGGAGCAAGCTAGGAGCTTGATTACCCACTAAACTATCGAGAGAAACATTTTCTTCGGGGCTACCAACAACCTCGTCAAGAATATCCATTTTATACCTTTAATTAATTAAAAGAAGCTACCGTAATCTTGATTACCGTAATTACTTCCTGTTCCAAATCCTGTATTAGCCGGTTGTGGAGTTGTACCTGATGGGACAGTGAAAGCACTAAAACCACCAGCAGCAGAGAAGATGCTAGAAGCAATAGCTCCTGTAGCAGCAGCTTTCTGTCCTTCCTGATCGCTCTTAAACGCACTAGCTAGATCACCAGCAGCTTGTCTTCCGCGCATTAATGTACCAGCGTTGAAACCAAGGTTAGTACCAAGCTGTGTAGACATTCCACCTAATGCACCAAATTCACCAGAGCTATCCCCTGTACCAGTGTTTTCACTAGCTTGCAGGATACGTGCTTTCTTCACTCGTCCTTCACGAATGAGCTTACGTTTCTCATTAGCTGCCTCTGCGGCTCTCTGGGCTGCTGTAGCATTCTCAGCACGTCCCCTAGCACCAGCGGCATCTTTACGTGTCTGATTACCAACTACAGCACTAGCACCAGCGGCAACTACAGCAGCAATTGCAACGATTGTCGATGTTGCTAACGCCATGTATACTCCTTTCTGTAAGCTTTCTCACAAAGCTTAAAACCCCTCTTCTCTAAACTTCTCACCTCACTAGAGGGAAGAAGTGAGAGAGTGGCATCGTCTGAATGTAATTCAGCGTATTGATCGAATGCATCTAACAGCATAATCCCTGCCCTACCATTACGATGTTCAGGGAGTACATACCAGAAGATTTCTGCTAATGTTGTGAATGAATGATTGAAGATGTTAGGGACTAATAGGGCACCGAGGGCTCCTACAGGCTCACCATCCTTTTCAATAATCCATCCTGTACCACCCCCTACCATCTTATCAGCAAGAGCGTATAACGTGTTTAAATCAATAAGCTCAGGGCGCTTAAGCTCGTGTGTGAGCATATTCGCCCCTGCTGTTTCAACAAACCATTTGATATTATGGTATGATAGCTTTTCTACTTTATACATCATTACCTTGAGCGAAAATATTCCAACCAACTAAAACACAATCTTTACCTTGTTCTGATTGGAACTCTGTAGAGAAAGCATTACCACTCCCTCTCACTTTACTTTTAGCAGACACCATAATGAAACCATTTTCATAAGGATCAGAGGGGCCTGTTACGAATTGAGGAAGTCTATAACGATAGATTTGTTGAAGACGTGACCACTTACTGGACGCTAAGTTGTCAGACCATCCCCATCTCACTCGCATTAAACATCCCGATTGCTTTAATGGTTCTAGTGTGGTAGGGTCAACACCTTCTTCAGTTCTGAGCATATGTGTAGTGATATAAGGGAGGAATTTTCTTGTCCCACTATCTCCACCTGCTGTAGCTCCAGTAACTAAATAGGCATATGCATCTCTACCAAAGTTTAAACTATCCCAATCAACGAAGTTCTCTGATCTGTATAGGGCAAAACCGAATGCAGCAGTGTTAGTCAGAATACTTCCAATAACAAACAGATAGATACACTCTTGCGTAACATCTACTTCTGTTGCAGTGTTAATCGGAGGAATTACATTAAATGTTTCAGCCACCTGACCTGCTGGCATATCTGCTGTAGTTTGGTAGATACGATTACGACTGAATGCTTCTAGATTAGAATCAAACACTAGCTCATACGTTCTACTGTCTTGAGTGAAGATACTATCTTCTTTATAGACCCAATGTGCTCTCTTCGTATACGTGTTGTAAGCCCCACTACTTCTGCTCTTACTTGTCGCAGGGATATTATCGTACAGTGTTTGAATGGTATTCTCAGTGAGCGAGATCACCTTGAAATCACCAAACTGGTCTTTGTTAATAGCATAGATACCATCTTTTCCCCAGAACATCCCCATCCCATTCACTTCAAGAATGGATTGTGTGGACACACCTCCAAAGGATGAGAGACGAGCTACCTTTAGGTTGACAGGAGAGAACCCATAGTCACTACCACCAGTGATTTGCCAAACACCATTATCAGCAATGAGGATTAAACTGCTACTAAGATCCACCATACCGATAAGCTTATTCATACCTGAGATACGAATGAAACCACCATCTGTATCCACTAAATCAAAATTCTCTCTAGAAGCAGGAGATCCTTCTTGATAACATTTGAAGAAATCTCTCTTACTCTTAATCAATTGAGTGAAGAATACGTATGAGTTTAAGCTTGGACTCCGATTGTCACTTCCAACCACTTCACCAGAAAATCCTCCATAGAAAATACGTCCAGCAAAATCTGCAACAACTGTAGCCCCATTAGGGGTGGAGTCTGTAGGAAGAGATACAGACGTATATAAGAGTTCTGGGTATTTAACCTTATTAGCAGCGAACTCAGTTTCTCTAGAATCACCACGATCTAAAAGATCAATAATGTAATAGCCCTTAGGTGCTAAAACATCAGCTCCTAAAGTATCTGTATAAAGGTTTGGGTAGACAGCTTCAAAAGGAATAGCATCAGGTTTAAATTGTAAGCCTGTCCACACCACCTCTGAATTACTCGGATATAGACTGAGACCAGTGTTATAGATTGCTGTAGGATCAGAAACTACACCTGCTCCATCTCGTCTAGGAATACCCCAAGATTGATTCTGTAAATTATACTTGTGAGCGTCAGGAGGGACAGCAGAATCACGATAGGCAACATCTGTTTCATAAGCACTACCAGACACCTCAACACCCCATAAATCTCTTGTCTTCAATCTGTCATAACTAACAGAGAAAGTAGTGGGGGCTTGATACTCGATAATGCAGATATTCTTATCACCAGAAGCGATAACTAAATAACCATCTACAGTAGCAAAAGAATAACTGACATCTGTAGGAAGAGATACAGCGAGAGTATTTAAGAATCCATCGTCTGAGATGTTGTCATTAGCTTGATCGAAGAAGTGTAATTGGTTATTCACTTGAACAACAAGAATAACTAAGTCTTCGATACCAGAAGGGCTAAGCCATTGATAAGTTGTTGGATTACGTGTTAAGAGTGTTGCGACTGTAACTCCAGCAGAACGTAACACACCATCCTCTTCAATATCAATACCTTTCCGTCTACGCCTAGTTCCATCCTTACTTAAGATAAAATTCTCTTCATCAAGAGAGGCATTATCTGGGAAATTCAAAGGACTTGCTTCTGTAATAAGTCCTTTGACAAATGTGCTAAATTCAGCCTTTAACAGTTTTGGCATTATCTGTTTCCTTACTTTCTAAGTATTGGTCAATACGTTGCTTGACAATACCGGCAGAAGTGAACAGACCACCTAGTACGTCAGGGATTTTACCCCCTTTACCATCAGTGACACAGATGTAACTAGCGGGGAATTGTGTAGAGGGTTTAATTTGATAACCCTTGTAGATAACCATGTTAACGTCGTCCTCGTCTTCCGAAATCAGGATATCTCACACCACCTTCAGTACGCCAAGCTTTACGAGCAAGCCAGCGTTGTTGACGGGCAGATTTCTGTTCAGATTTGGCATTAGCCATTTGTTTAAGATTGATAGAAGCTGTACTAGTAGATTCAGCTAATAGTGCAGAGAATGCTTCTACAGGCAGATCAGGAATGAATTCATCATCGTGAATCCATGTAGGATGGATGTAAGCTAGGCATTGAGACTTACTTCCTTGGAGAGTTGTCTCAACAGCTAGGTTGAAACTGTCTGTGACAATGTATGTATCGTCGAAACTAGTCCAATAACTAGGAGCCATATCATTGACAATTAGAAGCTTAGTACCACTAAAATCTTCTACAGTTTGGATATTAGCTGCGTCAGGATTTCTTCCACCAATTAGACGGAGAAACTCATCTGGATACTTATATCTCACTTCTTGCTGATCTAAACGTGTAGATCCATCTTTATATTTTTCATACTTAAAGAAATTCATTTCCTTAAGATTTTCTGGAGCTTTGAGATAGTTTGGTCGTGTAACATCACCGACATTATCAAGGCGAATTAGCTTACGAAGATGTGGCCAATTCCTATTTGAAATCATCTCAAAGTAACAATTCTGGATAGTAAGAGCTACTTGGTTGGATTCGACTGTATCGTCAATTCCATTAACTTCATCACTATCTAAATCATTCAGGACTCGTTGAACCAGTTGTAAAAGCGTGAGCTTCATTATTTGTCCTATTTACATAAAAGAAAAGGGCCACTGCCGAATTAACAGCAGCAGCCCTAGTAGATTAGACCTTAGTCTTGAAGACGTACTCAGCGATAAGAGTAGCCTTACCAACACCCGGCACAACGACAGGGGTCGTTCCACCAAGAGCCTTAGTAACACGCTCAGCCGCTGTAGTGCCTGTAGCCGAGGCCACAGCCCAAGTACCAGTACCAGTGGATGTAACCACCTTCGTTCCAACAGCTTCCAGTTCAGCTTCCGACAGCACAACACCGTTAGTGGCCGGGGCTGTACCACCGAAGATCACCGTAGGAGTAGTACCTGTGATGTTGAACGCTTCATCAACACGCAGAAGGAATCGAAGGAAGTGAGCGCCACGAGGGAGCACCACCGGAGGAAGATATGTGCCATTCAGTGTTTCAGCAGTGAAGGCAATAGAGAGTTGATGAACCGAGTCGGTGGAATGTTCCACACCAACAGAGCCACCCGTATTACGCGGGCCATAGAAGTTGTTAACGTTCAGCCCGGCGCTATTTTCATAAGGCATGTATGTGCTCCTTAAGCAATGTTAACAGCAGATGTGATGTACACGCCGAGAGTGTCAACACGCTGTGTACCGAAGCCCCAACGAGCCGAGGTAACGAATTCGTCACGACGAAGGTCCTTATTGCGTTCACCTTCAACCTTCGGCATACGACGCCACGCAGCCATAATAGGCTTCGTATTATCATCAGCAACCGACATGAAGATGTTAGCAACACCGTTCGTCACAGCCGTCGTACCATCCGAGAACGATCCCTTAGGCAGACGGTTGGAAGTGATGATCGTCCATCCATACAGATTCATCAGGAAGTCGTGTTCACGCGACCATCCATCTTCAAGAATCTGAGCGCCGAAAGGCGTCACATCACGACCGATGGTAACAAGACCATCAAGAGTAGCACCAACCACAGGGTCAACGATAGCCACACGGCCAGCCATAGGAACGTTAGCCTTGTCGAAAGCAAGCTTCATTTGGATGAAACCAGCAAGCGTAGCAACGTTGTTAGGGCCCGGAGCAGAAATGCGGTGAGCAAATCCGTTAACGAGGTTGGGAGAGGCGTTTACTTGCGAACTATTCGCCTTAGCCAGGAAGCGTGTTTCAAACACTTCTTGAATAGCACGAGTAGATTCGACAGAGCGAGCCGAGGTAAGAGCTTCGACTTGAGCACCGTCTTCACGGAGTTCATCAGTGACATACCAAGCATCGCCGACGTAGTCGGTAATGGTGAGGGTCACTTCACCCGATTCAATCGGAGTGTAGTCGAACGGAACATCTTCAGCACCGTCTTGAATTGTGACAGTACCAATTGTTTTGATATGGAGAGTTGTGCCAGAACCGAAGTCAGTGACATTACGATAGAAAATTCCAGGCAGAAGACCATCGGTCAGATTGCGAAGAATAAACGAGCTGTATTGTTCTGCTTCGATAAAGGCAGCGGTATTGGCGCGATTCTGAGCCATTATTTAGTCCTTTTACCGAAATGTTTAAAGTAGTTCTTAGGAACGGTCATGTCATCAATAGACATCCCATTGGCTTCCAGTTCAGCTTGCATATCCTTGGCATTCTGCCATTCAAGAGCAAGTTCTTGGGAAGTAGCACCAATAGGCACTGTCGTTTCATTACGACCAATCTTAGAATTAGGTTTGGGTGCAAAGCCACCCGCATTAATCGTACTGTGAATAGGCGAGCCAGTAGACTGACCCCGCTGAACACCAATAAGATTTAACACTGCCGTAGGAGTTTTAGCAGCTAGTGCATTCAACTCTGCGACTGTCATACCAAGCTCTTGAGCTTTAGCATTATAGACTTTCTCAGCTTCAGTCCCATAGGCAGCCTGCAAACTGGCAACGACCGTTGTAATGTTGTTCTGAGCTAATGTTTCTTGTTGCTTTCGCGTGAGCGTAGCATTGACTAGGTTAGCAACTTGCTCTTCAGTAAGGCCAGGATTGGCGCTGGTAATCGCTTCCGTCTTCTGTTGAGTGAGAGCTTGAAGTGTACGTTCAATTTCTTCCACCTTAGATGCTGTACCTTTAGCAGCCAGAAGCTCAGCTTCCAGTTGTGCGACACGAGCATTTTGTTGTGGAATATACTCCTGAGAGTGCTTGAGAGCGTTTAACGCATCGTCAAGGGTTTTATACTTCTGCTCTCCACGCTCATTCTTAATG
>Ga0247824_10000723_pt1 | contig 17032 bp, 7 predicted proteins | sample 13C_PalmiticAcid_FD_194412 | JGI IMG/M metagenome (GOLD analysis project Ga0247824, IMG submission 194412) | Soil microbial communities from agricultural site in Penn Yan, New York, United States - 13C_PalmiticAcid_Day48 | ecosystem: Environmental > Terrestrial > Soil > Agricultural land... | reverse complement strand
GGGGTGGGTCAAAGGGGATATGTACATATCGAGAGAGTATGTGGTGACGACGAAAGCACCCTTCGATAAGTCGACAAGGCGCAAACGGAGTATGTCTAGAGTATATGGCTATGAGGCACTTCTCCCTAACGAAGACTAGAGGGGAGAAAAGTAAAGAATAGAGAAACCGATGCGGACGAAAACACTCTTATATGCGTGGCGTATAAACCCATCCAACCCTCAAGGATGAATAAGGTAAGGTAGCTACCTATTTACTAAACCAACTAAAAAAAAAGAAATGATCCAGCGGACTTGGTAAACGATGTCTTAAGGCATTGACAAACTGGAAGATTGTTGCACCAAGCTTCGGGTAACGTATTCATGTGCAAATACCAACCTTTGCAAGCCAACTCTGGAGAGCACCGACCCGGTCACCTTCCAACCTCGTCCTGGAATCTCAACTCCTGTTGCAAACCATTCACGAAATGCAATCTTGTTGGGCCTCCTTCCATATCAAGGCTAGTGGTCAATATCGGCAGTTGGAGATGGGCGTGCCACGACATATTACAGGACGGGACGCGCTCCAATCCCCGCACTTGATCACTCTACCCTTTGCACGGTAGTGATCACCTGTGTCTCTGATCCTATGCAACGTTGGACATAGCCGAGACAGGAATGCACTCCCCGCTTGTGTGAGACACAACGAGGCTGGTCTGGGGAGGGGAACCGCATCGATAAACTCTATCCCTCCTCATAATCCTGGGAGTTAGCACACGGCAAGGCCTTTCACTTTCCAGACCTCACTAGTGATTAGATGCAATGGCCGGCAAGGTGGAAATCATTATGGATGCCGAAGTTTCCCCTGAAATGCCAAACCAAGATTCGGAGAAGCCGCAGTACCACTCCGCCAGACATGAGCGTATCGGGGACCAAATTCCGCACCGGCTTCTGGAGGAGCTGACGCCGAATGGTGAGGGCGAGTACATCCTCGACAAGATAACCAACATGACCGAGGAAGAGGCATTGGCCATTATCCAAGAGTCTCACAAGTTCCACGCCGACGACTGGAACTTCCCAACCGAGATGCGTGAGCGGATGCGGCGCTTGCTTGAGGGGCCCAAAGAGTACGGGGAGTTCTACGATCGCGATTTGAGAATCGACGCCACGCTGTTGAGATACTCTAGTCCGTATCCTGGAGTCCGGGCCGTGGCCGAGATTATGGACGACTCGAGCGTGCCAATCGAGACAATACGGGCATACTTCCTGGGCATCTCGTGGGCTGTCATTGGGGCCTTCATGTCAACCTTCTTCAACAGCAGGTTTCCATCCATTGGTAAGACAAAGTCCTGGAACAGCGGGTATGATGAATAGCACACGCTTACGGATCTCTAGGACTGAGTGGTTCTGTTATTCAGATCCTGCTGTTCCCTTGCGCGAAGTTCCTCGAGTGGGCCCTTCCGGACTGGGGCGTCACGCTGTTTGGTGTCCGGCATTCTCTGAACCCTGGCCCGTGGTCATTCAAGGAGCAGATGTTTGCGACCATCACCTACAACATCTCAATCTACACGACAAACTCATACGGCATGGTGAGTCCAGGCTCAGTATTTTGTCAGTGAAGAGGGGGGACTGACCAAAATCAGATCCTGGTCCAGAAAATGGGTGTCTACTACGGTCTAACCTTCGTCACGTTTGGCTATCAGCTCATGTTGACGCTCTTTGTCCAACTCATGGGGATGGGCTTTGCGGGCTATCTACGGCGGTTCAGTGTTTATCCCGTTAAAAGTCTTTGGCCTACAATTCTCCCTACGATCGCCATGAATCGAGCTCTAACTCGACCGGAGCCACGGGAGAACATCTACGGCTGGACCATCTCACGCTACAAGTTCTTCTACATCTGCACCCTCTCGATGGCCGTCTACTACTGGCTTCCCGGGTATCTGTTCACTGCGCTGTCGACGTTCAACTGGATGACATGGATAGCCCCTGAGAATTTGACTCTGGCAATCCTCACTGGGTCGTCCCTCGGACTGGGCTTGTTCAACCCCATAACCACCTTCGACTGGAACGTCGCCACGAGCTCGTACGCTGCACTCGCCCAGCCCTTCTTCAGTACCTGCACCATGTGGTTCGGGACTCTGCTCAGCGCCCCGATCATTCTCGCCATTTACTACAAAAACATGAACTACACGGCCTACCTGCCCATCAATTCCAGTTCCGCCTTTGCCAACGACGGCAAGCCCTACCGCGTGCAGAACGTCGTGGTCGACAACAAGCTCGACGAGGCCAAGTACCAAGCCTACTCTCCGCCCTTTTACTCGGCGGGCTACATCCTCACCGTGGGCGCCAACTTCGCCTTCTACCCCGTCTACTTTCTCTACATCATGGTCAACCAGTGGACGACGGTCGGGCAGGCATACGTCGACTTCTACAAGGGCCTGCGGCACGGCAAGGGCAACTACGAGGGCGCCATGGACGTGCACAGCCGGTTGATGGCGCGGTACCCCGAGGTGCCCGACTGGTGGTTCCTGCTGATCCTCGTGCTCGCCGTCGTTGTGGCGTGCGTGTTCCTGACCATCTACCCGCTCGACACGCCCGTGTGGCTCGTCTTCCTCATGATCGGCATCAACCTGGTGTTTGCCGTGCCGCTGTCGTTCCTGTCGGCCACCACGGGGACGAACCTCAGTCTGGGCGCGCTCATCCAGGTGCTGACGGGGTATCTGCTGCCCGGGAACCCCAACGCGTTTCTCTTTGCGCAGACGCTGGGGTCGTGGGCGCTGGCGGGGTACGGCGACAATTATGTGCAAGACCAGAAGATGGCGCACTATGTCAAGATTGCGCCGCGGGCGGTGTTTCGGAGCCAGATCGGCACGATTATCATTACGTGTTTTGTGGCCGTGGCGACGCAGAACTTCATCATGGAGAATGTCAAGGGGCTGTGCACCCCTGACCAGCCGAGCCGGTTCACCTGCGCCAACGACGGCGCGCCGCTGTACGCTAGCTCGCTGATGTGGGGGCTGCTCGGGTCGGAGCGCATGTTTGGGGCCATGTACCCGCTGTTCAAGTGGTGTTTCCTGATAGGGACAGGCATCGCTGTGGTCTTTCTTGTTGGTCAGGGGCTGGGGCCGAAGTACCTGCCGGGTGTGAAGGAGAAGCTCAGGGCGAGGTTGGGGCCGAGAACCTTTGCGGCGTTGGACAAGACGCTATTTCCCTTGGTTGCGTCGCTGCTGTGGCTGAATCCCATTCTGGTGATTCAGGGGGTGCAGCACTGGGCGCCGTCAAATTTGTCATACAAGACACCGGGGTTTATTCTGTCCTTTATTTTCATGTACCTGCTCCCCAAGTACCGCTTGGCCTGGTGGGAGAAGTACAATTACGTACTTTCGGCGGCGCTGACGGCTGGGGTGGCCATCAGCGCGCTCATCATGTTCTTCGCGGTTGGGTACAATCCGATCAAGCTCGAGTGGTGGGGTAACAAGGTCAGCTCTGCGGGTATGGATGGGAGAAGCGTCGCCATCTTGGCCGTTCCGGAGAGGGGATATTTCGGGCCAGAAAAGGGCAGTCTGCCCTGAGGTAGCCACATGAACCGGCCAACATGGGCAGTGAATCCAGCTGGCAAAGGCAATGCCCACGCATCTCCACTGTGATGACAGCAAAGATCTAAGTACCGACAGCCGGAAGGCCCAACAGGGAGTGTTCCGAGATACCGGCTCCCGAGGAATGCCACCACGTCGCTTCAGCAAACTGTGAAGTGTCAGCAGGGTTGCAGAATGGGCCAGGCAGCATCTTGGCCGCTTAGGTGTGATGACTGGAAGGGAGCGACATGCCCATGGGAAGCAACCATCATCCCCAAGGAATAGCCACAAGGAGCGGAACCCATGGGCGGTGTGTCTACGGAGTCTGCAGTCCCGCAGAGTCCTGGGCCCTACCACTAATGAATCGCTAGACTGCCATCGCGAGACCGATCCTTGGTGGCACGGATGGGCTGGGTCATCTCAGGAGGTGCAGATCTCCACCATGCACCATGCCCAGGGCTCTCACAGTCAAGGTTCCATTGAAAAAGCTTGAGCCCTCGTGGTGGGACGGGGATGAAGGCGGGGGGAATCCTATTTGCTGAAGACAGCGAGTTGGTTGCCATTATGCCCGCATCCTGCATGGCAGGCTGAGCTGCAGCGTCGCCACGGACAGCGTCTCACTGCTGGTCAACAAGCGAAGCACCGATTCACACCTGTTGGTGAGATGTTTGCGTGCTGTCCAACTTTACGACAACACGAAGAGCGCGGACGACTTGAGTTAAATAGCCGGGCACCCGAGATGGAAAGGAGTGATCAATTGAACAGGGCCAGTCACCGAGTCCTTCTGCTCTTCCTCTCTGCCGGCATGCATCCACATCTCAGTCGTATGCCAGCTTACGGCGCCCAGATTCCAGCCGGATCTTGCACCAACATGAAAAGACTCGGAGAGGGATCCAGCTCGGCGCTTGGGAGTTGACCCCATCCCTTCCCTCCCAAGACGAAAACGGTGTAAGTGGCGCGAGGGAGAGGGAAAGATGGTCCGCGAAAGACGAAAATCTCTCAGTGGATTCAGCCATCTTCTCCTCCGGCTGCTGCGCTGGATACGAGGCCGCACAATTCCCGTTGTGAACAAAACTTGGGTCTCAGGGGCACTGTGTAAGCCGCAAGCGCAAGTGGCATCGGTGCTGGCATGTGGGCGTCGGCTGCCTCCCAACGCTAGGACGGATTAAGACCATGATCCCTGACGCCATCCTACGCGCTACTGCACGGGTGCCGTGAGTAGCATCCCCGACAGGAACATCTGTACGTACTCTGGGGTCGTGGATTGCATGCTGAAGGAAACTGAGGGCGAGAAGGGCCTGCGTGGGGGGTCCGTCGCAGCTTTGCGTTGGCGGATACCCCCAATTTAGGCTTTTTAGCGGCCCCCTTAGCGTCTCGTTAGCAGTGATAGAGGTCGGGACATGGAGCTAAGAGCTACTCGTAGCAGAATCCCATGTACACCTTAAACGGAGCCCACCTCCTGCCCACCTTGTCCACCTTGGGGCGGAGACGATCCATCCCATGTTGTCTGTGGTCGAAAAAAACACCTCACTTTGGGCAACTGGGAAATAAATCACTCAGCCCCATCATGCCCTCAATCCCAGCATCATCCAGACCAGTCTGCGTCGCGCCGGCCATCCCAAATGCAGGTAACCTTGAGGTAAACGTCACGTAATGCCATCTCACGCTCGACAGGACTGGGCGACAAGACTGGACAGTCCCAGGACAGATCTTGGACAGTGCTTGACATTTTGCTTCCGAACCAAGGCAGGGAACGACTCCAACAACAGCGGAGCTGCCTACCAACGGGGCAACTTTGCTCTGGCCGAGTGAGGGGACCAATTGTCCGACTCCTTGCTGCTTGCCTCTCTCTGACTGCATGTGACGGACAACTGCAGGGTGGCGGGATACCCAATCGAATCCATGCCCCGGCAGCGTCCCTTCGCTGTCCGACAGTAAGCTTCCCGACTTGGGACGACGATGGATACCAGCGGATGCAAACTGGATTCTGCAGTCCCGAGGTACTGGGGACAATGTCACTGCTCCGCCATGGCTTGCCGCAAGCAACATCCGGGAGAGCCTGCGACAACACCATCATGGGACGGGTTAGCCTGGTGAGCCTGGATGGGATTGGGTCGGTTCGGTCCTGGCAGGATGCTGCGTATAAAGAAGGCCCAGGCGGTGGCCCAGGGGATTGGAACTGCAGTTTTCAGACACTCGCCGTCCCCTGGCTCTGCATCCGGCTGTGACCCTTCTTTGTTGGTTCTGCCTCAACCGACTTGGCCCTTGCCACGAAGTGGTGTGCTGTTGGTTCCCGACACGGGAAACCTGGTTGAACACCACCAACCTCATCCTCTCCAAGTCTCTCCAGGAAATACCGCATCTGCGGCTGCCGACAGACACCATGACAAACGAGTCTGAGGCCGGTGTGCCCCCTGACCTGGAGGCCGCCCTGGCTCGTCCGACGGGTATCACGTTTGAGGACAGCACGAAGGACGTCCGCGAGACCCGCGAGACTCGTGCTGGTCGCTCAACACGCAGGAGCCACTCTCGCTCTCGCTCCCGTCGCCGCTCCCTGAGCACGGGTTCTGGCGGTGCCGCATCGCCCTACAGCGGTGTCCCCATCGAATACCGCACCCTCTCGATTCAGGTTGCCGAGTCGCAAGCTTTTGCTGAGGATGCCGCGGACCTCAAGGGCACGGCAGCGGCCAAGAAAGACGACCAAGACTACTTTGCCAACCTCAGCTTCCACCAACTCGCCGTCGACCAGATCTGCCAGCAGCTCAACGTCTCGTCCGATCAGGGCCTGTCCTCAGAGAGCGCGGCCCGCCGCCTCGAGCGCGATGGCCAGAACACGCTCCCCCATCCCAAGACGAACTACGCGAAGAAGCTGTTCTGGTACCTGTTTGGCGGCTTCTGCTCGGTCCTCTGGGTCGGCGTCATCATCTTCTTCCTCTGTTGGCGCCCCCTGAGCAACCCGCCGTCGGCCACCATGCTTGCCCTCGCCATCCTCGTCATCATCGTCATCGTCCTCCAGGCCAGCTTCTCGGCCTTCCAGGACTGGTCTACGGTCCGAACCATGAGCTCCATCATGGACCTCCTGCCCTCCGAGACCATGGTGCTCCGGGATGGCAAGAAGACGCGGATGCCCGCCACGGAGCTTGTAAGCGGCGACATTGTCTTCCTCGAGATCGGCAACAAGGTCCCCGCCGACATGAGGCTGCTCACGCACTCGGGCGATATCCGCTTTGACCGGTCCGTCCTCACGGGCGAGTCCGAGGAGATTGAAGGAGCCGTCGAGTGCACCGACCCCAACTTCCTCGAAAGCCGCAACATCGCGCTCATGGGCTGCCTTGTCTGCAACGGCAGCGGCGTGGGCGTCGTCATCCTTACTGGCGCTCGGTCCGTCATGGGCCGCATTGCTGCTGCCACAGCCGGCGTCAAGGAGAAGCCGACCCTGATTCAGCGCGAGATCTCGCGCTTTGTTCGCATCATCGTGTGCCTGACCGTTGTTCTGGCTCTCCTGATCCTCCTCGCCTGGGTCGGCTGGCTCCGGGTGCAGCACTCTGGCTTCATGGATGTCGTGGGCATGTTGAACAACGTCATGGGCTGCGTCGTCGCATTCATCCCCGAGGGTATGCCCGTCGGCGTGGCTCTCACCCTGATGATGGTCGCTCGGCGCATGAAGGCTGCCAACATCCTCCCCAAGGGCCTCGGCACCGTCGAGACGCTCGGCTGCGTCAACGTCATCTGCTCCGACAAGACGGGAACTCTCACCAAGAACGAGATGCGCGTGAACTCGGTTGCGTTTGTCGACCATGAGTTCGAGTCGCCCGAGGATGTCTACCAGGACCTGCGCTCCGAGGCCCCTTCGAAGAGTTCTGCCGCTCTGTACCGTGCCGCCGACCTCTGCAACGATGCTTCCTTCGATCCCACTTCGTTCCATCTTCCTCCCCGAGACCGCGAGGTCCAGGGCAATGCCACCGACTCGGCCGTCCTCCGCTTTGTGGCTGGTGGTATGAAAGGCGACGAGGGTCAAACGAAACAAGCCCGGGACTTTGAGATCCCTTTCAACTCCAAGAACAAGTGGATGCTGACCATGTATCGCGACGCCAGCGGTGCCGAGTCCGGGAAGGGCGACGAGTACCACGTGTATGTCAAGGGTGCCCCTGACGTCCTCCTCCCGGCCTGCACCAGGTACTGGTCCGGTAAGACAAACTCGGTCCAGCCCCTCGACTCGGTCGCCCGCGCTTCCTTCAAGGCATTCCAGGACAAGCGTTCCCGCCACGCAGAACGTGTCATTGTGCTGTGCGAAAAGACCATGAGACCGACCAGCAGACATGGCACCAACGCCTTCAGCGATGAGGTTGCCATTGACGCCATCTCGGACCTCACCGTTGTCGGCATCATGGGCATCATCGACCCCCCGCGCATGGAGACGGCCGCCACCATCTCCGAGTGCCGCCGCGCCGGATCGCGCTTCTTCATGGTTACTGGCGACTACGGTCTGACCGCTGCTGCCATCGCCACGCAGATTGGCATCTTTACCGGCCCCCGCGAGCCTGACACATTCGACCAAGTCCGTGCTGTCTCCAATGCTCTGTCCGCTTCCGAATCGAGTGACAAGAGCGTGTCGACCGAGCGCGGCAGTCTCCTCCTCGAAGGCCACCAGATTGCCCGTCTCACCAACGACGACTGGGATGTCGTGTGCCAGTACCAAGAGATCGTCTTTGCTCGCACCACCCCCGAACAGAAACTCCGCATCGTCAACGAGTTCCGTGAGCGAGACAACGTCGTGGCGGTGACGGGCGACGGCGTCAACGACGCGCCGGCCATGCGTGCCGCCGACGTGGGCATCGCTGTCGTGACGGGCTCCGACGTCGCCATCGAGGCCTCGGACCTGGTGCTCCTCGACCGTTTCGACGAGATCGTTCAGGCCATCCGTCTCGGCCGCCTCGTCTTCCAGAACCTCCAAAAGGTCATCGCCTACCTCCTGCCCGCCGGCTCCTGGTCCGAGATCTGGCCCGTCCTGCTCAACGTCTTCTTCGGCGTCCCCCTCCCGCTCTCCGCCTTCCTCATGATCATCATCTGCGTCTTCACCGACCTCTTCCTCTCGCTCTCGCTCATCATGGAGAAGGAAGAGTTCGACCTCCTCTCGCTCCCGCCCCGCAACCACAAGCGCGACCACCTCATCAACTTCCGCATCTACGCCCAGGCCTATCTCTTCATGGGCTTCATGGAGACCATCACCGCCCACTCCATGTTCTTCCTCTACATGTGGAAGTACGCCCGCATCCCGGCCTCGTCGCTCTTCTTTGCGTTTGAGAACTACACCGAGGGCTTCTACGGGTACACGACCGAGGAGCTGCAGCACTTCAACACGACGGGCCAGTGCGTCTACTTTGTGACCTTGGTCATCCTCCAGTGGGGCAACATCCTGTCGGTGCGGAACCGCAGGCTGAGCATCGTGCAGGCGGACCCGATCCGCAAGAAGAGGCGAAACCCGTGGCTACTGCTCTCCATGGCCATCAGCTTGGCGATTGCTATCTTTGTCACAGAGGTGCCTGGCATCCAGACGCTCTTTGTCACAGCTCCGGTTCCTATCGAGTTCTGGCTGATTCCCATCCCGCTGGCCTTGGGCATTCTCTGTATGGATGAGCTGCGCAAGTTGGCCGTCCGTCTCTTCCCGCGCGGCCCGATTGCGCGTATCGCTTGGTGACAATGGCTGCGGCGGGTGGCCGCGCTTCATGCACTAGAGGAGAAGGGGTTGGACCCGTGGAGACTGTTGAGTGGGTGCATGGTGGGGGGTGAGTTGGTGATGGGGGGGCCGCTGACGGGGAAGTTGGCCAGGCGTGGTCGAAGGGGCGGTTGTGGCAGGATTTGGCACAAGTACTCCGGGGTGTCTGATAACAAGATAGCACCAAAGATATCGAGTTTGCCAGTGAGGCCTTCGTGCAGGTTGAACTTCGGATCTGTAATGTCCCGATGTTCCCGGCCTTTCATTCACCTTCCTTTTCTTTTTGCCGTTCTTTCCTCCTGTTCTTCCTTTTCTTCCTTTTCTTCCTTTTCTTCCTTTTCTTCCTTTTCTTCCCTTTTTATACATATCTATCTTTATTTATTTATCTTCTCTTTCTTCTTCCTCCTGTTCCTCCTTTTCCCTCTGTTCCTCCTCTTCCTTCTTTGGACCAATTCCTCTACTTGCTTTTCTTCTTTATATATATCCCTCTTTATTTTAGGTAGCTTTATCTTGATTCATTCATTTTCTCTATTTTCTTCTTCCTCATCTTCCTCGTCATCAAGCACGATGACCCAAGTATTTCATGACAAAAAAAGACCACAATAGAGAGGAGACCTTGATTTTAGGATGCCGGTCAAGATCTGGTCTCCTGTTCCTCGTCTTCCTCCAAAGATGAATACCCCTTGTCGTAAATCTCTCACCCTGTACCATGCATCACCACTCCATTCTGGATAGCTCTCCTTGCCTCCTCCCGACGAATCTCGATCTGTTCCCAGCCCTCCATCACGTAGGAGTCGCACCTCTCGCCATTTCCTGACCACTCCGAGTCCTGCGTGGTGTCGACCCACTGCGAGCTTGGCCCGGGCAATGGCACGTCTGGCCACTGTCTCTGCCACTCTTCCTTGTAATAAGCGGGAACTTCATCCGCGTTGGCTTGGCGGCCAAATGCTTCTCGTTCTCGGTTCTCCAAACCGATGGCAAAGTCAATGGCTGTCTCGAGCGTGGTCATGACCGTCATCTGGGGCTCTCCGTTGTGCAGATAGCCACCGATCTTATCCGCAATGGACTCGAAGGTGATGGGGGCACTCAGCCCCTCTTCGATGCCCGTGCGAACGAGAAGAACCGGAAGCCTGCCCACGGTTGTTGAACTATCGGGCTTGTAGTACTGCGGATCGACGATGATGAGCAATGCTCGAAACAATGACTGGATCTTGTAAAACTTCAAGTCCTTGATGCGTCCGATATACCGTAGCGTGTCTGCCGTTGCCTTGTCTCCTGCTGTGAGTCGTTCTGCGTAGGAGAGATGAAGGGCCTCAGCCTTGGCACAGACGGCGTTGTTCATGGCCATCAAAGTTTTGACAACAGACGGTGACGGCGGGGCATTTAAGCCGTCGTCTGGGAGATGCCTGGCGGTGATGAACTTGCAGAGAAAGCGGTGGGACTCGATGTCGCTTCGGTAGGGGCGGAACCATCGACGATAGACGTAATTGTGAAGGACCATACAGAGAAGAGACCACCGGCGCTCTCCGTTTTGGTACCGCATGTAAACAGGAACTGATTTGTTGCATATGTCGACCAAGTCTCTGCTCGTCAAATCGGGGAGGCAGTCGATGTCGTGGGTGGATTGGATGTAGCGGTGAAAGACGCCAAATCTGTGGATCATGGCCCGATGATCCTCTTCGAAACCTGTCCGCATTTCCCAGAGCAACTTGCTCTGGGTTTTCACCTCTGAGGACACCATCTCTACCGGTGCATGTTGCATAGACAAAGAGGATTGAGGCTGCAGCCCGGTGCTGACTGTTCGTTGAGAATCCAAGGTTGCTGATATCCGGTTCTGTTTGGAAACGGCGGTGGTCAAAAGTGTGTCGGTATCTCCAGGCCGGAAAAATGAGAAATGAATACGGTAGGAAGAAAGCTGGCGGAGAAACACTGGAGGAACGCACGAATACCTAAGTACCGGGAAGAGTTGCTCCCCGTCACTTGCTGCACGTGAGCGGTGCTCGAGCATGTGTTGCACAGTGAGGCGTGTGCAGAGAGGATGCAGGTGCAGAAACGTGTTTCACCAGAAACATTCAAGCAGTGGGTGCCTGCAAACATCTTTGCCTCAGTGGCTCCAAACTTGAACCGAGATCTCTTGAATCTGCAAAGACAAGGTAATCTTGTCAACTTGTCTCGTCTCAACATCGCTGTTGGGGAGGGGGACTTGGAGGGGGAACAGTCAGCAATTCTAGTTATCGGCCACATGGCTGTTGTTGGCCGAACAATAAAACGCCCAAAAGCCAAATTGATTACCAAACATCCATCGAGAACTTGTTTGAGAGTTCACACTCAGGGCTCGACACATCTAGAGTAGACTGAGGTTGCATGTCCCCTTGATGGTAACCCTTCCTGCCCATCTAGGTAATTTATCCTCCCTTCTCTTATTCCCGGAATAATAGTTCACTCTTGCCCGATTGGCTCCGGCCAGGCACCGGCCGCTTTAAGCGGGAGCGGGTGAGCCGGGGTGCTTGCCCGGAGAGACAAACTCTCAAGCCCATGGCATCGACGCGATTCGACTGTGAGTGCGGCGGCGTCAAACCTTATTTCTTAGTGCGTGCACTCAATCGGCCCTCGGGGCTGGTTGGGCGTTCCAGATCGGATCTGGATGGGGAATTGCTGACCACCGGCCTGATAATCATGGTTGATTTCCTCGCCAAGCCGGTTCAGCACTTGTGCCCACCGTTATTTCTTCCATATCCGTTCTAGTCAACCCCCTTCACCGAGAAAAAGCTCGCCACCAATTACTGCGTGGTCATGTACATCCGACATCACTGCAATGCAGGGCTGAGTGTAAGCTGTGGGCGGTTCTCTTCGTGAGATGTCAAGGTCTTGTACCCCTCATACGAGGGACTCCTCAGAAACCGAGTCTGGTGTCATTACGGCTGGTTTTGGAGGGATTCTTGCTTGAGCAGGCTGGTCTTTTTTGGCACTTTTGTGGCGCGTTGCGGCATCGCGAATAAGACCAGAGAGGGAATGCACTTCGCCCGCATGGACAATTGCCGATTCTACTTGCCGTGCCACCCCAGTTTCTTCTTGTTCTTTTCGAATGTTGGCAGCAGGGGCCTGTGCGCGTTTCAAGCTTCCTTGGCAATCCCCACAGCAATCCAATCAGTCAACCGATTTGGTTCAGCCTCATACTCTGTGTTCTGTGGGGTCTGCAAGCGGATGGAACGGCGGTTGGAACCATGCCCCGGCTGCCGTGATCACGACGACGGGACCACACTACCTTAGCTCTGCTGAGCTAGATACATACATCTCGGCAGCAGCCGAGTCCCAAACCCGGCTCCAGCACATCCTGCCCGTACGGAGTGCACAGGCAAAGAGACATGTGACGTGAGAGTCATAGCACACGGCTTGCCTTGATGAATAAGAATCTGAAGGCCCTCATGGGACCTCAGCGACCTTCCTCTTTGATACTGTGTACGGAGTAGTAGGCAACGATATCCTATACATCCGTACCTTCGTCCTTTCATCAGCCCATCAACCAAACACAGCATAACCGGAGGTTGGGTCGTGTTATCCCCAACAACGAACAAAACGATCCACGATCCGAGGCTCGGCAGAGGTCGGTGCAACGTCAAGGGTGGGGCGTAGGAAGAGTACGGAATACTTACCTCCTCTTAGTAAGAAACGACAAAGCGATGGAGACGGAGATGCGAACGCCGCTCAGTCAGGTATACACCGAGACGCCTAAAGGATACAGCATTCGACCATTGCTTTCCCGACACTCATCGTGGTGAAATCTTCTTCATGACACACGTCAGGGCGTCGCATCTCGCTGGCTGGCTAAGTTAGAACGTAGAAACTTTCTCTGCTGCCAGACCTCGCCAGTCTGCCAAGCCACAACCCCTGGGGAGGCACACCACCCTCTACAATCACAACGCAAACGTCGTGCCCCGGCTGTGGCTGCCGGATTGGTCACGGACCTGAGCCTTTAAAACCCGCCGTGAAATGGACAAAAGCAGTAATCAGGAAACATAACGCCGCATGTTCAGCGTCCTTCCCCTCCGAGGGCAGCCCATCCACGCGGAGGCTCTAACTTGTTGTAGTCTGGATATCCTCGGAAGCCAAGCGAAGCCAAACCCGCACATGGCTCTGTCGATGAAACGCCCCGGGACCAATACCATTTCGACTAGATCTTCCTAACTTGTGATAGGCGCGGCTACCCCAGTAGGTTGTATTGTTGACAAGCATCAACGGAAAGGACAACCGACAGGCGCCGGCGCACTTGTTCCACTCGGAAGCATCCAAAGGGTGCTCCGTCCGTCTAACAACCACAGCATATAATGGACAACAGATCCCTTGAGAAATAGCAAGTCGTCTGCTATTTGTCCACTTTGTCGTGCAGCCTTGCTTAGAGCAACAATCATGTATACTCTTGCGTTCGCCCTCGCTCTCGTCCCCGCCGCTGTGCTTGCCCAATCCCCTTTGTGGGGCCAGTGTAAGTCACGACGGCTTTCCTACCGCATAACAATCAATTGCACGCGGGGCTAACTACGTTTGCCTTGTTCACAATAGGCGGCGGTCAAGGCTGGACGGGTCCCACGACCTGCGTTTCCGGCTCAGTATGCCAAAAGTCCAAGTAAGTAGCCCCTCTTGCGAGTAGAGAGTTGCTCTTTTCTCTAAAAGGTCATTGCTAACAAGTCTTTCCAGTGACTGGTACTCTCAGTGCGTGCCCGGATCTGGAGGCAACCCTCCTGCAGCAACCAGCACTGGGAGCACGCCTACCCCATCCGGCGGCGGAAGCAGTGCAAGTGGGCTGCACAACAAATTCAAGGCCAAGGGAAAGCTCTACTTCGGAACCGAGATTGACCACTATCATCTCAACAACAATCAGTTGACTACGATTGTCAAGAACAGCTTTGGACAAGTCACCGCCGAGAACAGCATGAAGTGGGATGCTACTGAACGTGAGCGTTTCCACAGCCCTTCCTCAAGACAGCTGGCACAAGCTAATCAACCTGTGAACCATAGCGAGCCGCAATCAGTTCACATTCTCCAACGCTGACGCCGTCGTCAACTTTGCTCAGGCCAACGGCAAGCTGGTCCGTGGCCACACCCTCCTCTGGCACTCCCAGTTGCCGCAGTGGGTGCAGAACATCAACGACCGCAACACCTTGACTCAGGTGATCCAGAACCATGTCACCACGCTCGTCACCCGATACAAGGGCAAGATCCTCCAGTGGGATGTCGTCAATGAGATCTTTGCTGAGGACGGCTCGCTCCGCGACAGCGTCTTCAGCCGCGTCCTCGGCGAGGACTTTGTCGGCATCGCCTTCCGCGCCGCGCGCGCCGCCGACCCCGCCGCGAAGCTCTACATTAATGACTACAACCTCGACATCGCCAACTACGCCAAAGTCACCCGAGGCATGGTCGAAAAGGTCAACAAGTGGGTCGCTCAGGGTGTCCCCATCGACGGCATCGGCTCCCAGGCTCACTTGGCCGCCCCCGGCGGATGGAACTCTGCCTCTGGTGTCCCCGCTGCCCTGAAGGCCCTCGCTGCGGCCAACGTCAAGGAGATTGCCATCACCGAGCTCGACATCTCCGGTGCCTCTGCCAACGACTATCTTACTGTCATGAACGCCTGTCTCCAGATCTCAAAGTGTGTTGGAATTACTGTCTGGGGAGTCTCGGACAAGGACAGCTGGAGATCGAGTGACAACCCGCTCCTCTTTGACCGCAACTACCAGCCAAAGGCGGCATACAATGCCTTGGTCAATGCCTTGTGAAGAATAATTGGTCAAGGCGAGCAGGAAGGCAGAAGATCATCATGAATAATCCCACTAGGAACGGCCTTGATGCCTTCCGCACTTCCTTCAACCCGGTCTACCCAGGAGTGAGGGAAGAAGCGCGTGGCGGAGACAGGGGCGCTTGGGAAGTAGGAGAGCCTTTAAGGCTCGGTTTCTGTAGATAGTTACTGTTCAGGATTCTGCATCAACCCACAGTTATCGATAGCTTCTTTTCTCTTTCAACCGGGAAGAAAAGGACGGAGAGTCCACACAACCGGCCGCGTCCCACATGTGGTTGAGAACCCTAAGCGGTACGCGTCCTTCTTAACCACTTGCCGCCCATTCCTGAAGGAATGCTACCCGCGCGTCACTCCCGCCGAGAGTAGCCAGCTGTTGCACACTGAAGCTGTTCTTCTGGGCCGCGTTGCCGACGTCTTCAGGAATCCCATGCTTGTCGAGAATGTGACAGGCGTTGGGCGGCATTTTCTTCCCTGCGCCCTCAAGCGAATCTCAGCCCTGGCAATATACCACATCGTTTGAGCCGGTTGAGTGTTGTGGGAACCTCGCCTGGTCAAAACGCTCATTCAATACTCATTACACCTGATGCTCCTACTGGCTCTCCCATTGAACCCGCCATTTCTCTGCTCGGCAGGGGATTCCACCGACCCCGACGGACAATCCCCGTCGGCACATCCGTGCCGGGCTCCTATTTCTTTGCGGAGGCGCCCGGTGTGACATCTTGCACAACTTCTCCGGTGGCGAGCAGGCGCTGGCCTTCTGGGAGTGGCAACGAGCGCGTGGGCGGCCGCTCCCACCGGAGAAAGTCCTTCCCCATCTGAGTGAGCGTGCACCGGAGTTGGCCCCGCAGCCTGACGGGGCCCCGATCCCATACCATGGACGGATCCACGCGCAGGGCTGGCCAGTTGAGCGGCTCCGATGCCTTGGTGAAGTGGTCAACCCTCTTATCCACCTCGGCCCGCTGCTTAGCCCAGTCGTTGAGAACCCGGCGGTACTCGGTGACGGGGCTGTCGAGCTTTGCGTCTTTGTGCGCCATCCATTTGGCCTTCTTCATCAGCTTGGACGCATCCAGCTCGTCGGGGTAGAATTCCTCGCGGAAACAAAACTCTCGGGTGATCAGTTCGTATACGGTATAAAATGTTATAGGAAGACGGGGGGTTAGAAGTTAAAATCATATCACGTACATTGATGAGCTGCTGTAGGTACTTGAGCTTGAACACCCGGTCGTTATTCTGGTGGAGTGTCCCACCTTGAACGTAGCGCGTCGTGAAGCCGACAACGCGATCGACATGTTCAATACGATCGACGACAAGCGCATCGAATGGCACAATGTTAGGGTGGCTAGGCATGCGAAGCACGCAGTTGGCCTCATGCCACCTAGTGACCACGCTGTTCTCAGCCAGGTAGTACTTGAACACCACCTTCCTGGTCTCGCCAGGGCGCGACGGGTCCGGGTCCGGGTAGGTGGCTAGGTCGACTTGCAGGCCGAGGCGGTCAACCTCGGTGAGGTCGCGGCGGCGGATTGTCGGCACCCGCCGGGGGAAATCAGTGCGTGGCGGATAGAAGGGAATCCAGGCGCGGTCATCGTTCCAGTCGGACGAGGTTGACACGAGGTCACCGGCCCGGTCGAGCTTGACTTCGACGACGTCGGCGGGGAGCTGTTCGATGAACTTTGCAACGGCCTCGAAAACGAACGTCTCCTCGACATCGGGGCCCGGGACATAGACATCAACCACACGTCGCTGGTCCCAGTCGTATACGAGCCACTTCATACCGCTCCCGGACGGGAGGAAGGGGTATCGCATGGCAGAGGTGAACCGCTGGTCCAACTCGCAGCGCGAAAACCAGTCCGAGCCCATTGTTTCGCTCCCAAAGGGGAAGGGGTGGGCGAGCGTGGGCGAGCGTGGGCACTCCGTATTTATTTGCAAGGTGGTTGGTGGCCGGGGAGGTGGAGGGTAATCGGCGGTGTTGTGGACGAG
>Ga0247824_10000721_pt1 | contig 17077 bp, 14 predicted proteins | sample 13C_PalmiticAcid_FD_194412 | JGI IMG/M metagenome (GOLD analysis project Ga0247824, IMG submission 194412) | Soil microbial communities from agricultural site in Penn Yan, New York, United States - 13C_PalmiticAcid_Day48 | ecosystem: Environmental > Terrestrial > Soil > Agricultural land... | reverse complement strand
GCTGATGGCGCGGGTCGATGCTCACGCGCCAGGCCTGTCGGGCGGCTGCCTCCGGAGCATTCTCATTCCTTCCTAGCCGATGGCGGTCGAACGCATCGACTCGGGTAGCGATCAGCTATCGAGGTCGATCGCCAAGCCGGCCTTGTTCCCTCCGTCGTGAACTGCTGAGGCGCGCTGAATGCGGTCCCCTGTCCTCCATGTCGTAAAATCGCTGCAGCATGGCCAGACCGCGCATCGTCGTAGCGGACGATCACGACAAAACGCGGGCGGCGATTGCCAGCCTGCTCGCATCCGACTTCGACGTGGTCTCCACGGTCGCCGATGGCCAGGCGGCTGTCGAGGCCGCTGGCGCGCTATATCCCGATCTGGTGGTCCTTGACATCTCGATGCACGGCCTCAACGGGTTCGAGGCTGCCGCCCTCATCAGGGACCTGCCCGACCCGCCCAGGATCGTCTTTGCCACCACGTACGAGGACGCGTCAATCGCCGGCGCCGCGTCCGCGCTGGGCGCCTCGGCGGTGGTGCGGAAGCGGCAGATGCTCACGGAACTCGTGCCGGCAGTCCGCCGGGCGCTGTTGTTCCACGCCGTCTGTTTCTACGAAGACAGTCTGTCGCTTGCCGGCACCGTCGCCCGCTTCATCGGCGAGGGCTTGGTGGCCAGCCAGGCGGCCGTGATCGTTGCGACGGCATCGCACAGCGCCTTCATCCGCGACCAGCTGACGGCGATGGGTGTGGATTGCCAGCAACGGATCGAGCACGGCGAGTTGATGATGTTCGATGCCGACGAGGTCCTGAACCGATTGATGGTCGGCAAGCGGCCGGATGCGGAGTGCTTCGAAGACACGATCAATCCGATCGTGGATAAGGCTGCGGGCGGCAGGAAGCGCCTGGTGCGGATCTACGGCGAGATGGTGGACGTGTTGTGGAGCAGCGGCCGAGAAGATGCGGCGCTGTCGCTCGAGATTCTGTGGCATCAGCTCATCGCAGGACGCAAGTGCTTGCTTCTCTGCGGCTATGCGTCGGGTGTCTGCCAAACCGAGGGGTTCAACGCGATTTGTGATCGGCACAGCCACGTCATGCCGCCGCATACCGCGGTGTGAAGGATACCAACGAACCTCGGCACGAATATCAACGCGGCAGGCGCCATGACGCTGGCGCCGTTCATCACTTCGGATAACGGTGCGCTCTACTTCATGTCCGCACGCCCGGACACTTCCAGCGCGTCTCCGTGCACGCCCAAAACATGCTTTGAACGGCTGGACCTCTATGTTGCGGCCGCCAGTTGCCGTCAGTGATTTAGCTGTCCCCGACGATTAATCCCGAACGCCGCACTGTTTACCTCGCACGCGTCTCGACGCCCGTTCCATTCATCGCGATCTCATGTCCTCGAGGCCCGCGCACGCGCGTTGGTCCAGTTTGTAATCGCGCTCGCATTTCCATTCTCGCTCATAGATGTTTTGACCTCAAACGATTAGGGCTGGTAGGCTTGATGGGAAGAGGGTGCTCCGGAAGTGTGCGCTCGGGCTGGAGCCAACCGACATGGCAGACTCAGACTCATGCCCTCGTTGTGGCGGACCACTCGTCGACACGCATTGCCAGGAATGCGAGCGCAAGAGCGAATCCACGTTCGTGCATCGGGAGATCGTCGTTCTGGTGGTGCTGTCCACGTTGGTCGCGGTGGGGTTCGTGCTTACCCGTGCCGCGGCTGGCGCGAACCGCGCGCATCGACTTCGCGACGCCGCTGCCTGGTACGACGCCGGGGAGCGGTACCTTGCCGGCGGTCAGACCGAGCCGGCAATCAGGGCGCTGCGTCGCGCGACGGCGATCGATCGCGATAGCCGGACGTATCGTCTCGCCTTAGCAGGTGGTCTCGCTGCGGATCGACAGGACGATGCGGCCCGGCAAGTGCTGCTCGGAGTGCGGGAGTCAACTCCCGAGGATCCTGAGCTGAACCTCCGGCTCGCACGTCTCGAGGCGCGCGATGAGAATGTGACCGGCGCCGTCCGGTACTACCAGAGCGCGGTGTACGGCTCGTGGAGTGCCGATCGCGGAGACGCTCGCCGTCAAGTGAGGATCGAGCTGATTCGCTATTTGCTTGCCCATGAGCAACGCGGTCGCGCGCTCTCGGAGCTCCTCGTCCTCAGCGGCAATCTGCCAGACGACGTGCAGTCACAGACGGAGGCTGGTCAGTTGTTCCTGGAGGCCGGGGACGCTCGCCGGGCACTCGATCGCTTTCGTCAGGCCTTGCGAGGCGATCCGAAGAGCATGGCCGCACTTGCCGGCGCGGGTGAGGCGGCGTTTGAGGTGGGCGACTATACAAGTGCCCAACGCTATCTACGTGCCGTGGAACCGGCGTCCCGCCACGTTGTCGACCTACTCGAAATCGCCGACTTGGTACTAACCCGCGATCCGCTGCGGCCCGGCCTGTCGCTGCGGCAACGTCAAGGAAGAATCACGGTGGGCTTCAGGCGGGCGTTGGAGGTCCTTGACGAGTGCGCCGCCAAGCAACCGGCGAGCAGGGGCGCCTTTGAGTCGCTCCGCGCCGAGGCGAGCGCGCTCGAACCCGATCTCACGCTCGGCAGAGTTCGCCGCACGCCGGAATCGATCGATGCCGGGCTCAACCTGATTTATCGCATCGAACAACGGGCAGGTGATGCCTGCGGTCAGGGCTCGCCGTTCGACCGCGCGTTGCTTCTCATTGGCGCGCGCCACGACGCCGATCGGCAGTGATGTCCCTGGGTTCTTCGATACAGCAGCTTCGGCTGCGTGAACACCAACTGTTCCTGGCGCTCACGATCGTCGTGGGTGTCCTTGCGGGACTGTCTGCCGTTCTGTTCACCGTGGCGATCGACTGGACCACGCGCCTCTTCTTTGGCCTGGACCCGTCGACGGCGCGGCTGTTCGTCGTCCCGGTCGCGGTGAGTCTCGTAACCGGCGTGTTGCTGGCGTGGGTGTTTCCTGATGTACGCGGCAGCGGCGTGCCGCAGACTGAAGCCGCGTATCACCTTCACAGCGGTGTCATTCCTGGTCGCGTGCCTCTCGGGAAGTTCGTGACGGGTGTGCTCTGCATCGGGTCCGGTCACTCGATGGGTCGCGAGGGCCCTTCGGTTCAAATCGGCGCAGGCCTCGCGTCCGTGGTGGGGCGTTGGGTGCCTCTTTCAGCGGCGCGCGTCAAGGACTTGGTACCGGTAGGCGCCGCGGGTGCATTGGCGGCAGCCTTCAATACACCCGTCGCGGCGGTTCTCTTCGCACTCGAGGAAATCATAGGCGACATGAACGCGACTCTGCTGGGCTCCACCGTCGTCGCGTCGGTGGCGTCAGTGGTCGTCGAGCGATCGATTCTCGGCAACGAGCCGCTGTTTCGTGTGCCCGCCTATCACTTGCAGCATCCGATCGAGTTGCTGGCGTATGCGGCGTTGGGGATCCTGGGCGGCGTCGTGTCGCTCGTCTTCTGCAAAGCGCTGCTGAGTCTGCGGCGTCTGTTCATGACGTTGCCGCGCTGGACGCGTGTCTGGCAACCGGCTATCGGTGGACTCCTGATCGGAGCAATCCTGGTTTTTCGTCCCGAAGTGATGGGCGTTGGTTACGAATACGTCGACCAGGCGCTCAATGGCGGCCTCGTCTTCAAGACGATGGTGCTGCTGTGCGTGCTGAAACTGGTTGCCACGACGGTGTCATATTCGTCCGGCAACGCGGGTGGAATTTTTGCCCCGAGCCTCTACATCGGCGCGATGGCCGGCGGCGCCGTGGGCACGATCGTCCATCGGCTGGCACCACTCCAGACGGCGGACGCCGGTGCATATGCGCTGGTGGGCATGGGAACGCTGTTCGCGGGCATCATCCGTGCCCCCATGACCTCCGTGTTCATGATCTTCGAGATCACGCAGGACTACCAGATTCTGGTCCCGTTGATGGTCGCGAATCTCCTCAGCTTCCTTATCTCTCGCCGCTTCCAGCCGGTGCCGGTGTACCACGCGCTGCTGCAGCAGGATCACATCCACTTGCCGTCAGCAGCGACTCGCGTCGCACCCGCGTCATGGACCGCGGCCGACGTCATGGGTTCCGACGTGAACCTCGTTTCTCCTGACGTAACGGTGCAGCAGGTTTGGGAAGCGTCAGGACGGAATGGAACGCCAGCGTTCCTGGTGGGGACGCCGGAGCGCCTGGTCGGCGTCGTGAGTGCCCAGCAACTCGCCGCGGCCATGGAGTCGGGCCGTCCGTCCGAGCCGATCGCAACCCTCCTGGGCGCAGAGATGGTGCACGCACACCTGGATCACCCTTCTGAGACGGTGCTGGAGCGCCTGGCTCAAAGCGCCGGGGTTCTGCCGATTGTGAGCCGCGACGACGCGCAGCGGGTCCTCGGCGTGGTGACGTTCCCGCAGATCATGCTCTTCATGCGGACACGTCGGGCGGCGAGCGGAACGACATCGTTCGCAGACGCGACAACTTCAGTGTCGCGTACGTCTCAGATTCAACCGGGGCCATGACGGCACGACGAACGGCACAGTGTCGAACGCGAGAGTTCTATGACGGGATCAGCCGCGCGTACGATCTCATTGCCGATTCGAGCGAGCACGCCGCCCGTGACCTCGGCCTTCGTGCGCTCGGGGTTTCCTCGGGCCAGCGGGTCCTGGAGATCGGATGCGGGACGGGTCACGCGTTGGTCAGCCTGGCGGGCGAGGTTGGTCCCACCGGTCAGGTGCACGGGGTCGATGTCTCCTCGGGAATGATGGCGGTTGCACGTCGGCGCATCGAATCGGCTGGCTTGCGAAATGTGACGCTCACGATCGGCGACGCACGTGTGCTGGGCTTTCGATCGAGCGTGTTTGACGCGGTGTTCATGAGCTTCACGCTCGAACTGTTCGAACGGGCCATGCCGGATGTCCTCGCAGAGGTGAGGCGTGTGCTGTGCGTCGGCGGCCGACTGGGCATCGTCGCCATGTCCGACACGGGCGAGACGAACGCCATGATTGAACTCTATGCATGGCTCCATCGGCGTTGGCCACAGTTCATCGACTGCCGACCCATAGATGTCGTCCGCGCCCTTCAGGCGGGACACTTCCACATATCGACGACCAGTGCCACGGCGGTTTGGAATCTCCCTGTCGTCGCCGCCGTTGGCATCAAAACATCGACCGGATCACCGGACGGTTCGGGCTGATGATCAACCGTCGGTCCGCGGCCAGGACTGAATCGTCCGAGACGGCGGACCTGGATCCGGTTCTGGATTTCATGCGCCTCCTGTGGCATGTCGAGCATGGGCTGCAGAGCACGTCCAAGCGCATGGAATCGACTTTCGGCATTACTGGTCCACAGCGGCTGGTCCTTCGCGTCGTGAGCAGGCGGCCCGGTCTGTCACCTGGAGACATTGCGCGCATCGTGCATCTGCATCCGAGCACGATCACTGGGATCCTCCAACGACTCGAGAAGAAAGGGCTTCTCCGCCGCGAACGCGATCGCAACGACCATCGCCGGATTCGGCTGCATTCACAAGCTGCCGCAAGAGGGTTTGTCGCCGCGTCAACCGGCACCGTCGAATCGGCTGTTACGAACGCGCTGACCCGCGTTCCGACATACCGTGTACGCCACGCTCGCGAAGTGCTTTCGGCGATTGCCAGTGCGCTCGCCGACGATGGGGCCCCCGCTGCGAAGATCGATCATCGAAGAAAGCGTCGACGGCGATGACCGGGGCCAAATGACCGTCTTTGACGTCGCCTCAATTCTGATCGCCGTTGCCGCACTCTCCGGCTACGTGAACCACCGTCTGTTACGCCTGCCGCCGACGAGTGGCACTCTGCTGGTGGCTCTCGTCAGCTCACTCGTCGTTGTTGTCATCGAGCAAGTCGTCCCGGGCGTGCAACTCCGGCCTGCAGTCGAGCGCTTCGTCAGTCAGATCGACTTTGATCAGGCGCTGATGCACGGACTGCTGTGTTTCTTGTTGTTCGCAGGCGCCTTGCACGTGGATCTCGAGGGGCTCGTCAATCACCGCTGGACGATCGGCGCCCTATCCACCATTGGCGTGCTGCTGTCGGTCACGGTGGTCGGCCTACTCACGTGGGTCGTATTCGATTTGATCGGCCTGCATCAGCGCCTCCTCGTGTGTCTCACTTTCGGTGCACTGATTTCGCCGACCGATCCGATCGCGGTCATGGGGTTGCTCAAGGAGCTGAACGCGCCACCGAGTCTCGAGGCTCAGATTGCCGGCGAATCGCTCTTCAACGACGGCGTCGGCGTCGTCGTGTTTCTGGGGCTTGCCTCGATGGCCGACCTGTCTGCCGCGGCCAACGCCGATGCTTCCGGAGTCAGCATTCAAGTGTTGGCGATGTTTGCGATCCGCGAGGTCGTCGGTGGTATCGGACTCGGCTTGGCGCTGGGTTACGTCGGATATCGCGCGCTGAAGAGCATCGACGACCATCCTTTGGAATTGCTGATTACGCTCGCACTCGTGATGTTCCTGTACTCGCTGTCATTCTGGATCCATGTCTCAGGACCGATCGGCGTGGTCGTCGCTGGCCTGCTGATCGGAAACCCCGGCCGCCGATTCGCCATGAGCGATCGCACACGGGAGCACGTCGATGCGTTTTGGCAGATGATCGACGAGATCCTGAATGCCGTGCTGTTCCTGTTGCTTGGACTGGAAGTCTTTGCCGTAGAAAGCTGGTCCGAGGTTCTCGCGCCCGCATTACTGGCCATTCCGATTTGCCTGGTTGCGCGTCTCGTATCCGTGGCGGTGCCGGTCACTGCGATGCGCGTCCGCGGCTCCATGCGTCGAGGGTTGGTTCCGGTATTGACGTGGAGCGGCCTGCGCGGCGGCATATCAGTGGCGTTGGTACTGAGCCTGCCCCGATTTTCAGGCAAGGAGATCCTGCTCGCCTGCACCTACGCGGTTGTTGTGTTTTCCGTCCTCGTGCAGGGACTGACGGTGCGTCGCCTGCTCGTGCACTACGGCGTCGGCGACCAGGCCACGGGATAGCCGGTGCCATTCAGTGCCGCCGGGGAACGACTCGTTGACCGACCTGGCGACCCGTACGCGCAGCGGGGGCCCGCACCGCCATCCAGGGCCACTCGCGGCGTTCGAGCTCGCGACCTTTCGTCCACACGTAGTCCCACGCGGGCGGTGCGTTCCGATTTCGGATGAATCGCGTGAGACGCCGGTGCACGGTGTCGAGATACGCGGTCCCGAAGCTGTCGTGTGCCTCGGCGATCCCGCGGTGGTAGGCACGGACCGCCAAGTCGAGATCACCTCCAGCTTCGTCGAGCATCAGCGACATCCAGAGCGCAACGAACCGAGCGGCCATCCAAGGATTGTCGTACGCGTCATCTGGCAGGCCGACGTCGACGAACCCCAGCTCGTGCAGCTGCCGCAACCGATTCCGGGCGTAGTCGGATGCTCCGCCCAGACCGATGTCGCGGGTTCCGTCCCGTTTCACGAGTAGAGCGCGATGATCGAACCACGACTCGGACATGACGATGGCCGCCAGCGTGTCCGCCACCACTCCGGGAAGCAGTTCGTATTGGCCGCCCACATCGTAGTATCCAGCCCAATAGGCCACCATCTGCCGGTACGCGAGAGTGCGCATCGGCTGGGGCACGCGATCCCAGTCCTCAGCATCCATACCGTCCCACACGCGTGGGTTCATGAGAAGGCCTCTGTACCGCGCCAGCATCTTGTCGAGCCCCTCGCGTCGGAGCGGATCAGGCACCGTATTCCATTCGGCAAGATGCATGTGACGCCAAAGCGTGAGGTTGGAACGGATGTCGTCTGCAGTCGTCCACCGGAGAACCTGTTGACCTTCAAAGGTGAAGACGACGGTGACGGGAGTGGTGTCGAAGAAGATGCTCAGGAGATCCGGCGGCGGCACGACTGGCGGTGTCGTTGTGAGGCTGTGCCGGAGCCATGCCAAAGCGACCGCAGAGAGTACGACCACGGCGAGTACGACTGCGAGCGCCCGAGCAGGTGGAAGTCGCCCAGCGACAGACCCGATGGCGACCGGTCTACCAATCACAGCGGCCCTGGCAATCGCGCCACACTGTGAACCTGCAACAGCACCCCCCAACCGTTGCCGTCCCGCACGCGTTCGCTGGTGAAGCATTAGCCGTTGTGCGCGCGCCGCGTCCATCAGCCGAGCGCGGCCAGATGAACACCGATTGCCGCGACGGTTCACCATATCGTTTGTCCTGCAACTAATAATTGCACTAAACTGTGCGTAATGCCGGAGCGTGGGTAATCTCTTCACGTTATGGTGGTCGCCCGTCCGCAGGCCCATCGGGCGTGCGCCGGCAGCTCGCGCGGCCATCGACGACGGCACCTGATTCGACGCGACCTGGGGCTCGGTGCATTCCTCCGAGTTCCGCCTATGTCTGACATCGGGGTGGAGAAAGAAGTCGCAACCTGACCTGCAGAAGCGGCTCACCGAAGACCCCGTTGGCGTGCCTAGATTCACAAACTGTGACCTACTTGTTCAGCCGACCCAATCACGATCTGCTGGAGATGTTCGCGTGGTCGAATGTCCTGCTGGCGTTCGACTACGACGGCACGCTCGCACCCCTGGTCAACGCGCCGGCACACGCCACCATGCGTGCGTCCACACGACGATTGCTCAAGCGTGTGAGCCAGCTCTATCCCTGCGTGGTGATCACCGGTCGAGCGAAGGCCGATGCCCGCGGCCGGCTGCGTAACATCGAGGTGTGCCGGGTGGTGGGCAATCATGGGGCGGAGTCATCGCCACACGGAGACGCCATGCGGCGGCGTGTCCAGCGGTGGCTCCCGGTGTTGAAGGCACGGCTGTCCCGGCGTCAAGGCGTGGTCATAGAGGACAAAGGACTCTCGGTGGCGGTTCATTATCGGCACGCCCGAGAGAGGAACTCGACACGACGGGCTGTTCTGTCGGCTGCGCGATCGCTCAAGGACGTGCGATTGGTTGGCGGGAAGCTGGTCGTCAACTTCCTTGTGCCGGATGCCCCGCACAAGGGCCTGGCCCTGGAGCGCGAACGCTCACACTTCGCGTGCGACACCGTCATCTACGTGGGAGATGACGAAACCGACGAGGACGTGTTTCAGATCGATCGACCGGGTCAACTGCTGTCCATCCGAGTGGGACGAAAGCAAACATCGGCGGCGCCGTACTACATCCGCAATCAAGCGGAAATCGACAGGCTCCTTGAAACACTCGTCGCCGTGCGTGGAGGCCACCGTGACTGACGTGGCGAGCGAGTCCGGTCGCACGCCATCCGGGCTGCCGGTCGGTGACGCTATCGATTTCCTGCGGCTGATTTGGGCCGTCGACCACGCGCTTCAACGCCGCTCCAAGGCCATGGCGGCGACGCTTGGCATGACGGGGCCTCAGCGCCTGGTCATTCGGATCATCGGACGTTTTCCGAGTATCCACGCGAGGCAACTGGCTGACATTCTGCATCTGCACCCCAGTTCGCTCACCGCACTCTTGAAGCGACTAGAGCGTCGCGATCTGGTCCGCCGATGGCCCGATGAACGCGATCGGCGTCGGTGGCTCCTGGGATTGACACGGCAGGGACAGGCGTTGAATCGCGAAACGCCCGGAACCATCGAAGCGGCTGTGCAGCGAGTGCTCAAAACGACCACCAAGGACGACCTCGATTGCACGCGGGCTGTCCTGAGCAAGTTGGCTCGCGAGCTTGACGGCGGCGGTGGAGCTCGAGCCAGTGGTATGAGACGCTGAGCCGTGGATTCTCGTGAGTGCCACCGTGCTCGTGAACGGATGGCGCGGATTGACGCGTTGACGTCGGCCCACGCGATCGATCCCTGGAAGGGCCCCGCCCATGGAGACCAGTAGTCCCTATCGTCCTCGCGTCTCACGCGAGACACGGTTGCTGCTGACCGCCGGCGTGATGGCCGTCGCCGCCTTGTGGCTCCTGGCGCGCATCAGATTCCCGGAGCGTCCCGTCACCCCGAATCCAGTCCCGTCGGTCCTGAGTCAGCTCGCCAGTGTTCCGAAGTACGACGACCTCGCCGGAGAGATCGCGCAGCTCCAGGCTCGTCTGCAGCCGTCGCTCCTCGCCCTCGACGTGCCGTCAGCTGTCGTCTCTCTGCAGACCTCACCCCGGACGGCGGCCATCAGACTGCGCGACGACCTGGCCGCGACGTTGATCCCGCCACAGTCGAGCCCAGCGCGGTGGAAGGAGACGCCCATCGTCGCCCGCGATGCCGCGTCCGGCCTTGCAGTCGTTCGTCTGCCGATGCCGGTGTCGGTTTCTCCTCCGGTGCCGTGGACGCCACGCCAAGCGCAGCAACCACGCTACTTCGTAGCCAGTGACGTCTCACCAGAGGGCGTGTCGCTGCGCCCAGCATTTGTGGGATCGCTCGATCCCATCGAGAGCCCGCTGTGGTCGGAACCGCTGTGGGCTGTGCCGGAGCGCACCGATCTGGCCGCTGGCTCGTTCCTGTTCACCAATAGCGCGGAATGGGCGGGTTTAGTGATCAACTACCGCGGGGGGCTGGCGATCGTGCCGGGTGGGACCGTCCTCGCGGCAGCGGAGCGTTTGCTCGCCGCGCCGCCGGGCCCCCCAGGGGCGATTGGCATTGAGGTGCAGGACCTGACGCCACCTGTCGCATCAGTGACCGCCGCGTCCGTGGGTGTGGTCGTGGCCTGGGTTGACCCGAACGGCGCGGGCAGCGAGCAATTGATGGTTGGCGACGTCATCGAAGCGGTTGACGGTCGAGGGCTCGCCACTCGGCAACAATGGGACGTGCGAGTCGCTCGTCTCTCAGTGGGCGAGACACTCGGTCTTCGCGTGCGTCGCCGCGGCGAAATCCGCGAGGTCGCGTTGGTGGCGAACGCCCCTGCGGCGCCGCCGGCGAGTCGATCGCTTGGTCTCACTCTACGAGCGCGGACGAAGATCGGTGCGGAAGTCGTCCGTATCGAACGGGGGTCCGCAGCGGATCGCGCCGGATTGACCATCGGAGACGTCATCACGCTCGTCGCGGAGGTCTCGGCGCCCACCCCAGCGCAGGTGATGCGTTCATACACCTCTATGGGTCAGGGTGAGCGCGTGATCGTGGCCGTCACTCGGGGCGACGCCCACTTTGTGACGACGTTCGAACGATGACCGCACATCCGACCGGTGATCCGCTCGGCGTTCTTGAGCCGTCTCTCGACGTTCCTGGCGACGAGGGGCTGGGACCGTCGCCGGATGAAGATCCGCGGCGGCGGCGATGGCGCGGCCTGTTGGTGTGGTCGGCCACGTCGGCTCCGGTGGGGCTCCTCCTCATGGCAGGAATTGCCATCGGCCCCCGCGGCATCAACCTGCTGTCTCTCTCGACGCTGACCTTGCTCGATCCGGTGGTGCCCGTTGCACTGGCGGCCTTTGGCGTGCTCATCGGCTTGAGCGCGAATGATCGTCGAACGGATGACGCCCGCATCCGCGGGGCCGCCTGTCTCGCTGCGGCCGTAACGGTGCTCGTCGTCTCGGCTGGGTTCGGCGTGGTGGCGCTCACTGCGATGTCATCGGTCGCCCGGCCGTTCTGGATCCTGATCCTGACCGGGGGCATCTGCGCGGCTACTTCTCTCACGCTGCCGTCCGACGACTCCCTGGAGCCCAGGTCGGCGGGCACACGTGTCATCGAACTCGGCGTCCTGCTTCCAATCGTAGCAGGTGGACTGATGCTGGCGTGGCTCCGCGCAGGTTCTTTCGCAGCCGCTGGCGTCCTTGTCGCGCACGCGTGCGGCGTCACCCTGGCTCTGGCCGCCGCTGCATGGTTGCTTTTGACGAGGGCCTCTTCTGAAACGGAAGAACGCGTATTCGCCGTGTCGGCGCTGCTGCTGGTCGGCGGCGTCGCGGCCGCACTCTCCCTGTCCGCGCTCTTCGCAGGATTGGTCGCCGGCCTGTTGTGGCGATACGCGGGACGACACCCGCGCGAGACGATTCGTCGGGATGCGCTGTTCGTTCAGCACCCCCTCCTGGTGCTCGTTCTGCTGGTGGCGGGGGCTCGTGCCGATCTCTCATTTTCGACGCTCGCACTCGGCATGGGCTACGTTGTCCTGCGTGTCGCCGGGCAGCTGGCCGCCGGCGACACGTCTTGCTACGGCGCCGGCGGGAACGCGCTTCGCGATCTCGGGCTCCACCTCCTGCCGCCAGGCGTGTTCGGCGTGGGGTTCGCGCTCAACGCGGTCAGCGTGGTCGGCGCCGACACGTCGATGCTGCTTGCGGCCGTGGTGGTGGGCACGATCGGCTGCGAACTCGTGGCAGTCCTGTTGCCTCCCCGGAGCGTGGGCGAGTGAGACAGCTGTTGGCGCTGGCGTTGGCGGTCGGCGCCATGGTCTCAGTGCGTGGGACGACGACTGGTTCAGCCGCCACCGCGCTGGCACTCGGGTTCGCGCTGATGGGTGCTTCGGTCACGGGTGACGCCCTGCGACGCTTCAATCTCCCGCGCGTGACGGGGTACCTTCTCTTCGGACTAGTCGTCGGACCATCTCTTGGCAATCTGATCACCGAATCGATGAGTGCTCAACTTCAGGTGGTCACGGGCCTCGCCACGACGCTCATTGCACTGATCGCAGGCCTGACGCTGAGCGTGGAGCGTCTCGGGTCAAGATTTGCCCCGATCGTACGTGTAACGGCCGCGACCCTGGCTGTGGCCATCATCGGTCTGTCGACGGTGGCATGGATGGTATGGCCGTGGCTGCCGAGTGCGCCCGATGCCGTCGGATTCCAGCGTCTCGCCATGCTGGCGTTGCTGGTCGTGATTGTCGTCTCCTTCTCCCCGACGATGACCGCGGCCGTGGTCGCCGATTCGGGAGCACGTGGGCGACTCAGCGACACGGTACTCGCGGTCGTCGTGCTCGCCGACCTCGCGATCCTGGTCCTGTTCTCCGTGTCGATGCTGATGGCGCGAGTCGTCTTCGGCACTGGAGAAGGCGAAGGCACGGAGATTCTGGCCCGACTGGCGTGGGAAATCGGTGGGGCCGTCGCCTTCGGTGTGCTCATCGGCGTGTTGTTCGCTCTGTACCTGCGCTACATCGGCCGTGAGATCACACTCGTCCTGCTGGCGGTGTGCGCCGTGCTCAGTCAGGTGGGCACGACGCAACAACTTCAACCGCTGCTGGCCGCTCTCGCCGCTGGCGTGGTCATTGAGAACCTGGCCGTCGCGCAGGGCGACAGGCTGCGGGCGGCCGTACGCCGTGGCGCGCCGCCCGTGCTGGTGGTCTTCTTCGTGGCCGTCGGTGCGTCCCTTCGGCTCGACGCCGTCGCGGCGATCGGAATCAGTGCGGTCGCGTTGTCCGCGTTCCGACTCGGCTTCATCAGGCTGGGCGTCGCTGCGGGAGTCAAGTCGTCTGGGCTTCCGGAGCCGATCGCAAAGTATGCGTGGACCGGGTTGGTGTCTCAGGCCGGGATTACCCTCGGGTTTGCCTCGGTAGTCGCCACCGAATTTCCGGGATGGGGCAACCAGGTGCAGTTGTTGCTGGTCGCGTCGATTGCGATTCACGAGCTCGTGGGACCGATTGTGTTTCGCCGCGGGTTGGCTCGGGCTGGCGAACTCGATGCGCACCCAGTTCGCCCCCTCATGGTTGTATCCAACCGCGAGCCGTACCTCCACAGCCGCGAGGAGGATGGCCGCATTTCGGTGAAAGCCGCAACAGGTGGTGTCGCGGTGGCGTTGGACGCGCTCATGCGCGAACGAGGCGGTGTGTGGATCGCGCATGGCGCTGGTCCGGCGGACCGGCTCGTCGTCGATGCGGCGGACAAGGTGTCGGTCCCCCCCGAGAGTCCGTCGTACGCGCTTCGGCGTCTGTGGCTCGAAGAGCCCACCTTCTCCGCTTACTACGGAGGATTTGCGAACGAGGGCCTGTGGCCACTGTGTCATGTGGTAGACGTCCGTCCGCGGTTCCGAAGCGACGATTGGGCGGCCTACCAGGACATCAACGCGCGGTTCGCGGCGGCGATTCACGCGGAGATCGGCGGGTCGGATGCGCCGGTCTTCATCCAGGACTATCACCTGGCCCTCGTGGCGCCGGCCTTGCGGGCACTGCGGCCCAACAGCCGCACCGCCCTCTTCTGGCACATTCCCTGGCCCTACCCGGATCGACTTCGCATCTGTCCGTGGCGCCGCGAGCTGGTCGCGGGGCTGCTCGCCAACGATCTGATCGCCTTTCAGCTGGAGCGCGACCGTCGAAACTTTCTGATGGCGGCTGAAGAAGAGTTACACGCCGAAGTGGAGCTCGAGTCGTCGCGCGTTCGATTCCGCGGCCGTTCGACCACGGTGGTCTCGGTGCCGATTGGTGTCGACTACGACCGAATCCAGCAATTCGCCGCTGACCCGGCGCTCCGGCAGGAACAGGAGCGCCTGCGAGGCCTGTTCGACCTGCGCGCGGACATCATCGGACTGGGCGTCGATCGTCTGGACTATACCAAGGGCATTCCCGAGCGCCTCGAGGCGCTCGACGCGCTCATGGCCCGGAGACCGGATCTGCGGGGAAGGCTGACATTCGTGCAGATTGGCGTCCCCTCTCGGTCTGATCTCGAGAGCTATGCGGCGATCGAAGCGGAGATCGGCGAGCGGATCGCCGCGGTCAATACGCGCTACGCAGTTCCGGGCGGCTCACCCGTCGTGTCGTACTACACCACACCGTTGAGCGCCTTCAGCCTCGTCGCCCTCTATCGTCTGGCCCACTTCTGCATCGTCAGTTCCCTGCATGACGGAATGAACCTCGTGGCGAAGGAGTTCGTCGCGGCTCGTGACGATGAGCACGGCGTGCTCGTGCTCAGCGCTCTGGCAGGGGCCGCACAGGAGCTCGAGGACGCGGTGATCATCAATCCCTACGACATCGACGCGTTCGCGACGGCCCTCGCAAACGCCATACACATGACGAGCGAAGAACAGATGACGCGCATGCGGGCCATGCGGAAGGTGGTCGCAGGACGGAACGTCTTCAACTGGGCCTCCGATATCCTCGAGGGTCTCGAGAGTCTCTGGACCAAGCCGCTGCTGTATTCGGTTCGGGGATGGGAAGAGACGTCGGTCTGATGGCAGCCAGCGCACACTGTTCCCATGTCTTGTTGGCACCGCCGACACGAACCGCGAACATGGAGCAATATGGCCGTCCCTGTTGGTCTTCCGTCCGACGTTGTGCAGTTCGTGAGCAAGCAGATCCGGGGGAGCAACGTTGAAGAGCGGTAGTTCGAGCGCCCGGCCCTACGCGTATACTGAACGCAGCTGAGAGATCGAAGGGTGCAGCGGGCGTCCGCTGCAGGCAACTGGATGGTCGGGCCGCCATCCTCATGGTCGTTGCGAGACCAGGAGGATTCGTCGAGTTGGCAGGCTCGGTTCGTGGATTGTCCGACACGTTGGCCCTTCACCTGTCTCGGCAGAATCCCACCTGTAGTCGTCACTGGGCACCCGGAACACGTCTCGAGGGGTCGCGCGAATCTCGTCGCGCTCGGCGCTTGCCCTCGCTCCCATCTTGCTCGGCAATGGGAATTGCCGGGCATCTCGCCAGGCCATTCATTCCGCAACTGACCGGATGGTCTCTCGGGAGCTGGCTGTTCCGAAGCTCGATGCTGTTGAAGATGGCGTTCTGCTTATCGCGTGGCTGCTCGGCGTCCTCGGGCTGTACAGAATCGGCGATCTCGTGCACGTACTCCTTCTGGTCGGCCTGATGCTCTTGCTACTGGGGGCGCTCAAGGCTCGCGACGCTGCCGCAGCCCGTGGAAGGGATGTCGGCTCAGGCCAATCATGACCACTCAGTCCACCTCCGTCAGCCTCCGCAGGTCCGTGCTCCGATGAGCGACGACACGGCCGCGATCACGGCGATTCCGAGGGCCCTGGAGAGTTATCCATCCGGCGCCGACCAGACGCTCGCCGCCGATCTGGCCATGCGTGTGCAGATCGAGCCGTTCAACGCGATCGCCACGGGCGTGTTTTTCCTGGCGATTCTCCACACGTTTGCGGCGGCCCGCTTCGCGCGTCTCGCGCACCGGGTGCAGCACCGCCACGATGAAGAGGCACAGGCGCACGGCGGATCGGCGTCGCCGAGTCTGCGTGCTGAAGCGCTGCACTTCCTCGGGGAAGTCGAAGTGGTCTTTGGCCTGTGGGCGGTGGTGCTCGTCGTCGCGACCACGGCGTACGCCGGGTGGGAGGCGGCCCGGCACTACGTCAGCGAAACGGTCAACTACACGGAGCCCCTGTTCGTCGTCGTCATCATGGCGCTCGCGTCGACACGGCCGATCATTGGCTTCGCTGAGTCAACCCTGCGGCGAGTGGCGGCGTTTGGTGGCGCGACACCTGCGGCCTGGTGGGCGGCGATTCTCACGATAGGCCCGGTGCTGGGTTCGCTCATCACCGAGCCGGCGGCGATGACGATTTGCGCGCTGTTGCTCGCGCGGCAGTTCTTTGACCTGCAACCCTCAACACGGCTGAAATACGCGACGCTGGGAGTGTTGTTCGTCAACGTCTCGATTGGCGGGACGCTGACGCAGTTCGCGGCACCGCCTGTGCTGATGGTGGCGCGCACGTGGGGGTGGGACATCCCGTTCATGGTCGCGAATTTCGGTTGGCGCGCCATCACGGCCAACGTGGTGTCGACAGCGGTTTACTTCGTCTTGTTCCGGAAGGAATTGGGAAGTCTCGCTGCTCGATCGCCGGTGCCCGAAGTGGAGCAACCCGACGACGACTCAGCTGGGGCCGCGCTGCTGCCCGTGCCGCCATCGGTGGTCGCGGTGCACCTCGCGTTCATGGTGTGGACTGTTTTCAACGCGCACGACCCGGCGCTGTTTCTTGGCGGGTTTCTGTTCTTCCTCGGATTTGCTCGCGCCACCGCGCCGTACCAGAGCCGCATCGAGCTGAAGACTCCGCTGCTCGTGGGGTTCTTTCTCGCAGGCTTGGTGATCCACGGCGGGCTGCAGGGATGGTGGATCGCGCCGCTACTCAGCAGGCTTCCCGAGAGTCCATTGTTCTTCGGGGCAACGGCGTTGACGGCCGTTAATGACAACGCGCTCATCACTTTTCTGGCCACGCTCGTGCCGAATCTGGGCGACGAGCTGAAGCTCGCGGTGGTTCAAGGCGCGGTGGTGGGCGGAGGGTTGACGGTGATCGCAAATGCGC
>Ga0247824_10000720_pt1 | contig 17085 bp, 11 predicted proteins | sample 13C_PalmiticAcid_FD_194412 | JGI IMG/M metagenome (GOLD analysis project Ga0247824, IMG submission 194412) | Soil microbial communities from agricultural site in Penn Yan, New York, United States - 13C_PalmiticAcid_Day48 | ecosystem: Environmental > Terrestrial > Soil > Agricultural land... | reverse complement strand
ATCGAGGGGAGCGTCGCGTTCGCGGTGGCGGTTTTTGGGGGTTTGATGGGGGCTGCGGTGTGGTTGAGGGTTGGGGGGTGGTCGGTGACAGGGGTTGATGTAGATAGTGGGATGGCGGGGAATGGGTCGGGGATGGATAGCCTCATGAACGTGCTGGATCCGGCGAGGTTGTGGCCGTGGCTGGCGACGGAGGTGCCGCGGACGGCGGTGTGTTCCTCGCTGGCGTCGCTCACGGAGGCGGTCCTGACCGGGGGGAATGATAACGTGGTTGTGCCGGTGGTGTTGTGGGGCTGTGTCAAGAGCCTTGGGGTATAGGATAGACAAAACGGCGGTGGCGCCAGGTTATGTGGTAATGATCGGTGGCCGTCGATGCATATCAAGTCATGTTCAAAGGAACTGGAGACACACATGGTTCTTGGTTGTCCAAGGGTATACACATTCCAAGTTCACAAGCCAGCTAGGCCATTCCCGCGCCTTCTCTTCTCCTACATTTTTGCACTCGGGAGGGACAGACGAAGAGGCAGAGGAACAGCCGAAGAATCACAAAAGACGTAGCAATGTATAGAGCGAAGTTCAGTTCTCAACACGAATCCCGGAAAACAATGTATTTCATTAATACGGCCTTGCCATCCCCATCGGACTGAATCTTGATATCCTGCCACGGCGCTTAAGTTTCTACTTCCAGTTCCTACGAAACACGGTGGATGCCATGAGATGCGTTTAGACATCGCACGGGCTACGATTTGCTGCACAACTTCAAACTCCCCAGCACCTACAGTTGAGCCATTGCCGAAAATACAGAGGGTTGGCAACTCCTAATCAAGACTCGCTTGCATCAAAATGCTATACAACACATCATACATCTCTAGATTGAAATATGGACAGCCATACATCATACATGGTCTATTCATACACCCTTCACCCCCTTAATAAATCCACTTGCCCGCCGCCTTGGCCCCCCCGGTCATCTTGCGGTCCACAATCTCCTGGACAACCTCCCTGACGCCCTGCTTCTGATTCCTCTCCTGGACGAACGCGTCCACGATCTGGCTGCGCGTCATGTTGCCCAGCATGGCCTTCTTCTCCACCTCGACCTCGGTGGGCACGCCAAACTTGGGGTACGGGTACTCGTCGTAGTTGGCATTGGTCAGCAGCTGCAGCTTGGGCTGGTCCCGCGGCACGATGAAGAAGTCCTCGGTCAGCTTGGGGCTCTCCTCGGGGGCGATGGCTTCGAGGGAGGCCGGCTGCCAGCTGGCGGGGCGCTTGTCGATCAGCAGGGCGGACACGCCCTCGGTGAAGTCGTGCGAGGCCATGAACTTGGAGGCGATGGCGTGCTCGCGCACAAAGGTGTCGCGGATGCTCCACTTGGCGCCGATGCGCATCTGGCGCAGCGTGACGTGCACGGCGGTGGGGGAGCGCTTGTGCAGGGTGGCCAGGGTCTCCTCGGCCCATTTGCTCGTCGCGCCCTTCTCGCTCTCGAGGGCCCGCAGGATCTGGTCGACGTTGTCGTGGCAGAAGCAGCGGTCGATGGCGCGGCGCAGCTCACCGCTCAACAGAATCGGCTCGTCGTGCGGCAGGCCCGTGACGAACTCCTCGATGGTGGCGTTGACGGCCGCCAGGCGAGTGTTCATGTCGTCGTAGTCTTGGAAGCGCAGCTCGGCGAGACGAGACTCGAGGCGGGGGAGCGAGGTCGAGTGCAGGTAGTGCGTGGCGATTCCGGCGTAGAAGACGTTGGCGCCGGTGAGGCGGGAGCTAGTCAGGGCGAGGTAGGTGCCGACAAAGCCGGGCATCCGGGGGAGGAAGAAGGAGGCGCCGACGTCGGGGAAGAAGCCGATGGTCGTCTCGGGCATGGCAAAGACGGTGCGCTCGGTAGCGATGCGGAAGGGGGCGTGGGTGCTGAGGCCGACACCGCCGCCCATGGTGATGCCGTCCATAAAAGCAATATAGGGCTTGTTGTAGGTGGCAATCAGGTGGTCGAGCTGGTACTCCTGGGCGAAGTACTCCTTGGACTTCTCCTGGCCCTCGGGCCCCGACTTGTTCCACTTGGCCAGCTGAGCGACATCGCCGCCGGCGCAGAAGGCCTTGTCCCCTGCGCCCTTCATGACGATGACGTTGGCCATGTCCGACTTGGACCACTCGAGCATGCGCGGGGCGATCTTGCGGATCATGGAGCCATTGAGGGCGTTGAGCTTCTTGGGGCGGTTGAGCTCGATGGAGCGGAGGCCGTAGAGGCTGTTGAAGAGGACATCCTCGGGTTCGTCGCCGTCGCGGGGCTTGAAGAGGTCGACTGCTTCTTGTGTCGACATCTGGACAGGCTTGTCAGCGGGGGTCTGGTCGGGGTGCTGGGTGTCGGCCAGAGAGGGAGAGCAGAGAGAGGGAGCAGAGGCGGCATACCAATCGTTGTGACTGCTGCAGCTGCTGCGGCAGCAGCTTGGCTCGGAGAGGCATGGCGAAGAAGGACCTTGTGCGGTTGCAGGCGCGACAGGCAGTTGATGCTGCTGATGCTGCCGGCACCGCTCGGGTGGCAATCGTCCGGGCGAACATTTAAAAGGAGCGTCTGGCGATATTCCCCCTCAGACAGTGGACCATTGACCGAGAAGATCGCGCCGAGGCCCAAGTCACTTGCTTCCGCCGCCGTCTTTTCAAACTTCCAAGGTCGACTGCGATTGGCAGTTGCAGCTTTTACTGGCCCGAAGGTGACCGCGCAAATCATCGGCCCCGGGCCAAGGGACCCTGGTCGGCGATGGGTGTCGGCCCAGCGCATCTGTTGGCAGCTGCACGCGGGCCTGGCGAGCAGCTCGAAAACCAATCGGAGCCAACATGCTCAACCCGCTCAACGTTAAACTCCCAGAATGCAACCAAAACCTCCAACTTACAAACAACCCCCGGGTTGGCCTAGAGTTGGATAGACAACACAACGCGATCGATTACTACGGCAAAAGATATCCGGATAGGCTAACGCTAACATTCGGTGTCGAGCTCATGATGGAGCAGTCAACACGCACACACACACACACTCTCTCTCTCTCGGCGTGGTCATCCACTTCCCCTCCTCTCGGCGCCCTGCAACCCCCTCTCACAGCTTCTCCCACCCCTCGTCTCCTTTCTTGATCCCCGCCAGCCCGAGAAAGAAGCTGGCAAGACCCCACGCCCCCGGGTCGGGCACCTGCTCGAAGCCAGACCCGCCGACGTACACGGTCCGCCCCAGGCTGGCCTTCATGCCTTTGGTGCCCTCGGCTGCCTCCTGAGCTGCCTCGGCCGCCTGCCTGACGTCGCCGGTCTTCTCCAGCACTTCGACGAACGGGTACAGGGCGTCCACAAGTGTGCGGTCTCCCGGCCGAGCTGGCGTGTACCTGGAGAGAGTGTCGCAGCTCTGCCTCAGCGCAGCCGCCCAGACCTTGGGAGAAGCCTCGCCTTGGCCCTGAGACCTCAGCGCGGCCACCAGGGCGTTGAAGAAGATGGCATACAGCGCGCCCGAAGTGCCGTCCATCTCGCGCTCGATGATCGGGACGATGTTGGCCACGTCCACGACGGCGTCTCCTGACAGCTGGCTGTCCTGCAAGTGGCTCAAGATGGCTGCGTCTGTTAGCAATGCCCGACCAAGACAGCACCAGGATCTCGCTTACCCTCGGCACCCCTCCTCAGGCCGATTCCGCAGTCGCCGTCTCCAACCACGGTGTCGTAGCGCGTCACTTCTGGCTCCACGGCAACGACCGTCTCCAAGGCCTGGGTGAGGGCCTGCTGTGCAGCAGAGCTGTCCATCTTCAACCCGCTGGGCTTGATGTCGCCCCCAATCGACGCATCCTGCTCCCGGGTTGCTGTGTTCTTCTCCTCCCATGTGCCCTTGGAGATTGGAGACGACCAGCCTGTGGCCTCGCACGGGAAGTCGAGTAGCTCGATCATGCTTGGCCCGCCAATGTCGGTGTTGACGACGTTCAGCAGCGTGATGCTGAAGCCGAGTCCGTTGAGGCTGGTCATGAATGTCCCGCTGAGGATGCGCACAGGCCGGATGTTGTAGCTCTTCTCCAGCTGCGTCACCACCTCGCTAACGATCCCGCCCATCTCCAGCACGCTGACTCCCCCCAGGTTGTTGACCAGCAGCACCACCTCGTTCGAGTTGACGTTCAGGAACGCCCGGTCGCTATCGCTCTGGTCCAGCATCTGCGCGAGCATCTTGCTCACCATCTCCGGCAGCTCAACCGCCTCCCGGCTGGACCCCTGCTCGTTGTGAATCCCCATCCCAATCTCCACCTCCCCGTCCTTCAGATACTCGGCCGAGCTGGCATCTGGCTTCTCCCTCCCAGGCACATGGACGTGCTCCAGACTCGCGCCCACACTCACCAGGTTCTCCGCTACCAACCGAGCCACCTTTGCAACCTCTTTCAGGCCCCGCCCCTGCGCCGCCAGCGCGCCGCTGATCTTGTGCACCAGCACCGTCCCCGCAATCCCCCTCCTCCCGACCTTGCCCCCCTTGGCCCTCCCGACACCCACATCGTCGCCGACGACCACCATCTCCACCTCGACCCCGGCGGCCCGTGCCTTTTCCACCCCCATACCGAAGTTCAGCACGTCGCCGGTGTAGTTCATCACCGTCACCAGCACCCCGCCGTCCTCCCCGTGGCTGGCGTGGTCAACCCTCGCCATGATGCCCGCGCGGATCTGCTCGGCGCTGGGGCTGGCGAAGATGGTGCCCGCCACGGCGGCGCTGAGGAGGCCGGGGCCGACCATGGCGCCGAACGAGGGCTCGTGGCCGGACCCGCCGCCCGAGACGATGTGCACGCGCTGGGAGGCCGGGCCGTAGCCCGGGCGGCGGTAGATGACCTTGTGGTGGGTGTCGAGCGCCAGGCCGGGGTTGGTCAGGGTCAGGGAGTGGAGGGCCGAGGTGACGAGGTGGGTCGGATCGGATATGAAGTGTTTGGACGACATTTTGAGGGTAAGTGAGTAAGAAGTCGTAGAAGTCGGCCAGGTGAGTTGAGGGTAGTAGGTGAGGATCGGACGAAGCACTCAGAGAGATCGGTGAGCTTCAAGGTTGTCTACGCTGGCGACGTCGTCGAGTTGTGACAGTATACACTGCCCGTTGTTGGCTGGCTATAAGTCAAAGTGAGTGTGCTGTTCTTGCAGGGCCCCGTGCACGGAAAAGGGGCTGAATCCCGGGCTTCGAGAGCTAAATGTAAGAGTGCGCTTGCGAAGCTAGCGCGTCCGGAGAGCAGGGTCGCCAAGTGGAAGATGGGATGGTGTCTGTTCGGCAGGCACCTTCATTTCAGGGACCGTTCGGGAGAGCTTGCCCGATCATGGACGGCATCTGATATCCAAGGTGGGGTGAGGTGCGGGGCCCGACATTGCCCAGTCTGGCCCAGTCTCCCAGTCTTGCGGGTGGCTTCCATGGATTTTTGTGTGCGACTCACGCTACTGCAGGTGACCTCACTCTCGACTGCCGATCATCGTGGCGGCTAATCCAGCGCGCTGAGGTCGACACAGGCGGACCGAGAGAGCGAGCTTGGAGCGAGTTCTTTCCGGGGCTAGCTCCGCTGGCAAGTATTTTCCTGACTATTGGGCTTTTGGGAAGGGTTTGCCATGTTTTGGCGTAGAGCTTCTGAAATTCCATTCATATCACAGGGTAAAATTGATCAGTTCAGCATGTGAAAGAACTGCTTGTTCTTATGATACCTTTTGTATTCGTAAGCCTGCCATGATTTGGAGCTCTGCACCCGCCTCCATCATCTGAGCCGATAGCCCATCCCTCGCCCTCTTTATACATTTCGGTGCGCCAAACCCATCCTCGCCCTGTATCCAAAGGCGAAACCAGCTCTCAAAGCTGTCAATGTCCCCAATACCATTAAAAAGAAAAGCACCCAAACGCCAGACAATGCCATACCCTCCAAAACGCCGTCGTCATGATCCCGTCCCAGCCCAGCCCCTATATACGTATCGCCCCATCTTGAAGTCCAAAACCGGCCAGCCGCCCGGGCTTATATAGTAACAAACGCGCACCCCGCCACGACCCCGAGCGCGATGGCCGACGTAATGAACCCCGCGGCGACCCGGTCCCCGAGCGTGATGGGCCGCTCCCCAATCTCCTCGTGCGCCTTGGCGTTGACGTTGCCCTGCGACGTGCCGCCCGTGTTGGCCGTCACGGGCGCCGCCACTTTCCCCACGAGCGTGTACATGACGGCCGACAGCGCGCTCATCTGCTCGCCGACGCCCGTCAACCCGTCGAACCCGCCCGTCGTCCAGCGGAACCCGCACGCCGTGCCCGTGTGGCCCTTGAATGCGGGCGGCGGGGGGGAGCCGACGCAGGCCTTCGCCGCGGCGGTCGCGTCGGAAACGAGGAGCGGGTGGATCACGTCGAAGGTGTGCGGGGCCATCTGCGTGGTGCCGGCCAGCCAGCGCGTCAGGTACCCCTTGAAGCTTCGCTGGTCGTTGTTGCAGAAGCCCGAGGGCTCGCAGAGCTGCTCGAACATGATGCGGTCGTCGCCGAAGAAGGTGGCCGTGGCGCCCTCGAGCATGCCGTCAACGCGCGTGCGCCAGATGGAGGAGCCGTTGGTGTGGTTGTACATGACGGCCGCGCCGTGCAGGAAGATGCCCGCGTTGTAGCTCCACTCGTTCCGGTCCATGGTCGGGCACGTGTTGGTGGCCGGGTTGATGTGGATGCCGTCGCGCACCTTGTGGTCCGGCGTGATCAGCCCGACCGTCTCCTGCCACGTGTAGATCTTGTCGGCCCACTCCGAGTACGTCGCGTTGCCCGTGTACCGCGCCAGCCGCGCGGCGATGTTGAAGAAGCAGCCGTTGGAGATGGAGTTCTTGTAGTTGAAGCCGTTGTTGAAGGTGAAGATCTGCCAGCGGAGGCCCCCGCCGCACGACGTGTCGTCCCAGCGCGAGGCCCACTGGTTGAAGAGGGACTGAGCGAGGGCGAGCCACTGCGGCTGGTCTGGCGGCGGGTTGGGGAAGTTGTTCTCGGCCGCGGACATGGCTGCCATCCCCCAGAAGCCCTGGTCGTCGTTGCCCAACGTGCGTGTTTGGTTTCGTGGCATGAAGTCGGCGTTCTCGGTGCCCTGGTGGACGAGGGCTTGGGATGTGATGGCGTTGTACGAGTCGTCTCCGGTGAGCGCCCAGTAGTCGATCAGGGTGCCAAACATGGCGCCGGCTTCCCACCAGAAATAGGGGTCGGGGAGGTTTCCTGGTGTGTCGCCCGTGTTGTTACCTGCCAGGGGTTAAAGTTAGGACGTGGAACACACTTGAGGATGTGAGTGCCGTGAAATAGCCCATACCAGTATAGTACTTGACCAACCCAAAGGCTATTGTGCTGGCAGCGGACTTGACTGAGTCTAGACGGGATTAGTTCACTCGAGTCGTTTGTGCCCCGAGACACGGGTTTGCTGACCTTCATTCCCCAGGACCAAGTCGATCGCCGTCCCTGTCTTCACCAGCACACCAAGGCATGCCGCAAGCCCGAATAACCTCATGATTCCAACAATGTGTGCGCACAATCAACGAGTGACAAAAAGATAAAACAGAGCTTTAGAGAAGAGGCCGTAGAGACACAGTCATGCTTATAACGTGGGGGGCCGAGAGTCCGCGGTCCAGCAGCAAGGACGAAAGGAACAACTTCGGATCCTCCAGGAGAGTGTCGCTTCTGACGAACAACTTCGGATCCTCCAGGAGAGTGTTGTCCAATAAACTCGCCGGAGCCGGATGCGTCGTAATATCGCGGGCTTAGCAAAGGAATGGCCCAGCCCTCGGCGGAAACGAAACGAGCAACAAGCCGCGTCCAAAGCGCGGGACGAATGGAAGAGGTAAACAAAGATAAAAGAAGAGAATGAAGAAGGAAAGGAAGCCTAGCAGTCGTTGGCCATAGACTCTGAACCAACAAACCGATCCAAAAAGTCAAAGAGTAAATAAAACAGAAGAGAGGTGTGAAGAGGAGGAGCATGGAAAGGTTGAGACGGAAACCTCCCCACCCACCCACACTGCCTACTTACCTACCCTACCTCACTTTTGCCCAGCCCACGACGCGCACGCACAACAAAACATCCCATGATCCCCCCCCAAGCCAAGGGTGGCCTGCAATTTCTTGGTGTCCCGGATGTCCCAGGTACCGCCGTTCGAGAGCTCTGGCAGACAAGAGAGGCTGAAACACTTGGAGTTCGAGACGGCGGATGGGCCCCTTGGTGTGTCACGAATCGCCGCAGAGCAGAGACGGGATGCCAAGTCTCTGCTCGCCGATGATCTGAAGATCTTGTGAAAAAATAGACGGGCTTGCCCATCTCGTCAGGGTGGCTTTGAATGGGTTGGATTACCCTTTGGAGTGACTTGCGATATCATTGCTACCGTAGAGGGTGTGGTAAGCCAAGGCGATGGTGATGGTTGAAGAGGAAAGTCTGAGACGCCCCCTCACCACAGGGTACCCCTGAACTTGACGTAGCGCCAAGCCATCTGGACCCTCGCGACCCAAGGGTTTGGGATTTTGGACACAGCTATTTGTTGGCAATCTGAAAAAGTGCTTTTCTATTCGTATATACAGCGAAGCTCGTTTTTATCTATCCGTCATCATAGCAAAATCATGAGAGTCTATGGGGTATCGTAGACCTGGTCGTGACAAGATCCGGGTGCACCAGATCAGTGAGCGCAGCCGTGAGCGCAGCCCTTGTGCTTCTTCTGCGGCCGGGGAGCGCCGTCCTCCATCTCCTCGTCCTCGTCCTCATCGTCCGTCTCAAAGTCGAGCTCGCTCATCATGTCTTGCTCTTGGGCTTGGACTGCTGTGGTGTTAGTCACCCCATTGCATGTAAAGCAGTTAGTAGGAGCCGACTCACTGAAGTACTTGAGCGCACCGGGCCACAGGTCATCCGCAATGGCCATGGCAACGGCATCGCCAGTGGGGAAGATGTCTAGGTCATCATCCTCATCGTCCTCGTCGTCCTCGTCATCCTCATCCATCTCGTCGTCCTCATCATCCTTCTTGGCCACCTCCTCGCCGGCCTTCCTCTTGCGGCGCTCCTCCTTCTCCTCGGCGATGGCTTCCTTGCTCTCCTCGGCAGTGACGTACTCCCCGATGTAGCCGAACCACGCAAAGAAGCTGACACCGCCCATACCGGTGCCGTCGATCTTCTTCTTGAGCGCCTTCTGCTTCTCGGTCAACTCGACCTTGGCCTTCTTGTCCTTGGTCTCCACCTTGGGCTTCGCCAGCTGCTCGTCGTAGACGGCCTTGACGAGCTTCAGCAGCCCGTCCGTCAGGTCCTTCTTCTCATTCTTCCACTTGATGTCGATGGGCTCGCTGACGAGGCCCGCGAAGCCGTCCTTGCTCTGGCGCCACCAGAACTTCTTCTCCAGCACCTTGTCCTCGAAGTGGTCGTTGTCGGCGAACTCGAACCGGATGGCGATGCTGCGGGGGTCGCCCTTCTTCTCGTCCTCGTCGAGCTCGAAGCGGCTCACCGAGATGGACTTGAGCGACGACAGGAGCAGGGCCGAGTCGGACGGCTGGATGTACTCGTCGATGTCCATGGGCGCCTGCTCGAACACGAGCGGCCAGAAGTTGGGGATCTTGGCGGCCAGCTCGGCGCGCTTGACGTAGAGCGACTTGGAGAGGGCGTACTGCTGACGGACTGCGCGGGAGATGTTTGTTAGCATCTTGTGGTCAAGTCCTAGCCGTCAGGGCCTCCAACTCACTGATCTCCGTCTCGACCTCGTCGAACTCATGCTCGAGGTCGGACAGCTCCTCGTAGCTGATCATGACTTCTTCCAGAGAGGCGGCCATTTTTTCGGTTGTTTGTAGTGAAGACAGACTTGGTTCGAAGAGGAAGAGAAGTGAGGGTCTCGGAGAGAGAAGTATACGGCTGCTCCTGGTAAAATAGGGTAGGATGCGAAAAATTCTCTTCTGATCGCCCGCCTTCGAGCGACTAACACCAGGTCAGGTCCCGCCTGTTTTCGAAATTGTGCAAGGCTTGGCGTTCACAAATTGTTCTGTTGGCGGGGTTGGATGAACAACGGACCCTGCCAAGACGTGGGGCATTCATGCGCTTGCACCAGGCGGGGCTCTGCGCCGAGGGGACCCTGGCATGGCTTTGTGAAATCGATCTTGAAGTCGATGAGAAACTGCACCTCTCTGGGGAAGACCAGATCTGTTTCGACGCTTGATACTGCCTTGATGTACTCGTAAAACTGGATTTCCGGGTTTTTGCAGTCGGATCTCTTGAGATGTCAAAGAACGGGCCGTTCCTAATGACACGGTAAGACTGACAGCCCAGGTTTCTCACACAAGCAGAGTTCCTGTTCATGGTCCTGCCAAGCCCAGGCAATCGGAAGCGTGGAGGATGTGTTGAACCCCCACGGAAACTAGCAACTTTATATAAAGTCTTTGATTTCCCATTGAAATAGGGCTTCAAAGCTGCTTTCAACTTGCTCTTTCAATCCCATGGGATCCTCACACTCTCGTGTGCAACCCCCGGCCACATCTGCCATCAGCTTTGCAGCAGGTCCATCCGCTATCGGGCCTTCACAAGCTGCGCAAGAAGGAATCCTGGCCCTGCTTTATCGGTCTGCACCAAGCCCACCGCCACAACTGCCGGCCATGTCTTATCTCCATGCTTCAACAACATTGTGTTGTTGCATCCAAGTTGCTGACTTGGGACGAGAAGCCCGAAGTCGGTGCTTGCTTGCCCTGTATTTCTCAAAGCGGCTGCCAGCGGCTTTCGGACGATCCGCAATTGGCTTTCTGTTAGCTAAGAGACCTCGACATTCACGATCGCGTGACTACCGCCTCTCCAGTAGCTCGTTTTCATCCTGGCATCTCTCAACAAGTCTTGTTTGGCATCTACGGTTTGTTGGGCTTTTATCTATATCCTAGCTGCCATCTACACCGCTGGTGCAAACACTGTCGTTTCCCAGGCATTCACTCGTTTCCATCTGAAAACCGTCGTCAACCTTGACAAAGAATTGGAAAACCTGGAATCTTGTGACCCACTCCGTTGGCAACCTTCCTAATCTATAAAGAAAATTCACCGAGATCGCCGTTGTTTGAATATTTAAAAACGCTGTTGGCAGGCGAGACATCTTTGAGTTTCTTGGTACTCGGCAACCCCAAACACATTACGGACATCTAGTCAAGATGGGGGGAGCCGCGTTCGTGGAGGGCAAGACCCCCCTGTCTCACTTCCCGGAGTCGCGGGTGCTCATCATCATGACGGGCGGGACAATTTGCATGCAGCCTTCGGAAGATGGGTTGGTTCCCATGACGGGCTTCCTCAAGAACGCCATGGCCCCGCGTCCCTCGTTCAATGATCACTCAGCCCCCTCAGGTATGTTGACAGGAACCGTGGCTCTTCGGTTCAGGCAGTCTGGATCTGTCAGGAGGGATGTGTTGAGGACGGGAAGACTTGTTGGAAACTGGGTACCAAGAAGCTTTCTCTTGGATTGCCACATGTGGTTGTTTGCCTTTCTGACTTACACCAGCTGACCGGGTCTAGTCAAAATCCACGCCTACAAGAACGGAACCAAAGTGGCACTCGAGAGCCTACGGACTCCCCCGAGCGCCTACTCCCGCCACATCCGCTATGGCATCCTCGAATTCCAGCCCCTCCTCGACTCGAGCTCCATCTCGTGCATGGGGTGGACCGAGATCGCCATGACCATCAAGGAGAACTACCACATCTTCGACGGCTTCGTGGTGCTTCACGGCACCGACTCGCTCGCCTACACGGCGTCAGCGCTCTCCTTCATGATGTCCGACCTCGGCAAGCCCGTGATCCTGACCGGCTCGCAGGCGTCCATCTTTGCCCTCCAGTCCGACGCCGTCGACAACCTGCTGGGCTCGCTCATCATCGCGGGGACGTTCGTGCTCCCTGAGGTCTGCCTCTTCTTCTCCCACACCCTCTTCCGGGGCAACAGGACGACCAAGGTGTCGGCCTCGTCCTTCGAGGCCTTCGACAGCCCCAACTGCGAGCCGCTCGCCAAGGTCACCTCGCTCGGGGTCGACGTCAACTGGGCCCTCGTGCGCCGCCCCACCCGCATCGCCGAGTTCCAGGTCACCAAGTACCTGGACACGGCGCACGTGGCGTGCTTGCGCATCTTCCCCGGGATCAAGCCCGAGATGGTGGATTCCGTGCTTAGGGTGCCGAACCTCCGCGGGCTGATCCTCGAGACGTTCGGCATGGGCAACGCGCCCGGCGGCGTCGACGGCAGCCTGACCAAGGTGATCCGGGAGGCGGTCGAGCGCGGCATCGTCATTGTCAACGTCAGCCAGTGCACCAACGGGTTCGTCTCGCCGCTGTACGCGCCGGGCACCGCGCTCGGTCGGGCCGGCGTCGTGTTCGGGCACGATCTGACGACCGAGGCCGCGCTGACCAAGCTGTCCTACCTGTTGGCGCTGCCGGGGCTGACGTACACCGACGTCACGGCCCGGATGGCGCACTCCCTGCGCGGGGAGATGACCGAGATGGCGCTGCCGTCGTTTTCGCACCCGGCGGGCAGCATCGACTCTGCCGTCGGCCGACTCACCTCAGCGGGTACGCACACCCCCTTTGATACCCCCTCCAAACCCTTTTTTTTTCCCCTGGTCCGCGGGACACACCGTCACTAACACCCCCTCCTCGCAAACAGAAACGGCCTTCACCGCCCTCGGCTACGCGATCCGCAACGGCGAGGTGCGCACGGTGCGCGAGATCCTCGAGGGCGACGAGTTCAACCAGCAGCTGCTCAAGCGCGCCGACTACGCGGGCAACTCGGCGCTGCACCTCGCGGCCGTCGGCCCCGAGCCCCTGATCCTGCGGGACCTGCTCACGCGCGGCGCCAGCGTGCACGCCCGCAACCGCGCCAACAACACCCCGCTGTACCTCGCCGAGAAGACGGGCAACGCCGAGTGCGTCCGGCTGCTTAAGGAGGCCGGCGCGCACCTGTGGCTGGACAACGAGCTCAAGGGCGAGGGCAGCAGGGTGCCGAGCCGCGGGGCCAGTCGGGGGGTGTCTCCTGCTCCGTCGGCTCCCCGCTCTGTTGATGGGTGCGGGGTTGGTGGTGGTGGCAAGGCTGAGGTTGGGGGTGTGCACGCGGGCAGTCTCGGAGATGGTGGTGGTGGTGTGGTTGGGGAGGGGTTGGCGCAGGCCGAGGCAGTTCGGGCGTTGTTGACGGGGGATAAAGGCAAGATCGTTGGCTAATTTACGCCCGAGGTTTGACATATGGATGGTAGGTTAAGGCAGTTGGGACCAGTTGCAGCATGACGTGCATCTAGCTGCGTGTAAGCCGCATGGCATCGATGATTTAGATCTCGGCTTATCAATCGAGCACTAGGCGGAATCGGCCTTGGAGTACATAACAAGCGGTGGTTGTGAGAGCCCAACGGTCTCAGGAAGTCTCCGAATGGGTAGGATCGAGCTCCCGGATACCCAATGAGAACAGAGCCTGGACCAGCATTTGTTGTGGTCGCTGAGGCTGTGACTGTGTCCCGTGTCTCCGGAACTGTCTGAGTTGTCTGCCAAGAGCTCAACGCGAGCTGTTGGGACGCCCGGGCTAGCTTTGTGCGACCATACCACACGACGGATGGTGTAGACACCGTGCGGACAGTGTTTTCGACATGTCGATATTGCTTGGTGTGGTGTGGTGTTGTGAAGCTCAGCTGGGAAGGAACTAAGGCATAATTTAGCCGGGCTGAGCTTGAGGCCTCGAGCGGCCGAGATGTGGTTGCCCGCCCTCGTGTCTGTTTATGCAGGAAGTTGTTCAGCCGCTGGATCACCTGCCTACCTATCGATTTTCCCTGATGCGCATGCCGAGTTTGGATGGAGATTGATGTTGATGCAGATGGTCTCTGGTTTGTGTTTCAGGGCGGCCCGGGGCCCTGGTCAGCCTGGGGGCTTGCAGGGTGGGTGCGTGGGGTCCAGACGCAGCTACTTTGAAGCTTAACTTAGATTTTCACTTTGCACGCGGTGGTCTGTTAGAACTTCTGTATATCCTGCACCCCAGACACTCGGACCACTTGAAGATGCAGGCCCACGGGCTCCACCCTGCGTCGTCTCGTCTCATCATCGCCGCTGCCTGGAGCTTCTTTTCATGAACACCTGCATCTGGGCTGACCTGCGCGGCCGCCTCACAGCCACACCCGCCCTGGATGGGCTGCCTCATTGGCCACACATCTGCACGCTTGGCTGCCAAAGAGCCTCCTGATCCCCAAGGTCCAGATTTCAACATCCAGGTCTCGATGGCCCGATCTGGGGTTTTGCGGACATCGCTTCAGGTTATTCCCGGCTGCCGTCACCCTCGATTACGTGTTCGTCACTGCTGCCTTCGTCCCGACTCGCTGCCAGGACGTTGGTAACCAGTCCCGTGGAGCCTGCCTCCCTGCCCCGGTGATTCGGCGAGACTGCCGGAGCGACGGTGGAGAATCACCGGAGTACAAAGTCCTCACTGTGGTGTGTGTGCCCCCGCGGGTTGTGTCGGCGTGTCGGTGTGTCGGCCTCGACCTGCGACAGTGGATGCTCGACGTGCCCTGCGCTGGAAATCAATCATTGGATGAAGGGGGATATGTGTTGGTGGCCGATCTATTCGCCCGCTCGCCCTCCACGCATGGCCGCTCTCCTGCCGGCCAACCGCCCATGCAGGACACATGTCAATCGCCAAGAACCCGGTCCCGGAGGCGAACCCACGACGGGACCTGCTTGCACTTGGTGTCATCTCCCTCCGGGTCCGTCTCCCGGCCCCCACCGTCCTAGATGGCCTCTGCCTTTTGGCCCGGCGCGTCCCATGACGCATAGTGTCGGAAGCGTGTCATCGTGTCATTGTCTATTTGTTTGTTGTTGGGTGAGTCTTTCAGTGACAGCAGAGACAAGACTCATCGGCTTCCGAAAAAGGCTCGCCGTCAAGCTCCGTCCTCGCCCACCGGCCACGCGAACTACTAAGGATATGTGCAGCCGGAAATATCTGGCGTCTAACAAAGCCTGGTGCGCACAAAACCAGAGAATTAAGTCGCTGGGAGGTAGGACCGCCTGTCGACTGCATCGTTCCGCAGTTCGCTTTCGACGCTGAGTTACGCTGCCTCCCGCGTGTACCACAGAGGTATTGTGAGAGCACCGGCGACTTATCCCGGCTCCTTGGTCCCCTTGTCTCTCACACCTCTTTGTCTTTTGCCACAAACGGGTCTGGGCTGGAATTTGCGAGGCCCGGACCGCTAAGCGGCCGACAGCCTGAACCCTGAGGCAGCCTCCTCTTCCACCACCTTGCACTGCCGTGGGTGTAAGGCAGGCCTCCGTCCGAAGAATATAAAGCCTCCTCCCCACCCCTTCCCAATCCTCCCCGGTCGTTCTAATCCGGTAGCCCTTCCTCTTCGGCACGGTGCAGTGGTGATTTCGTGGGTCGACACAACAAAGAACATCCCGTTCATTCCTTGTGTCGGTCTTGCTCTCACTGCCACTCCCTTCGTCTCGCCTATCCATCGGGGCTCCACGCCGCCATGGACTTCCACAGCCTTATCCGAGGCGCCCTGCCAACCCTCGTAGCCAATACCAGCCGCGACGGCAACAGTTCTGCCGAGCACGGCCTTCCAGATGGCCTCCTCGACACCCTCTCGCCCCTTCTCGGGTTCCAGTTCAACCCTCTGATGAGGCTGTTCATGCTTCTCCACAACCTGATCGGGAGGCACCTCGGTATCGACCCAACCTACATCCTGACCTCGGTCGGCCTCATCTGGGCCGCGAACAAGGTCTGGGCGCAGCTGTACACGACCTTCTACGGACTGGCTCGGCAGTACTTCATGGCCAACGTCGAGGTCAGCAACTCGGACGACATCTACTTCCAGATGATGAAGTGGCTCGCAGCCCAGCCAGAGATGGTCGACTCCCGGTCTCTAACCGCCGAGACGGCGTCGAAGGGCGCCTGGGAGGAGGAAGACGAGTCCGATCTCACGACCGCACGGGTCTCGTCTGACGGTTCTGGCGTCTACCTCAACTTCTCGAACCAGGAAGCCAAGGCCGCGCCTCGCTTCACCCCTGCCTTGGGCTTGCACAGCTTCTGGTTCAGGGGCCGCTATTTCAAGCTGCAGAGGAAGCAGGAGCCCCTGTTTGACCCGACGGCAGGGTCCCAGGGCATGCCCCAGTTCAAGGACAAGGAGACCCTCGTCCTCTCCTGCTTCGGCCGGTCCCCGGAACCGATCAAGCAGCTGCTCCAGCACGCCAAGGAGCAGTACTACCTTGACCACCAAGCCAAGACCATTGTCAGGCGTCCAGCTGGCCAGGCCATGCGCCGCTACGGCCATCGCCACTCCTGGCAACAGGTGGCCAACCGTCCTGTCCGGCCCATGAGGACGGTGGTCCTCGACGACGAGCAGAAGATACGCATTCTCTCGGACGTGAACGAGTATCTCCACCCGGCTACACCACGGTGGTACGCGAACCGTGGCATCCCTCTCCGCCGGGGTTACCTGTTCCATGGACCGCCAGGCACGGGCAAGACCTCGTTGTCATTTGCCCTCGCAGGCGTATTCGGGCTCGACATTTATGTCATCTCGCTCCTGGACCCCACCCTGACTGAAGAAGACCTGCTCGCCCTCTTTACCTCCCTGCCGCGGCGTTGTGTAGTCCTGCTCGAAGACATCGACACGGCCGGGTTAAAGCGCCCCGAAGAGAACCCGTCCTCGTCTTCTTCTTCGTCGTCATCCGAAGATGACAACGGCTCAAAACAGGCGGGGAAGGACGAGGCTGACAACAAAGACAAGGACAAGAAATCGCCCAAGAAACCCCGGCACAAGAACAAGAACGACTGGAAAGTCTCCGACCTCGCCCGGGAGCTCAAGCGCCACGGCAGCAGCGACAACAGCGAGAAGAAGGGCATCTCCCTGTCCGGCCTGCTCAACGCCATCGACGGCGTCGCCTCCCACGAGGGCCGCGTGCTCATTATGACCACCAACAAGCCCGAGACCCTCGACGAGGCCCTGGTTCGCCCCGGCCGCATCGACCTGCAGGTGTCCTTCACCAACGCCACGCCGCAGCAGGCGCGCGAGCTCTTCGTGCGCATGTACGAGCCCGAGAGCACCCGCAGCAGCCTCGAGCCCAGCCCCATCGACATCAAGGAGCACGTCCTCTCGCCCCTCCCGCCCCTCACCCCGTTCTCCGA
>Ga0247824_10000718_pt1 | contig 17095 bp, 20 predicted proteins | sample 13C_PalmiticAcid_FD_194412 | JGI IMG/M metagenome (GOLD analysis project Ga0247824, IMG submission 194412) | Soil microbial communities from agricultural site in Penn Yan, New York, United States - 13C_PalmiticAcid_Day48 | ecosystem: Environmental > Terrestrial > Soil > Agricultural land... | reverse complement strand
ATCAGGACCCCAGATCTTTGGATCACGTTGAAGGATGAACATAGGGATTTGAAGGCTGGTACCCGCTGGTACGAACAAAGGCTTGAGACCATTGCCACGCGGTAAGAAATCATCTTCGACTGATACACGCAGATTCATCTAATCATCGGGTGTAGGTTGTTAGACTTTGTGCTTGATCAAACTCATCACTCAAAGACAATTGGACGGCCGCACGAACTTACAGGAACTGGTGACCAAACGCGAAGACTCTCACGAATGACAGCGTTCAAATAGGGCAGAGCGTTCAGTTCGTCGTATGAAGGAGTGCCGTTGGTGTCTCTGTAGAGCTGGCGAGTCTCTTCCCGAAGACGAACCTGTGCCTCAGGATAACATGCAAGTTGATAGAATGTCCAAGAGAGTGCTGCAGACGTCGTTTCCTAAAGTCAAAGAACATAGTGAATGGTTAACAACTGCCCAGTCTTTGTATCAGAATGCAGAAGCATGCATGAATTCTGCCTTACATGGCCAGCAAAGATAGTTGTAAAGACATGGTCCTGGACTTGTTGATCAGAGTACCCATCGCCTGTAAGTTGATCAACCAACAACATGGTCAACACGTCCTTCCTTTGACTGGTAGCTCCTTCATCCTGCGAGAAACTTCCTCCGTTGGCTTCGATCTCCTTGAGCAACTCTTGCTTGCGCTTCTGAACAACGTCCGCCATAGACTTTTTAAACTCACGCGCTGCATTCCATGCGCGACGGTTGGTCTTTGTAGGGAACCATCTTGAGAATGGCAGCAAGGAAAGCAGGGTCACCTTGAACGAATCGCCAATGACCCTGTAGTTCTCAAATTCGGGACCTATAGGGCTTTTGATGGCATCGAATCCTCGACCGAGTGCAAACTGACCGATCGAATCCAATGTAAGGCAGTAGAAAGCAGGATCCAGATCAAAGGTGGTATACGTCTTTCCCTCATGTTCCCACTGTGTCTCTATTGTGTTCTCGTCCTGTTGACCCTTGAGCGGGATCCTCTTCAACCAGACATCGACAAGTTCCTCGGCAACGGCTTGGAAGCCTTTGGTCATGGACTTCAAATATGTGTGCTTGAATCCTGACATGAGATATTTGCGGTGAATCGTGTGCTCTTGGCCGTTCATTGACAAGACAGAGTGCCCGAGGTTTTGTTCAAAGAATGCTTCAGTTGCTTTGGCTTTGATCCAGTTGTCATTGGCCTTTCCAAGAACGTATCCGACAGTGACAGGGTCCGAGGTCAACAATGTCAGGCGGGAGAACCAGTAGTAACGGAAGATCGATCCTGGATATTGCATGGCCCAGTCGTACAGAGTCATCATGAGTTGCTTTTTGGTCACTTCCAGCATGTTCCCAAGGAAAGGGATCTTGGACGGTGTGGGACCCCCGATCCGAGCCAATGGATCCAGGTAGTATGGGTAGATCCAGTTCTTGTAGAATCCATATGTCAGCAAAGCCGATAGTGCCGCCGCAAGAGACAGTGTCGACTGAGGTGAAGCCTTGTTGATGACGGTCAAAAGTGTCATTGTTGAAGTGTGATGTGGGAAATGTGAAAGAGAGACGATCAAAGTGCCAGATGGATAAATGGCGAGCCGATTGAGCACGATCAAATGCACAATGATGCCTGGATTGCAGTAATAGATTGTCTGGTGAACAGTGGTACAGAGGTGTGTGTGCGCTTACTCTTGCACGAGGAAGAGAGGGTCCTTTTGTACGGAATGGAATGGGCGGGTCCTGGTCAATGAAGATGAGTGTGTGTTCAGCCCTACTGCCGAGAGGTATAGACTCAGAATCAGAGCGAATGAATGTGGTAGTCGAAAAGAAGTGTGGATTGACGTCTTGGTTACATCCCGATCTGCCAGAACAGTCGATTGCTACGCAACAGTTGCAAGCGCATGTGGGTTGTGCAGTGATCAACTCATTGCACCAAGCCAAGGCAGCTGAGTAGCGCAGTGTTGGAATAGGGTCTCACCGTGGTCTCTCTATTCCCTCATGCTTTCACAAAGTGCGGGGCGCTTTGAATAATGTTTGTCTTTGCCACGATGTCAGGGATACATGTGTCGGTGAGCCTGCGTGTCGATAAGGAGTCCAATTGAATGGCAATTTAACGCAAACTGCAGGACGATAAACAGTTGCACTTACTTGTTTGTTCAAGGTCCGGCATGACAAGCTTATTGCGGAATAGACTTTACGATGGTTCCTGAGAACAACGCACGCGCATGGTGGCATTGTTCAATTGAATTCACTAGAATAGCCACAGATTCATTAATGGACCATGCACCATGCACCAATGTGTGCAGAACATCACATCCATGTAGTAGTAGTAGTACTACTACTATATGTTTGGGGGACTCACCAGTCCTGGTCCAAAAATAATTCTCCGCTTAGCGCCCAGAACTAGAACATGGCACTTTCCTGACGGGAGGAGGGTGGCGCGGATAAATGGCTCACCTCCGTTATGGATGCAGACCGCTATCACAACATTCCCGCTTTAAAAATCCATGTCCAATACTGATCGGCTCCTGCGGCAGTGTGCAATAGACTTACCGAGTGGGCCTTGTGCTGCAAATGAATCGCCATCCTCTAATAAGCCGTGTACAAGACATGGCTTGATCAATTGAAAACCGTACGTTGACCAACTTGTCCAGAAGCACATGTAACGCCAACTTGATTCACGCGATCGAGCTTCATAGTCGATCACTCGTCAGTCAAGATATGTCGAGTCCGATACACCGCGATTTGACCTTCACCACATATCCATTGTAATTTTCCACTTCCTTTCCGTCCACCTTACTCTCGCCTCTCGTCCCTACCAAGGCAGGCAAGAGGGACGCCGGTCGACTGCGACAGCTTTTGCGGAACTGTTGCTGGAAGAGCGACAAATGGATTGTCTAGTTGCGTTCGTATGGGCCGATGTGGGCAAGCTATGGCATGTAGCCGAAGTGCATGGAAGACTCGGTTGTGCTCACTTAATCCTCGTTGTAATGGCTTGCACAGTAGATGGTTGGTACTTACACATGGTAACCCAAGGTGGAAGCGAAGCGGGTTCTGACGTATGTCCGTATGTTTCTGCTGGGTATGCTGGTATGTTGGCTGAGCAGGCAGGGAGTGAGCGTTCTTGTTCCATTAACCTGCAAGCATGAGTATCAGCCTTCTAGCAGAACCTAATTGCAAGCGGAGGGGAACATAAAAGGGCTCTCCCACCCTCCATTTCACAGGATGAAACGCACCCGTTGCACGACCCTCACATCACTGCTCTTTCTCTCTCTCTCTCTCCCTTTCCCCATTTTGATCCTTACTTTCTTCACTGCTTTCATTCCTGTCAGAATATTCCTGCGATCGTACAAGCAAACAGTACCTGACAAGAACCAAAACCGTAAGAAGGAATCAAGCTCGCTTCGCTCTCAGTGTGTGGTCTTGTGTCCGATTGCGAGAACACATACTTACCGCTGTGCTTGATCTTTCCTCATACTTATCCACATGGGAATCCAGTAATATCTTCCTCCATCCAGACCAAGTATACACTCTCCTCCCTTCGCTACTCAGCATGTCACCTACAAAGCATACGTTCGGTCCCTCCAAAGTCGCCGAGTTTTACGGCCATAACAGCGTCATCTTCTTGACAGGATCGACCGGGTTTGTCGGCAAGACCATACTCGAGAAGCTACTGCGTTCATGCCCTCAGATCACAAAGTAAGCCTCGCTTGTTTGTTACATCTCCTGTATTTCCGCATCCTCTGCTTCCTTTCCCCTGACCTCTTTGCTTCCCGCAATGTTAGGGTGTACCTGTTGCTTAGAGTCTCAGGAACTAAAACCCTACAAGATCGTGTCGAACATGACATCTTCGGCAGCAGAATCTTTGATACGCTGAAGGCCCAATTCTCCAGCACAGAGGAGTTCCATGACAAGATTGCAAAAATGATTGTTCCTGTGCAGGGCGATATCACGATCGACCTTTTGGGTCTTTCAGACAAGGACCTGGCCATGATCCGCGAGGATGTCCATGTGATTATCAACAGCGCTGCCTCTGTCAGCTTTGACGATCCTTTGAACAATGCCCTTGAGGTACCACGCCGCTCCACTTGTTGACCTGTGCAGTTTTGCAAACATCGATCCTGTGGGCTCACACGCATCAATGGTCCTGACTGTCATTTCTCCTTCTAGATGAATACGAAGGGGCCTCTTCGTACATTCGATGTTGCCCAAGGTGCCAAGAACCTTGCTGCGTGTGTCCACATTTCAACCTGTTACGTCAACTCGCCCATGCGTGGTGCCCATGTCGATGAAAAGGTCTACGCTCATCCTTTTGGCGATCCAGAAGAGATCTACGACATGTTGACAAAGATGTCCTACCAAGACATTCGTCAGTACGAGCGATCGGTCGTCCTCAAGACCTACCCCAACACGTATACATTTTCCAAGTCACTTACAGAGCATTTGATCCAGAGGAGGTATAAGGCGATGAATCTTCCAATTGTCATTGTCCGCCCTTCCATTGTTACAGCTGCCCAACAGGAACCAGTACCAGGATGGGTCGAGGGTATCGCAGCCGCGAACAAGGCTGTGGTATCCTGTGCACTTGGCCACGTTCAAGAATGGATTGGTGTTGAGGTAGGTCGGCATATCTGTGGATCCTCTGTTGCTCCCACTCGATTATCCCAGCTGTATCAGTTATTGACCTCAGCTACCCTCCCTTCTTTCAATAGACCGTCAAAACAGACCTCATCCCAGTCGATATTGTCGCCAAAATAATCCTGCTCTCCGCTACTGTGGCTGATCGCACTCGGACAGAGCCCCCAATTTTCCATGTCGGCACCAGTTGCATCAACCCAATAACATGGGGCCTCTTCGGTGTCTTCCTGGAAGCCTATTGGAATGCAGTCGAAAGGCCCCGTAGGCGCGTCTCGGATGATGTCCGTTTCGAAATGTTCCCCGCGGCCGAGTTCAAGCGTCGGTTCGATATCCGCTTTGGAGGACAGATTCGAACGCTCGCCCGGAACAAGGATAACAAGCTCAAGGCCCGTATCTCAAAAGCGATGGCTGTCCCTAAAACCTTCGAAACGTTTTCTTCGAACGAATGGTTTTTCGATATCTCAAACTCGGTGTCTCTGGACGATGCTGCTCCTGTAGAGTTCAAGAGTGGACTGAGGCGCGATATGGACTGGCGCCAGTACATGCAAGACTACAACACCGGTGTACACCAGTTCATTATCCGCGAGAAGGTCGATCGGTCCTTGGTCATCGACTACTCTCAGAGACCCATCCGGCCCACCGTCCCAATACCGGCATTCCAGGGCGAGAGTGTTGTATCGACTCACAAGTCAGAGGTTGCTGCTCGTCTTTAAAGTGTCGCAAGTTGTTCGACTAGTTTGTTTTTCCCAATGTATCATGTAATACTCGTCCACAAAATGTTGAAAGAAATCCTGTTACATCCTTGTCCATGGTTGTCCATTGCGTATGTTCGATTCGTATCGAGGACCCCAGGACGGTACACTGCGACTACCGGTGTTCAAGAGTGTAGACGTCGTAGCCTAAACTCAAAGAGCATGGCATAGTTAGCGTTTTTTCGCCGACACCATCACGTTTGTGTTTAGAATGCAAAAGCATGTATGAATCCTTCCTTACATGGCCAGCAAAAATAGTTGTAAAGACATGGTCCTGAACTTGTTGGTTTGCATTCCGTGCGCCGGTTGGTCTTCGTAGGGAACCATCTTGGGAATGGCAGCAAGGAAAGCAAGGTCACCTTGAATGAATCGCCAATGACTCTGTAGTTCTCAAAGTCGGGACCGATAGGGCTTTTGATGGCACCGAATCCTCGACCGAATGCAAAATGACCGATCGAATACGATGTGAGGCAGTAGAAAGCAGGATCCAGGTCAAAGGCGGTCGTCTTTCCTTCATGTTCCCATCGCGTCTCCATTGTGTTCTGGTCCTGCCGACCTTTGACTGGAATTCGTTTCAACCAGATGTCGGCAAGCTTCGTCGGCAACGCCTTGAGACACTTTGGTCACGGATTTTAAATAAGCGTGCTTGAATCCTGGCACGGGATATTTGCGGTGAATCGTGTGCTCTTAGCTGTTCATCGACAAAGTTGAATGACCGAGGTTTTGTTCAAAGAATGCTTCAGTTGCCTTGGCTTTGATCCAGTTATCATTGGCCTTTCCAAGATCGTGTCTGACAGTGATGGTCTGAGGTCAACAATGTCAGGCGGGAGAACCAGTAGTAACGGAAGACTGATCCTGGATATTGCAGCCCAGTCGTACACAGTCATCATGGGTTGCGTGAGTTGCTTGGTTTGCTTTTTGGTCACGTCCAGTATGTTCCAAGGAAAGGGATCTTGGACAGCGTGGGACCACGATCCCGGCTAATGGATCAGGGTAGTCCTGCGCTGCACAGACCAAGACAAACAGGGGCAATGAACGTCGACAGCGATAGTACTTTGCCGAGCTGTTGCAGGAGCGGGTGTTCAATCGATGGATTGTCTATTTGTGTTCTTTTGGATCACTGGGGCCAAGTGTGAGCGGGTTCGGTGTGTACTTAATCCTTGCTGAAAAGGATTGCGTGGTACTGTCTGAATACAAGGGCAACCTCAGGTCAGGCTAGACCGGGTCCTGAAGTATGACTCTGCTCATACAGGTGCATGCGGAGCAGCTGGGACTGAGTGTCCTATAATAGTTTTAGTTGCAGCCGCATTAGTCGCTGACAAGCAGTTGTCGTTGACAACACATTGGTCGTCCAACACCAAAAAATTTTATCACCCTCCAATTTTTTCACAGGAAGAAACGCACCAGTTTTTCAAATGACACACTCTCATCTGCTCCCCGCTAGTTTGTGCTGCCATTTTAACTTCGTTGGACCCACCTCTTACTGCTTTTCTGCGATCGGACAAACAAACAACCTGATGAGAGCCGGATCGGGCAAGGGGAGCCAAACATTCAAACCCGCTGTGGTCTTGTGGAGCAAACATCCTAGCCTGTGACCGATCTATCCTCTTATATAACTGCTAGGGTGTCCAGTCATATTTCCCTTCATCCAACCCAAACGCACACCATCCTCTCCTCACCACTTACTCAGCATGTCGCCAGCACAGCACAAGTTCGGTCCCTCCAAGATCGCCGAGTTTTACGCTCAGAATAACGTTGTCTTCTTGACAGGAACGACCGGGTTCGTCGGCAAGGCTATCCTCGAGAAGCTATTGCGTTCGTGCCCACAAATCACAAAGTAAGTTTCAATTGGCCTCCTGTAAGCAAGGGTCTCGCTTCTCGTGATCGCTGACCATGAATTCTCCCACAATGCCAGGGTGTACCTGTTACTAAGAATCTCAGGTGCAAAGACCGTACAAGATCGTGTCGAGCATGAGATCCTTAGCAGCAGAATCTTTGACACGCTGAAGGCTCAGTTTGCCAGCGCAGAGGACTTTCACGACACGATTGTGAAAAAGATTGTTCCTGTCCAAGGCGATCTTACAATTGACCTTTTGGGTCTCTCAGACAAAGACCTAGCCATGGTTCGCGAAGACGTGAATGTGATTATCAATAGCGCAGCATCTGTCAGCTTTGATGATCCTTTGAACGAAGCCATTGAGGTACCACGCAATCGACTTCCTGAACCCTGCTGTTTGGCTAAAAAAACATCGAGCTGAGGAACTTACGCACGTCTTTGGTTTCTGATGTCACTTTTCCTCTCAGATGAACACAAAGGGACCCCTTCGTATATTTGATGTTGCCCAAGGTGCCAAGAACATCGCTGCATGCGTCCAGATTTCAACCTGCTACGTCAACTCAATCATGCCTGGTGGCGCCCATGTCGATGAAAAGGTCTACGCTCATCCTATTGGCGATCCAGAAGAGATCTACCATATGTTGTCCAAGATGTCCTACCAAGAGATTCGCCAATATGAGCGATCGGTCGTCCTCAAAACCTACCCCAACACGTATACATTCACCAAGTCACTTACCGAGCATCTGATCCAGACGAGGTATAAGGCAATGAATCTTCCAGTTGTCATTGTGCGCCCTTCCGCCATCACAGGTACTCATCAGGAACCAGTGCCTGGTTGGGCCGAAGGGATTACGGCCGCCAACAAGGCCATAGTATCCTGTGCACTTGGCCACGTTCAGGAATGGATTGGTGTCGAGGTAGGTTGTCATATCGGTGGTTCCTCTGTTGCTCTCACTCGTTCCAGCTGCATCAGTTATTGACCTCAACTGTCCTTCCTTCCATCAAAAGACCAACAAAGTGGACTTCATCCCCGTCGATATTGTCGCCAAAGTGACCTTGCTCTCCGCCACGGTCGCTGATCGTGCTCGGATAGAGTCTCCTGTTTACCATGTCGGTACCACCTGCAGCAACCCAATAACATGGACCCTCTTCGGCACTTATCTGGAAGCCTACTGGAATACAGTCCAGAAACCCCATCGGCGCATCTCGGATGATGTTCGTTTCGAAATGTTCCCCGTGGCCGAGTTTAAGCGTCGCTTTGATATCCGCTTTGGAGAACATATTCGAGCCCTCGCTTGGAATAAGGATAACAAGAATCCGAAGGATCGCATCTCAAAAGCAATGTCTGTCCCCAAGACCTTCGCGGCGTTTGCTTCTAGAGAGCGGTTTTTCGATATCTCAAACTCGGTGTCTTTGGACGAAGCTGCGCCAATTGAGTTCAAGAGCGGAATGAGGCAAGGTATAGACTGGCATGAGTACATGCAGGACTACAACACCGGTGTGCATCAGTTCATTATCTGCGAGAAGGTCAATAGGTCCTTGATCATCGAATACTCACAGAGACGCATCCAGCCCACCATTCCAATGCTCGCATTCCAGAATGAGACTGTTGAATCGATTCACAAGCCGGAAGCCGTTGCCCGTCTCTAAAACGTATCGGAAGTTGTTATCTTTTCAATATACCATGTAATGTTTCGTCCGTACAATTAGAGAAGTGACCCTGTTATGTCCATGGTTGTCCATTGTGTTTATTCAATGCTTACCGAGGCCCCGAGGGCGATGCACTGCGACTACCGGTGTAAACGGGCACTCCAACGTTGCTATACTGATTTAGAACACTACGGTTCCTCTCGTATTGTGCCCGGAGTGCACTCTTGGTTGACAATGCGGCGCTGGAACTTATTCCTGTTGGTGTAATAGGTCTTTCTGGGCCATGACTTGACCCAGAAGGTGAGCCAGTACGCGAAGGCGTATGGCTATGGTCATCAGGAACATCCAAAGTGTTGGATACACCTCCCGTGAATGTTGCAAAGTCCACAATAGGTATAGGCGTACCAGCGTCCGATTCATTCGAGAGAGGACGACTCTGATGTGGTGGTGGTGGATCCTGTCCCGGGGTAGGTGGGCGAGACGGTTTAGAATACACGGGCGTAGCAGCGCCAGTAAGGTATCCACTCTGATTGGAAGATGATCTTGTGCGTGAGAATAAGGTCCCAGTGCCCGCACTGGCCGAGGGGTGAATGACTGAATTAAAGAACATGTTGAACGCGATCGAAGCTGAAGAGTTGGGCGCGAATTCCGCGGCTGAGATCGCATTTACAGAGATGGCTTCGCCGCCGTACTTTTCAACAAGATCGAGTCCGAATGATGAGGAACGGCTCCGCTGTTGACTGTGGCCCGTAAACATGTCGCTCTTGGTGCCAACCACCAATAAAGGGATATCCAAATGACCATATTGCCGACTGTTGTATCCTCCAGCGGCAAGAGCGGGTGCTGACTGAGATCCCTCCATGAAGTCGTTGATCCACTTCCACAGGTTCTCGTAGCTTCTCTTATTGCACAGATCGTGAACAAGAATCAGGCCTTGATAAGTCGCGCCTCTGTAGAACATGCTCCTCGATTTCGGATGGCGTGCAGGAGATCCAGAGACGTCATAGAATTCGACAAAGGTTGCTTCCGCTCCTGGAGTACTTGGTGATGAGAAAGAGTCGGGGGATGGAGTGGACCGTGTAATCAGGGAGGGAATACCGGAGCGAACCGCAGAAGCAGTTGCTGTACTCGGGACGGTAAGTGTATGCAGGCGAACATCAATATTGCAGCCGACCGTTGGCGTCAAAGTCCGCAACGGTTCATTATGACAGAGCATATGAACCAAGCTCGACTTGCCCTGAAAAGCAAAAGTAGGCAAAAGTGACAAGTAGGATGTTAGATCAAGCGGGCAACAGGCACGTATGTACTGGTTCCCGTTAGCTCTTCTTAGGCTCTCCTACCACACCAGAGTCCCCAAGGACGAGGACCTTGACTGAGCTGGGGTCCTTGTACTGCTGCATAGCGTAATGAGACCTTGTCTACGGCGAGGACGACAGCGGTGGGAATGGTCGCGAGGTGACGGGAATGAGAGTGGAGTTCACGACGAGGTGTGAGGGAATGAAAAAAGAGCACTCTGCCCCTGACACTGACTGCGAATTAAATCACGTGCAGCGAATGGCAAATTTGCCGCCGTTGATCACGCAAGCTTTTCTGCCTTCGCTTCGCCCATTCCTGAAGTCCACTTGCTGGCACGGAGGACAACCAATGGACGACTTTGAAAACTTCGAGTTCATCGACTACACGACCTCCGGGCCATGGGAGCGGTTCATCACTCAGATCGAAGAGAGTCTCCGCTTGTGGGGGCTAGTGGACAAGAAGCTTGGCGTATTCGACCCTGTCGCCATCGCAGCCCAGCAACCTGCCGCAGACGTTGACAACAGTAGCCCCTCCTCGCCTACAGCCCATGCGCACAGCGGTAGTCATGATAGACTCAAGTCCCAGAAGAACCAGCAATCCTACCAGGTCCGCGAGATGCTGAGTCTTGATGATGCCACGTACGCTCTTTCATATCATTATCACCCAGCCAAAGCTAAAATCGCGGAGGGTGTCGAGGGGATTGATCTGGATTTCTTGCCCAACACTCTGGAGGGTGTCCAGCACCACCATCTCCACCGCTGGACATCCTTGACGCATGTCTTGATCATATCGCCAGTGACCATCTCGGATATCTTTGCCTCCACCATGTCGTCCTCTACGGGCTCAGTCATTGTGGATCTGAACAGCGCCAAGCTCTTGTTGTCATCCTTCGCGATCGCATTCCAGAACACGGGCTGTGCCATCCCAGTTTTCGTACCTACAGGACAGCCCTGGGACTTGACGTTTATGGGCCTCATGATCCAATCGCAGCTGTCAGCGCCACCCCTCGGTGAAGCAACTATTGTAGGTGACAGTGAGACGTTTCTATACATGGACGAGTATGACGAAGAGTTTGAGGACGATCAAGGCATCGAGGTGCGGTTCAACACGTTTGTTGTCCCTTATCCACCCATCCACTACTCGACATTTTCAGGAATCACGGATCTTTTTATCCGAAAGATGGAGATCAAGGATACTACTGAGATTTTAACTCTAGGAAACCATAGCCAAAGGATCAAGGAGCAAATTTTTATAACGGCATTGTTCTGTTATGACCTTGTCAACTGGCATGACGAGGATTGGAAACGTTGGAGCCAACCTGACGAGAAGCATAAGAAGGGTGGTAGAGGGATCGACGGTGATCTCGTCGACGATGATGGACCGACCATGAATACGCCTGAAGCAAGTATGAACATGGAGGATATCAATACTGGAAGCAGGACGCTTTCTACTCTGCCGATTCCTATTTTCCCGTTCGGACCGGTTCAGGATCCATTGCGGTCGATGCGGCTGCTCGCAAGATTTGGTAGGCGGTTGTGCAAGCACTCTCGCTCCAACACCGCACTACCAGGTCACGATTATACTAATCTAATGCTCCGCATTACTACTTCTGTAGCTACCGCCCCGAGCAGTCTCTATCTTGACAACAGGACCATTGCCGACATGGATGCCAGTTGTGCCAACATTTGGATTCTTCAAGCGGCTTTCAGAGACGATGACTATGGCATCCTCGGAGCGATTATGGAGGATGCTATTGCGTCGTGGAGCTCAGAGGCAGCTAACAACGGACGTGATGACCGCGACTCTGAAAAGGACCAGTCTTATCGAGATTCGTTGTTAAACAAAGGTGCCAAGCTGATTCAAGGGGCCATCTCCATGGTGGATACGGTGGATGTAGAGAACATTTTGGATGCACTTTTCGACCCGCAGCTACCACCAGCTCCATCACGCTCTACGGCAAAGAAAGCAGATGGGTGTGTCCGCCTTATCCCTGCCTCAGAGCTAGGACTTCAATTCAGGCATGCGAGCACCGTTCCGTACAACTCGTTCCTATGGAGGATGATCCAATACCTACTGGACGTCATTTCGCCCAATTCGGAGATCTCATACGCGACCTCTGTCATGGGTTTTATGAAAGTTCTCTGGTCAGAGTTACTCAAGCAGTTCTTTACACGATGGGAGAACAACCAGTTGATTCCGCTGGTCGATATTTATGGTGAATGCCACCAGGGTACTCCATTGGCAACCGAAAGCTTCAACCAGGATCAGGAAAAAAAGCCGGTGGCCATCGATCTGCGATACAATTTGCTCCATCAAAAACTGACGATGCTCAACTGCTGTATCGCTCGCCAGATTCTCCGCGAGAAAGAAGCTCCGGAAGTCATCCACCCGTTACCTGGACGTCGACGTGAACCGTCTCGAGAGTCTCATGCCTCACCAATGCCATCGCCTAATCCACCCCTAGGATCAGGAGCAGTTCACAGAAGATCCGCTCAGTTGCATAGCCTTCTGCATGGCCTATCCGATATCTCACGCCAAAGATCGGCCGATGTCGTTCCAATGGCGAAGCGACTCTTCGAAACAGTGAAGAACAGAGGTTTCCCACCAAACTCGCCACTGTCGCAAGACTCTTCCTCTTCGTCCCCAGTACCATCCACGTCTTCTTCAGGAATTCTCATCCCACAGGTCACTTCAACAGAATCAAGCTCACCCATAGGAGATTCGTCTATACCTCAAGGAGAACCGATGAACAGAAGACGAAGCAACAGTAGCCGCCATCATAGTCACTCCAAAGAAACCCTTCTGGACAGCGATGACGATGATGTGTTCTATGATCCTCTGGACACAAGTGAATCGACTGTTGAGCCGATCGATATCCAGCGCAAGAATCAGCCGTTGACTGAGTCCTTCGTAGCGCTCAGATACTCCTCCAGTGTGGATTCACAGTCCGGTGTTCTTGTCAGTGATCTGGACCAAACCACTGTCATTGCTCTAGGACTCGATCCTCGCGAGGTAGTCGATGATGCAAAGAGTGAAGGAAGTCTCGTGCCTCTGAAGGACCTTAAACTCCTACGGACCGGTGCGCCATTGATGATTCCGAAACTTCAGGTACAGTAGCCTTGATTGCACACTTTTCCGGAATCACGAAATCCTCTTAACACACTCATGGATGACTCTTGCATTGGAATATTAGGATCCCGGTTATATGACAGAGGATATGATTCAGCAACAGGAAGAACTCTTTGAGACTTTTGGGTCCACTTCGCATGGTGCCAAAATGAGGGCGAAGGTGCAATCGTCGCAATTGCTTTCAGGTACCACTCGTCATCCACTGGGCCACTCGGCAGCGGATTATACTTGCCATTTCTCACCATTGATCACGTACCCTCAATGGCGTGATAGATATGGAGGCGTTCAAGGCAGCCAACCCAGGATGTATACTCGAAGATTTCATCCGATGGCATTCACCCAAAGACTGGGTCGAGGACAAAGGAGAAATGAGCGCACGCATGGCGGATGCTGGCAATTATTGGCAAGAACTATGGGCTGTAAGTAGGACGCACACACACTGCGCCCATTCATGATAACACCAGCGTCTTTTTTAACCCTCCATTGTTGCTTTTTTTTTTGGCCATATGAACATAGCGCGCAAAACGGATCCCGGTCAATAGACAAACACCACTGTTCAACCATAATCAAGAGGCTGCCAAGGTCCTGTTTTATCTCGACAGCATTTCGCCTGACCAAGTCTTTCTCCAGTAAGTCTGGTTTTGGGTAAAACCTGTCTGCTATGCCATCCTTCAGCAATGCTAAAATGGTCATTGGCCCACCGGCTGTGCCATGCTCTCCCGTAGATTGCTTCCAACTATGTGTCTGGTCGCATACGACACCTTGGTCTCACACCCTATCGCCCAGTACATCCCTCTCGTCGCTCAGGCCCTGAGGGATCTCGCCAAGGGCCTCGTACGGTTCCCATGGGATGAACTCGAACTCGCCAACAGCGATGTCAACTTGAATATTATCGTGGACCAAATCCGAGAGGTGGAACTGCTCACGGGCCGTGCCATTGCTCTAGCACGAAAGTTCCCGGGACAATTCAGTCTCATCGAAAGGATACTCAAGGATCAAGAAACAATGGTTGAAGATGGTCCAGAGCGTGAATGTGTCTACGACCTGTTCTCTATCGGAGGTAAGGAAGGAAAGTCATGATGAATTGCTCCCGCCACCTCCCCTGAATTTACCGCTTGTCTACTTTTTGCCAAGGAAGAAGAGGGAGGGCCTTCCTATTTGGTCAACCCTAGATCGGTTGGCTCATATGTCCTTTTCATGATATAGGATCGCAACAATCTTCGTTCCCCCAACCAACATCACGGGAGTTTGTCCTTGAAACCTACGATCCCTCACCTGGATCTGCGACCCCCGCAGATCGGGGAGACTGGGGCTCGAGACCTCTTCAAAGACGGATGTATGCTTGCTTCAAGGAATCGGAAGTCAGGATCGTGGAGGCCATCGCCAAGGACGGTTTGTACATGTAGAAAGCTATCACCAATGACAGGAGACAAATGCAGATCACAACAGAAGGATTACAATAGTGTATTATCAACGGAAAGAAAATAATTATGAAAGTTGTTGGCTTTTTAGCATTTATCGTCGTCGTTCCCATCGATACACACCCAACTCACTTTGAGATCCCTTCACCGTACCGCCTCATGATCCAAATCTTGCCTTCCGTCGCAATCTGCATTGGACTGCAGCTTTCCCACAAGGCGCTCAATCCTTGCCTAGAGAATAGACTGCTGCTCACATCCTTCCCAACGGCGTGGAACGCCTGAGAGCACGTCTCTCGGATCTGCCCAAGGGGAACGCGCTTCACCCCTGCGTACCCATCAATCGTCTCCAAGATGATGAAATCGTCCTTGTGAAATTCAGGCTTCGAAGTCAAGAGATGTGTGTAGTTCAGATAGTCCCGTCGATGCGTATGGCTCTCGTCTTTGGAGTATGTCCATGGTGTCGAATGAAGATTGGGGGAGGATGCAGATGCCAACTCGCCAAACCGACTGCATCCTGTTTCTGCGGCTGCTCCATCGATGTGAACTGTAGCTGGGAAAGAAAGGGGGAAAGGGGAAATAAACGGTGGTCAGTTTGTAATCAAAATCTCATTCGTTTGATGCTTGGTGCATGCATGCATGATCGTTTCGCACCTGCAACAAATTGACCCAGTTCAAGTTCATGAAGTCGCAGCAATGCCTGGCCACCAGGGTAATTGTAGCTCGAGATCCAAGACTGGGCAAGACTGGCTAACATGTTTAATCCAAGCCCTGCAAAGAGCGTCCATCCCAACACACGGTATACCAAAGTCTTGCGCTTGGAACTATTTGGGTATACAGGAATGGGCAAGGTTTAAGGGAAAAAAAAAAAAAAAAAAAAAAAAAAAAGCACAAAGGCCAATTTTTGTTAACCAAATTTTTGAATGATTTGTGACTTAAAACCAAGAAAGGGTGAGAGCAGCCCCCAAGTTCAAGAGTGGGACAACGTAGATTACAAATCGCCACTCCTTGTGACCCAGGAACGAATACGCTCCAACAAACACTCCAGCAGGGAGCATGTAACGCCTGAACCTTGGCTCAATCACCACGGCCCCCAACGCCAACGGCAAGGCGAGTCCCGAGATCTTTGGCAGCAATGTTGTAAAGTACGTGTGCCAAGGCAACACGCCCCAGGCGACCGATTTCCCTTGAACGGCGTTGAAAAAGAACACGTATCCTTCAGCCCACATCCAAGGCGTCTGCCAGAACCAAGAATCCACAGCGAGGGCAATGGCAAGACTGGCCACGCCAGCCTTGAGGCCCTCACGAATGACAGGCACCAATTGAAGACGAACCATGGTCAATTCCAGTAAGACAATGGGTCCGAGAAGGAGCACGATCTCAGAGCGGAAAAGGACTGTTGCAAACACGAGAAAGTCGATCATCCGCAAGAGCTGTCGTTCCGTCTCACGTCTGGACTGTGAAGATTTTGGCGAAGACGCTCTCATCCAACACGAGAAGGCCACATTGACTAAAAGAGAGGGAAAAAATACTTTTTTGTTTAGAGATGCACACTAAAGAATTGAGGGACACAAGGATCAAGGAAGGGAACAGAACCTTACCGATCGCCAGAGCAAATGTATTGGGCAAAGTCCTGCCAGCGTAGAACAGCCAATGGAACTGCACACTCGAGACCATCATGAACAATAGACTGGTCGTCCTGCCAAACTGGTGTCGAATTCCGCGGCTCAACTGGTGCCACCCAAAGAATGTCAACAGTCCAAGTACCATCCGGACTATGTTACGAGAAAGAGCATGAGTAACGTAATCATCGAATTTTGTTTTTCTAACTGACCCGCCTCCCGCGCTCTCCATTCTTGCAACCCCTAACGGAAAAAATAAACAGCAAGAGCACAAAATCAACAAGAAAGAGACCGTGGAGGGACATACCGATGGACTGTCCAAGGAGACCCTTGGGAAGGCTTGAATCAGTAGTGAACAGACGGACAACCGCCATGATGGGCCAGCTACCAAGAGCTAAAACCAACGGTCCGACAAATGTCCTTGGTACGACGCCTGGGAACTCGAGGTGATCATACTAACATGGCAAAAAAAGTCGACCCGGTCGTCAGTTTGAATTTGCTCCACACCTTCGTCCCTTTTCTCCACGATCCCCCCTCCTTTCTCTTTCCCTCACCTGTTTGACACCCTCGGGTGAGACACCAAAGGTGAGGATATCATGTGTAGCCTGCAGGTTGAAACTCTCCTCGACTTTGGTGAATGGTGCTACCAAGATATGGAGTAGCATCAACAAAAGCACTGCACTATGCACACCATACTCTGTTGGAGTCCAAGTGGAAGCTGCTGTGGACGATGAGGACGACCAGGAGGAG
>Ga0247824_10000717_pt1 | contig 17102 bp, 21 predicted proteins | sample 13C_PalmiticAcid_FD_194412 | JGI IMG/M metagenome (GOLD analysis project Ga0247824, IMG submission 194412) | Soil microbial communities from agricultural site in Penn Yan, New York, United States - 13C_PalmiticAcid_Day48 | ecosystem: Environmental > Terrestrial > Soil > Agricultural land... | reverse complement strand
TCTCCTTCTTCCAATTCCCTCGCCTGTGCCCCCCCCCCCCGTCCTCCTCAATAGCCAACGGTGCCATTGCCCAGAACTGCCCCGTTTAAAAAAAAAACGGTGCGGTTGGCCTCCGTACAGATGACACGTTGACCGTAGTCTTCTTTGAATCGATCCATGGCCATTGCAATACTCCTCTTATCTGTCTATAGTCAGTTACATTAAAAAAAACCCCCTCCCAAAATTGTTGAACAAGTGTTTTTACGGTCTCCTTGTGTCCTTGTTTACTTCAGCCTTCATGCTCAGTTTTGCTTGTGCTTGGGGGAATATGAATATCGTATCACTTGTACCAGGTGGAGCCCATGGTGAGGCGTGTGATCGAATGTTGCGTGGGTAAAAGTGGTCGGGGCACAAGGATGGCACTCCGAATTTGTCTTTTTTTCCTCTTGACCCTTTAAGAGCCTTGCACTTGCCTTGCCTTGCCTGGGAGCGGGTGAAACGGAACCACAGGAACTTTCTTGTTGCCATATCCATAAAGTTTACATTCCAGTGTACGCCAGAGGCGCAATCTCTTTCCATGAGACAAGGTATATACATTTCAGTTAGCGATCGGTCTCTGGCACCTCGTAGCACAGACAGTTTGAACGTTTGAGAGCAAAAAAAAACAAAACAACGGAACAACATTGTCAGGGGGATACATCGAGTTGTATTGTAAAGCTCCTCTGAGGGGTATTGTGCCCCGGGTGCGGCTACAGGGCTCCCTGGAACGGTGATGCTTTAGGCACAAATTCATGGGTCTCTAGGATATGTTGAAGGGCATTCATCGTTTGCTGATTCTGTTTCAGGACTTGAGTCATGGCCTCGAGTTGGTCCATCAGCTCCTGTTGTCCTGGTAGAACTCCGTTGACTGTCAATGACGAGTATCCGGGTCTCGTCGTCTCTTCTTCATAAGAATGGGAGCTATCAAAGCTCTGTCTAGGCTCTATGTGATCACATTTGCAGAATGCTTTTTTTTTCAGTCCATGATGAACATGTATATCATTGTGACCATTTCAAAACGATTGTGATCCCTGTGCTCCGGACAGCCTTTTGCATTATTCTCCACTGTACTTACCATCGCCTGTGGTGGTGTTTTGTTCTCGGGTGTTTGCTGCGGCTTGTCGTCGGTACTGCTGCATGGCCTCCCAGACCAGGGTGAAGTTTCGCCCAATAATGATGGATGGTAACGTAATCAACAAGATACCACACATCATGGCCGGGAACGAAATCAATTTGCCGACAAAAGTTGTGGGAACCATATCGCCGTATCCTGTGGTGGTGATGGTCACCATAACAAACCAAAACGCCGCTGGAATGCTGTCAAATGTGCTGGGGTTGTTGTTTGCGTCTACAAACACTTTTCTGTCCTCATCCCATTCGCCTAGTTTACAACAATAAACAGATGAAGATGTATACATTCCTCAGCGCGTGGTTGTTTTCCTGCAAGTCCAAGAGCGAGCGATTGTTGTTACCTCGTTCTGCAAAGTAAAGTAGAGTTGAAAAGAGCATCGTTCCCGTGATCAGGAAGAAGAACAATGCGCTGAGAGCGTCCATACTTCGCTTGATGGCTACGATCATGACTTCGATTGTCATGATGATTGTGGACGAATATTTGAAGGTACGGAAGACGCGCAAAAGGCGGAAAAGACGCAAGATGGTGAAGCGGAAATACACAGTCTACAAGATCAGGGGGAAGGGTGGTTAAAAGGACAAGCCATTGTCGTTCCTGACAAGTCTCAGGTGTTGTGTCATTCTCATTCGCTTTGCGTCGGATCGCATTACCGTATCGCTTGTCAGCGCCATCTCGATATAGTAGGGTAGGATAGATAAAAAGTCGATGATTGCCAATGGTGCTATATCAGCGCAAAACGGAATAAAGACCAATGGTTCAGATGATGAGAACAATGCTTGCGGCCTCTCATGTCCACAGTTTCAATGAACACTGTAACCTTACAAAAGATGAACTTTTTGAGTTGCTTGAGGGAATCCGAGTGACAAATGATACGTGCGATGAGCTCGATAGTGAAGAATCCCACCATGATCGTTTCAAAGTAGAACCTATCGACATGATCCATGTGGTTAATATGGATTCAAATCCCACTGACAGCAAGGGGGTGGTGTATGAGCTTACCAGACAGCCGAATCCGTGGAGCGAAAGGCTGGAATGGTCTCGATAGTTGTGATCACGGCGCTGAGGATGATGGCAAAGGAGACCCATACATTGAGGGCAAAGGCAGTGCTGCTAGAAGAAGGATCTTCTAGCAAGAGGAACAGACGCCGTTTGAAAGCGTTCTAAGATGAGAAGGCAAAACGTTCCACAGGGGATAATCAGGCTCCTTGCTCGTGTCGCTCATGCGAAATCATGGTGGTTTCGAGGCATTCCACTCACTCGTATGGCATTGGCTTGAGCGTTTGAACGTGAGCTCGAGTCGTCTTGACCACGTATCTCGCGCAGTTCTTGAGGAATATCGATCAGAGGCCACTCCAGGTTCATCTCGACTTGGTGCATAGATCGGCGGGGCTGCGGTTCCGGACCTCCTGGCCTGGCAGAGGGGCAGGCCATGTCTAAAACTGGTGATTGGGATGCATGGTTTGCGGTGCGATTGAAGCTGGCGCTGGGTTCTGTAAGCTCTATCTCGTCGACCAGGTCAGTGTCAATGTCCTCGGGCTCCTCTTGGAGGCGCTCGAACGGTCGCCTGGGCATCGACGTGAGGTGCGAAGACCGGTCAGGATGATGAGCAACGAAAGCGGTATTCTTTGTCCAGGTGCAGCTGCGATGGCCAGATTAAGAAACGGCGTTTTTGCGGTGATGGTCAAACAAGAGATGCGTCGAAGCGAGGATAGGATGACAAGAGTTCATGGGCTGACCCGAAGAATGACACGGGAGGGGTCTGAGTGATCAGGACGGATGCTGATGGAGGAAAGGAAGGAAGGGAGACAGGGGGATTCCCTGAGGGTGCGATGAGGGATTTTGAGCCGTTGGTGTGTTGGACCCTGCACACTCTGCATGGAGTGGCGCGCAAGGAACCCGTCGAGATGATGGCTCGCACCGACAACCACATACTACACATCCTGCACACTCTTCACACAATACACACATCGGTTGTTTGTTATTACAGGTACAGGCGTCTATAGATATCGTACATGGTTTTAGAGAAGATCAAAGTCATCCAACTAGTAGCCATTGAGAACGAGAATACAAGAACGAACGTTAGTGGACCGTCTTCCATACGCTTTGCCCAGGTCAAGCATCCGTTATCATGGTTCACGATGCTCTTACCTTGTCATTGTACTTCATGATCTTCCTCTTGATCTTGGATGTGTCGACCCAGGTAACAAAGTCCTCCATGTTGCGCGTGACCAAGTACGCAGGGTCTGTAACAGTCTCGGGTCCTACTCGGATATGTCCTTGCTCCACAAAGGTCACCGCCTCCTTCACAGTCTCCGCCATCTTCAATCGACACATGACAATGGGTAGGCGACGACGACAAAACGACGAGACGGTGATCTTGTCCACCTGTGAAAACTGTTTCTGAGCGGTAATCAATCCCATGCTGTAAATCTTCTCCAAGAGTGCCTCCTCCTGTTTGTGGCGGAATGGGTCCTGTGGTGGAAGCAAAGAGATCTTGTTGGCTAATGATTTGATGTTCCCGCACAGTTTGTTGTACCTGGTCATAAGGAACGAATGCCAAGAATCGACCGTTAGATGAAAACCTTGGAAACGCATCACAACCTATCATCAAGCACGATGCGCCCATTGCACGCGGAAGTCCTGGTGTCGCCGCCGCCTTCTTCAAAGAGTCCAAGGTTCCTTACTTGACATAGTCCTCACGCTTCTGAATATGGTATCGACGCATGACTTTGATCTCCCGGACGTTCTCGGTCGACTTCCACTGAAGGAAGTCGACCTTCTTCAGCAGCTTTTGTTCGTGGTGCGCTAACTGACGCATGATGAGTTGTGAGAGTCAAAAGTGCAAGTGATGGAAAGAAGAAGAGTTCAAGAAAAAAAAAATGTGTCATGGTGGCGTTTTTTATTTTGGAGGCTGAGTTGTAAAAACAAGGTTACGGTTCACCCTCTTCGTCGTCTTCTTCTTCAGAGTTTTCCATGATGCGCTTGAAGGTATCGTAGTTGTTGCTTCCATCCACATTGGTTTCCAGACTACTATCGGTTGTGATGGCGAATACGATTTCAGCAAACGTGCGGCCCCGTTTGGTGCCCCCCATGTAGTCACTCTGGATGACCTCCTTGAAGAGTTTTGCTGTCGATTCCGGTGGGTTGCGTAAACGTCCGCAACCGAATGCAGATAGAACAATAACATCATGGCCTAATGAAGTATGTGTAGTAGATAGAGTATGAGTCAATCATGGGGGTAGGCGAGCCAAAGCATGGTGCGCTGATCAACTGATGCATACCATTCTCGAGAGCGATGCGAAACATATTCTGGATCTTCTTTTTGGTGATGGTGGCCGCTTTTTCTCCATGGATCATCTCGTTGAACTCGTTAGGAACCAGTGGAGGATTCTGGAGAGGTGCCATGGTCTATTTTTTTTGGGAGGTTCAAGTGGATACAATAACGTGAGTTCGCGCGGATCCAAGCAAAGCAAGAAAGAAAGCTCGAGTTCTAGAAAGAGATCATCATACCACGAAGCTCATCCAGTCGGGACGATCCATGAACACATCGTTGTCCCTGCTCGATTTCCTGAGAACTATCATGTTTGGGCAATACACGGCACCCTGGATGGGTAAAGGATAGTACTCGGTGCGCTTTGGCTCCGTGTCAAGACATTGATAAAGGTTGGTCCTGCGGAATAAGCCAGCTTCCTGCGTCCCACCATCAGCTCTATAGTCTGTAACAATAATGCGATGCTGTTAGTTGTGAATAGCTTTGAGAGAAAGTGATACAGGCAATAGCAGATTCCTCCAATGTACCTCCTCCTGGAATCTCTCGATGGGCCATGTTAAGCACCACAGGCTTGAAGCCTAATCGCTTTAGCCTTAAGGCCTCGTCCAGGCAGTCCGTATTCACTACCCGGATGCCAGGATCAACCTGCTTGTCCATCACCTGCCGACGTATCTTGGTCCCTGGATAAAGTCTCGACCTCCGGACGCCTGCAAACAACTTTTCTTTATTCAGGTTGATGATCATTCCTGAGCTGGTCGTATATTGTAATGATTCCAATGCCCGAACGGTCTCGGCCATCTTCAGTCCTAATGGCATTCTTCCAGAGAACCCAAAAGACTTGGCGTTGGCAAAAAGTCTCGTGAGAGAGAGGAACATGGTCAAGAGTATCAACGCGGCCGTAACCTGATACCAATTCCGCCGGAACCCTCTTCGGGCCTGTATCCTGTGAAAACGCTTGAGTTTGGCAGCCGCCTGCTCACCAAGGTGGGAGAGACGGGCTTGCCATGTTCGTAAGCTGGGTTGGGAGTGTCTCGGGAGGCCCATAGAGTTGGTTGTGAGGGCAATAGGTTTGAAACTGTACTGTTGTCGAGGCAGGCCGTCCTCGTGGGGGGTCATTCTGGTTCCACAGAAGGACTCTTTGTTTTTTTTGTTTTCAAACGATCCCCCCTTTGCGAAAAAAGCGGGGGGTGTGGTCTGGACTGGTCCGAGTGTTGTGGGATGGGGATGCGGAGGGAAGAGAGAGAGAGGAAAGAGAGAGAGAGAGAGGAGAGAGAGAGAGAGAAGTGGAAAGAGAGAAAGAGTCTGGACAAGAAGAGCTCGCGCGAAGGGTAGTACACGGAGAAGGTGTGTGGGGTCTGGGAGGGTGCGAGGGAGAATAAGGAGGATTAGCCTGTGGACATCAAATGAGTGGTCTGGTCCCGAGAGTGCTTCACCTTCGACAAAGCGATAAGGTTTCGCTCAATAAGTGAGCAACCTGTTTCCTCCATTCCCACAGTTTTTCCATCAACCTGCGAGTCGGAGACACCGACAGTGAACACATACCGGGATCAACCTAGAAGAAGAAAAGACGGACCCACAGCTCGGAACTTCATCACTGACAGTGCGTGGATCTTTTTCGTCTCGCGATGCAGTCATCCGATCTCCAAGAATCCACCCTTCGGCGCCGCACAGCGAACCCCCAGGACGGCGGCCCTGATCCATCTGCGGGCAGCCCCGCGGGATCATCCGCTGCTGGATCGGGTGCGTCCGAAGAGCCAGAGTCACCGGCCCCTGTTGAGGACGATGGCAATGTCTATTACAATGGCAGGATGTACAATGGCACTGGACGACTGCCTCGCGACGCACCTTTCACTCCAACTTATATCAACGCCTATACATTCAACAGTGTAGTGGCCTTCATCTCGTTGATTGTCACTGGGACATTCTTCTACTTCAAAATCATTGCCGGTATCCTAGAGTCCCCGCAAGTAGGACCGGATCGCGAGTTTCTCTTCACATCTTCCATGGGCCCTGCAGACATGGGCGTTCCTCGGCCTATCCTGACGCCCAACTGTCCAATCAGCGGACAGGTCCAAGACCATCAACACCAGCACCAGCACCAGCAGTCTTGGAGTGGGAGCAGGATTCAAGAGGACGATGATTGTGTGCTCTTTGGGAAGATTGTAGTTCTCGCCGACTCGATCTCAACTTATGGACACACACATGCAACCTATGGTTGGTTGGGTTTCCTAGCAGACGAATGGGCTGGACGTGCAGACGTGCTTCTGCGTGGTTTTCCTGGTAAGAGGACCCATCCTCGTTATGTAACAAGCTCTCTAGCCTCATTTTGTTATCATTGCAATTCCTGAACCTCTCTCCTTTTTTTGCGTTGTAATTGCGTAGGATATAACACACATTGGATAAAGTCCATCTTCCCAGACCTGCTCCAACAAGAATCTGCGTCACCAGGGTCCACTCCCGCTAGGCTTGTGCTGATTGCCCTTGGCACAGACGACGCTTCTTTCCCTCATACGCGCCAACATGTTGCGGTCGATGCTTACAAAGAGAATCTGAAGGCGATTATCACCCTCATTCGATACCCAGAGTCGCCCAACTACTCACCAGATACCCAAGTCATCCTTGTGACACCGGCACCAGTGCACGACGCCATGTGGGAGGCATCTCTCACGGCTGCCAACCAGACCCTGGATCGATCCAATATTGTTACCAAGGAGTATGTTGACGCCTGTGTCGAGATTGGCAAGGAGCTTCATGTCCCTGTTGTGAACGTGTGGAATGACATCTCATGCCAGGTCCAAGGTACCTGTGAGCTGCACGAGTCTAACCAACTTGAAGATTATTTGATGGATGGGTTCCATCTCAGGAGGATGGGCAATGAGGTACTCTACAAGGGTATCATGAATGCTGTCGCACAGCACTATCCACGCTTGCACCCCACCTGCTGGCCCACCGTGTTCCCTGGATATAGTTCGGAATCAAGTCCTGAAATGTCGGTTCTTAAACGACATTGCAATCGAGGTGTACACTAGTTGTTATTCGTCTGTAGTTTGTGAAGTCGTCAACAAAGTCGATTCAATCAAGCACTTTACGATTCATGGAATCAGAGAGAGGTGACTTGCTGTAATGTTGCTATGGAGCTGCCGGTCGCTGCTGTAGGACCCGTTCTACTACAAAGCCTAGGGCTATATCAAAAACAGCCGGTCACCTTGCATCTTGTTGCAGCGTTGACTTGATTCAACAATGACAGGGTGAACACTTGAAGAGTCGTGAATGATATTCAGGTGGCGATCTGGGGTCGTCTTGGTTGAGGAATCGTCTGTTTCCTTGGTCTGGAGTAAATGGCTTCCATTCGCAAGCTGGTACAGAACTTCAAAGATTGATTTACGGCCACTGAGACCCCATGGCGAATAGTCCTGTCCTGCACCTGAAGAACGCCATTCCTCGGCCAATTTCTGAACCTCCAGAACCTGGTTAACACATTCATCCTGGAAACCTGCAAGCTTCTTATGGACAGAAGGTTGTACTGTTGGCTGTGACAGAATCCGTTCCAACGCACGTAGTGTCAGCTGTATCGAGATCAAAGGCTCGCGATACAGGTTGGGAGATTCCTTATCGAAGAGCATCTTGTTAGGTTGTAACGACTCTGCGACCACGCGAACTGGGAGGAAGACAATTGTGTTAACGTGAAGTTTGACGAGCGAACGATGGAAGCCTGAAGGTCGCGTTAAAAAGGAAAGAGTGATTGATACCACTTACCAGAATGACTCTCACCCACAAGTCCAGACACCAGAGCATCGAGCAACAGAAGCGTCTGTGCCTCCGTAGCACCACTTCCAGCAAACATCTTGGTTTGTTCATCATAAATCAGTATCAGTGCCTTCTCGGATGACACTGCGTAGGGTCGACAGGTCCCGTGCGAGACGATGCGTGTTGCCACCTCACGGACTTCAGCCTCGTCGTCTTGCAGTTGCCATATCAGCGCCTCAAATAGTTTGAGATAGGCGCCTGTCTTTTCTAATGATGGCTGTGCCTGATGAGGATCCAGTAGTCGATCTGTGAAGAATGAAATAGACTCCAAGGCAGCTTCACGAAGTTGGAGTGTCTGTAAAAGTATTTTTCACCAAGAACGAGGCTGTCATCATTAGCGTACACAGAAAAAAAAACATGCCCGAGCCGATGGTGCAACAGTGTGCGGAAGGACCGTTTACCTGATACTCGTTCGCGAACTTGTTGATAGAGTTGGCCCACTGGTTCAAGCAGTCGATACGCAATGACTCTGAGACGTTGGTACCATTCCAAATCTAAGGTGTGTTTCAAAGAAGATATCGGCCAATGTTCCTGTTCAGCATTCAATGAATACCGTACTCTCAGCAACAGGACAACTTTGGCGAAGACTTGCCGTACCTGTACAAAGACATTTCCTACGGCAGGGAGGATAGCTTCAACAACTGCCACGCCTCCTGTAGCCTCATCCTCGATTCTTCCAAACAACCGCTTCCAAAATTGGACAATGTCCACAGATGATCGTTCAGGGAACGGCTGATGACCGCCCAGGCTCGAAAGCATGGCCACTTGGAGCCGAAGACATTCCAGGTTCGGCTCGCCCTTGAAGAGAATCTCAATCAACGCGCTGTGGATGGCGGGGATGTCTAGATGGGCCATTGTGGTATCTCGACTCAACTCTACAAACCGTTTCACCGTTTCAAGCGTCTCCAGTCGCAACTCGTAGTCATCGTCTTTTAGTAGAGTTGTCACCACGCTGCTTGCCTGTTCTTTGGACAACGCGGCGTTGAAGCCCAATGCGGACGCCGAGATCACTGTTCTAGCCATAAGACGTCGAACGAGGTGACCCCCGACCTGCTGACGGTAGCTTTGCGCTTCTCCCATGAGGCCGACGATTGAATAGTCGATGATAAAGTCTCGAATGCTCTTGAAGTGAGTATCACTCAGGCACTTCATCTCTTCCCGTTCGCTTACCGCTCCCATTTTGACAGCAGCGGTGATGTCCTCCGGCTCGACCACACTACTGCCCATCCATTCCTGACCCAGTATGAACTCGGCGTAGAGTGAAAGTATCATCCAACGGTTCATGGGGCAACCAGTCTTGAGCACGCGTTCCGTAACAGGACCCAAGGCATCGGCGAATCTCGTTACAAACGAATGACGAACAATGCGATCTGCAACGCCTTCGTTCAAGAGGTGTCCTCGCAACAAGAATTGGACTTGAACCAGCAATCCATGTGTCTCATTTTGCAAGATGTCGGGCTTTGTACAGCTCTGCAAAATGTCCACGACCAGGTCCATCATGTTCCTGGCTGCGATCAATGGGATAAGGGCTCGCGCTGCCATTTCACGAGTCTTCCAGATAGCACTCGCTGCACAGCGACGTACCAAGACGACGAATGAGGACATGCCTCCATCAACGGCATCTGCGGGGTCAGCATGTAGGCTTGGCTGTAGTCTTGAAAGAAGCGTCAGTACTGGGTACAACCCTGGGTGAACACGATCCTGCGAGGATTCGGCGCTCAAGAGTTGGCTTACTGCCACTTCGAGTTGACCTTGTAGGAATCCGCATAGCCCTTCTAGACGAGCAAAGAGTTCTCGGCTGGTAATACCATTGATGGCTAAATGTTCATCACGAACCCTCTTTGCTCCAAAGACACGGTGCAGTAGTGTCGAGAATAGCATGACACCACAGTTCCGAACGGCCCACGAAGGAGAGGAAAAGGCACGGATAGAGAGCTCTAGACCCTGACCAACATAGGGTAACACTGATGTGCTGAGTTTGGCATCCATAAAGAGTCGTCGCAGAACATTCATGGCATGGATCTGTGGAAGATCTACTTGCTGATTGGCCTCGGGACTAACAGGCCTGGAGGCTATACCCATTACTCGTCGCATTACCATAGGAAGTAGCGTCCGCCGGTTGTCGGAAAGTTCGGCGTTCACGATAGCAAGGATGCAAAGGGGAAGGCCCGCCGACCTGCGTGTGACGGAGATGGCTTCGCTCAAAATAGCGTCCAGGTTCTCATCCAGCCATGCTCTAGGGAGTGCAGACAGTGCGGGATCGTCCAGGTTCAAGAGTCGTGTACAAAGTGAGATATAGGCGGGAAAGACAGACGAGAAAGCTCCAGGGTGACGGATTGTTGTCAAGAGTCGGCGGAAAAGCCCACCAGCTCGATCCATCATGCTGGGTTGCAAGATGCCATCGACCTTGTTACGTGTGCTACTCTGAAGCGTAGCCTTGGAGAGAACCAGTTCCATTAAAGACGACGACTCCTTGACGGCTCTCCAACAATAGCTCAGAATAACTTGGTGGTTGGGACCGCAGCTTTGTTCAAACTCGTCGGTGCCAGAAGAGCTAATGATGGCATCAATAGACTCGTCCATCTCTGTAAAAGTGGCAGGGATGTTACCTTCAGGGGAAGGGTTCGACAAGACAGACATGACGGTGCCACAAACGCTTTCGACAAGGTCCAGCATATCCGCATGCACTGTTTGCCACAGCGAGCGGTTATTAGTGACAAGTGGAGAGGCATAGTCGATCGAGGAGAATATATAACGAAGACCGATTAATGTCCCATGCAAAGGGTGATTGTGTGCAGCGTCCAGTTGGTTCAGCCTCGCTTTTTCCAGCTGAATTCTGAGTAGATTCTGCAAACGAATGATGAAGTCCACTAAGGCAGAAAAGAAAGGAAAAAAGAGCGACGTTGTAAGTCAGGTACGCGTACCCTGAAAAGTGTCAATGATGAGTTACAAAAAAAATATTCGTACCTGCAGTGTTTCCTGTTTCTTTGGTTAGATTCACTTGAGAGTGGTCGTCCGAACCGTTGTAGAAAAGTTGAATGTCCCATCCTAGCTCGACAGCGTACTTGACAAATACAGTCTTTAGTACAAGACCTCCCGAGTCACTATCATCCGCTCTCGTGCTCTTGACGCAATCCAACCCCCAGCGCACCAAGCTATCGACCGACTCTCTGGAATCGAAGCCTGTGAACGGTGCCTTGAAGTTCATTAAAATCTCAAGTGCTTGCTCACGACAGTGGTCAAAGGGGTTCAGGAGACAGCTCAAAAGGATTTTTATGTTCCGAGCGCTGGCTATTGGGAGTTGGAACGGAAACCGTGAGACGTCCCCAGGTTTTGAGCCGGAAGGCAGAGGCGTGCTATCGATACCAAAGATCTTGATCATGACCCCTAGCAAACGCAAGCTTGTCGAGACTCGTTGGAAGGAGGCGCCCGGATAGATGGACGAAAAGAGATGATCTAAAAACCACTCCAAGAACGCTTTGGTCTCTGCTACCTTGGCCTCACGCTCAAGCACCATGGCCTCAACTTCATCCTGGCTCAAGCCGTTCTTGCCAACAGGGGTATGGAGTCGAGCCACTTCTCTTGCGAGAACATAACAGTTTCCATGAATACGGGCCAAGAACTTTGCAAGGTGAGAATACATCCTTTGCCGAAAATCTGGGACAACAGAGTTCATATTGAGAGGCAGGAATTGCATCAGGAGCTGGAATTCGGTCGTGGCGACAGGAGTAGTGGAACGCTTCGACTCGCATAGGATACCCAAAACATCTATGCGAATGTCTCCAGATGCATGATGCATAGCAGAGTGGAAAACTGATATGTCGATCTTGGGTTTGTCAACACTGCTACCGGCGCTGGCCACCGGTGCAGAGAGATCGGCATAGTCGCCAGCGTCCACAAGGTCGAGCGAGCGAGCAATTTTGATGATCAAGACAGTTGCACTGAGGCGAGAATTTTCATCCAAGATGTATCCCGAGTGTTCAGTATCTTGATTGTTGAATACATCGAAAAGGATCCAGAAGGCTTCTGAACATGTTGAGAAAAGACGTGGAATTACGAACTGCCCAAGGTGCTTGCGGAGCAAATCACTATCGGTCGTGAGTGCTTGAGCAATGGACTTTAGCCAAAAGCTGAGCCAAGGTCGGAGAGCAGCCCTACGTTCCGTTCCTGTGCTACCTGGATCCAGAGTCGATTCAGACTGTACAGAGCCCTTTTTACTCTTGTTGTCCTTTGCTGTTGCTGTGGAGAGTGAGCTAGGGCGGCCAATATCCTGTTCCAAGCATTCCTTCCATGACTTTTCGATCATAGCGTTAATGGCAACAGCGGCTCCCGTTGCTGTTGCAAGTTGCTCCAGGGCCAAGATCGCCTGGGCAAGCACATCCTGTCGGAGGCCAATGACTTGAGCAATAGGAACTCTTCCAACAAGAATAGCCAAGATGGGATGTTTGGATTTGCGATGGTTGTCGGCCATGAGAATGCGCTCCAGGAGTCGTGTGACATAGACTGGAGTTCCACGCTCGTTTCGAAGACTGGATCTCAAGTAGACAATGTCCAAAATCAACTCCAAGATGTTTTTGACCTTGTGTTGGACCGTATCTACAGGGTCCTCCCAGTAATCCAGGACATAGGCTGTGAGTTTCTCTTGTGCATGCTCATCGATGCAGTTGGTGAGTATCTCCTTCATATCCGCTGATGCTGACGAGGCTGATTCACCCATATGAAGCTTTGTTTGTTGAAGCCAATGTCCCATAGTTTCAAAAGCAAACGTCTTGCTTGTCATGTCCTTGGATGTGGCACACAGATAAGCGATGGCATGAAACAGGACTTGATGCAGAACAAGCCCGTTGTCTTTTGATAACTCCTGGAAGACCGTCGGTGCATACCAACAGGAAAGGGTCTCGATCGGCATGACGAGGGCTTCCTGGCGAATGTTAGTCAATAGCCCACGGACGATCCCCAACATGTACATACCTGCGTCATCCCCCCCAATATTAGAATTTTCTCCCGGATATGTGTTCCAGCCATAGTCCATTTCAACCATGCTTCGAGGAATCGTAGGGAGGAAGCTAATGTCCAGCTCATCGACACCAAACACAAGTCCGACGATACGACGTGTTGCCTCCTGCACAGTGGGCGATGTGAGATCAATGAGGTTGGCGAACAGCATTCCGGATATAGACGAGACATCGCGGTGATATACAGGGGATGACGAGACGGTGATTGCGTCCCTGAGGATTTGAAGCATGTAGGGTGGTGGCGCATGTGTTGCTGAGAGCAAGAACCGATCGGTGGGGAGTGACGACTGAGATGATGAAGACGAGGTGCTACTGTCCGCGGCGATTAGGCGTGAGACGATAGCCAGGATCAGCTTTGAAATGAACTCTACATCCTGCATTGCCTCTGTGTATTCGCTTGGAACGTGATCTCGCGAGATCTATAAAACAAGGCAGGAGATTGACAGGGGGGGTGGGGTTAGATCAAACAAGATGGCATGCGTTCATGCTGCAGCTTTTCATAACAGGATCGCAGTTTTTGGACATGCCTTGATGTTCGTGGCTAGGACACGAGTATGCAAGAGTTGGGCAAGTTGCTCCATGATGGTGTCCATGTCAGCATGGAAGGCAGTTCGTCCCAGAGTGTGATCAAGGGTCGTGTACAAGCAAAGTGCGCGCTGGTGCCAAGGCATGTCGATCTCGATTCTAGGTTGCGCCCCAATTGCAAAGACGTCGTTTATGATGACGGACCGAAGTGCAGACACGATTACACCAGTTTGATCCGTCTCGTTGGGTTGGAAGCGAGGTTGAAGTGCCTGGATGATGACGAAGATTTGCTTGCGTGTGGTCATCTTTGCTGAGGCGAAGTAATAGTATGCCATGAACAGAGCGAATGCCTTTTGAAAGTCTTGCTGATCCAACAAGGAGCTCTGCTTCTGCCGCTGTATCTTGACCGCACCCTCTACGGATCGAGAAAGCCCTTGTTATCAATTGCGCATCTGGAGAGTCAGAGCCTGGTGAAGAAGAGAAGAGAGAGGTTGTGGGGAGGAGGATTACCGATCTTCTTGAACGCAGCAGCCTGCTGCTGGGCGGTGGTCTTGCCATATGTTTCCTGCTCGTGCCTCGAGGCATCAACAAAGTCCAGCCATGCCTGGACCAGCGGCTCCTCTTGGGCGACGGGCCGGAAGGGGTCGGCCAGGCCAGACCAGGCGCTCGAGTAGGCGGCAGACAGGTCCTTGGACTGGAAGGCCTGTCGTGTTCGTTGATGCAGCACCATGGCGAAGGCGGAGTGTGGTGGAAGAAGATCAGCAGAGGTGCAGAAATTGTTTGGTGGAAGCAACATTTTCAGTCACACCCCGTGCGGTGTGATGCTGCTGCTGTTTCTAATTGTGGCCTCTCCCCAGCACTTTTCGCCTTTCTATCTCGTGAAGATTCAGCCGTTGCGACTCTTTTTCTGGATCCTGCACACTTCTTCTTCTCTCTCTCTCTCTCTCTCTCCTCTCCTCTCCTCTCCTCTCCCCTCCCTCCTCCTCCCCAACATGCAGCTCGTCATCGCCCCCCGATCGGCAAAGTCGCGCAAGTTCCCCATCACCCTCGACTTTGAGGGCGGCCCTGCCGACGTCCGCGTCGACGATGTCAAGACCGCGATCGCCAACAAGTTCCCTCAGCTCTACCAGGACCGCCAGCGCCTGACCTTCGACAAGGCCGTGCTCGAGTCCGGCACCGCCCTCGCGGACTACAACATCAAGGACGGCGACTCGGTCACCTTCAAGGACCTCGGTAATGCCCTCGTGCACTCCGGTGCCCGGCTCCGGACACCCGTCGTGCTCAATGCGATACCATCTTACTAACATTCCCCCCAAAAATTAAATCTAGGTCCTCAAATCAGCTGGCGCACCGTCTTCTTGATTGAGTATGGTGGTCCTTTGGTGATCCACCCTTTGATCTACTACCTCCCTTCGGTGTTCTACAGAGAGACCTTCACCCACTCGTGGATGCAAAAGTACGTCTCGTGAATATTCTCGTTTTGATAACGCGATGGCTCTTTTTTGGTTCCTTATCTCATGTCAAATTGGCAATGCATGGGGAGAGTGGAGACTCAGTCCCCCCCCATCATCATGAAAAAATTGACATGCATCCGTCCATACTCCTTAGCGTGACTTACTGGATGGTGATGCTCCACTTTTTGAAGCGTGAATACGAGACCGTCTTTGTGCATCGCTTCTCCCACGGAACAATGCCCCTGCGCAACGTCTTCAAGAACAGCGCCCACTATCACCTTCTTTCTGGACTCAACCTCGCCTACTGGGTCTATGGTCCCTGGAATGCTGCCGGCACCACAATTGCACAGAGGAGCGACGCATTGGTCTATGGATGCATTGGGCTTTATATCTTTGCCGAGCTGTCCAACTTCCACACCCATGTTACCCTCCGCAACCTCCGCCCCCCAGGCACTCGTGTCCGCAAGATTCCTCGTGGCTATGGTTTCGACTGGGTGTCTTGCCCCAACTATTTCTTTGAGACGCTGGCCTGGGTGGCAGTTAGCATCTTGACCTTGTCCTGGTCTGCCTACCTGTTCCTGATTGTCGCTGTCGGTCAAATGTACCTTTGGGCCGTGAAGAAACACAAGGGCTACCGCAAAGATTTTTCGGACTATCCTCGTGGACGCAAGGCCATGTTCCCTTTCATTGCTTGAACATCATTCCATCATTTCTCGTTTATTCCCTCCCACCTGCGAGTGCAAGCATTCCAATAAACGGATCGGCTACTAGCCTATCCCTTCATTTCGAAAGACTCTCCAGTCCAACAGACTTGCATGTCCAGTTCCACCAGAATGTTTGCTTTGTGGGATCTCGACTCTCTTCGCTCGACTCATCCACATCGTCCTTGATAAAGTAGACGCCGTGTTGGGTCCGGTTGGTACCCGTCATGATCTTGAATACCCGGGATCCTCCTTCTTGGACTGTGGAGGCAGCACTGATCTTCGAAAGGACATTGTCCATCATCACTCGTGTTGCAAACCCAGAGTCTCGCTTTAGGTCTGTCGTAGGGATGAATCCAGGACACACCTATTATTTCGAAAGATATCATTGTATAAGTGTTCTAGTGGAGAAAAGTTTGGTGGAGAGGGGGGGAGGTGAATGCTTGTCAAGTGAGTGGGTCCACTTACTGCATTCACATTGATGGCATTGTCGTCCGTTAGGGAGGCAGACAAGACATGCATGCACATCGCTTGGCATAGCTTGGAGTTACGATACATGACCATGCCATCAAACTCGATAGAACCATCCACATTCTCGATGGTCAGACTGGGTCCTTTCCCACGGCCTACTCCAGGCTTGTGGAGTGATGAGGACACAATGACGATACACGAAGGATCCTCTGGCCATGCCTTGTGTCCTGCCCGCAAGGTCGGCATCAGCAATTGTGCCAACAAAAAGTGGGACAAGTGGTTAACTTGCATGTTCATCTCGTGTCCATCCTCGGTTAACTGACGAGAGAACACCATCAGTCCCGCGTTCAAGATTAAGGTATGGATGCCGTCGGGAAACGAGGACACAATGTCTTGAGCAAAATGGCGGACGGATGCAAAGGATGCAAGCTCCAGGGGACGATACTCGACCGTGTTGCCCTCGGCAACAAATGGCTCCAGGTTCTTCACACCTTGCGCAGCGCGCTGGGGGTCACGGCAGCCAAGAATGAGGTGCACGTTTGGGAGAGTGGCCAGGATAAGCTTTGCACACTCGAACCCGATGCCGACGTTACCGCCGGTCATGACTATGACCTTCCTGTGTGCGGGTGCTGCTGGGGTCTGGGCGGACATGGTTGATATTTATCAATGGGGTGGTAAGAAGGTGTGTGAACAAAAGAACGTCAGGGA
>Ga0247824_10000716_pt1 | contig 17108 bp, 15 predicted proteins | sample 13C_PalmiticAcid_FD_194412 | JGI IMG/M metagenome (GOLD analysis project Ga0247824, IMG submission 194412) | Soil microbial communities from agricultural site in Penn Yan, New York, United States - 13C_PalmiticAcid_Day48 | ecosystem: Environmental > Terrestrial > Soil > Agricultural land... | reverse complement strand
GTGGTAGTGGTGGTGGTGGTGGTGGTGGTGGTGGACGTGGGCCAAAGTCACCTTCGACGCGTGGTTCCGATAGTGTCGCATCTGTATCAGAAGAGGTCTCCACACCATCGGGTGCCGCATCTTCCAGGCCACCAGCGACGCCAACGGACAATAAGGTTGATGGCAACAGCAGCCAGGGTTCCGCTGAACAAGTGAAATCTACCGAGGTAGGAGTGGTAAGCTCAGAAGGCACGTCCGGGAGTGATGCCAAATCAGACCAAAATCAGCCTCGCTCATCACCGCAGTCACCGCAGACTGGTCGCCGAGGAGGAGGAGCCGGAAGGCCTGGCGGTGAACGATCTGCGAACTCGTCAAGAGGAGAAGAGAGTGCTCGTGGAAGGCGATCGGATAGGAAGCAGAACCGTGCTCATCCTGTGCCATCATCCCCCGCTGAGCAGACTTTGACAGAGCCTACAGGAACTAGTAGCGGGTCTGCGCCATCTGCATCAGTTCAAGAAACTGCAGATTCTTCAGCAGCTAGTCGGGCGGACAGTGCCACAAAGGTTGTAGACGATTCGCAGGGCAAAGCGGATGCATCAGAGACAGGACTCGATTCGATTCGTGAAAAACCCGCTTCTCAATCACAGGAATCCTCAGAGAACGGCAGTGCGAAGAAGACACAGAACACAAAGGCCCATCGTGCGGCCCCTCCAGCACGAGCAGCTCGTGGTGAGAAAGCTGGAGAGAAGAATAGCGGTACCAATGTGTCCAAAGAGCCTTCGCCAACACCTCATCCAGACAAAGAGTCCACTTTGACCACTGAGACGAGCCAAAACACCAAGGCGGTACAGGCGGATTCAACAGCAGAGGGATCACCATCATCATCAGCGCCTTCCAAATCATCCAAGAAGCTAAAACTTCTACCCAAAAAGAAAAAGAAACACGATGATGATGAGGTGTCAACGGCGTCAGTGGGCTCGGGTAAGGATGCAGATGGCGTTGCTGTGGAAGGCCAAACCTCAAGCAAGGATGGATCGCAGAACCCGGTCAGTGCGGATGAGACGGTTGCCAAATCCTCAGCTGCGGTGGACGGCGGCGCAGAGACCAAGAAGGACGACTCGAATAACAATGCTAACAATGCCAGCACCGAGGATTCATCATCAGCCACAGGACCTAAATCGAAAGCAAGGCGCAACGGTCCACAACAGCCAAAGCACGATTCTCCAGAAGGAGCCACAGCATCAGGAGCTCCTGCAGCGAAATCGCGTCCATTCCAGAACAGGAAGGATGATGCTTCGTCGGGCCCAAGGAACAACCGCCAGGCCCAGCAAAATATGGCAGAGTCTTCCACGCCACACCAAGGCGCTCATGACTCCAAGAAGACCGATTCTGCGGACACAAAGTCAGGAGCGCCCAAAAAGGATAGAAATCAAAAGGGGAATGATCACACAAAACAACCAAATCCTACACCAGCGACAGTGGAAAGTAGTTCTACTCAGGATAAGATTGATCAGGATTCTTGGGGTGAACCTCCAGCAGAGGTCGGTGGATGGGGCGATTCACAAGGTCAAAGCAGTGACTGGAATAGTTCATCTACAGATACGGTTCAAGAAGGCCGAGGTGATCCACCTTCAAGGTCAGGTTCTGGCAACTGGGGGGAGAGGAAGCTGGGGTATTCACACTCGCCATCAAATTCCGACTGGAACAGGAGAGGTGGTCGCCACCGCGATCCCTATCCCAGCAGGAACAACCCACACCAAGGGTTCGCCGATAACTACCATGGACGAGGAGGAAGCGTTCGAGGCAGAGGTGGCGGCGAAAGATTTGGTAGCGGCTTGCATCAAGGCTTTCATCGAGGAGGAGGAAGGAGATTCCAGGACCAAACGGATGAATCTCATAGAGATGCACGATCATCGCTGGACGCCAGAAATACTCGACTAAGTCATCAGAGAGGATATCGTCCGGATACCTCGAGAGCATCTGTGGAAGAGACACCAGCAGGTAATGCAGGAACAGCCGTGGTCAATCGAGGACCTGTGAATGCGCTTTCCGAGGACACTGCAGCAGAAGCAAAAAGCTCCGGAAAAATGGACACGTCGGAAGAAGGACAGCAGGAATCATCACCATCAAAAGAGGCTGGATCAGATGTACGGTCAGGCTACCGTCAGAAAAAGGAGCGCTTCGGCCAGCGGCCTGGGGGTTTTTCGGGGCAGAATGGGGTGAATGATCGACAGCCAGATGGAGACTCTTCTGGTGTGCACCATCGTAACTATCCCGCAGCGAGGAATCGCTATGAAGGACCGGGTCAAAAGTATCAAAGAAACAAGGAGCACAGAGAGACAACAAGGCTCTACAATGCCCATGTATGTTCCTGGAGTGTGTCTGTGCAGGCGTTGTTTTTTAATGTGCTTGTCTTTGCTGCTGTTCTAACTTTGTCCTGGCGGTCTTCATCTCGTAGCCTATGTTTTCGAACTCTCTTGAATGTCAAATGACATGGGAAGACATGGATCTGGCTCCTGGTGTTATTTCAAGGATCGCTAAGGCTGGGTACTTTTCATGTTGTGTATTACTAAGAAGTTTGGGGGATCATTGGATGTCGCCAGCGTGTAGCTGACACATTTTTCTTATGGCCTTGTAGGCTCAAGAATCCCTCCAATGTTCAAAAGTTGGTTATGAAGCCGTTCATGCAGGGCTTGGATGTGGTTGCACAGTCTCAATCCCAGTATGATCGCACTTGTACCTTGGCTATCGCTCTACTGCAAAAGCTCTCGTCGTCCGCTTCCACCCACAAGCACTGTCAGGCACTCATTGTTTGCTCCGATAAAGTCAGTCCGCAGACCGTTTACAATGACTTTCAAAGCTGGTTCGACGCTGCACCTGGGCTGGAGGCTGTGCTCTTGAGTTCAGACAAGGAGGCTGCACGGGTTGTGCTGTCGGATCCAAATCAGGCCAAACAGGTCGTGCTCGGCACCCTGGGTCCATTGATGGAAGCGCTCAGAGGTGACCTTTTGAACCTGGGTGATGTCAAGACGGTTGTTATTTCGATGCATTCAGATGAGCTCGTAAAGTTCGATGCATTCAAGGAGTTGCTCGGACTTTTGCCGCAGGGTGCGCAGTTGGTTCTCATGACAGGAAGGATCACGCCTCCAATCCAACTGATCAAGACCCAGAACTTCAGATCCAACACTGCAGTTCGAAGAGCCGACGAATTGACGCTTCAATGGAGCGAACACTATTTCATCGACATTCCTTTATCCGATCAGGGGACTCTGCAACGGCAGCATCATCAGAAGACCAACCATCACAGAGACGAGAATGAGAAAAAGATTGAGACCGAACCATCCTCTAAGGACCATAAGTGGGACGTGTTAATGGAGATCTTGACCAAGAACCCTGATATCTCTCACACAGTCATCCTCACTCTCACGTACAGTCAGACAGAGGCGCTCACATCCAAGCTCAAGGCACAGCAGTTCAATGTGGTCTCCGTCGTAAGTTTGTTTCTCACTTGTGCGGAATGTTGCAACCACGGTGAGAGAATTTGATCCGAATGCTAACATTGAGAGACCACTTATTCGTGATAGTGGAGCCTCGCGGACAAGTCCGAGGTCGCGCTCCAGTTCAACAAGCCAGAGCCTTGTATTCTTGTGTCAGAATGGGTCTTGATGGAAGGTCTTGACCTAGACTTTTCATCGCTGGTGGTCAACTATGAAATGCCAAAGCGTCCACAGCATTATATCTTCTCCTTTGGGCCGTTTGGTCGATCTGGTCAAAGGACCTTGATGATCAACCTTTGTGTCACGGGCGACTCTTCCCAGAAAGAGATGCTTCAAGAAATCAAATCGTTATATGATATCAATATCGAGGAGATGAAGGTAAAGGGAATACTTCTGCCATCGTAACATCGTAACATGTCCATGTGCATTGTCAACCTTCAACAATGTTCCCTTAGGATTGAGACTGACACCTTCCGTCAATACTCAACTTTTTAGTGGGATTGACAATGCCAAACAGGCCTTGCATAGCACTCGTCGACCTCGGAATCTCTGTGCTTGATCCCGTCGCCCCTCACTTTGTACGACATCTTCGTGTTCGTCACTTTGTAATAAAATCCTCAGAGCCTTTCGATACACATCTTTTATTCGACATTGAGGTGTGAGACTGGATCCGCATCGCGTTGCAACGTCGTCCTCATGTCCACAGATGGCTACCACTTTCGTTTCATCTTTGCAACACAAAAGATAGATGCGATCGTCAGTTTCCATGTGAATAGCAGCAGGGCCAGCAACTTCAAAGACCAAGGTTAACGAATTCAGCTCATACATTAGTTTGGACACATTCCTTGAAGGCGAGAAATTCCTTTTCGCAAACTCCTTTGTGAACATCGTTCATGGCTGCTGAGATACATGCTCCATACGCGGTCGCCTATTTGATACATTTGCACATGTTGATCCTGTAAGTCCCACTTTGCTTTAAAGTCGCGAGTCGAAAAGTGACAAGCAGGTCGAGAAGAGTCATACCGAAGGAGCGCAGGCCGCAATACTTGTGGAGAATGCTGCAACTGTTCTCCTTGGTTTCGACATCAAGGACAAGGTGAGGAGGTGAGAGAGGCGAGAATTCCGTTGAGGTGCTGCAGCTCATGCAGCAAAAGTTTGGGTCGACGTCATTTTTTTTTTTTCCTCGCTTTTGTTTTCCTGCGGCCGCAGCCGTCTAAAAAAACACCTGCAAGGATTGATCTTTGATAACCTCTTTCACATCACTTCTCCACTCAGACGTACGTATACCCTGTTCATCGCTAGAAGGTCGTTGCTCTGCCGGGACGGGTGCCTCCAAGGCCCTCATGATGCCAGAGTGCCATGCAAGAGCTTCTTTGGCCCGAGATCGGCAGAGGAATCCCGAGCCCACCTTCCACTTCTACACTTATGCTGCCAGCCCAGTCGACAGGTTGTTCATCATTCACTAACACAACTTCTCTCGCCCTTGCTGTCGCTTGAATCTTTTACAGGATAGAGCAGCCATGCCTAAGAATAAAGGAAAGGTACGAACCCAAGTCGTCCATACCCGCCCTTGTCCTCGGTCTCCTTTTTCATCCTGGAATGGCATTGACACTTTTTGCAACTTGGATACTGCTTATGAACTTAATAGGGAGGAAAAAACAGAAGACGTGGAAAGAACGAGAACGAAGGCGAGAAGCGTGAGCTCGTTTTCAAGGAAGATGGTCAAGGTATAGCATGGATACTTGGACTCCAATGGACAATGATAATATCTCGGCTTATTGTCTTTGATTCTTGTTAACCCCCGCTTACTGCGCCTTACTAATAGAATACGCCCAGGTCACAAAGATGCTCGGAAACGGCCGTGTTGAGGCTCAATGCTTTGATGGCGAGAAGCGACTGGCACATATCCGTGGCAAGATGCGTAAAAAGGTACGCTAGCGAGTCATCACTCATTCAACTGGGGGGCAGGGGGGGTTACTTTCCGACGGATACTGGAGTCGCAATGCAGCTACCACCATCACCACAATGTTCATATCACGGAGAAAAAGAAAAGGACCTTTTTTGTGTTTCCACACCTCGATCAAGGATGATCCAGCCCCTGTCTGACCACAGTTCAAATCCGATTCGTTTATGTCTTGCTCAACCAAATAGGTCTGGATCAACCAGGGAGATATCATTCTGATCTCGCTCCGTGACTTCCAGGATGACAAGGCTGATGTGATTCTCAAGTATAACACTGAGGAGGCTCGTAACTTGAAGGCCTACGGTGAATTGCCAGAGAGCGGTGAGTGGGACTTTAATGCTAGGGCTTTTGTATGTATTGGACGTCAAGGCTCAATCTATTGAAACATTCAACTAAACCTTTTGTCTTTTGTTCTTGACTCTTCCCAACAGCTAAAATCAACGAAACCGACACATTCCAGGGTAGTGAGGATGAGTTGGATGTCGAGTTCGACATTGATGAGATTTGAAAGCCGCCCTACATGTTTGTTTGTCTTCTCCGTTGTCTGTACACCTTTGGACCGCCATTCACATTTGTCATTAAATAAGCGATTATTCTAATCATCCTCATGGTAGTGCCATTGGTGTCTTGTTGGCGGAATGTCTATTTATGCAAGGTGTGGATGTGGTAGATGCGGTGGATGCGTGGCAAGGGCTGCGGTGTGGTTGTTCTATGTCTTCATTTTGAAGATAACGCTAGATATCGTCTGGCCCTGGACGCCTCCAAACTTAAATGTGGGGTACTTGAGGTGAGAGTCGTACTCGAGCACTAGAGAGGATATCACTCAAAGCATTAGTTTCAAGTGAGATGCTTCATTTCAGTTGGCGGAATATCTCTCTGAGGTCCCCCATGCTTACCATGTGAGAACCGTTGGATCAATTCGGCTTGGGTCCAATTGCACGATGTGATCAGCAAACGTCCATCGTCCTGCATCATCGACGCCACACGCTTAGGATACCGATCTGCCAAACCTTCCATGCTATCGTCATTCTCGGCTGTAACCACACCGTCCGTTGACTTTGAGTGTTCCGAGTCCTTGTCCGCTGTGTTTGCATCATCCGAAGCATCGCGCTTCTTCTTTTGATGCAAACTAATAGCATCATACGTTCCCTTGTCCAATAGGACCATGAACTTTTTTGGCTGGACATCCGTATTGCCTGATCCTTGTCCTGCTGCTTGTTCTGTACACCAGGCGAGTGTCTCCTCTTCCGCCAAAAAGTCGACAGCTTCATATTGAATGACATGATCCAGCTCCTTGTCCTTGGCCACGGTGCGTGCCAAGGTGATGGCAGCAGGCGAGTAATCGATTCCTGTCAAGTCTTCAAAGCCCAACTCTGCAAGATCGAGAAGCAAATGTCCATTGCCGCAACCCAGATCGAGGACTGAACATGTTTCCTTGATAGAGTCGTAGTTCTCTTCGACCCAATCGACCATCTTCATCGCACTATCCTCCCCGAACCTACATTCCAAGGAAGTAGAAAGAATGTTTTTTGTCGATAGATCAATAGGAGGTTCTCGTGAAAAAGACGAATCAAAGTAACTCTGGATGATCCTGCTGTCATTTTTTGTGATAACGCTAGTCGTACCAAATCTCGCCAATGTCTCCATGGTCATTGTAATTGGCAACCTCTCGGTCATAGACCCCGTCCCAGCTTGTTATTGTCAGAAAAAGTGGGAAGTCAGTTGAGGGTCATTGGTAAGGGAAACGAGGTGGATTATGGTAAAAATAAGAAGCCAAGACTACTTACTAGTCCTTGGTGCCGAGTTTGGAGGGCTCAAAGTCGGGTTGCGGGATTGAAGCGTCGGTCGACATCGAGTGAGAGAAAGCAAAAGTGGGAAGTTCAGTCGTTCTGATCTTTTCTGACTTCATTTTGCTAGCACGGAGGAAATTTTCGGTGACGTTGACTTTTTTTCCGCCCAAGGGGTCAACCTTGGATCACTCAGGTCTCAGTCACCCACTCTCCATCGGTCTCCCCCCTCACGCACTCCAAATACTCTCCTGATCATCGATCATCGCTTGACCCTCCAAGACCAGATCGTTGCTCTAGTGTTTCTTTCTTCCTCTCAAGACTCGAAACAGCGACAAGCACTTCCTACACAACACAAATACAACAGTAATCACTTCTGGTGCCGTGTATTTCTCGCACCACGAGGTATTATACAAGGTTGGCCAAGTCCACAAAGATTTTCTCACAGCACAACCAGGCCTAGACATGGATACGTTCAAGAGAAGTTCTCAAACTCGTCGCAGCCAGCGACAGGCCGCTATGAAGACGGCCCCCTATTCGCACACAGATGATAGTGCAGCTCCAACCGAACACGCGGACGCGACTCCGTCCAACAAGGTAACAACGAAGCAGTTGCAAAAAAAAAAAAAAAAAGGAGAGGTGCTTTGTGATCCACTTTATGGCCCAAGTTACTGATCCACGTTTGGCATTGTTGTTAGACATCATATTGGAAAAGGCGGTTGAGCCGTTTTATCAACCCTTGGAGCCACGATTCTGGCGACGAGGACAACGGTACAACCAACGACACTGCCAACGACAAAGCCAACGATGAGACAAACTCGATGGTTGTAGATCAAAGTGCACAAAGCAGCAGCAACAGCGGCGGCAACGACATGGAAGAGAGCACCGAAAATACAACAAGCATGGAGGTAGATGAGCCTGAGACCACTGTTGTGCCCACTGTGGAGGTTACAGAAGTAACTGAAGTAACTGAAGTGACTGAGGTCGTTGTGGCCACCGAAGTGGTCGAGGTTGCTGTTGTCGTTGAGGCACCCGAGGCACTCATGGTGTCCGAAGACGTCGGAACTCCTCGAACTGTTGATGGTTCAGAAGTGGGCGATGACACCGAGGCATCTGATGTGGTTTCGGTTACCGGAACTCCTAAAAAGAAACGTGCGAAACGTTCACCCGCTCCCACATCCACTCGGACTACTCGCAGGACGCGAAGTCACACTGTTGCTGGTTCAGGAGACATGGAAGTAACAACGCCTGCGGAAGAACAACTTCACCCTGATACACACAACGGGCTGCCTTCAGAACCGCATTCAGAGCCCCATCTGGAATCACATCAGGAATCGCATTCGGAATCACATATAGAGCCTTATCCAGCGTTGCATCCAGAATCCTATGCAGAACACCAACAACATCACAGTATCCGACTCGAGGTTCCACAGCCATTTGAAGATGCAGCGCCCGTTGCCATAGCCATGTCCTCGCTCCACTCGAAGAGTCCATTCGCAGAGCTGCACGAGAGCGACGAGGAGCATTCAGAGGACGATCAGACATTTCATTCAACTGCTCAATTTGATACGGGGAACACTATTGAAATCAAAGATAGCGAGAGCGAAGGACCACGGTCTCCATCCATCGACTACGAAGAGACAAAGTATTATCCCCCTGAAGATGACGAAGAGGAGGGGATGGATGCCGTCAAATACTATCCACCTGATTCCGAAGAAGAAGGCGAGGGATCGGTTCAAAGGCGAATGTCCCAGCAACCATTAACGCCAAGCCAAGAGTCGCATCACACCGAGACCTCAAAGGTCACATACGACATCGGCTCGGACGATAGGCAGAGTTCTTCACCGCCAGCTATTAGCTTTGCACCGGTGAGATACTCCACAGATTCCGAAGACTTTGAGTTCTCTCCAGCTCCCAGCAGGCCAGTTACTCGGGAACCGGAAGCAGTGCCACAGCCGCCAAAAGAAAACATTGTGGAGAATCCGCCATCATTGCCACAAGAAGTCGAGCTCAACGATCTGGTGAATTCAAACTTGAGTAAGCTAGGCAACATTGAATTCTTGGCCGCATTCTTCGAGAAACAGAGAACCAGTGGTACCTTGTTGTCCCGGAAACAAGCAGCCCGGGTACTTGATCTCGTTACCGACTCTTTAATCCGTAAGTGCATTTGACTCGGCTACAGACCTGATTCCGCCGTCCTTGCATTGATTGTATGTCGATGTGCACCGTGACACATTACTAAACATGAATACCACGCTCCTATTCGATGTTGCTACGTATAGCGGCTGAAGATGACGACTTTGTCAGCGAGCAGGCGGATGCTGTAGGCGTTACGGATGCTGTAGGCGTTGCAGACATTACCTCCGTCAAAAGACGCTATCATGTTGCACCATTTGCAGTGGTGCGGGAACATCAGCCAGTTGGCGACCAGTACCACGAATCGAGCAAGGAAACGTCTAAACAAGCTCCTCTACCATCTATGGAAGAATATCTTGAGATCGAAAAGTATAAAGGCGTAGAGTGGGATCGTCTGCCGAACTATCTCAAAGTCAGACGATACATTGAATGGAAAGGCACAGAGGCACCCGAGGTTGTCAGGAAGCGCAAGATTCAGGAGGTGGAGCAAATGAGGCAATGGAAAGCGAAGGCTCTCAGTGAAGACGTTAGAGCCGAAGGCACATCCAGCATGAAGCAAACGGAAGCCGAATCGGACTTGTCTGATAGCCAGGACGACGACAGCGAAGACAAACTTCGCAAGCGTAGGAGGACATCGCAAAGCACGAGTGCAGCAAAGGCTGCAGCTAATAACGATGAGCAGCCAACAAAAGCCGGAAAAGTGCTCAAGACTACATCTGTCGCTCAAACACTCTTGGAGATCGCTGGAAAACGCCCACAAGTCGACGAGGCAGTCACTGCAGAGGAGCAATACGCTACGACGTCAGCACCAGGATCTCCAGAGATGTCATCTTCCCTCAACTCTTCCGAAATGGCTGTCGACGACCCGTACGACAGTACACCCAAATCAACCAAAGCTCCAGCTATGGTAGCCTCCTCGTCCTTCCCCTCTGTGAGTCAAAACAGGACAGAGTTGCAGTCACCTTCATCTTCATCACCCTTTGGATTCACAGCACCAGCAAGCAAAAACTCGGCCCCTTCTTCTACTTCATTCAGCCCATCTGCTGCACCTTCGACTTTTCCTTTTGCCAAATCCGCTTTTGCCGTGGCAGCAGCATCTACTGTGGTTCCTTTGAGCCAGGCAGCCTCCTCAACGAACTTTTTTTCATTTAGTCAGCCGTCAAAGTCCAGTACTGGCACTCCATCTGGATCTGCGGAGACACCAAAGTTCAACTTTGGTTTCCCTTCAAGCGCAAATTCTGGATTTGGAAAGAACAAGGAATTTTCAGCTTTTGATTCTCCTGCAAAAACCAACACACTTGCCGCTACCACTACTTCTTCATCGAGAACGCCAAGCCCAGCCGCGACACCAGAGCCAACATCCAGGAGGACGACGTCGAACACTGGTTTTGGCTATGAAAGCTCTTCCGAGCACGGAGAGGATGATTCTGAAAGCCAGGTGCACTCGGAACAGGACGCAAGGGTTGAAATATATGAGGATCAGGATGATGAAGATGAGCTTTACGATGATGAGTATGACGAGCAGGATGACGGTGATGGTGAGGAAGAAGAGGGCCATGGATCGTGGACTGCCAGTTCTCGGACACATACGAGATACTCAAGGAGCGATTCTCCGGCAGATCCGGATGCTGATAGCGACAAGGAGAACCAAGGTCCGCCTGCAGGATTCAGCTCGCGGCCGAGAGTTTCTTTCTCATCCCAGGTCACATTCGGCCAGTCGGCGCCCGCGAGAGCGGAGCATATCCAGACCAGGGTCCTCTCTCCGACAGCTGCGCACCCACGCCTACACAGCGTCCCTAAGACACCAGACTTTAGCTTTGATTTCAACAGATTTGGTCGAGGGTCGGGCAACAAGAGTCCCACACCGTCTGTCACTACTGCTGCTACCACTATCACCAGGGTGTCATCATTGCCCAGGAGGCCGTCCATTGACAATGACAATGACGAGTCAGACTCTGTCGGATCAGGAGATCTCCGAGTTGGAAATCCTGTGAATCCAGGCTATTTCAGCGATGAGGGCTGGAGATTCAGAGGTGACACGTTTGATATGATATCAGACTACGAAAAGGCCCCGTTGGTGTGCGACGACGAAACTTTCTACACGGATCAAGGCAGGATCTCTCCGTTGGCCAGTCCCACTCTGCCCCCGCGCTCTGCTTAACTTTCAAATAAACTTCTTTGTATAGTGTGCATAGCGTGCATAAGTGGCTGTCGTGAGTATCCACCTTGGATCCAGGTGCACTGCGGAGGAGTCCCGTAGGCATGTTGAAAAGCGAACTGCGGAGTGGATCTTGATGCTAATGAATTTATTGTTTGATGGTGATTGAATAATACTCTGTTCGTTACTGGAAAGCGAGCTCTTCGGCATCGTCTCCATAAAAGTTGCTGGAGTTGTGGCCACTGTACTCGGTATAGAGCTTGGCACTCTCGTAAATGATGTTACGGCCGTTACCCACAATCTCCTTGCCAACCCAGGCGCCAAGAATGTTGTTGACCTCATAGGGTCGAACGGTCTTCCAGATCGTCTTGACGGCGCTGGGGTTAAGAGGCCAGTAGTTGGGGAAGCTGTACATGAACGAGACCGATTTGCGCGAGGAAGCAACCATCATGGTGTCGGCAACGAGAAGATTCTTGTTCCAGAGCAGCAGAGATGATCCATCGAAATGGCCGCCTGGGCACAGGACCTTGATCTCGCCATCCAAGAGTTCGAGCGTCTCGCCCTCCCAGAAAACATGGTTGTCTGCTGGGCGTTGGACCCACTGCTTGTCGTTTACGTGAGTGTAGACCGGGATACCGCCAAAGGCTGCGCTCCACTCCTTGAGAGAAGAATAGTAGTGTGGATGTGAAATCACGATCGCCCTGAGTCCTCCGAGCTCTTTGACGCGAGCAATCGTTGCTTCGTCAATGTAGGTGATGCAGTCCCAGAGGATGTTGCCCTTTGGAGTTCGGACAAGGATACCACGCTGGCCGATCGCGAACGTTGGAGTGGTTGAGATCGAGATCATGTTCTCTGGATCTGCCTCGGTTGGCTTGAACTCGTTGGAGTGCTGGCCGCCTTCCTTGAGCTTGTCCAAAGTGGTCCACTCTTGGCCTCCGAGACGGATGTACTGGCGCGGCTCATCGCAGATAATGCAGGTCTCGAGCGGTTCATTGGAAGCGCTGGCAGGGGTGTTGGTGCCGCAAGTGACGCATACGAAGGAGGATGAGGCCATGGTGGCGTAATAAAGTGGAGTGAAAGCGCAGTGAAAGTGGAGCGAAGAGTGGTGGTGGATGGAAAGGACCGTGGGATAAATCAACCTTTTATCCTCTGTCGAAGCTTAGAAAGCGGCGCGAGGAGGACCGATCCATGACAAATGGTGCCACCGAACGAGAGAGGAACGTCAAAGCCTTCGGATCTCACGTGTGTGTGCTGGGCGCTGCCAGCCATGCATGAGGACGGCGTTCCCGGTGTACTTGGTGTACTTGTAACATGTAGCCTCCTGAAGATCAATTCTGTCCTATTCATAGAAGGCAACCTTGTCTGGGGCACTAATTGTTTGTTGTGTGGTGTGCGCACACATTCTTTCCTTATTCCGCTCTCTCACACTCAGTCCTTCAACCCTCTTTCTTCCTTTCCTCGTTTCCATGACCACCCCAACGCTTGCCTGACTCTTCTTTCGCTCTTTCTCTTCCTCCCACTCTACGACCCTATCCGGAATCACGCTCCACCCTACTCAGTTTACTCCTCTCTCCTCTCTCCTCTCTCCTCTCTCCTCTCTCCTCTCTCCTCTCTCCTCTCTCCTCTCCCCCTCCTCCCCTTCCTCTCCTCCTTCCCCTACCCTCTCATCCCCTGCAGTCAAGTGTCCCCTCAACTATCATCCTCTGCCCTTTCCACACGACGAACAAGCAGTAACCGCGAAAGAGCCCCTCAGGAGACATCGCGCGATGATGCGGGCAGGAAGAACATCTCCTAGATTCGTCATATCCGCCCTATCATGGACTATCATCCTCACTCTCACTCTGCTTGTCTGCTTACCTGTTGACTCGGTCCCGATCTCGCCACTGCCCAATCATCATGGCATCACTCCTCGTGCTGAGCCCGATACACCGACAAAAAGCAAAAAGCAAACGAAGACACCCGGAAAGCAAGGAGTGCAAAAACCACAGTACGACATTGAAATCCTCAATCCAGCTCCACACGATGTCTGGTCCTCCGGCACCATCAAGACCCTTAGCTGGAAAGCCATAGATCTTCCCCCAACGGCAACGTTTGACATTTCCATCATCCCTGTCGATCCCGAGATAAATCCAGAGGCCCGTGAATTGAGTCGGCGCCCTATATTGAAGTACATTAGTGTCCAACGGCTGTACCAGGACATCCTAGTACCCTACGATCTGATAACACAAGAGCAATTAAGGAAGGAGCAAAAGGATGGAGCTACACTGCTCGGATGGTTACATGACAATACGACGGAAACAGATACCACACCAAGTTCTCAAGAACCTTCGCCTCAAGATGTCCGATCAATGGTCCGGGTTTATTTCACGGTATTTGAAGGTAGAACGAATAAGGTTCTAGCACGAAAGAGCATCTTTCCTGTGGAGATTCTAAAGGATCGTGCTCGAGATCTGCGTACAGTGTTGCCTCCACCGCCATTCCTGGAGGCCGTCCAGCAACAACCGTTAGATAAGCTCCCAGAATCAATGGAGGATCCTCAGGATATATTGGAACCGGAAAGTGATCTCCAGGAAGGTGACATGCTTGATGCTGCATTCGAAGGCGACGGTAACGGTAACGACAGCGAACTTTTCAACCCTATTGTCAATGTCGGGATCGAGTTGAAGCCTGAACTCAATGGTGTAATACCAAGCGTACCAGAGACAGGCGGTGACACAAAGAACGTAATGGAAGATTCAACCATCATCTACGAGCATCATTTGGACAAAAGTGAGGAGGACCGTTCGCATATCATCAATCGTGTCCAGCTCCAGGAGGAACTGGATATTAAGACCCAGGAAGAGCTCCTGGAGCAACCCAACCACAACCCTCCAGTTAAAGTGATTGATTCAGGTACCATCCAAATTACAAGGTGGATCGAGAACAAGGTACGACTTTTCGCCGGAGCCCCCTATGTCTTTGGTTGGGAGTTCCCCGAGTCGGAAAGAAACAGGACTGGGCAAGTCAGTGTCTTCATCGAGGATGCGTATACGGGCAAGAGATATGACATTGCAGCAGGCCCTATGCCCAGCTCAGTTCAGTTCATGTATCTGATGCCAAGTGCCATCTTGATGAGCGCCGACCCAAGGAAAAGGACCTATCTGCGGGCCAGGGTGGAACTCGATTTGTACGACAAGGACACCATTCATCGGTACACAGGATTCTCAAAGGTATTTTGGGTACAGCGGGGGGCGCTTTAGGATCCATATAAATATATATAGTACACATTGCATTTCATACATACCCAGCCCAGCATTTCCCCTCATACTTTCACGGTACTACGTACAAAGCATCAAAGTATCTGGGGCCAGAATATGTATATATCGATTGGTATAGGTGGTGCCAGTTATGTACCGGGATGGATACAAGCTACGACCTGTCATCTTGATTCCGGTGCTTCAAGTGTGACACATCATCCAATTGACGGGGCGACTTGGCCAGGAACAACCTTTGTCCAATCTCATCATATCACGTTACTTAGTTTCTAGGGTGAGCGGCGCGATTGCGATGGGTCTCGTCGCTCTTGAGGACAGAAAAGGATGGACATGTAGCTAGAGGTGAGGGAGAAGTGGATGTTCACCGTGAACGCCACGTGATATTCAAGCTCGCATTAGCCCAAATTTGATCTCACTCCCTCGCAGCAGCACAGCACGTCCGCAACGAGCACCAGGACATCACCGACATCAACACGGGGAGAGGACGCGACTCTCCTTCGGCTCGGCTATAGGGAGAGAGGCAAGTACTTTGTTCTTTTTACCGTGATTACCTTTCATCGTCGCGATCAGTTCCGCCTGGTCGCTCATTCCTTTCTTGAGACGTCCTCTCCTTAAAACGCGCAGGGAGTCGTTCTGTGGAGTCCGAGGAAGACTGGGATGAGCGTGGATGGACTAACCCAACCATTTTGTTTGTCTCTTTGTCCTTGCCACACTAGCTGAACCCCATGAACAGGCAACCTGACCACGTGTGGCCGAACAAGATTTTGTTTCAAAGCAAACTGTTGCAAATCTGACCAGCCATGAGGACGAAGATCACATAGTCCGCCAGCGGTCTCTCCCTCCCTTTTCCACAACTATTCCATCAAATCAACCCACCGACACATATTAACAAGAAATGATCCAGGCTCCTATAGGAGCGTACCGGCAGGAAGCCACCTACCCATTGAAAGCTATGAATGAGGCTGCCTCCGGAACTATCATTGGAGGCAACGGCGGCCACTATGACCGTCCTCGTCCATTCGCTGCTCGTCACCGCAAAGTCGTCTTCGTAGGCTCTGTTGTGCTCACCCTGGCAGTGGTTGGAGCATTGGTTGGCATTCTTATCAAGCGTCCATGGATCCATAACGACAACAGCCATATAACGAATGGTGGGCATCGTAACGCACAAGACCACTATAACAACGGCAAGCAGGGTAAGGATGGCAGTATTGGTGGTGACAACGCGGACGGCACTCCAGTTAGATTTACAGAGTCGTCGTCGGTCTCCATCTCAAGCTCAGTTCGATGCAATGACTACACACCACCTTTGGACCAGCCATTCCAGTACGGCCAGCAACCTTTGGGAGGTTGGCTTGTGCTTGAGCCCTATATTACGCCTTCGATCTTCACACCGCGCAGGACGCCAAGGACGAATACTCGCTGACCAAATTGCTCGGTCCTGAGAAGGCGAAGACTCTCTTGCAGCAACATTATTCAAGTTGGGTCACGGAAGACACGTTTAAGCGGATCCGTGATCTTGGACTGAATCATATTCGTATCCCAATTGGATTCTGGGCTTTGGGTAACCTAGAACCCGACGAGCCTTATGTTCCTGATTTGTCGCTGGATTACCTGCTGCAGGGACTCAAATGGGCAGCCAAGTACGGGCTTCGCTTGATGGTCGAGTTGCATGCTGCACCTGGCCCGCAAAACGGATGGAATCACTCGGCAAGATCGGATGGCTGAATGGCACGCCAGAGGGGGAGAAGAATGGGAAGAGAACGATTTCCTACATGAAGCAGCTGCTCAAACTACTGCAGGGACCCGGTATGGAGCATGTGTCTCCTCTGTTTGGCATCTTAAACGAGCCTGCCATCTTCATGTTGGAACGGGAGACCACTGATAAATGGTACAAAGAGGTGTTTCAGCAGAGATGAAGAACATTACAGGACAACAGAAGGGGCCTTGGGGCATCCTTCATGATGGCTTCTTGGGATTGACAGTGAGTCACTGTAACAAGCGCACGGTTAATCTGGTTGGAGAAAAATATAGTGGCCTGGTTAACCCGGTGTCTTACATGGTTGACTGGGGTTGAGGTTGCTCCGGTTAACCAGCAACCGGCGGTTGGGGTTAACCGGCGGCATGGGCTCTCTTCAGTCAACTTCCCACCCCCCTTCTCCCCCTTATTGCGTACAACATTGGCCGTTGACACTCTAACCTGGTTGACCCGGTTAACCCGGTTATTTGGTTAGTGGTTAACCAGGTTAACCAGGTGAATCGGGTTACTGGTTAACCAGGTTAGCCGCTTTTAGTCCAACCGGCTGGTTAACCGGTTACATGCCAGGCCCATCAGGA
>Ga0247824_10000715_pt1 | contig 17124 bp, 13 predicted proteins | sample 13C_PalmiticAcid_FD_194412 | JGI IMG/M metagenome (GOLD analysis project Ga0247824, IMG submission 194412) | Soil microbial communities from agricultural site in Penn Yan, New York, United States - 13C_PalmiticAcid_Day48 | ecosystem: Environmental > Terrestrial > Soil > Agricultural land... | reverse complement strand
GTCGCCGCAGATGGCCGCAGAGCAAAAGCCCGCCGTGCCCGAAGGCACGAGCATCACGTCGGCGCAGGTGACAGGGTTCGATATCGACCGCCTGAGTCCCGGCCTTCGCGCGGAAATTCTCAGTCTCGCCGGCACCCCGCTGAAACGGCAGCGCCTCGACGAACTCGCGGCACGCATCGAGGCCGAGCGGCCGCACCACGTCGCTGCGGTTCGTACCGTCATGGATGTCGGCGGCGAAGCGCGCGTATTCTTCGTCGTCGGACGTCAAGACCAGGCCGAGCGCGACGACAACATCAACGCTCGCTACACGGTCGAGCGGGCCGAAATCACTGGCGTGCGCGACGAGGAGCTGACGCAGGCGCTGCGCGACGCGTTGAGCGCCGTCATCGGCAAGCGTCTGGATTCTCCCGAGGCCGATCGTCTGCGGGAGCGCATCGAACACGACCTCTCGGGCTACGACGTATCGCGAAGGATCAGGCGGGGCAGCGAAGCGGGGCGCATCCGCCTCCTCTACGAAGCGCGCAAACGGGAGCCGCCGGCGTGGCTCGACTTCGAGCCGCTGCGGCCGGGCGTGGTCTTCCATTCCGAGCAGGGTTGGGGGAGCTACCTCGATCTCGCTCTCGGGACCCGCAACGTCCGCGTCACGCCAATCGCAGCGATCGACAATTCCGATGATCTCGTCGAGGAGTACTCGGGCTACGGTGTGCGCGTCGAAGCCCGAAGGCTCGGCACACGCCGACTCGGTGCGAGCTTCGAGTGGACGCGCTTCGAGCAGGACTGGGAGTTCGCCACACTCGACGCGCTTGCGATCCGTCCTGACGTTGCGGCGCTGTACGACACGCGATCGACGATCACGCCGCTGGTGAAGTTCGCCTTCACCCCGGACCTCAGTGTTGCCGCAGGAGTGAGCATTTCGGAGCTGGAGCCGCCATCTCCGGCCACCGCTTCACAGAGCGCCAACGCATTCGTCGCTTCCATCGGCTACGACCACCGGTGGGACGCCGCGTCGGATGCGACGCACCGACTCGGTACGGCATTCGCCATTCGCGCCGGGTCCCACGAGCTCGAAAGCGACTTGTCGTACCGGAAATATCTCGGGCAGGGCACGTACCAATTCGACTTCGGGCACCATCACGTGCAGGCGACAGGCATGGCCGGAGGGATCACCGGGCAGGCGCCGCTGTTCGAACGGTTCACGCTCGGCGACTCCAGGACGCTCCGCGGCTGGAACAAGTACGACATCGCCCCGCTGGGGGGCGACCGGCTGATCTACTCGTCGGTCGAGTATCGATACAGAGGACTCGCCCTGTTCTTCGACGCGGGCTCTGTCTGGGATACGGCCGACCAGCGACGCTTCCGCTTATCGACAGGGTTCGGCTTGCATGCCGGGCCGGCCTTTCTCGTCGTCGGCTTCCCGCTGAATACCGACCACGTTACCGCAATCACCGCGCTGGGGCTGCGAGTCCCCGGCCTGGGAGCTCGCTGGTAGTGGCGTCCGGTCCGTTCGCGTTCGCTCTGCTCGTCCTGCTCGCCTGGCCGGTCTCGCAGTCGTCCGCGCAATCATTGACAATCGACACCACCGGCGCGTCGCTGAAGATTCGTGCTCAGGGCTTCAGCTTTCTCGAGGGAGATCCGCTCGCTCGACTGAAGGACGGTCGATCCGTCCGCGTCGAGCTCACCGCGCAGGTACTGCCTGCGCCCGGAAAGCCGGTGGCGGCGGCGACGCGACGGATCTTCGCGTTGAGCTACGATCTCTGGGAGGAACGATTCGCCGTGACGACGGTGGAGAAGCGCTCCCAATCCATTACGCATCTGGCGCTGCCGGCCGCAGAGGCGTGGTGCATCGATCAGCTCGCCATTCCGCTGAACGCGCTGGGCACGCTCCGCAGCGGCCAGCCTTTCTGGATCCGGCTCGAGTACCGCATTCTCGATACGGAGAGCACGCCGGACGCCGGGGAGTCGGGATTCACGCTGCAGACGCTCATCGACCTGTTGAGTCGTGTGCGCAAAAACGATCCGGCGCCGCAGGCAATCGATGCCGGCCCGTTCACGGTGCGGCCGGGCGGCGCGTCATCGTCGCAATGAGTCTTCGCAGCCGTCTGATCGTCGCCTTTCTCGCATCGACACTGCTGCCGCTCGCCGCAACCGTCTGGATCACGACATCGCTCCTCGATCACAGCCTCAGTTATGCGACGACCGGGGAGCTCGATCGGCTCTCGCGTGCACTCGAGGCGACGGCGAAACAGTTGTACCAACGCGAACGGGACGCACTGAAGGAGTCAGCGCTCGCCGGCCGCACTCAACCGACAACCTACGCCGCGGCGGACGTGAGCCGATGGCCGGAGCACGTCCGTTCGTTCTGGGAGAGTGGGGAGCCAGAGCGTTTCGGTGTGTCAGGCACCAACGGTGAACGCGTGGACTACCTGCGACGTGTCGATGATCGTGATGGTGAGTCCGCCAGCGTTCAGGTCTTCAGCCGTGATCTCGGCGGCGTCAGCATGGAACAGTTGTCGACGCAGGTCCGAGAGACGCGGCGGCTGGTGAACGCGATGGATGCACGCGACCTGCGACGCGGGTTCACGCTGACGCTGCTGGTGCTGCTCGGTGCGGCGTGGATCATCTCGCTGCTGCCATTGCTTCTGATCGCGCACCGGATGAGCCGGCCGATCGAGGGGCTCACGGCAGCACTCACCGATTTCGCAGCCGGCAACTGGTCGCGCAGGCTCGAGACCGGCGCCGCCCCTGGCGCTGCGCCACGCGACGAAGTGGGCCGGGCCGTCGAGGCCTTCAACCACATGGCGAATCAACTCGAGGAGAACCGCGAACGGCTCGTTCACCTGACGCGTATGGCGACGTGGCAGTCGCTGGCGCGGAAGACCGCCCACGAGCTCAAGAACTCGTTGACACCGATCCGTTTGACGGTCGAGGAAATGCAGGCTCGTCACCCCGCCGCCGAGCGGGGATTCATGGACCAGGCGGTCCAGATCGTCGTCAGCGAGATCGAGTCGCTCGAGCGACGCGTGCGGGCGTTCTCGGAGTTTGCCCGCGAGCCGGTCGTGCGTCCGGAAGATCTCGATATAAACGCGGTGGTAAAGGAGCGAGTCGCGCTGCTGCGGCGAGTGCATCCGGAGGTGACCTATGACCTCCGTCTCGGTGGTGACGGCCCGCGGGCGCACGCGCCGCTGGACCTGGTAAACGGGATACTGATGAATCTTTTGCAGAATGCCGCCGAGGCCGCCGGGCGGGGCGGTTCGATCGTCGTTCACACGCGAGGCGAAAAGGAACGTGTACTGATCGACGTCCACGATTCAGGCCCAGGCTTGAGCGACGAGGTGTCCGCATCGTTGTTCGAACCGACGATCACCTTCAAGAAGGACGGCATGGGGCTCGGCCTCTCGATCGCCAAGAAGAATGCCCTGCTGTCCGGCGGTGATATCGCGCTGATTCCCGGCGAGCTCGGTGGCGCTGCGTTCAGGGTATCGCTGCCGTCATGACACGCAGACGTCACATCGTCGTTGTCGACGACGAGGCGAACATCGGCCGTTCGCTTCGTTTGATCCTGGAGGGCGCGGGCTATCGCGTCACCGTATTCGAGTCAGCCGCGGCATTCACCGCGGCAAGAAGCCAGGCAGCCGCCGACGTCTACATGCTCGACGTGCGGCTGCCCGACGGCAACGGCCTCGACTTGCTCCGGTCCATCCGCCAGTCGGACGAGAAAGCACCTGCCGTGATGATCTCGGGCCATGGCACGGTGGCCGACGCGGTCGAAGCGACCCGGATCGGCGCCTTCGATTTTCTCGAGAAACCGCTCGGACGCGATCGGGTTCTCCTCGTCATCAAGAACGCGCTCGAATGGTTCAACCTGCAGCGCGAGAACCAGCGATTCCGCGAACTGGTCGGAGACGCGCCGAAGATGATCGGGGCGTCGCCTGCGTTCCAGCAAGCCGTGCGGCAGGCCACGCAAGTCGCGCGGTCGGATGTCACGGTGCTGCTGTCGGGCGAGTCGGGCACAGGCAAGGAGCTGCTGGCCGCCCACATCCACCGCGAAAGTCCGTTCGCCGCAGGCCCGTTCGTGAAAGTCAACTGCGCCGCGATCCCCAACGAATTGATCGAGAGCGAACTGTTTGGCCACGAAAAGGGAGCCTTCACCGGCGCGGTTGCGCTGAGGCGCGGCAAGTTCGAGCTGGCCGACGGCGGCACCATCTTTCTCGATGAAGTCGGGGACCTGCACGAAGCGTCGCAGGCCAAGCTGTTGAGAGTCCTTCAGGACGGTGAGTTGCAACGAGTCGGCGGCGAGGCGACGATCAAAGTGGCGGCAAGAGTCGTGTCGGCAACGAACCGGCGGCTCGACGAGCTCGTGTCGGCGGGCAGGTTCCGGGAGGATCTGTACTACCGGCTGAGTGTCGTCCCCATCCGGGTGCCGGCGCTGCGCGAGCGGCTGCAGGACATCGACGAGCTCGTGCCGTACTTCCTCTCCGAGTTCTGCGTTCGAAACAATTTCCGGCCGCGTACTGTGGATGCGCACGCGGTCGGGCTCCTCCACCGCTACCGTTGGCCCGGCAACGTGCGCGAGCTGCGGAATGTCGTCGAGCGCATGGCGATCCTCACACCTGGCGAGCAGATCACCGCGGACGCCATCCCGCTGGAAGTACGAGCGGAACCGGTGGCGCGTCCGGTGGCGGGGCTGCAGGAAGTCCGCGACTCGGCGGAGCGCGAGCGGATCCAGCAGGCGCTCGATCAGACCGACGGCAACGTGGCGGCGGCGGCCCGGCTGCTCGATACTGAACGGACGGCGCTCCACAAGCGGATCCGCGCGCTCGGTCTCAAGCGGAGATAGCGTCGAGGGAGCAGCCGCGGGCAGTGTCATGGTTAGATAACAGGTATGAGGAGCGACGGCGGACGCTCTGTGCGGAGCAACGGCGGACCTGGCGCGATCGGTGATGAGGGAAAGCCGGACGCCGCGGTCGAGTTCGACGCCGTGTCGTTCGCATTCGACGAGCACGTCATTCTCCGCGACCTCACCTTCGCCGTCGCGAAGGGCACGATGACGATCGTCCTCGGCCAGAGCGGGGTCGGAAAGTCCGTCACGCTGAAACTGATACTCGGCCTTCTACGCCCCGACGGCGGCGCCATCCATGTGAACGGCGAGCGCGTGGACACCATGAGCGAGCCCGAGCTCAATCGCGTCCGCGGTCATATCGGAATGGTGTTTCAGGAGCTCGCCCTGTTCGACTCGCTGACGGTCGCGGAGAACGTCGGATACCGGCTCTCCGAAGAGATGCGCCTGCCGGAAGAAGAAGTCCGCGCGCGGGTCGAAGACGTGCTCGGCTTCATCGGGCTCGGCGAGTTCAGCGATCGGATGCCCTCCGAGCTTTCCGGCGGCCAGCGGCGGCGAGTCGCCATAGCGCGCGCGATGGCGCCAAGACCCAGCCTCATCCTCTTCGATGACCCGACGACAGGGCTGGACCCGATCATCGCATCGACGGTCAACGACGAGATCGTCAAGCTGAGGGATCTGGAACACGTCACGTCGATTTTCGTCACGCAGCAGATCCGCGACGCCTTTTACATCGCGACACATCACGCTGTACGTAAGGACGGCGGGATCGAGATCACCGATGCGCAGGAAGGAGACGTTGCCCGCGCAGAGTTCATGCTGCTCCACGACGCGCGGATCCATTTTCGCGGCACGGCCGACGAACTGATGGCGTCACAGGACGAGTACGTACGCGAATTCCTGTATATGACCCTTCCGCCCTGGTGAGCACGAGCGGCGTGAACGCTCGTTCGCGCTAGTGTTCGCAATCTCACCACGGAGGCCCAGAGTGCACAGAGAAATTCCTCGGTTTTTAGTTAGAAATCTCTGCGTTCTCCGTGTTCTCGGTGGTGAAGAATTTGACGGCCGCCGCTATTGGGCACTCGGTTGGCAAACCGCACTCGGTGGCAAACCCGGTTCGACCGCGGGCGCCGATAGGATCGAACGGAAGAGTCGGCTGCGCGATTTTCCGCAACGGAAAGCGCTGACGCGTTTCGTCGATGAGATGAAGCCTTTCCGCACTCGGTCCCGGCTGAATTCGCATATTCTCGTCGGAACACTCATTGCGAGTCGTCGGGCTCTTGGTGCGAGAACCTTTCACCTGGAGGAGAGATCATGTCGAAGGCGGTATGCCTTGCTCTCGGAATCACGTTCCTCGTCGCCTGCTCATCCGATAAACAGGCACCAACAATGCCGCTGTCGGTGCCCATCGTCACGCAGGACCTGCATGGCCCGGCAGCCGCCGACGCGGCCAACGGCGGCAACTTCGGCACACCGGTCAGTGCCGACGAAGAAGTGATGCCGGCCGGTGTCGTCAACACGTCGCGCGCACGCGGCAATGCCATCTTCCAACTCAGCGCCGACGGTTCTGAGCTTTCCTACAAGCTGATCGTCGCGAACATCGAGAACGTGTTCCAGGCCCACATCCATCGCGCCCCGGTCGGGGTGAACGGCCCCATCGTCGTCTGGCTCTACCCCTCGACGGCGCCGGTCCCCGGGCCATTCGGTGCCGGGCGCATCGACGGCGTGATCGCCGAAGGCACGATCCGCGCGGCAAACCTGATCGGCCCGCTGCAGGGACAGCCACTCTCCGCACTGGTCGACTTGCTGACCAGCGGCAACGCGTACGTCAACGCACACACCAACGACGGCGTCGGCGCGATCAACACTGGACCTGGTGACTTTCCCGGTGGTGAGGTCCGCGGCCAGGTCGAGCACCGCGGCCACTGAACCAGCGCGTGCACGTCCACGCGCTGCGCCGTGGCGACCATCACTTCTGAACAGAGTGGTGGCCGCCACTAGCGCATCAACCCTGCCAGCTCCTTCACGAATTTGGCCGCCACTCGCGCCGTGAGATCCCGGTAATCATTCCGCGGGTTGTACTCGACGACGTCAGCGCCCACGACTTCGGTGGAGAGCGCCGCGAGTACTTCGAGCACGTCGCGCACGGTCAGGCCACCGGGTTCCGGGTGCGACAGGCCCGGCGCGAGCATCGGTTCGAGGACGTCGAGATCCAGGGACACGTACACCGGCTCCCGCACCCCACTCACAACGCGGATGACGTCACGCCACCTCTCCGGACCGAAGATTTCGGTCCCGAATTTCGCCGACTGCTCTCGCTGATGCGGTGTGAGCGTCCGGATGCCCACCTGAATGAGGCGCGCGGCAAGATGCTCCTCCATGACCCGCGCGAACGGACACGCGTGCGAATGGCGGTCGCCGTCGAAGCTGTCGTAGAGATCTCCGTGCGCATCGAAGTGCAGCACGGTCAGGCCGGCTGAACGCTCCCGGAACGCGCACAAGATCGGATAGGTAATCGAGTGGTCACCGCCGAGCGCCAGCGGCTTGCTCGCCTGCGCGAGGATGTTGCGCATCCCGTGCTCGATCTCGCGCCGCGCGCCTTCGGCAGCCGCGGGCAGGCTGAGATCGCCGGCGTCCACCAGTACGGCAGGGGAAGAGAGATCGTCTCCGCGCTCGTTGAACGCATTGCTGGACGCCGAGCGCAGGGCCGCGCGGATCAGGGGCGGCGCCTCCGCGGCCCCGCGCTCGAATGACGACGATCCGTCCCAGGGGATCCCGATGAGCGTGATCATGAAACAGTTCGCTCTGTAGATAGCGTCTTGTCAGCGACAGTATCCGCTGAAAGTACGTCCATGAGCGTTGCGTGCGTTCGCACTCAATGGAAATGCTCGAGGAGCATGACTTCACTGGATTGGTACGTGCGGTTCGAGTACAGCACCGTACGGCGATCCTTCGAGACCGTCAGGCCACCGACCCAGTCCTCGATCGTGCCGGGCAGCGTTCCGAGCTCGACACTCCGGCTGCGCGCGAACTCGAAGAACCTGAAGCGATGGATGAGAGTGTTGTCGGGCAGCGATTCCCGAACGACGTAGTAGATCCCATCGTCGAAGACTGTCCAGTAGCCTGGAAGTGACCAGGTGAAGTCTTTCACCATGGACGTCTCGACGCCAGAACTCGCCGTGAGCCGCCATATCCCTTCATTCTTTTTGGCGAAGTAGAGTTCGCGCGGTAATTCGCGCGCCGACGACGCCTCACTGGCGAGGGCCGGGGCAGCATCTCCGCCCTGCGCGGGGATCTTCAACACGCGAGACGTGCCTGCGACGTTGCGTACGAAATAGATCCACCGCCCATCCGACGACCAGGTCGGTGATTCGCCATCTTCGGACAGCTGACGAGGCGCACCCGCGTCCGAGGGAATCACCTGGATGCCGCCGGCGTGAAAGGCAATGGATCGTCCATCTGGAGACCAGCTCGGTCGACCCGTGAAGGACCCATTGAACGACGTTCGCTGATGGGCGTCCGTTCCGTCCGCGTTGCTCACCCACAGCTCGCGCGTTCCGCTACGCTCCGAGACGAACGCCAGCCTCCGGCCATCAGGTGAGAAGGCAGGATCGAGATCGATGCGCGGAGAGCTCGGAAATGGCCCGCCCTCGCGCAACTTGCCTCCAGCAATCGTCACTCGTGAGATGTCCCAGTCGCGAAATTCGCGAACGAAGGTCAGGCGATTACCCTGCCGTGAGGTCGAGGGAAAGTAGGAGTCTTCGCCGGCGATCGCGAGTTGCTGTAGACCGCCGCCAGCCGTCGACAACGTCCACAATCGACGGACGCCCTGTCGGTTCGCCGAGAGGACCAGCGACCGACCGTCCGCGCTCCACGTGATACCGCCGATCCACTCTTTGTGTCCCGACAAGAGCGCCCTGGTATGTCCGGTGTCAAGGGCAAGCAGGTGAACGGCGATGCCATCCTTCAGTATCCGCACCAGCGCGAGCGTTCGGCTGTCGGGGGAGAATGCGACGCGCAGAACGTCGCCCTCGGCGGGCGACGTCAGAGGGCGTGAGATGCGGCTCTCGACCGAGAGCAGGAACAACGCGTACGGCTCGGACACCGTCGAACGGGCCGCGTAAGCGATGCTTCGTCCGTCCGGCGACCAAGCGAGTGCGTAGTAGCGGTCGTCGCGCAGGTCGAGCATCTTGCGTTCTGCGCCCGCGGTGATGGAGCGCGTGAAGATCGCGCATTTGCCTGAACCACACCTGACGAATGCGATGCTGTCACCGTCAGGAGCCCACGCAGGCAACTCCTCCAAACCGGGATCGTTCGTCAAACGCGTCCGCGACGTCGAGCCCATCGCGAGAAGTACCAGTTCCGGGTTGTCCATACCGTCGCCCGTCCACGAGAACACCACGCGCGAGCCGTCGGGAGAGAGCGCGGGTGCGCCAATGACGCCGGCCGACGCCGGAAGTCGCGTAATCGACGGCAGGACCTCCGGTTCATTGGTGTGTTCAGCTCGAATGCGCCAGGCGATAACGGCGCCGATCACAACAAAGAGGACCGCCGCGCGCGTCGCCAGCACTCGCCAGCGCTGCGACGAGTCGAGCCGACGCTGAACCGTTCGCAGGTCGACGAGCAGGTCCTCGGTCGCCTGATACCTCTCCGCTGGATCCAGGGAAAGGCACCGCATCACCACGCGATCGAGCGACGCTGGCAGGCGCCGATGCAGGCTCGGTGGGCGCACCGCGTCGGCCGCGCGTACGGCAGCGAGGACCTCGGCACGATCCTTTCCCGGGAAGGCCTTGCGTCCGGTCAGCATCTCGAACAGCACGGCGCCAAACGCAAAGATGTCGGTGCGCAGGTCCGACGCATTTCGATCGAGCTGTTCCGGCGCCATGTAGGACGGCGTACCCACGATGAGCCCTGCTGCCGTCAAGTCGGGCGCGCGGTCAGCGACTGTTGTCGCAGAAGGAAACGGCGCCTCCGGCGACCTGCCCTTCGATACGCCGAAATCGAGCAGCTTTGTGTGACTGGTCGCACCGGACGTCCTGCTGATCATGATGTTGGCCGGTTTCACGTCTCGGTGCACGATTCCGGCGCGGTGTGCTTCGGCGAGCGCGGAGGCTATTTCGTCGGCGTACTGCAGTGCCTCGGGCAGGAGGAGTCTGCCGCGTGAGAGCCGCGTCGCGAGTGTTTCTCCGTCGACGAACTCCATGACGAAGAAGTCGCGGCCATCCTGACTTCCGATGTCGTAGATCGTGCAGATGTGCGGGTGGTTCAACGCCGCGACGGCGCGCGCCTCTCTCGCCATCCGCTCGCGCGACCATGGATCGGCGCCGAAGCGTGCAGGCAGCACCTTTATAGCGACGATCCGATCGAGCCGGGTGTCACGGGCCATGTACACTTCGCCCATTCCACCAGTCCCGATGCGGGACAGGACCTCGTAGGCGCCCACACGATGGCCCGCCAGGCTCTCGATCTGGCTGTCGGCACCGGTCCCCGCCTCCGGTGCTTCGAACCGAGACTCCGCCGCGGCCATCGAAGCGATGAGCGACAACACTTCACGCTCGAGGCTCTCGTCGCTGGCGCACGCAGTGCGCACATAGGGCACCCGTTCTGCCTCAGGCCGTTCCCACGCGTCCATGGCGATGGCCTTGACGCGCGTCCAGTTGCCAGGATTCATGACCGCTGTCCTTCACCGGCGGAACCATTGGTGAGCGCGCGATGCAGCCAGCCCTTCGCCACGCTCCACTCGCGTTTCACGGTCGCCGGTGAACGCCCAAGCACGTCGGCTGTTTCTTCGACGGTCATCCCGGCAAAAAAGCGAAGCTCGACGAGCCGGCCCAGACCAGGGTCGAGGCGCTCGAGCTCCGTGAGTGCCGTGTCGAGTGCGAGCACGTCGACCGTGCTCACGGATGGTTGGGGCGCAGGCAGGTCCTCGAATACAACGGTGACGCTTCCGCTTCCCCTCTTCTGGGCGAGTCGACGACGAGCGGCGTCAACCACGATGCGCCGCATCAACTGCGCGGCGATGGCGAAGAAATGCGCGCGGTTCTGCCAGTCGACGGCGCGCTGTCCGAGGAGCTTGAGATATGCCTCGTTGACGAGTGCCGTGGTGTGTAGCGCGTCGCTGCGCCACTCCCGCGCGAGCCGCCGCGATGCGAGTATCCGCAGCTCGTCGTAAACGAGTGGGATCAGCTGATCGAACGCCTCCCGGCTTCCTCCGCGCCACCGCTGCAGAAGACCGGTGATTTCCTCGGCGGAGAGCTTGGGGGCATCCACGGGCGTCTCGGAGGCTGCCGATTCTTTCACCCCTGCGACACCGGGTCAATAAACAGAAGCGAACGGTAGGGGTCAGTTCGAACTTCGAGACAGCCCCGTTTACAACAAGCTCGGTTCCGCATGCTGGCGCGACAGCATTTCAGTGTTTCCGCTGTGTTGCCGCTGTGTTTCTTCTGTGGCCTGCGTTTGCGCTGCGTTTCTTCTGTGGCCTGCGTTTCCCCCGTGTTTCTTCTGTGGCGGTGAGCCGTTCTCCCGGCCGATTGCGCGTAATGGGATCTGGAGGAGCTATGACGGCTTGCGGTGGTCTTCACGGACACCGTCGGCGACGACTCCGTTCAATATGACATCGTCGACCTCGCGCCGGGTGAGGCAACGTCGCTCGGTGCGCACCAGTGGACGTCGCCCGGCGGCCGCTTCACCTATGCCGCGTTCGAGGGCGGTTCCAGCCCCGGCCTCTCGGCCATCGATCACCTCGCGAACAACCATGTCGTTCAGCGCCTCAGTTATCCTGGACGGCCACACGGAGTCGATCACGCGCGGCCGCGGTAGCGAGCGGCTGCTCGCAGGCCTGCGCGATTGCGTCGGTGATTCGAAAGTGAGGCGATGATGATGAAGAGAAGAATTTGGAACGTCGCGTTGTTCCTGACCGCCTGCTGGGTCGCCTTCCCTGCCGCCGCCAGCGATCTGCTGCCGTTCCAGGCCGTCATTCAAACGCAGCCGATGCCGACCGGATCGTGCGGAATCGGATGCCTGCAGCTCGAGATCACCGGCGTCGGACAGGGAACGCACATGGGGCGGATCGCGATCCACGGCCCATCGCAGGTCGATCTGATTCTGAGTCGGCAGACGGGAACATCCACTCTGATTGCCGCCAATGGCGATGCGCTGGTGATCGAATTCTCGGGAACAGTGCAGTTGCGAGATCCTCCGGATCCGGTCATCTTCGCAGGAACATGGACGGTGATCGACGGAACGGGACGGTTCGTTGATGCGAGCGGGTCGGGGACGTATACCGGTTCAGCCGTCGGTCCAGCCGGTACCCTGGTCCTCGTTGGCCGTGTGAGTCACCCCGGTCGCGATTAGTCCGGCCGTCTCAATCTCACGCGTGTCGTGGCTTCGGCCCTGGCGATGCAACGAGCGTCAAGAGGCAATCGATCGAATGGTCGTGGAAGTCGAAGGCACCGATGTGCGGCGCACCCGGCTCGAACCGAAATGCGCCGCAACCAGCGTTCAGGAGGTGCGACCAATGGATCCAAAGGTCGTTCCACGTCGTGCGCGCAGGTAGCCAGGCCAACCTAAACGCCTGCGCGCGAACGACTTCTGGCAAGAGATACGGGAGTCATCGCCGGATCTCGCACGCCCTCATTCTGTTCCGGTGCAGATTTCTGTATGGTCGGGAGCAGGTGTCTCAGCCGGTCAAGGTATCGCGCCGGCGTCGCGTGCCGATAAGGCTGAGCAGGAGGCAGATGCACCATGCGTATCTCCAGGCTCCCCCGCCACGGCCTTTTCATTGCCGCCATTCTCGTGACAACGTCCTGCGGCAGAACGTCGCCGGTTTCGCCCGACATCTCCTCGCCGATGTCAGCACAAGCTACTGGCAGGCTGCGGTCGGGCCTGCAGGTGTCGTCGGCCGGTGCGACATTTCCCCTCGTGGCAGGATCGTTTTCGATCGAAAACGAGAAGGGTGACCGGCTCATCGGCTCATACGCCGGCACGGCGAACTACCCCGATGGGGGGACGCAGGCGGCGACGCTCACGCTTGAGATCTCCGATGGATCCGGCACTTTTTCGCACGCCGGCGGAACGATCGTATTAAAGGGGATCGGAGCGTTCGTCGACGAGGGAGAGTTTCTCCTGGAAGGACGCGGTGCCCTGACGCTCAGCAGCGGAAAACGCACCGGGTTGGTCCTCAGCCTGCGAGGCACCTCCACCGTCGGCTGCAGCACCAGCGAGCGAATCGCCATCCTCCAGACGGCCACTGGTTCCATGGCGCACGCCGGTCGCGTGAAGGCCACCCTCAACCACGAAGTCGAAAACACCGGCTGTTCGTCCTAGCCCTTGCCATGTCGTGAGGCGGGAACAAGCCGTAGACGCTCTACGTCTAAGGCCGTAGACTGTCTACGACTATGGCGAAGACACCCGACGATCAGCGCCTGGAGCTCCTCCAGGGCACACTCGACATGCTCGTTTTGCGGACGCTCCAGTGGGGACCGCAGCACGGCCACGGTATTGGCCAGGCGATCCGCTCGCAGTCCGACGATCTCCTCCGGGTCGAGACCGGTTCGCTCTATCCGGCGCTGCACCGCCTCGTCAAGCGCGGGTGGCTGAAAGCGGAATGGGGCGTGAGCCAGTCGAACCAGCGCGCCAAGTTCTACCGGCTCACCCCCGAGGGCAAGAAGCAGCTCGCGCGCGAAGAGTCTCGATGGACGCAGCTCGTCAACGCGATCGGTCGCGTCATGAAGCCGGTGCCCGCCCCGGGCACGGAGGAGTGACGCGTGCGCATTCTGGATTGGCTGACGCGACGCCGCCGTGATCTCGACCTCGATGAAAAAGACTTCGAGGCCGAGATCCGCGCACACCTCACCATCGCTACCGAAGAAAGAGTGGCGGACGGCGCCGATCGGGCCGACGCACACTATGCCGCGCTGCGCGAATTCGGCAACGTCACGCGCACGACGGAAGAGGCGCGGCGTGTGTGGACGCCCGAGTGGCTCGAACGCCTTCGCAATCTGCTCAGTGACGTCCGCTATGCCGTTCGCTCCCTGGCCAGAAACCCGATCTTCTCGCTGACGGTGATCGCCGTGCTCACGCTCGGCATCGGTCTGAACGCGGCGGTGTTCACGATGCTGAAGGCACTCGCGCTCAGCCCGGTCGCCGGCGTTCGTGGCTCGTCGAACATCGCCGTCGTGTACGGCGAAACGAACGCCGGCCGTCCACTGCGGCTCTCCTACCCCGATTACAGATATTTGCGAGACCACGACCAGGCGTTCGCGGGATTGTTCGGTTCGGCGGTGGCCAACGTCGGCCTCGGGCGCGGGCGCAACTCGCGCGTCATCTGGACGGAGCTGGTGACCGGCAACTATTTCCAGATCCTCGGTGTGCGCGCAATCACGGGCCGCACGCTTCTCCCGAATGACGAAATCGCGCCAGGGCGCCATCCGATCGTCGTGATCAGCGAGGGCCTCTGGCGCCGTGATTTCGGCAGCGATCCCGACATCGTCGGCAAGAACATCGAGATCAACAGCCGCACGTTCACGATCGTTGGCGTCGCTGACCCGACCTTTCACGGTACGACGGTCGTGTACGACGTGGAAGCCTATCTGCCAGTGATGATGGCGCCCGAGCTCGGCTTCACCTTCGGCAGCCGCGAGACGACTGCCGCCGGTATCTTCTCGGACCGGCGCGCCACCTTCTTCTATCCGCAGGGCTATCTGCGGCCAGGCATCACACCCGAAAGCGCCGTCGCGCAAACCAACGCGCTGTGGACGGCAACTGCGGGTGAACGGCCACGCGCGGATGCGCCGGCGCAACTGAGGATCGTGCCGTTTCGCCAAACACCCAATGGCGCGCCCACATACATCCTGCCTACGCTGATCGTGCTGAGCGCGATGGGTGTGCTCGTACTCATGATCGCCTGCGCGAACATCGCGGGTCTTGTGCTCGTACGAGGCGTCTCCCGTCGCGGCGAGATCGCCATGCGGCTGGCGCTCGGCGCGGGGCGGCGTCGGATTCTGCGTCTGTTGTTCGTCGAGAACCTGGTCCTTGCGATGCCGGGCGCATTCCTCGGTGTGCTCCTCGCCGCGAACGGTATTCCCGTGCTGGTCGCCTATGCGGAAGCGCTTGCCGAGCCGCAGCGGATCTTCTTCAACATCGAGGTGGACCGGTTCGTCATCGGGTTCACCGCGCTGATTGCGTGCGGCAGTGCCGTTGTGTTCGGGTTCGTGCCCGCGCTCCAGAGCTCGCGGGTGGATCTGGTCGCGGTCATCAACGAAGACGCCGCGCCGCGTGGTGCGGCAAGAGGAAGAATGCGCGCCGCGCTCGTCGTTGCGCAGGTATCTGTCTCGTTCATGCTGCTCGTCGGTGCGGGCCTCGTGACGCGAACGCTCGAGGCTGCCAAAAACGCCTATCCCGGGTTCGACCCAGGTCAGGTTGTGTCGGTCGCGCTCGACCTCAAACAGAGTGGCTATGAGGAAGCGCGCGGCCGCAGATTCTACCGGGACCTTCTCGCGTCGATGCGCGGCGACAGCACCATCGAAGCGGCCACGGTCGCCACCTATGAACCGATGAACGTCGTCCTTACGCGAGCGCAGGCGGTCGCGATCGAAGGCTATGAACCCCGTCGAGACGAGGACCTGACCTATCTGACGAACACGGCCGCCCCGAGCTACTTCCGCACGCTTCGGATCCCCGTCCTCGCCGGACGCGAATTCGAGGAGCGTGACGACGAAAGCGCCGCTCCCGTGATCATCGTCAACAGAACGCTCGCCGAGCGGTTCTGGGGAAGCGCAGGGGCGGCGATCGGCAAACGGATGCGCGTCGCCGAGGGAGAGTGGCGGACGATTGTTGGCGTAGCAGGTGACGTGAAATACCTGCTGATCAACGAACCTCCGCGTCCGTATTTCTATCTGCCGTTTCTGCAGTCGTACAGGCCTGACATGATCGTCCACCTCCGCGTCAAGGGTTCCGTGGAGGTCGCCGCCAGGCAGGCACGGGAACACGTGGCGGCGCTCGATCCGGATCTGCCGATTGAATTCGCGAGGCCTATGGCTGGTCGGATCCAGGGGGCGACGATTTTCTTCCGACTCGCCGCAACGATGCTGACGATCTTCGGCATCGCCGGAATGGTGCTGGCGGCGATGGGGACGTACGGGCTGGTTTCCTATACCGTCAAGCAAAGCACGCACGAGATCGGCATCCGCATCGCCTTGGGAGCTTCCGCCAACTCAGTCGTTGGCCAGTTCCTCGCACGCGGGCTGCGGCTCGGGGTGATTGGAGCCGTCATCGGCATTATCGGGGCGCTTGCTGCGGGTGGGCTGATTCGAAGCGTGCTCTTCGGAGTCAGCGCCACGGACGTCGTGTCCTTCGCGCGCGCGCTGATTGTCGTTCTCGCGGGCGTGACCCTCGCGAGTGTTGTTCCTGCCTGGCGCGCCGCTCGCACGAATCCATTGAGCGGCTTGCGTCATCAGTGATTCCGGGGATCCAGCATGTCTACGACGCATCTCGACTCGCCGACCTCGCGCCGACCTCTTCGTCTGTGGCCAGGGATCGTCGCCGCACTGCTGCTGGTGCTCGTCCGATTCGTCGTGCCACTTCTCTGGCGCGACATCGGCCCCTACTCGGTTCTCGGCGGGCTGGCCGGCGCCGCCCTCATTTTGCTCTGGTGGCTGTTCTTCAGCAGAGCGCGGTGGATCGAGCGAATCGGCGCGCTGCTGATAATCGTGGCGGCGACGCTGGCGACGAAGCTGGTCGTCCACCCGTCCATCGCCGGCGGCCTCATGGGAATGATGGTGCCGCTGTACGCAGTGCCGATCACAGTCGGTCCCGTATTCGTCGCGTGGGCCGTGGCGACCCGTCACCTTTCCGATGGAGTGCGACGCGCGACGATGGTGCTCGCGATCCTGATCGGATGCGGTGTATGGACGTTGATCCGGACGGACGGGATCATGGGGGAATCCGGGGCGCAGTTCGCCTGGCGGTGGACGCCCACCGCCGAAGAGCGTCTTCTCGCAAAAGGTGAAGAGCCTGTCGCGAGCGCCCCCGCACAGCAACCAGAACCAACCGCCACGGGCACCACCGCTGAGAGAGGCAATCCCCCGACAGCGCCTCCAGCCAGCAATCAAGCGCGCCCCGGAGCGCCTGCCGGGCGCGAACTCACCGGCACGCGTGGCGCTGAATCCGCCCTGAGCGAGCGCGCCGACGCGCGAGTCGAGGGAAGCGAGCGCACGAGCATGCGAGTCGAGTGGCCGGGATTCCGAGGTGAGCGGCGCGACGGTGTCGTTCGTGGCGTTCAGATCGAT
>Ga0247824_10000714_pt1 | contig 17125 bp, 16 predicted proteins | sample 13C_PalmiticAcid_FD_194412 | JGI IMG/M metagenome (GOLD analysis project Ga0247824, IMG submission 194412) | Soil microbial communities from agricultural site in Penn Yan, New York, United States - 13C_PalmiticAcid_Day48 | ecosystem: Environmental > Terrestrial > Soil > Agricultural land... | reverse complement strand
GCATGGAACAAGCTGAAAAGGGGGGCGGTGAAAATCTACACACCCTTGATGGTCACCGTCGGCTCGAGCTGCCATTTGGGGTCGGGAAAGGCAATCTTGGTGGCCTAAGTGGTGGGGTCAGTAAAAACTCAGACTTGTATTTCATGCCCTCTGGGCAGGTTCATGAGATGCCTCGTACCTGGTTTGAGTAGGAGTTGAACGGGCCGAGGAAGGCGACGGTTGTGCTGGCGTTGCCGTCGCCCTGGGGGGCTGTTGATGTCGCCATCTCAGTGAGGGGCAGCGGAACTTGGAGATGGCTCAGCGTGGCTCTTCAATTGTCACGTTGAGTTGGGCGAGGAGCGGTCAGGAGAGATCAGACATGTGTTGACATGCTCAATTGAACCCGAAGGGTGAGAGATGGTGCGAGGTTCCGCCGATCGACGACGCCCGATCCCACTGCTGCCCCTCTACTTGGAGCACTGGGGACCGCTCGACTGCTAAAAAGTGAGCCCGCAGCCCCGCTATAGCGGCCGAACTCGGCCCATCCCCCCTCGTTCAACTCCCAAGCTCCCCCCTTTCACCACCACAGCTCGGCACTCGCTCGCGCAATTCACGTTGCTGCTGAGAACATCATCATGGAAACGAGTGTTGGGTCCGCAACTAGCTATCTAATGATCCTCCCGAATCGATAGTAAAGACCGGACGGACACCACAAGGCTCGGACTGAGAGAGTCCGCGCACCCAGGACCACTCCGAGCCCGACCAGCCGTGTCCCAAGCATGTAAATCAATCTGGCCGATTGATGCCCTGCAATGAAACTTGTCTTTTTGTCCTTGTCCGACTTCCCGATCCTACTGGCAAACTTCCTGCCGCCCTGGTCAGCCACCATGTTCATCTTGGGCCGGGAATGAAGAGTCAAAAACACACCTTTATCGCCGTCTAAATTCAAGAAGCCGTCATCACAGAGCGAAGCGGGCTGGGACGCGCCACCTGGTGCTCGTGGCTGGGGCCTGCCGAGAAACCCTTACCCAGCCGCCGCTGGGCTGGCGGGAGCTTCCCGGGGCTCCGCGGCACGGCAGCCGCAGGGTCGGCATGCGGTGTCGTCGGCTCGGACGTGATGGCTTCGGTTGCTCGTCCCTCGTGGTCAGCGAGGGAATCAAACTGTCAATCGTCGTAGTAGTCATCATCGTCGTCCACTTCGGCTAGCTGCTCGAAGTTGACCTTGTACCGGAGGATGCCGCCGATACCGCCGAAGCCCTTGACGAACTGGTTGCCCTCGGTCGACCGGTCCGACACAAACTCGAGCGTCGTGCCGAAATCCTTGTAGTGCTCCGCGATCCACTCGAGGAACGGCTCCTGCAGCACCACCTCCATCTCCTGGCCCGTCTCCTTGTCCATGAACTTGTCGCGGTTCCCGTTCTCCTGCTGCTTGGTCGTGTGCAGCACAATCTCGCTGCCGTTGCTGTCCTTGAGAGTCCAGCGGTTCACCTCGAGGTTCTCAAACACGATGAGCGTCTCGACGGCGCCAAGCTCCAGCGCCTTGAGCGTGTCCTCGATGCCGTAGCAGACGCGGCCCGTGTCCTGGCTGATCTCCTCAAAGTACTTGCCGATGAGCTTCTTCTCCTGAATGAACTTGACGTTGCCGAGCGTCTCGGACGACAACTCAATGGCCTGGTTGAAACCGTTCTCGCCGCCGTACGACACGTCCACCACCTTGATGACCTTGGTCTGCAGACGACCGTCGAACATGTCGGACGCGTTCAGGTCGTTCTTGAAGTCGGCCGAACCGGCGAGCACGATGCCGCCGACGTTGACCTTGTCGTTGGTGATGAAGTTCTGCACAGCCAACTCAGCGACCTTGCGGACGTAGTTGTGGCGCTTCTCCTCACGCAGACGGGCGAAACGCAGCGCCGACTGACCACCACGACCGTGCTTCTTGGGGAGATCGACGCTGAACTTCTGGACCACGTCGCGCGTGTTGCCGCTGAGGGTGCCAAACAGGGCGCCGTTACCGTCCATGACGATAAATCCGAACTTCTGGTCCGACTCGAGCAGCTCCGACAGGGCCTCGGTGTGGAACTTGTTGTCGCAGAGGTACAGCGAGGTGTTGATGGGCTTGAAGGGCTCGAAGTCGATGTTGACCTTGCGTTCCTTGCCTTCCGAGGTCAAGATTTCACCGCAGTAGACGACGAGGCCGTTGGGGGGGACCTTGTTGTACAGCTTGAGGCGCTGCTGGGTCGACGTAATGGCCGACAGGACCGACTGACGGTTGACGCGAGACTTGATGTTGGAGGCAGTGCCCTGTTCCACGATTGTCAGAACCACTGTGCTTGGCCAGCACACTGTGTTCCGGCAAGAGGCGACAAACGTACGTATTCTTCAGCCAACATCTTTGCCGCACGAGAGACCTGATCCTTGGGCGCTGGGCGGGGTTGTCAGTGTCGATGCACGGGATTGGGCCAGGGGCCAGGGCGAGCAGAGCTGGCAGCAGGTTTGCTCGGTCGTTTCCGACATGTTGGGGCGTGGACATACGAATGATCAGGGAAATCATGCTGGTGCCATTTCCGCGAGCAGCCTCGAGGCTCTTGATGAGCTTCTTGACCTTCCAGATCTCGATCTGCAGGCCATGCCGTCAGCACGCGCTCGGGTGGGCGGGAGACAAGGGAGGCCGGGGGAATGCGCGGGCGCTCACGTTCTTCTCCGCCTCGCTGGCGTTGGGGTCGCTCATGGTGAAGGGTTGGGGTGGGAAAAAGCCGGATCACAAGAAAGTCAACCTCGCCAAACTCCTCCTCAAGAAGACCTGAGTTTTTTGCGGTGTTTGTGGATTTTGGACGGGCGATGTCCTGGACCCGGGGAATTCTTGAATTTGTTGGTGGGGTTGGACCTGAGAGGGGTTTCGAGGTTGTAAAGCCTTTTATGGTTTGGGGCAAAGTGGCACGCTTAGGCCCCACATGCTGCCTGGGGCGAGTCACCATTGGTCATCCCGGCATCCCAGTCACTCCCACAGCCACCGGAGCCAGCCAAAGACCTGTTGGCCGCCTGCCTGTTGCAGGGGCAAGGCGGGCGAACTTCCTTTGTGGGGCGGGGCAAAGCAGCAAACAAGGACCAGTTCCAGTTCCGATCACAAGAATTGCGCAAGACAGACACCCTCTCACACGGAGGGATTCCACGCTGCGATGATATGTGCTTTATGGAGACTCGTCGGCGGTTGGAAGGCCAAAACACACAATATATCATTCCAATGCCAAGCCATGATCCCAGCATGCGAGCACAAGTCCTAACGTTTGTTTCACGCCAAGCAGACCCCAGCAAGTCGGGCAGAGGGGCATGCTGCTGGGTGCTGCGGCCTGAGTGAGTGCATGTGGGGCAGGCTGCCGGGACCAGGGAGCTGCCGATGCTCCAATGCAGCGATCCTCGAACATCAACAAGCTCAACCATTGACCGTCCTCGAAGCCCGTCGAGTCGACCTCGAACTCGACAACCACCAACCCCCCACTGAATCGGGGTCACCCCCTTAACAAACTGCCACAATGTCCAGCTCCGTCCCCCTCCAAGCCGCCGAGGCCGTCCAGACCGCCCACCTCCAACGCCACCCCTCCCCGCGCCACGACCTGAACCCCTCCACGGCAGCTTCCAAGCGAGAACCAGTCCGCCTTGAGCCCGTCGACCCCGACGATGTAGAAGAAGACGACGACGACGACGAGGAGGAGGAGGAAGGCTCCGAAGAAGAAGAAGAAGAGGAGGGTTCCGAAGAGGAAGAAGAAGCCGAGGCCCTCGAGCTCGAGCTCGAAGACGAGGAGGAGGATGAGGACGAGACCGAGACAGAGGACGAGTCGCTCTACCGCTCGCGCGTCCGCCCCAGCCCGCGAGGCCACCACCTCCCGCCCCTGCCCGACCTGCGCTTCGAGCAGAGCTACCTGTGGAGCATACGCAACGCGGATACCTGGTGGAAGGTTGGGTGGATTACCGTGCGGGATCAGGTAGGGACTGCCCCCCCAGATCTCCTTCATTGCCAGCGGAAGGGGAGAGCTTGAGGGGATAGACGAGCTGACAAAACATCCAGGTCATGATGCCATTCGTGCAGGGCATCGTCTACAACCTGGCCATCTGCGGGTGGCAGTACTGGAACCGCAACGCGCGGATCCACGGGTCGAGCGTCGGCGCCCGCCTCAGGCGGTGGTTCTACCGCTTCAGGGGGTGGTCGATACCGCCCGAGCGGAAGGTCGACATGCACCGGAAGGCGTGGTAGCAGCCGGACTGCGAGGAGCGGGGATGAATAACGATATCTTGTCAAGACTGCGATGTCAAGCTTCGTTGAGTTCAGCTAAACTAGACTATCTGGGGCTGCAAAAAATGGAACCCATCTTCTCAGCAACAATTCTATTACGAACCAAGCCTCTGAGGACATCACCACTGAACCCAGCTTTTTCCCACTCTGTAATCGCCGCCCAGAAGCTTCCCTGCCTCGGACGGGTAGGTAGACAGGCCAACTGAAAACCATACCGGCCGACCCCATTCGTGTATCGCCATGCCACACCCAACTCCCGTCTCATAACTCCGTCATAACAAACCCAGGATCCTGGGATTCCTGCCAACTGCCCCTCAATCCGCCGACTTAACCCCAACAGCCGCCGCCGGCACAGACCTCGCAACCTCCGGGCTTCCCCTAAAAGCCAGCGAGGTCACCGTCTCGCTCTCCGGCGTCTGCGGCGCGTTCTCGTCCTCCGCCACATCCCTCATAGACAGATCCACATCCACTCCAAGCTTCTTGGTCGGCTCGACCAGCGCCCCAACATCCTGGCTGGCCGGCACGGGCTTCGTCGCGACGGCAATCACCTCCGCGGCCGGCGGCTCCGGCTCCGCAACAAGTGGCTCCGCCTCGGTCGTCTCGGCCGAGTCGTCGTCGTCGCTCATCACCACATTCCGGTGCACCGAGCGCGGGTGCTTGTGGCGCTCGCCGGCCTCGACGGGCGGGCCGGGGATCTGGCGCACCCTGCTGTTCTCGTCGAACGACACGCGGATGGGGAACTTGAAGATGAAGCTGGGATTGGACGCGGCGTCGTCGTCAAGGTCCTCGTCCATCAGGCCGTCGCCGCCCTCGTCGAATTCCTCCTCGTCCTCGTCCTCGTCGTCGGGCACGTGCTCGTCCTCCTCGTCGTCGCCAAAGTCGGGCTCGCTGTCCGACTCTTCCGACTGGTACTCCTCGCTCTTGCGCTTCTTGCTCACCCACCCGTTGGTGCCGTGGTTGGCGGCCGCGGATCGCTGCGGGCGGCCCGACCGCGTGGTGGTGGCGGCTTTGGCGGAAACGTGCTTCATCTCGGTGTCCTCGGCGGCATCGCCCTGCACGCTGGCGGACGCGCTCTTGCCGCCGTTGCTGGCGCTCTCCGCGTTGAGCCGGGCGGGCGCCCTGACCTGCCGTCCGCTGGCCGTCGTCTGGGGGCCCGCGGGCTCGGCAGGTGTGTGGTGGCGCGTGTTGCGTGTCGAGCGCCGGTTGGTCGAGTCCGAGTAGAAGTCGGCCTCGTCGTCCGAGTACGTGTACTTCATGCGCTTGCCCCGCGTGCGGCCCTCGTAGAGCGAGAAGCCCGGCTCGGGCCGGCGGAACTGCTCCTTGCGCATCTGGCGGTACTCGCGGCGCCGCCGCTTCTCCTCGGTCGCCTCGAACCGCGGGATGCTGTTAACGATCCGCTTGGCGAAGGTCTTTGCCTTGGGGCCGCGGTCCACCGTCTCGAGCTTGTGGTTGAGCGCACGGAGGTCCTCGATCGAGCCCGCCACACTCCACCACGTCCGCTGGAGGCCGGCCGGGTTGCTTTCCCTGTAGACGCGGAACGAGGTGTCGTCGTTGCCCTCGATCAAAAAGTACCGCCGCTTGTCGCCGTCGCCGCCCCAGGGCTGCACGCTCAGGGGGATGTTGAGGTCCTCGTCGTGTCGGTTCTTGTATTGCTGGGCGACGAGCGTCCGGACCGCGTCAGACGATGAAAGCGTCCACTGCACGAGGGTACGCAGGAGGGTGAGCTAAACGGATCGGAGCTGTGTTAGCTGTCGATCTCTCAGGAGCCAGCCGCCGCGGCCACATGTACCAGGCGCGCAACCCTCCGCAAACCATATTGCCAGCCGTAGAGAGTGTACATACCCGTTCCACCGGCGTCATCGAGGAAAAAGTTGCCTGCCCCGCGACCGGGTTCTGGCTGTCCCAGGCCTTCGCCCACTGTCCCTTGTGCGTTTGCACAGCCTCCTCGAGCGCGCGGTTGTAGTGTCCGGGCCTGTAAATCGCACCAGAGTCAACGGTCTGAAGCTATGATTATCCATTTTCCCATTCCTGCGGGTCGGGTACACACTTGACATCCTGCTTGCGGTTGAGCAGGAGGCTGAGGAGCGCGCAGAGGAACTGCTCCACGCGCTCGCCCGGGACCGAATCGACGACGTCGCGCTCGAGCTCCTGGGGACCAAAGTTCGACAAGCTTTTGGGAAAAGCCTCGGTGAAGCGGGCGCGGAACATGACAATGAACTGCGGAGAGGCAAAAAAGTCAGCCAAGGGAAGCTCGCGGCCCCATCAAACGGCGGGCGCGATTTCTCGCGTCGCCACTCGGCGGCGACGCGAATAATGGCGTCAACACGTACAGCAATGTCGGGGTTATCAGCCAGGACGTATTCGTGCGGCGGCGAGGGCTCCCGCTTGGTTCGGGGCGGCGTCTTCTCCTTGGGCTCGAGGGCCGGGTTGCGGTCGACTTTGTGGAAGAACTTCAGGATGCCTTGGCGCTCCTCCAATTGGATGTCGGACTCATCGTCAGAGGGCGGCTCCGAGAGAGAAGACACGGAAGAAAGCTCGGAAGATTCATCGTCGGCCATTTTGGCGTCGTGGACACGACTTGTGGTCGATGGCGGATCGTTGGTGCTGCGGGTTGTTCTGGTACTAGAGGAGTGGAGGAAGGCGAGGTGAGGAGCACTTTAGGTTGACGGAGGGAGATCGGCTCCAAGAAATTACGTACCCGGCCGCTCGACAACAGCCTAGGGTTCTCCCAGCTTACCAACTCCAACTCGGGGAACTTGATAGGTTGAAACAATAGGTACAATAATCTTGGGCACGCCGCTGGAATCCTACTTCTGGCCGCAAGGCTGCCACTACTTGTGCTGGGCGAGCACCTGGACCCGGTCGACAGTTCTTCCTGGTGCTTCTGCTGCCTTCGAGCAATGCAGCACCCCAAAGGCCATCCCAACGTGCCGTTGCCACCCTCCATGTTTGCCAACACTCATCACGTTGAGCCATCATGCCCGTGCCAACAACCCCCCAAATTCCAGCAAAACTATCACAAAGGCTCCGCGTCGTGGGCAAACCAGTGAACACCAACTGGCCGGATCATCTTTCTTGTGTTCTGGAGGAGTACTCATCAGCTCTGGCAGGTTTAGTTGAGCAGGCGCCCATCCGCACTTGGGGTGCTGATTCGTTGGTTGATGGCGAAGTGGGACGGCGGCGCTGGGCTCTGGGCGGCTTGGATTGGCAAAAACTGTCTCGTGTGGTGAGGCCCGTAAATTGGCCCCCGCTTCGCATCCAGCCCCGGCGCATGGTGTTGCGACCCCAACCAAGCGGTCTCTCCCACCCACGGGTTTGCCCGCGGTGAGGAGGGGCAGAGGCAGCGCCTCGCAGGGCCAGACGCGGTTTTGGCTCGAAGCAGGCCCTCCCATGGTTGATTTTGAGCGTGCCCGCTCGGACGGCGAGAGCAGAGTAGGGAACACGTAGTCTCCACCACCCCAAGCCGCGCGCCTTCTCGCGTCTCTCTGCTCGTTTTCAGCCATAACCCGATCCACGAGGACCGTAATGACGTGACGCTTGTCTTGAAGCCAAAACGGAAGCGCGCGACCGTGTGGCAGCGGCCACCAGCCCCCCCAAACCAGCAGCTCCGCATCGCAGCCAGACTGGGGACGCGAGATGATTCTGTCGCAGGACGGCTTGCACTCGCATATAGCCTTGCGATGTTTGCAGAAACATCATGATGGATCGTTGGGTGTTTGAGGTCCCCTCAGTGGGGGAAGTGATGCATCCTCAATCGCTCCATCAGTCATGGGTGCCCGGCCCAGGTCTTGCTTTCTACCGGGTCCGCACAGCAGAACCACAAGCCATGACGGTCCAAAAGCCATGCGAAAGCTGGCGACAACAAAGAAAAGCTCTTGGACAACTGAGATATGGCGTCATCTCATGAGCACCGAATTTTCATGTCTAGGCATCGTTAGCAAAGGCTCAACGCGGAAGGCACTATCAAAAAAGCAATGCGAGCCATACACACCAACTGGTTTGCCACGAATGAACGCGCTGTGATGGCTGTCATCGCGCGGACTGAAAGGACGATTCTGCGAGGTTGGAGGCGGAGGAGTGAGGTTGGGGAAGCGCCCCGACCGTCCCTCGCTGCGCATTTCGAGTGGTTGGCCGCGTGCACCGTGTGGATTCCCAGAACTTTTGTTCCAGCCACTGTACGTGTGTAGAACCAGCGAGGCTACTGTTAGAGAGCCAAGCATGCTGGCTCAAAAAACACGGCAAAAACTGCAAAGACACGAATGCACCGACAAGAGACTTAAGCTTCAAGATCACCCAGATCCTGAACAGGAGGGGAGAGAGATATTATGCGGTGACGGAAGGCATGTTTGAGAAGCCTCTCGGAGGGGGGACCACGCACATTGACAAGGGTCTCAGAGAAAGAAAAGCGGGGTGCCAGATTATGTCAGCTTTGCCAGGGATCCATGCCCAAGGCTGGGCGACAGCCACACCCACTCCTCTCCCCGCGTTAGGGCAGCCCCAGCGCCACGCCAATCAGGTGTGGCTGCCGCAATCCACACAGAAATTTGAAAAATATCGCTTCACCCATTTGGAGCTTTCCGTGTGTCGCAACCTCAAACCCTCCTTCAACCACCGAGTCAACCCGTCACTTCCACATTTTCAGGTAGGAAGGGCAAGATGGGTCGCGTCGTAAGTGATCCCCCCGTTGTTACAGTTCCCGAATGCCTCGACCCGACTCGATCCAGCACCGAGACCGCGATATTGCACCACCAAGCGACGGATCGAGACGGCAGAGCATGACGGCGAACATTGCGTGCTTGGGCGACGGGAGGCGACGGTGCTGACGATTGCCTCTTTCTCGCATCCAGATTCGCAACCAGCGTAAGGGCCGCGGCAGCATCTTCACTGCCAACACCCGCCTGCGGAAGGCTCCCGCGAAGTTCCGCAGCCTCGACTTCGCCGAGCGCCATGGCTACATCCGTGGCATCGTGAAGGAGATCATCCACGACCCTGGCCGTGGTGCGCCCCTCGCCCGCGTTGTCTTCAACTCGCCCTACAAGTTCAAGAAGGTCTCGGAGACTTTCATTGCCAACGAGGGCATGTACACCGGCCAGTTCATCTACGCCGGCAAGAACGCTGCCCTGACCGTTGGCAACGTCCTGCCCCTCTCCTCCGTCCCTGAGGGTACCGTCGTCTCCAACGTCGAGGAGAAGGTCGGTGACCGCGGTTCTCTCGGCCGCACCTCCGGCAACTACATCACCGTTGTCGGCCACAACCCCGATGAGGGCAAGACCCGCATCAAGCTCCCCTCGGGCGCCAAGAAGGTTGTCAGCAGCGACGCTCGCGGCATGATCGGCATTGTCGCTGGTGGTGGCAGGACAGACAAGCCCCTCCTGAGTACGTCTCCGCGCGATTGGATCCGGGATCCGTGTTGTGGGATCTGGTTTGAGGGAGGATCTGGTTTCTGACAGACGATTACAGAGGCCTCGCGTGCCAAGCATAAGTTCGCCGTCAAGCGCAACCGCTGGCCCAAGACTCGTGGTGTTGCCATGAACCCGGTTGACCATCCCCACGGTGGTGTAAGTGCTGACGGAGACCAAGGCGGTGGTTGTGGGCAAGTTGCATCTCTGACACAGCGCTACAGGGTAACCATCAACATATCGGTAAGGCGTCGACTATCTCGAGGTACGCCGCCCAGGGTCAGAAGGCGGGTCTCATTGCTGCCAGGCGGACGGGTCTGCTGCGTGGTACCCAGAAGACGAAGGAGTAAAGGCTTTCATGGTTCTACATCTGGGCAAGGGGTTCATCGGGTTGCATTGGTCTTTCGCTGCTTTGTAGTTATGGGACTGCGAAGGCGGACACGAGGCTTGCTCACTGCTGCAAGAATTATGGCCGTGAATGAATAAAGATTCCCAAGCGCGGTCGGAGCGAGGCATGTTTAAGGGCACATACGCCCGAGGATACATCGGGAGGGCGCAAGGGGGAAGCCGGCGGGCGGGCCATGCAGTCAGGGAATACTCTTGGGAATCGAGCAGCACGCACTCCTCGCTTCGGGGCAACACATGCGCGGGGAAGCTTAATCGAGCCGTGATCGCGTGGGATGCACTCTTGACACTCTCTTGACACTCGGCATGGGTGACATGGCATGGGTGGCTCAGTGGTATGAGTGGCATGACGGGCAGAGCAATACAAGGGATGGATGGCATGAGCGAGCAACCCACGTCTTGGAAGCCCCCGTCCTTCTGACGTCAACAAACAGCCCGCAACGGACTGGCAAGGGGGACTAAGGGGGGGGACCACCCCGTCGTCTTCACCGCGGCGTGTTCCGCGACCACCACCTCGACCCGCTCGCAGCGACCTGCGGCCGTGATCAGCATGTTCCGACCAAGTTCGGCAGCATTGCTGAGGGCCGGCCTCTGTGCCAAGCCCCTCTCGTCGGGCTTGACCAGGGCGCTTCTCCCAAAAGGGGAGCTCGCCGATGGCGGCGTTGGGAGCTTGCCCGCGGCGGTGAACCCCACCAATTCCCCTGTTTCGCTGCCCCGCCCCTCCCTGACTTTAAGCTCTTGGGCTGCCACTTCAGTGAGGGGCAGAACCACAACAAATCCTTCCCACCGCAACTCGCCCCATAGCAACCGTCGGCTCATCAACACCATGGCTTCCAAGGATTTCAGGCTGCTCTGCTTGGAGAACCCTCTCCTCGGTACGTAGACCATGTTCTGCTTCTAATTGAGCGGCCGTTCTTGTGTTTTGCTCTGTTTTATCCCTTGATTCTGCCCCCCGCGCATCGGACTGGACCCCTCCTTTTGTGAAAAAATGTCGGTCTCCGAGGATGTTGCGCGCTGCTGACACTTGACGCTCCCCACAGACATCCAGGCCGTCGGCAACGAGGCCCTGCTCGAGAAGTACGGGCTCAAGGCCAACGATGCCATCCTGGCCGAGGAGAAGCACCAGCCCATCTACGAGGACCTCCTCAACAACTACGAGGCCAAGCTGATCGCCGGCGGTGCTGCCCAAAACACGGCCCGCGGCGCCCAGTACATCCTGCCCCCCAACAGCGTCGTCTACCTCGGCGGCGCCGGTGACGACAAGTATGCCGCCATCCTCCGCGACGCCTGCAAGCAGGCTGGCCTGCGCGTCGAGTACCGCGTCGACCCCAAGATCGCTACCGGCCGCTGCGGCGTCGTCATCACCGGCCACAACCGCAGCATGTGCACCGAGCTGGGCGCCGCCAACCACTACGACCTGGAGCATCTGAAGCGCCCCGATATCTGGGCTCTGGTTGAGAACGCCGAGGCCTACTATGTGGGCGGCTACCACTTCACCGGTGAGTATCACTCCCGCCCCTTCGTCAAACCACAGTCACTGACAATATCTCCAGTCTGCCCCCCGGCCATCATGGAGCTCGCCAAGCAGGCTGCCACCAACAACAAGCCCTTCATCCTCTCCCTCTCCGCCCCCTTCATCTGCCAGTTCTTCAAGGACCCCCTTGACGCCTCGGCCCCTTACTGGGACTACGTGATCGGCAACGAGACCGAGGCCGAAGCCTACGCCGACTCGCACGGCCTGGGCACCAAGGACGTCAAGGAGATCGCCAAGGCGCTCGCCAACCTGCCCAAGGAGAACTCCCAGCGCAAGCGCGTTGCCGTCATCACCCAGGGCACTCTCCCGACCATCGTCGCCATCCAGGGTGAGGACGAGGTCAAGGAGTACCCCGTGCATGCGATCGAGAAGGAGCTCATCAACGACACCAACGGCGCTGGTGATGCCTTCGCTGGCGGCTTCTGCGCCGGCATTGTCGACGGCCGCCCGCTCGCCCAGGCTATTGACCAGGGCCAGTGGCTCGCTCGCCTCAGCATCCAGGAGCTTGGTCCTTCGTAAGTTTCTCCGCAGAACGGCTACCTGTTTTTTTAGTCCGTTGGGCTCTGCGGGTGACGGCTACTGATGACCTCCAACAGCTACCCCTTCCCCAAGCAGACCTACACCGCCCAGCAGTAAGCCAGTGACGGAAGTAGGGTGAGGTGCAGCAGGCACACATGAGAAAAAAGAACAGGCATTGGGATCTTCCTCCACATAATCATCATATTCAGACAGCGGAAGTTCCACCTTACCGTTTTGCAGCAGGACCGGCGTTGACAGGCAGGGAAAGGGGGCATAGGGAAAACAACGATATAGGGATGCATGGGTAGATACGGTTTCAACAACAGGCGATACAAGGGCCAGCGGCGGTCCGGGGCAATCTGAATTTTATGAATCTGAGATTTTGCATGACACTCTTTTTCAAGTCCCTCTTCTCTGGTTCCTTGTCTGTGCGTTGCAAAAAGTGTCGTGGACGGGATTGATAAGACAAGGAGCTGGCGATTTCGATGGCAAAGGGAGGGTTGAAAGCATCACCACGGGGAAAGGGTTCGAAAAAAGGACAGATAAGGCAAGGCAGACGATCCATTCATTACTACCGTAACTGAACTGTCAAACGACCAGCCGAGTCCGACCACACCCTCACTCCACCTCCGATATCCATCTCCCCACCGGACCGACTGACTGACTACATCATGAACGAGATGAAGCAAAACGCAGAGGCATCGTCCCAGCACGAAGCAAAGGCAGGAGTGGGACAAATCTAGGGGGAGACGGAGACGAAAAGAAGCCCGCCCGTACCAGCCCATTCGAGAGAGGGAAGGTGACCAAGGGGATGGCACTCCCTTCGGAGGGGGGAGCGGCGCAGTGAATGGTGGGAGGTGGGAAAACCAGCCCAGTCGGGGTTCGCTCGCTTCAGCTTCCTCGGCCTCCAGCCAGCGGGGAAAGGGGGGGCGGATTGGTCTCGAGCGGTTGCTGGCTGCTGCTGCGCTGGGACGGACTGAGCGGACCGGTAGGACTCCGCCCCCGAAACTCCTTGACAGACCCTTCCGCGTACCGGGGCAGGTTTGCCCGTTGTCCACATGCCCAGCCACCCATGCCGTGGGGTGTTGGGAGCGGGGAAGGGGCATGCAGGGTCGTGGGCCAAGGCCCCGTGGGAAAGTCGCCTGCGGGCAGGCGGACAAGCGAAGGTTGCGCAACGGACCGGGCTGTGGTTCGAGAACAGACCCGGCAAGTCGCGGTTTGTCTGGTCCGGTTTGGTGGGCAACTACCCTTCAAGGGAAGCGAGCGTGAACGTCATGTCGAAAAAAACATCCAACAAGTGAACCGCCCAGCTCAGCGCTTGGGCATGCCCTGCACCACCTTCCCATCAGCATTCTCACCCTGCCCGATCGAGCTACCCCAGATATCCGCGCCCATGGCCTGCTGTTGCTGCAGCTGGTTTCCGAACCCGTTCCTCGGCTGCCTCGCATCCGACCAGGCATTCGCGGCCGCTGCAAAAGCCTGAGAAGCGTGCGCGCCACCGGCCGCCATGGCCGTAGCATAATCGCTCGTGTACCGGTTGTCAGACGGCGACGGGATCGAGCCGCCGCGCGGGAAGCCCCCGAGCTGGCTGGGCGAGGCGGGCGACTGCGTGGCAGAGAACCGCTGCGCCGTCGTCGTCGGCATGCCCCAGGGGCTGTTGACCTGCGGCAGGCTGGAGGTGTTGGCCGAGAAGTTGAGGCTCGAGAAGGGCGAGGTGGGGACCCGGTCGGCGGCGGCGGCGTTCTGGCCGTAGGCAGACTGCCAGGGGTGGGCGGACGGAGCCCAGGTATTTTGCTGCGCGGCGTTGGACTCCAATCCGTCCGCGCCCCAGACCCCTCGACCGCCACCGAAGCCCGGGGGAGGCTGGCTGATGCGCTCCGGCCCCAAGTTGAGGGACTGGAGCGCCTCGGCCTGGTTCTCGACGAACCTCGACTGGCCCAAGCTGTCATACCTCTGGTGCGTCGGGCGTGCCAGTGGATTGCCGGTGATGGCTCCGGCTCCAAGCTGAGGTGCGTTGCCCGAGCTTGTCGGTCGCGGGAGCCCGGAGCCATTCGACCCCCAACCACCAGTCAGACCACCATCCGAGTTCCGTTGATTGGGCCCGACGGGCTCCGGGACGTAGAAATATTCCCAGGGCAGAGTCGGAAACTTCTTCGCGCCAGCAGATCCAGGAGCGGGACTGTTTGAATCCCCGGCACCAAAGGCCTTCGCGACCGCCGCGGAGTCCATGCCGTACGGGCTTGCCAGCGGAGAAGGGCGGGCGGGTGTTGTGGGCTTCGCAGCCAGGGTTGATTCCGGGGGATTGATAAAGTCGTTGAGGATGTTGAACATTTGCCTATCAATGGGGAACTCGGAAATTGGGGCTGCCTGTGTCACCTTGATCGGCGCGGGAGGAGCTTGCACGTGGTGACGACTGGTCTTGCGGGGTGGATTGCGCAGGCTCGGCCCATAAAACTCCCGGTCCTCGGACAGCTCGTTAGACTGACAGGGGCTCGGGGCCACCACGGGTGTGTTGGAGGAGGCGCGCTGAGAGACAGGACGGGCAATCGTCGGTGCTGGCTGTTGGACTGTTGGCAAGGCCGGGGCGGGCGCCGGCTTCCCACCTTCAAGATAGACGAAGGTGGTAACCTCCCCGCCGCCCTCCGTCGCTGTCAAGTTGGTGAGGGGAAACTTGGACTCCGGGGCCGACAAGTCAAGGGCGCAGAGCAGAACGTCGAGGGCGCGCGTGAAGGAGACGTTGTCGTCGGTGTAGCTGGCACCGGAAATGTCATCGCGACGCGGCTTGGGCTGGCGGGTGATTGGGTCGTACGAAAGCTGGCAACCGTCATGAAGGTCGGGCCCATTAAGGCATTTTATGCCTAGGGTCATTTCATCCTCCAAGAAGCGCCAGGAGGCCGTGGCTCCGAGCTGCTGTTGGTCGCTCCCCAGCAAGGCGAACAGCAGGGTCAGCGTGTGGGCCAGGGCGGTGCACATGGTTCCGAACTGGGGCTCGAGGTGAGGCCGGAACTCGACCAGATCAGCGCTGTAGGAACAGAGCCAAGCCATGTAGATACGGAGGAGCGGGAGAACGCGATTGAAGGCAGCGGTGAACTTGGTCTCGGTGTCTGCCCGGGAGGGAGTACCGGGAGCGTCAGCAGAGGTCTCCGCAGACCTGCGCTTGAAAATGCTGCTGATCTCTTCGCCAAGCAGGCGAGCGATGGCTTGGATGGTCCGAACGTTCAGGAGCAGGATGAACTGGCAGGCGCGGGAAGCCTCATCGGTCCAGTTTTCTGTGGCTGGTCAGTAAAAGGGTACGCTCTCTTTCACACAAAGGGGGGACGTCAGGGGGCCAGTGGATTCATACTGTGGATTTTGTCCTGGGCAGTGACATATGCGGTGATATTGATGAGGACAATCTTGAGCAGGTCCGTGTCCGAGCCGTATCCGGTTCCGGTTTTCATTGCGACGGCAAGTCGATGGTCGACTTCGCGCTCGAGCTCCTTATGCTCGGTGAATTCCTTCCCCTGGGAGTAGAAGGCATGGAGCTTGACAAACCAGGTCACGAGCGCATGCTTGGTCGTGATGCTCTTCCGTTTCAGGAGGTCACGAAACTCGCGGTCCAGGTTTGTCGAGGCATTCGGGTGCGGCAGGGCGCAGGCCAGGGCGCGGTAGAGGTGGTAGACGACCTCGAGGTGGTCCTCGGTCTCGACGTAGATGACGCCGCACTGGTGGTGACCGTAACCGGACTCGGGGATCAGGCCGTTAGCCAGCAAGTAGTAGGCCAGGGCGCCCTCCCATTTGCGGTCCTTGGTGCGCAGGAGGGTGCGGTACCGGGCCAAGTCGCCGAGGTAGATCAGGGTCTTGTGGCACGACCCCCTGACGATGTCTTCGAGTTGCGCAGCGGCGGGGTCGACCTTGTCCTTGTCCGGGACGGCCATCTCCTCGAGGTTGGCCTGGCGGGCGAGGCGCTTCAGGTCCTTCATGTCGTAGCGAGCACAAACCCGCTGCAGATAGCCCCTGTAAAAGTACTGGGCCGTCTTGAGGTAGGTGGAATAGAGCTTCTCGAGCTTCCGCTTGACGACGACATGCTCGTTGGCCTGCAGTCTGGCGAGCACCTTGCGGTAGGCCTTGGTGACCATGGTGTGGGTCTGCCAGAGGACGTCCTCGGCGTTCTTGTTGTCGGCAGCACGCATGTCGGGCCAGATGGTTTCGATGCAGGCGAGACGGTAGCTGGGTCGGCGGGGTTAACTAACATGGCAGAGAACGGACGGAGGCAAGGCGAGATGGGCGCCGACTCACTTCTCCATCAGCTTCTCGACCTTTTCGAAACGGGCGATTTCGTTGGTTCCAGGACCGCCCTTTTGGATGTGCTCGAGTTCCTTGTGGATAGCGGCGCGTATCTTTTGGGCGACTCTGCGAGGGCGAGTTAGTGCCTGTGCTGTAGGTTCGGCGGGGCAAGGCCCAGAGGCGATGGGCCGCTGGGGCAGTTGCTTTGGGTGCTGGAGAGCAGCACTCACTTCCAAGCTTCGTCGGTGGAGGGCATCGCAGCCGGAGCTGCCGCCGCGGGGGCGGGGGCAGCAACCGCAGAGGCCATGGCTGAGTTGTCGCTGCAAGTGCCGCTGCCGATGTCACAGACGAGGGAGAGTCGCGAGAGGCCCCAAAGTGCAAACGGCAAGGCTTGCAAACTCGGAGACCTGGGGGGCGGAGTAGGGATTTCCAGAGCCGTGGGCGCGGGCTTGCTTGGTGAAGGCGAGTGTAATATGCGCTTGGGACGAGCCAGTGCCTAAGGCCGAAGCTCGAGCTCACACGCAGCAGACGGAGGGGCCGTGTTGCGCAGGCGGTCCATCACTTGACCAGGCAGCGGACGATGCACAGTGTATGCGGGCGGGTCTGCGGCGAGGAGGAGTGCTTCGGCTTTCGGCGGGCGGAGTGGATGCAGGTGGTGAGCGCATTGGAGACGATGGAGACGATGTTGTTCGTAAACAACCAGGCGACCGCTGCGGGGAACGGGGCGCTTGACGC
>Ga0247824_10000713_pt1 | contig 17128 bp, 18 predicted proteins | sample 13C_PalmiticAcid_FD_194412 | JGI IMG/M metagenome (GOLD analysis project Ga0247824, IMG submission 194412) | Soil microbial communities from agricultural site in Penn Yan, New York, United States - 13C_PalmiticAcid_Day48 | ecosystem: Environmental > Terrestrial > Soil > Agricultural land... | reverse complement strand
ACGTTGATATTACCTGGTGGTTGTCGTTGTGGTGGTGGTGGGCAGGAAGCGAAGGAAGGGAAGGAAGGATGGGAAGGATGGGCAAAGAAGGATATAGTATACAATGACGGCACTGTCAGCTCAGCAAAAAAAAAAAAAAAAAAGAAGCAGCGAAGGAAGAGGAGAGGATGAGAATATCCCGAGCTAGCGACAGGGGGAGGGAGGGGAGGAGTGAGGAGAGCAGAGCAGAGCAGAGCAGTGCAAAGAGCGGAGCACACGCAAAAAGGAAGAAAAAAGAGGCAAAAGACTCGGTCGATCAGCGGGGGGGCTTTTATAGGGTGCCGGTGGCAAAGAGTGAAGAGTGAAGATTCTGGTTGTGCCTGGTGGGTGCGTGTGTTTGCTCGATGGAATATGTCCCACACACACCCACACACACACCCACACAAAAGGCAAAAGGCTCAGCTGAATGTGTGTGTGAGGGGAGAGAGGAGCTGGAAAATGGTTTATCTTGCCTACACTTCGTTCTTATCTTGCAGAGTCTATCTGCACTCTTTGTCCCAGGACATGCCACACTGGTCCACCCCTTTCTCCTTTCCCCTCCACCCCACACTGTTGTCGAATGGTTATCTCTCTGTCCTCGGTTGGATCCCGTCCTTGTGTCATCCTCATGCGACCTTGCAGGCCAACCACCCCCTCCTCCTCTTGCCCTCTGCCCTCTCTCTGTCCATCCTCTTTTGCACCAGTCTGAGCCTGTCCACCCAACCAACCCCACCCCATTCATCCTCTTCCTCCTCCTCCTCCCTGACTGACCCGCCACGGCGATTTTCCAAGCGGCACTAGTCCAGAGCTCAAGTCAATCCTTATCTCCGCCACCAAGACGATGAGCGATGATCTGCCTCCATATCCATCTGGTAAAGGACGGGAGCAGGCAGCGCGTCGTACAATGTCGTCACTCCCGCCGGCCAAGGACTAACGGACTGCCAGAGGCAAAGGACTGGCACGCCCAAAAAACCGCAAGTCTATGACTTGTCTAGACCGGTCTTCAGCAGATCTCTCCCTGGTTCTAATGGGGCGTCTTCTTCCCTTGCCTGATAGCAACTCGGTGCTCTTGTGTGTCCTACCTTGACCGGTCGAGCCAAGTTTCAACACATGCATGTTCATATGGCACCGAGAACTCTATTTCTGGCAAGCAAGCACAGACCATTGACAATCGACTAGATCAGAATCAACCTTTTGTCGATTGGTGCTGGCAACAACAAGGAAGAGACGAATCGAGCCAGTTCCTTATCGTCCTGGAAGGGACATACACGATGGCCGCTCACTCGTAGGCTGTGCCAGTCAGTCAGTGAGGACCAAAGCAGCAGTGGTTGGTAATCTTACTCATCGTGCATGCGTGATATGAATTGTCCCCACATGTTTATGCGAACCTGCAACTGATTCCTCCCACACTCACACCGCACACTCACATTCAGGCGATGGCTGTTGTCATGCTCGACTCTTCGCTCCTCATTCGTTGCTGTGATTTGCTAGTGCCTCCTTCTTCCCCCACACGCAATCTTCGACCAGGATGGGCTGCATATTTGTCATAGAGTCCCTGTCCTCCCCCAAAAAGAAGGCTTCATGTCAGAGCATTGATGCTCAATCATAGACGATTCATTCGACATGGCAAGGTTATTCATGCAACTAGCAAGGAAAGGTTATTATCATCGCCGGCTTAGACTCGATTCCCCCCCCACAAAAAATTCATCGCGGAACAAACAAACCCACGCCTTGTCCCGAACACATTCCATGGATGAATTGAAGACTGAAGCGGGGAGATTCTGTATATTCAATGGATGAACCATCCTCCAATGGATGAACCATCCTCCAATGGATGAACCATCCTCCAATGGATGATGGTGCACCAACGATCCGCTTGTCGTCACACAGAGGCCATCTGACCACAAGCTTGCTCCACAGACCACTCGCGTCTTGGACTCTCAGGATCCTGGAAAACAAAGAGTGTTCATTACCTCGCCTTGACCTCCTATCGTGTCTTGATCTAAAGATGCATGACAGGAAAGCAAGCGATATTGTATACCAAATACATTCGCAATTGAGCTTGCCCAACTTGGTGTTCACACGTCGTTCTCCAAAGTGTCAATCCCCAACATTCGAAGTATCCACGGACACCATTCAAACAGTGTACAAGAATGTCCACTGAAAAAACAAGGGTTGCCAGACGCGTCTGATCCAAGGCACTTGTGTCACCAACTTCCCTACATGCCTACGGGGACACTGTTTGTTTAGTATATATTGGATCAAGTGGCGGAGAAAGGGTCTTGCTGGCTTCCTGGAAAACGTCTCGGGTCTTTATGAAGTCGTTCTCCAGCGTCTCGCCACAATGGGCTTGGTCACACATATTACGAGGGAATAGGCCTTTTGGTTAGTTCTTTCATATAGTCGTCCAGACAGAAGGAAGAACGAATCATATCTCCTGGTCGTTATTCCCTGCACAAAAGCTACCCCCTTTCTTGAACACAATAGAAACCTCAGACTACAACCAAAACGGCGGACAGGACAAGGTGCCTGTGCAAAAGTCAAGGCTTACTGTGGTGAACAGGCAGAGATGACTGGTGTGGACATATCATGTGATAACCCACACGTGCCCGGGCGTTATTGACATTGCATTCCCACCGCAAACAACCAAACAACACATCAACCTCAAGATCTTTTTTCCATCGCAGTAAACCAGCTTCGAGCAGCAGGATCGGAAGGAACAAGTTTTGCGGGTAAGGATACACAATGGGCAAGAGTCCTTCGGTCATGAGGGCTGTTTCAAGACCGATGGTTGTGCTGACGCCCACTATCCATGCCAGCTTGACAGGGTAGCTATTCCACACCGGTGTCAAGACATTCGAGCAAACGGCATGGGAAACCAAGAGAACGCGGCAAAGGACAATGGTCGTAGCCATGTTTCAAAGAAACCATTGGATGATGGCCAAGATACCTCGAACGATCAAAAGGAGAAAGAGCCAGACGTCCAAGTAGGGGATCAAGTCCGTAATGGGAAAGCCGCAGGCAACAGCGACGACGATGATGAAAGCGAAAACGTGTATGAAGTTGAACGAGTTGTCGGTCATAAGCGCGAAAGGAACGTGGTGTCATATCACCTCAAGTGGAAGGGTTACCCGGATTCCGATAACACTTGGGAGAAAGAAAAGTCGGTGTTCTGCAAGGACCTTGTGACCGATTACTGGGATCGCTATACTAAGGCTGGAGGATCCAGGATGGATGTAAAAGGGAAGGAACCTAAACACCCAGCAACAAAACCGAATGAGGAGGGGAGCGCTCCACCATCGTCCAAGCGCTCAGCAAGACCATCCGTCCCAGCATCAAAGAAAAAGGGTCGCGACGAAGAGGATATACCGACTCCCTCCAGTAAGAAGCAAAAGACTGGGCCCCAAAGTCCTCAGCCAAAACGCACGCAGGATAGAGCGGGCCAAAGGGGCAAAGAGAACGATCCCCCCCTTAACGAGGATACTGCTGAGGCTCGGAAGGGTAGCGAGGGAGATGGCAGCAAACATGATGGAGACGAGGATATGGAGGAGAGGGAGAACTGGGAGCCGCCAAAGACGTGGGCTAACTGGGACGAGTATATGGAAGTTGTCCAGACCGTTGAGCGGTCGAGTCTTGGTATGACGGTGCATGTCACTTGGAAAAACGGAAAGGAGTCCGAGGTCCCCCTCAAGGAAGCCCACAAGAAATGCCCTCAAAAACTGATAGCGTTCTATGAGCAGCATCTGAAGTTCACGCCCGCCTAGGATGCTCACCTCTCGGCGTGCTCAGCCATAAATTTGTTCTCTTCTCGCCTGTTGAGACCTCTTTCCTCATTCACTTGTCGTTTGTCCTGTCCTTTGCCACTGTCTGGCTTTCACTCGCACTTGAGCTCTTTTCCTCTCAGAAGACTTCGATTCAAACAAGGATCAAGCTGCGACCACTCTGCCTCACTGCTGGTGCCGACTTTGCTCATGTAAGAATCAGTGAATCAGGTTCTTATTTTTGCCACTGGTTCCTTACTTTGGAAGCCCTACAATCCAAGAGGACCACACAGTAAACCTCGCCGAGCGTCTCTCAGCGGCGCTACGAAAGCAAGTTGTTGTCCTCAAGTACATCAGCACAAACAGCACCACTCGATGATCACCAACACGACGGTTGGCACGCCTTATGAAAAGCGCCTCTTGTATTTGGTTGAGATATCCTAGTCAGAGTAAAGCTCGAGTGAACTCCGTTTTAACCTGTGTTCTCTTTGTCTATGCGATCTCCCTTTGCGTAGATTATCTCTACCACCAGGAAACAACAGAATACTATGCAACATATACATCACCTTCATCGCACACAGCCTCTACAGCACTCGCCACTTTCCCAGTCAATGCAAACCTCACAGCCACGGGCCTTGGAGCCAACGACACAATATGAGCAACAATTCCAAGAGTCGTTTTCCCACCAGGGCTACCCCACCAGAAAGCGGTCAATTCTTGCCGACATGGTCGAGCCAATGGACAAGGTAGGGGTGGGGATATGGTTTGGAAGCTTATATCTGAGGAAGAGGCAAACGGGGGAAAAGAAAAAAGAAAAAAATCGAGTTAACCATGTAGCATTCGTGTTGTCGTATAGAAACGATGGAAGGGAGCTGAGGCTGGCTCATCAGGCTCCTTTACATGGCTTGGTTTATTGGGGACCGCTGGGGACAGTCCAGAGGAGCCAGGACAGGGTTACTTTGAGCGACGATCCACATCTCAGTATGATCCGGCTACCCCTCCTCTCGACCCTGGGCCATTTCAAGCGAGTGTTTCTGCAAACCCAATACAATTCCCAAGTCACCAACAAGATCAAGCTGCACAGAGCACGCATGAACAGGGGTATAACTTTACACTACAGCGTGGCACCAGAGAGGAAGGTGTGCGCAACGACATGGACGTCGAGGCTTCCTGTTCAGGCCTACAATCCCCTCACGAGGGAGTGTCAATACGGTCACTATCACCGGCACCGTCGTCCCCTAGCGGCAGCATCCATGAATATGAAGGCATGCCCAGCACAAACCTCTGTCCAGCCTCCACACCAGATCCAGGCTATCTTGAGAGCAAGCACCATTCTCACTTGGGAGTGCCCACAGGTCGAACCAACTTTGTGATGGGCTTTCGGCCTGGATGCGAAAGGTGTCAACGCCGCGAAAAAGGCCACTTTGCACACTTTGAGTGAAAGATTGGGCGAATAAAGGTTTTTCCATCTTTGGTTGCAGTGTATGCGGAGTCGCAGTCGATGGCAATTGACGGTGATCGTGAGAATGGTCTCGATTGAATTGCATATTCGATAGACATTTAGTTCGATCCCAGATACTGGTCCGCTACTAGGGGCCCGTGACGACTTTTATTGTCCTCACGGTGCCCATGGAAACCTGTTCTTCAAACAGCAAACTTGACCTTGTATCTTGTACGGTCATTTGATGTGCATGATGTACGTGAAGCCATTAGTAAGGGGAGAGCAGGATAAAAGCAATCATCCTTCCCTCACCTCTTTTCCCACAAACCCTTTCCCACAAACCCTTTCTCCTACCACACAACGTTTCTTCTTCCCTCACTTTCACCCACCCACCTCACTTCTATACCCAGCTCAGCGAACATAAGGGCTATCAGACACATTCTTTTGGACGCTATACCGATTTATGCAACGTACCCTTCCACTACTTCGCACAATGACCACCAAAGCCGCTGCAAAGACAATCAAGGTCGATATTGTTAGCGACACCGTCTGCCCATGGTGCTATATCGGCAAGAAACGCTTGGAGGTAAAAAGAAAAAAATGACCCAAGTCCCATTCCTCATACGTAGACGGTCATTCCTCTTGTTAACTGACAGACGTTTTTTTCTTCATGTTCCACAACAATTAGACTGCAATTACGTCCTTCAAGTCGAAAGCAGAGAACAAGGACGTCGAGTTTGAGGTGAACTGGCACCCTTACCAGCTGGACCCATCTGCCTCAGAGACAGCCATCCCCAAGATGGTCATGTACGGCCGCAAGTTTGGACAAGACCGTGCGCCTCTGATCCGCGACCGGATGATCCAAGTCGGCAAAGAGGAAGGCATCAACTTTGCCTATGATGGCAACATTGTCAACACTTTGAATTCCCATCGCCTGATTGCCTATGCGACCAAGCACGGAAAACAGGATGAGATGGTCAACCAGCTTTTCAAGGACTACTTTGAGGAAAACAAGTGCGGTGAAATCGACACCTTGATTGATTCAGCTGCCAAGGTTGGCTTGGACCGCGAGAAAGTGGCCCAGTTCTTGAAATCGGATGAAGGTGCTCAGGAGATCAAGGCTGAAATCAACAAGGCCAAGACCCAGGGTGTCCAGGGTGTGCCCTTTTTCACAATCAATGGCTCGTATAACTACTCGGGAGCTCAGGATCCTCAGACGTTTGAGGCCCTTTTCAATAAGGCTGCTTAAAACGATTGCGCTGTGTTATAGAGGAGGTCCTAAAGAACAATAAAACCTTCAACTGTGGGGTTGCTCACAAACACCAGGAATGGCGCCATGGTCAAATGAAGAGTAGCGAAGATGAACTTTCAAGAAACTTTTATGTCGTTGTGTTACAGCAACATCCCTCTGTTATAGCCGCTCTTGAGCCATCCTTCCGGACCTCTGTCACAGCCACGGTCGTCACGGTCTCAACGTGTCCGTTCTCGTACCCAGACGCAGGATATGTCAACTGGACATCCACACAATAAAAGGTCCCTGTTATTATCAGAGCCATTCTGGACCTGGATCGCCCAGCAAGCCCCTTGTGTAACAGGTCACACAGTCCACATTTCTGAGAGCACCTCACTCCATCTTTCACTTTCTCTCTCTTCTTCCCCCTCCTTCACCTTTGTCCCTTTTGTCGATACATCCAATCCCTCGAGGATACACACAAGCGCTTTCATCAGCAAGTACCTGGTACCGTTACCTGGATGGGCTCCATGTCTTGAAGTTGGACAGGATTATGACCATCCACAATACACTGGCCAAGAACCCGTTCTTGATGTCGTTGTCGTTGGAAGTATTGCCGCGGATGGTCGATCCGGGACATGACCTCTCGGTCACCCATATCACTCGAACGGCACTGTATGATCAATTTATCGAGCACTGGTTGGAGCGAGGCAAGAAGCCACTCGGAGAAAAGAACATTGAATCCTCAAGCGGGATCAGCATTTGAAAGTTTGATCGACATTCATCGTTCTATGTACTGCTGATACACCATGATGGGTGGGTTTATTAATAGTGTACAAAGGTGTGCAAAATCACCACAAGGTTCTGCAGAGCGGGCAGCTGGAAGAACTCGATGTCTTGAACCACTTGTACAGACAAGGACCATGGAATCGGTTCTTGCAAGTCTTGCAAGTCTTGTTGGGCAAAGATCGGTCCTGCAACGAGACAATCGAGTAACAGATCGTACAGTCCTCCACACCTTCAAAATGCAATCCAACATTTCTTCGGAACAACGACAGTGCATCGATCAAGGATCCGTTCTGGGCTGCAATCACACCTGCCACTGCGAGTAACCATGCTCTCCATCGTGAATCCTCCACGCCTACGCGTTGCAAACCTTCAACCTCGACTTGGCGAAGTGGAAAGTTGGCTGGTAACCGGATCGCAATCTCCATGGTAGCATCCTCAATCTTGAAAGACGCCGTGATCTCAGAGGTTGCCTTGGAAGCCTTGATCTGAAGTTGGTTCAAGTCATCCGATATACCTGACAGTGCAGCAGCAGCTGCTGCCTGTCCACCCTCTGCAGGTGCTTGCTGAGCCTTGGTGAGCGATATCAGCTCATGGTTGATCAGGAGAGGCGAGAAGTACTTCTCTGTCAATGAATCGACGGCGAGATTCAGCTGGCGAATCTTGCACTCGGTCCACCAGATGCGCACCAAACTTGGCACGTTCGCCAGACAAGTGTAGTACAAGTGACCTGCGAGCAGTGGGAAACTTATCTCGGGGGATGACAGATCGAATGCAGTGACCTGGTACTCCGTAACATCCCAACGGCTCAGATCAAAGGGCTCGACAGACTTGGCATCGTTCGAGGCTGATGAAGCAGCTTGGTTGCTGGACGTGTGGGCATCGGTCACCAACGACGAGGCACTGTGGATTCCGAGAAGATGGAAGAGATAGGGCAACAGCCTCTCCATAGTGGATGAGCTCCTCAATTGCTCAACCAAGCGCGACTTGACAGTGTATGTCTAACGGAAACAAAGTTTGAACAAGCAAAAAAAAAAAAAAACCATGAGTACTCATTCCGTAAAGAAGCGGCCATCGCAACAAAGGACATCTCCAGACACCTACCGTGTTCTCAAAAACCGTGAATGCAAGTTTCCATGCCAAGAGATATCCAAGAACCGTGTGTGATACAATCTTCTCAGATTTTGCTGCAACACCAGTGTCAGCACCATTCTCCTCATCTTCCTCATGGCTCTGGCCAACTGAAAGAAGAGAGAACTCCTTCTTTAGATCAGCCGCATCGTCCGCGTCCACGTCCACGTCCATGGCAGGGAATCCTCCTGGAGGATTCGAGAGAATCTTCCAGAGAGAGGCAGGGAATTTGGGCTCAACCATCTTGTCTTCCGTGCTGTTGATGTTGTCGTCAGTGTCCTCTTCTTCAGTTGGATCAACAGTTGAACTTGCGGGTGCCTTGATCTCCATCTGAATAGACAAGGCCTGAACTTGCTCCACCAGCATCGTCTGCAGCTGCTTGTAGGCCAACATCTGCAGTGGCGTCTGTGGCTCCACCAGCAGTCTGCAATGCTCTGTAATAGATCCATGCGACAGTACCAGCTTGTCGGGGGTACGGTCACAGACTTGCGACAACGCTTCGAGATACTGACGTACAGGATGGTCCATCCTGAGAGAGGCGGTTTCCGGCTTGGCGATCTCACGTCCCATAAGATGCAGAGCAGAAGTCGAGATACTCTCGCTGTGATCCTCCCATACGTTTGCAATGTCATCCTCTCCATCTCCTAGCTCAATGAGATTGATTGCCAAGCGACATGTCCGTTCCAATACAAGCATGACAAATGGGTTGCTATCCGATACTTCGAGTCCCTTGAAAGCGGAAGAAATAAAGTCGAACATCATCTCCCAATGCGCTCCAGGGAGTTCCTGGACTTGATAGGCGAGAGCGTTCAAAAGCTTGAAAAGCAGCGACCGTAGGAGATGTTCGTTCTGATCCTCAAATCCTTTTAGAGCATTTGAATCCGAGATCCATCGACGGATGGATTGCAGCAGGTTCATGGCCCGAAGTTGAGGCAGCTTGATACCAGAGTCCTCTTCATTGGATGATCCAAGTGCTGCGACCAGCAATGTCAGGCGATGTAGTGCTTCCGAGTTGTTGATGGACAGATCTTTTGGATCAATTGGCGTGGTAACCCATTGGTTGAGCAGATTGACGAACTCGTTGGTGTTTTCAAGCCTTTTCCTCAGAGCAACAACCAAACCTGTGGACACGGATAGTGGAACTATAGGGATGACGCAGGATAAAAGTAGGTATTAGTACTCGGCAGAGGAATGTAATAAAAATTGGCAATCAATCCTTGAGAATGAACCCAGATACATACGAATTTTGGTCTTCAAGAGCTGGCACCATCCTTTAGCGTTGACAGTGGAGACCTCGGCGGAGTCTGACTGTGCTAGTGCCTGCACAACATCACTCAAGATCCGCTCATGGAATCCGTCCTGCTCTTTGATAGCATCCAGTGCGAACTGAGCAGCACTGCAACCCGAATCACCCTCATTATCATCATCATTTTTGGCTTTAGATGTATCCTGAACGCCATTCATCAACGCTTCGATGATCTGCGTTTCCCAGCTTTCCTCGAGAGCCAGTGTGACCCAGCTTGTGACTAAGGTGCTCATGTCTCGTAACAGAGTCCTAAATACAACCACATTGGCGTCCATGTGCAGGTTTGGCGAATAAAAGATGCCAGTGTCCAAGGATGGGGTCTGGAAAGCATCCAGACATCCTTGCCTGACCTTCAGAAGCTCTGACAGGATCCAGGTCATCTTCTCTGGATACGACAAAAACAGTGAGACGGTAGCATCTTCCTTCTTCAAGAGTTCCAGTGTGAAGAGCGCCAACCGACCATAAGCTGAGAGACCAAGTCCATCGTATTGGATCGTTGGCAATGACGCCTTCTCTTGAGCGGCGCGCGAGGGCTTTTCCGCATAAAACGCCTCCACGACAGGATCCAGAATTGCCAAAGATGCATGAGGTCCACTGGTTGGCAGTTGCCTGTAGAGCGAGCTCCAGTGGTCTTTGTCAAAGAAAAACGCGCTCAAAAGTCCAAATCGGTCCGACAGATCCGTCAGGTTGAGTAGATCAGCAAGTTTGAAAGCCTCGCTGACAAGGTCCTCAGGACTATTCATTGGAGTGAGCAATAAGCGAGGTTAGAGTTCATTCTATCAGCCATCGCGTCAGTCTAGCTTACAGATGGATTGGACATACCTGATGAAACGCTGCATATTGCGGATATTGTCCTGGATGTGGTCCGTTAAGCATTCCCGCAAAAGAAATCGTGTATCTTCGGATTCCTCAGCCAGTCTCTGCAACGCGTCCAAGTTCTTTTGTCCAGCCTCTTTGAATTGTTCCTCGGGCTGAAAGCTCAGATCGAACACGGCGATGATGATTTGTTTCAATGGACCATCTTCAGCGTGTTTAATTGAGAGGTTGACCATGCTTCGGAAGCACTCCAAGGTGATGGCGAGAATAGAGGCGCCCTCTTCGCTCTTTCCAGTATGTTGAAAGGCTCGGACGTCCGAGAGAAAGATGTCCAAACGTTGAGAGAGTGTGTCAATGATATCGAGTCGTAGCCGGTCCGGAACGGCAGAATTTGAAGACAGGATGTCAGCAACCAACTTCTGACCGGGCGCAGATCTTGCATACTGTTGATTTACAACGACCTTTGTGACGAATTCGTTGATGCTGTCAAGATGTAGTCCAAACGTAGGTGAATTGATTGAGATGCGATGAATCAATCCCTGTAAGATTGTCCTTTGACGTTCTTGATCGCGCTCTTCATCCGTATCCTTCAATACTTTATCCATGACAGTCTTCCAGACCTGACAAGTGAGTTCCTGCTCCTTTGTGTTGGACAAAAATCCAGCAAAAAGATCCAAAAGGTGGGAAAGGGACTCGCCACTCTGAGTCACCTTTTCGGTAGATGACGTTTGATCCTCAGAGCCCAAGAGAATATCGGTGAACTGAGCGTTGAAAAAGTCGTGCAAGGCCCGTTGGCTAGCCTGGTTGGTGAAAACGACCACTTCAAATGGAACGGCTAGCAAAGAAAGAATCTGCGAAGGACTGGATGATTGTGCTGTGCAAGAAGAGTGAGAGAATTGGAGTTCGTCAGCATCAGTCATTCACCATATCCAACATTAACGCTTTTCTGTGTCAGAGCACGTACTTCCTAAGCACTGCTTGGCGACGAGTTGGACAAGCTGATCCGCGGTCTTCTCTATCAATTCATTGACGGAATCGTGTTGCTTCTCGCGCGCAATGGCTGATGTTTCGCTCAAGAGCAGAACGACTCTCTTTCCTTGCTTCGCATATGCATCTGTTGGCTCGCTCGAAAGGATCTCGGTCATGGACTGTGTAATGGGATGCCACAGATCCGAGATGACTCGTTCCTGGACAGAGGGAATTGTAAGTAGTCGAACAAGATGTGCGGATATTTTCTTGGCGGTTCCTTGTTCATCTTGATGAAGCTTAGCAGCACTCTTTCCATTGTCTCCAGACTGCACGTACAATTTTACAAGGCTGACGAATGCAGAAAGCATAGCATCTTGTCCTGGTTTCGTTGACTCGGATTTCCTGTTGAAAGACGAATAGAAAATGTCAGATTGACTTGTCCTGACACTTTTAGTTTGCAAGAGTGCTGCTATTCCTTCAAGTTTTGCTTACCCGAATCGTACAATAAAGTACACCATACATTCCAAATAAGCTTCCAAGAACAGTGCAGTCGACCCTGACTCCCGTTCGATATTGGGGCTTTCAAGGCTCTTCCAAAAGCTGTCAAGAAAGTCCTTGGCGAATGGAAGTCCGGTTCCATTCTTCCCTGCGACCGTGCTATCGCTCCAGCTCCCACTTAGAGGGAGAATGCTCCGGTAAGTGACAGTCGCAGATCCATAGCCTGCAGCTCTGAGATATCCAAAAAAGTGTAGCATAGTCGGCTTCTTGTCAGCGGCGATCGCCCATGACTCCGGGAATGCCTTTGTGAAGACCAAAAGAGCGTCCCATAGGTCGCTATGGGTGGTCGTGTCCTTGTCCGAGAAGGCTGCAGGGAAAAAGTGTTTGCTCACGACGTTCAATCTTTCTTTGATAAGCTCTGGCGCCTTGGTTGTGATTGTCCTTAGCATGCTGTAGTTTGCTCTTCGGGCCTGGGCGCTGGAATGACTGAAGAGTTGCCACAGTTTTTCCTCGTCCAGCAATTGCCCGATATCTTTGGCGCCATTTCCCAATGCTTCTGGTGAAAGAGTTTCTATTTGATGATAGAGCCATCGTACCCGTTAGAGTGAGCGTCGCATGGTAATATATATTTGATTGTCCAACAGCACAACCAACCACATTAGACGGTATCCTTACCAGTGATATAGCCGATGGTATACAAAGAGCTGGCGGCTACTCTAGCGTAGCGTGTCTCCATCTCTTCTGGTGTGTTAAAGCGTGGATCACTGAAAGTTTCCGAAGTTTTTAGAAGAAGAATATCTGAAATGTATGCAATGATATCCTGCAGGCAGAATGAGATAACCTGCTCCCGCTTGTTGTCTGGGAATGCGTTCTACAATGAGGATACAGTTCCCATGTTAGCAGATCAATAGGATGAAAAACGATGACAGCTCTACGAGATATAAATGGGATAGACTCGGTACCTTGAATGCCTCCATGGCCACGCGCGCAACATCGCGGGTTGGATCAAAAAAAGTGCCGATCCAAGCACCAACAACCTCCTTCAAGTAAGGAGCCAGCCTCTTTTTCACGCGCTTGACAAGTAGCAAATGTACATTGTTGGTCAAGAGTCGTACACGACGATCCACGTCCGTGGTCAGTTTGATGTAAAGCTTGATCCACGGTCCGATGGCTTCATGACAGGCATCCGAGCCCGACTCTTCGTTTTCTGGCTGAGCCTTGATCCACTTGTCCAGATCTTCGAGTGCCTTCACTTTCGTGGTGGTATCGCGCTTTGACATGAGGCGCTTGATAATCATTGACAGTTCCCCGTCCCTGATCACGTTGACGACATCAGTGTCCAATCCCCCAAATGCGGATCCTGATGTCAGCGCGGGGCTGGATGATCCAGATCGGCTGGGGCCAGCGCTGCGAGGAGCTGTGGAGGCGACATAGGTCGAAGAAGCCGAGAAAGCAGGCGTTGCGAATTGGGCGAATCCTCCGAGCGAAGAGATTGGGAGCGAGGAGCTTGCTGTACTTGCGCCTGCTAGCTCGGCGGCACGACTGGGATAGGCAGGTTGGTTAAGAGTGGGCTTCTTGACAGAGTGTGTCGAGTTTGTACATGACGCAACGTGGAGGGCGGTTGTTACCTGCTACTGGCGGCCTTCGCGTTTCCTTTGACACGCGGGGTTGTTTTGGGGGGCATGAGAGAGTGAGGGGAGGGATGTGATGATGGGAAAGGGTGATGAAGAGGTGGAAGAAGGGAAAAGAAGCTTTTTGTTTGGGGGGACCGCAGCTTGAGGAAACTCACCGATGTGTGTTGGAGCGGTTGGACAAAAGCTGAAAACTGCGGTGTGCGACCGTGACCGCTCATTCCACCTGTAAGCCACGATTCTGTTTACAGCTTTGTGGGCACTTTTTTTTTTTTGGCCTTCTCTTCTTGCACCCTGACAGAAGACTGATCCTTTCCCCCCTCGCCGCACGACACCTCTTACTTTCATCCCCTGCAATGTCGCGACCTGAGCACCAAGCACCGCCTGAAATCGTATGTTGCTTGGCCAGGAGATATACGACACAGAATACAGTCCAAATGTGTCTCTTGTCACAGCTTTGAATTAACGGCAAATATTTGTACTGGTGTTGTATGGCTAGGTCTATGGTGGCGAGGAGGCAGCAAAATATACCGGAAAGTACGTCCTATACTATTCTCGACGCTTCACCAAAGGAAGCTCTTTTGTTGAAAACAAGTTTTTGGTCACTCACGCAGGAACTCGCGACTTTTTCCTTCTGTCCAACAATTAGCTCACGTATTGCGGCTATTCAAGCAGAAATGGCGAGTCGTGCTGTCGAACTGTTGAATCTGCCTCAGGGATACCCTGGATACATCCTCGACGTTGGCTGCGGCTCGGGTCTTAGTGGAGAGGTACTGGATGAGGAAGGTCACATCTGGGTCGGATTCGACATCTCCCCCGCCATGTTGGAAGTCGCCCTGGATCAGGAGGCTACGGGAGATTTGTTTCTTCAGGACGCAGGACAGGGAATCGCTTTCCGCCCCGGTACTTTTGACGGCTGCATCTCCATTTCGGTACTACAATGGTTGTGCAATGCCGACAAAGCCTCGCACCACCCCAAGGCTCGATTGACACGATTCTTCTCCACCTTGTACTCTGCCCTGAGACGTGGCGCCCGTGCAATCTTCCAGTTCTACCCCGAGAACGACGATCAGGTTCAATTGATCATGGGATGTGCTGTTCGCTGTGGTTTCGAGGGTGGTCTTGTTGTCGATTATCCCAACTCCAAAAAGGCAAAGAAGTTTTACCTTTGCTTGTTTGCAGGACAAGCAATCAATGGTGTCAAGCAGCAGCTCCCAGCAGCTCTAGGAGAGGACGAAGAAGGGGAGCCTGATGAACATGGTGTTCAATATACCTCGAAAAAGTATGGCCTCCCGTGTCATATTATGCAATCCTCACCCGATACGTGTCATTGATCTTCGTTTTCATTAACACCTTCTCGCATTTGACCATTGGCTATCTTAGGAGAAGCGATTCTCGTATCCGGTCCAGTAAGCGCAAGCCCTCCAAGGACAAGAACTGGGTTTTGAAAAAGAAGGAGCAACTGCGTTCCAGAGGAGACAAGACAGCAAACGACTCCAAGTACACTGCTCGCAAGCGTCGTCCAAAGTTTTAAAAGGGCTACCATCATCTACTACCCCAGCATTCAATCCGTCGTCTGTTATCCCATCTCATTTCATCTCATGTAATTTTATCGCATTGCCATGTGTAATACAACGCCCGTCGAACAGGGTCATTGCACGCTAAACAACTTGACACTTCGTCATGCCCATTGCAAGGAGCAGTTGTCAGCCATGATAACAAAAGGGATGTCATGTCAGGAGGCAGACGCCGTAGCGAGCGAGTAAGCGTGAGAGCTCTGAGGTCAGTAAAAGGAGGGATGAGAGAGTGCGATGGAATTGTTCGCCGCTGAGGATCGCTGTGCGGGTGGGGGAAGGGCAGTGTGGCTGTGGTGCATCGGACTGGTCTGTGCGACTGCACTGGTGCATTGGCATGGCTTACTTGAGGAGGGCCTCACTCACACGTATATACTTTGGACAGAGCTCCAAAGGCAAAAGAGTTGAAAAAAGGAGAAGAAATGGCGAGTAGCAATGGCGCTGCTCCGGTTTTTTTAAAAGGGGTGTCGGCTCCGTCCAGTTGTCTGCGTGGAGTATCTGCCATGCCGTTTCTCCATGTCCTCGGATGCATCAGAATTGGTCAATGCACCAAAAAAACTGCCCAGCTGGACATTTAGACTGGAGTCTCTGTCCATTCCAACCATGCCACCGAGGATGCAATGGGAGAAGCGAGGTTAAGATTCTACATCCATGAAGGGCCCAGCCGATTTCCGCGGATGGTACCATCGGACGTGGTCTGCCATTGAATGCGCCACGACAAGCCGACTTGGAGATGTCACTGTTGGAGTACGGTCGGCAATGTGACAGCACGATGGCCCGATTCGCTCTTCATCGTACACTCTCCATCACACCCACCCGACTGTGGGGCGTCATAGAGGGCCGGGTGGGGGAGAGATTGTGCTGCTGTGAGGGAGGAGGAGGGTGACAGGGCCAAATCCACACGACGCGGAGAGTGGGTGGGATGTATGTGGATAAGGATAGCGGGTGTTAAGATAGGGTCGAGGCGACTTGGCCATCGGACCGCGCCCTGTGTGGGGATGGCATCGGCAAGTGTTTGCCGTCGGTCCGTAAGCGGAGAGAAAGAGGGAGAGAGAGAGAGAGAGTAAGCGCAGACGAGTGCCAAGCGTTTCAAGTTTGATTTTGTAGGCAATGAAATGAATCCTCTCCTCAGTGGGTGGGCTCAGAGGAGAATAACGTCAAACCCTGGTTCACATGTTGTTTGTCAGACAGACTGGCATGCTGGCTGATTTCCCCAGGACACACGCACGCCCCCTGCTGAGCACATGTAAAGAAGGAATCAAAGAGCAAAAAGGGAAGGGCAGTTTGGGTAGTAGTGTCTGTGAACATGGGCGTATGTGGTGTGGATGGATGCCAATGGATCAACGCGGTGGCATGTGCTGCAGACTTGGGTGCAGTAGGGAGTAGGGGGGAGTAGGGGAGAGTGGAGGAGAAGACGATCATGCTAAAGTGAAATTGAAATGTGGGGGAGAGGAAGTCTTAGAGAGGGCCACAGCTGAGGTAGAACCTTGTCCCCTCTTGGCGGTGTGCCTGACTTCACACACTTCACACTCACTTTCACACTCTTTCACGCTCTTTCACGCCCTCGCCCTCTTTCTTTCTTTCTTTCTTTCTTTTCTTTCTCTCCTTCTTTCCTCTTTGTCTTCCTCTCCATCGCATCTATACCCCCCTCTGCACCCCGATCCCTCGGGTCTGATCTTCTCATCAACCACCTCCACCTCCCCCCCACTCCGATTCATGGCGCAGGGGAAGAACAGACTCTTCTGGCTCACCTGCCTCGCCATCGCCTCGATCCCTCTTGCCGTCACCTTCTATGCCATCTACAGCGACAAGAGGTGGCTCACCATCCTCTCCTTCACCCTCTTCCTCGTATGCCTTCTGCTCTCCACCTGCACCTTCCTCTCCTGGAAGACCTTCAAGTTCTCAGCCCCCATCATCCTCCACCTCCTCCGTGCCACCTCCGTCGGCCTCTCGCCCCTCGTCACCC
>Ga0247824_10000712_pt1 | contig 17138 bp, 17 predicted proteins | sample 13C_PalmiticAcid_FD_194412 | JGI IMG/M metagenome (GOLD analysis project Ga0247824, IMG submission 194412) | Soil microbial communities from agricultural site in Penn Yan, New York, United States - 13C_PalmiticAcid_Day48 | ecosystem: Environmental > Terrestrial > Soil > Agricultural land... | reverse complement strand
GGTCACTACCCGACGCGACCCGTTTGGTCGCGTCGGGTAGTGACCTGATCCGCTAGGTCCTGCTCGTCCATGTCGGACGGCAACTGTTGCCGCGAAGCAATACGTGCAGCTCGCTGCTCCGCCGACTCCTGACGCTGCGCGGCTGGGCGTTGCACATCGGGCCGGGCGGCGGGGGCCTGCGGGGCATCGCCCCGGTCGCGGCGCGGACCGCCGGATGGGCCAACCCGGGTGACGAGCGGCTTGCGGAGCACCACCTCGTTGCCGTCGGCGTCGCGGCGCACAATTCCCTGCCGCAGGATCCGCACATCATTGCCCGGCCCCGTGTTGGAGCTGAGCGGGTCCATTGTGTCCGGGTTGAACTTGCTGATCGACCCACGGTTCGCGCCCGTACGGAACAGGCCATGCGTGCGCATGTACGTGTCGACCGCGTCCTGCACGTCGCTTTCAGTCTTGGCGGCCTTCACCGCCGACCGCAGCTCAGGCAACCCGTCCTGGTTGTCCTGACCCGAGATGTACCGGTCGATGGCCCCCTTGATGCTGCCAAGCTCGCCGCCGTCCGCAATTGCGGTGAGGGTGCGGTCGAGCATTTGGATGCGGGCAGCCTCATCCTTGCGGTCCTGCGTCGCCTTGGCCCGCTCCTGCTCGCCCGCGTCCGGGGCGGGTGCTGCCGGTGCAGCCGGTGCCTGCGGCGCGGGTGTGGGGGCCTGCTCCGGCTGCTGCTGCGCGGGTGCGGGCGCGGGGGCCTGCTGCGGGGCGGGTTTCCCGTCGGGGCCAAGGCCACGACGCTGCATCGCCTCCGGGGTGGCCTCCTCGGCGGGTGCGATCTCCTGCGGCGACAGTTCCTTGCCCAGTGCGCGAGGAGCCTCACCAGTTCCGCTGCCCTCCACCACGGCGCGCACGATCATGCCGCCACGGCCGTCGTCGTCCACGTGGGTGATGCGGAACGGGACCTCCCGGTCCAGGAGAACCTCCCGCGACCCGTCGCCGACGATGACAGCCCGCGTGCCCTTCGGGGCCACGATCGACATGGTGACGCGGGGACCCTGCGTGGGCAGCGGGTTGCCCGCGTTCATCGACTGGTACGACTTGTCGGTGGCGAGCTTCCCCGTCCACTCCTCCACCTCCTGCATCCGCTCAGGGGGCAGGCCGAACGCCTCAGGACCCACCACGCGGGTGAGGACCATGTCCTGCGGCAACGGCTCCATCATGGAGTCGAGGTCGCGAACCTGCGGCGAGTCTTCGTGCCCGGCGCGCAGCGACGAGTCGATGTCGTCGAAACCGTCGGTGGTGTAGTAGTCGAGGCTGGCCTGTTGCCGCGTGGACCACGGCTTGCGCTTGCGTTGCTTCTTCTGCTCGATGTTCAGGAAGCTGGCAATGTGCGCGTCGCTGCGGAACGTGGCCCCACCGAAGGGGTTGAAGATTCCGAGGATGCGATCGATCCGCGCTTGGGCAGGCTTAGACAAGCCCCACTTGTCCCGGAACCTTCCCTTGCGGTCCCGGGGGTGAAGCTCAGGCTTCCATTGCGCGGCATCGAAGGCCATTCACTACTCCGTCTTGGCTGCCTTGTCAGCGGGGGCGGGGGTCGCAGCAGCAGCGGGGGCTGCCTCGTCGGGCTCGTCTTCGCCACCACCATCAGGCTCAGCCACCACGGTGAACCGGGCGTTCATTTGGCGGGCCAGCATCGTGGCTTCCTTCTGGGTGTTGACGACCTCCTCCGCGCCAGCGGCCTCGGTTTGCTCGGTGCGCTTCGCTGCGATCTCGTCCAAACGCTCCGACCGCTTCTCGGCGGCCCGCGCAGCGTAGGCGGTGTTGATCTCGTTCAGGCGCTCCTCGCGCATCGCGAAATCCTCCTCAGTGTCAGCAGGCGGCTCGTACCACTCGTACGTGTATTCGCCCTCGTCTTCGTCGAACTCAGTGTCGACCTCTTCGTATTCGTAGTCGGCCTCGGCCAACACGCCTGCCGCGACGAGGGAGAACTCCTCGCCGCCCTGCGACGTGAATACCGGGAACCCGGGATTGTTGACCGCCAGTGCGGCCACCAGCTCCAGGTTCCCCTTGTGCCTACGCCAGTCACCCGAAAGCGGGGACATGCGCAGCTCATCGATGCGGTCCTTGTCGGTGATGACACCGCTGACCCACACCCCGTACTTGTCTTCGCCGGCCGTGACCGCAGCCACCGCCCAGCCCGTGTTGTCGTAGTGCTCGCGGGCCGGAACCACACCGAACTGCGGGTGCGCGTGACCCGTACCAAGGGTGATCTTGCCGACGTTGACGCGGCGGCCCTCGCTCGTGATGACGTGGCCCGTGCGGAACAGGCCATAGTCCGTCTTGGAACGGGGCAGCAGGACACACTTGTTGCCCACACCCACATGGCACACGCCCCACAAACCAAGGTGGCCGTAGACGTGGTCGCCGTCGACGGTGAGCGGGGTTGGCTTCGCGAAGCCGGGGTCATCGAACACGGACGACGGTGGGGCGGTGTCGAAATGAACAGACGCCGTGACCGAGTCGTCGGCGTCGCACCCGCAGCCGATCTCTTCGATTTCCATGGATGCCTCCTGCGGGCGGGGCGTGCGAACCCCTTCAAGGAACGGGGACTTCATGCCGGAGTCCCCAAAAATGCCGGCCATCTTGGCGTAGATGTTGTTGATGACCGGCTTCATCGCCTCCCGGTCGGGTTCCGGGATGTTCGGCAAACCGCCGTGCGCGCCGGACAGCAACGCAGCCGCCGCGTACACCGCGTGGTAGACGAGGTGCGGCTGGCCGTTGATGATGTCGCACAGCGGCAGGCGGAACGAGTCCTGCGCCAACGAGTCACCAACCTGCGTGCCGTTACGCCACAGGAACGCCGACGCGTAGTGGTCCAGGCTCGGCGACTTCGAACCGATACCGGCCCACTGGGCGATTCGTTTCACCGCGTCGTCGGCGTCGTACTTCATCTCGCGTGGCGCGAGCGGCCACGCATCCCACGCCGACTTGTTGATGTCGAACCAGGTCACGTCGGTGAGGTCGACACCGGCCGAGGCGAGCAGGGACCGGTCGCCGTCGGTGTCCGCCGACAAATGCACCTGATCGAACGCGGGCATCGGCACCAGGGTGACGCCGATGACGTTGTATTGCTTGAAACGGCCCGCCTTACGGTCCGGCATCGTCGGGTGCCGAACAGCCTCCACGACATAGTCCTGGTCCAGGTCGACGCTTGGCCGCAGACCCTTCTTCTGGATCAGGTACACGGTGCGGGTCACGTCGGGCACCACGGCCGGGTCATAAAACTCGATGGTTCCCCACGTACCCCCCGGGCCGGGCCACGTCTTCACAACGTTGCCCACCCCGACCGCGTCGGCGTGCCCACCGGACGTGAACCGGGCCATCACGGGAGCCTTGTCCCGCCACGTTCCGCCACCAGCGGCGAACATGCGACGGTCGCCGGTCGTCACCTCGTCGGGGGCCAAGAGACCCGTGTAGCGAATCACCGACCCACCTCTTTCATTTGCTCAATTGTCTGGTGACACCGGCAGTTGATGACATTGTGCGGCATGCCCAACGGATCTCCCGGGAACATGAGCGGCTCGCCACCCACCACATAAGGCTGGTTCAGGGGTACCTTCTGATGGTCGGCAGCGTGGTGTTCGGGACGCTCCTTGTTGTCGGTGAGCGTCTGCCATTCCTTCGTCCACGTTCCGCCGTCCTCGCGTTCCACCAGGAGCGCGTGCGCGAGGAGGGAGGAGTTGTAATGGCGATTGGTTTCGGTCTGGGCGATGACCCGAGCGCGGTTAGCCCAGTTCTGGCTCCCAGTGAATTCGAGGACTCGATCAACGCGATCGGCGATCTGCTCAATGCTCTCGGCGTGTTGTCCCCCTTCGATGATTTCCCGAACCACCAGTGCGTGCACCTCGTCGGGTATTCCCACGAGGAGGTTCCGAGTGAGAGCCAGATTTGCCTGGATGTAGGGATCATCGGGGGCGAAGTCGCGTGGGAGGTGTGCCGCTGCCCATCCCTCGCGAAGGACGGGCGTGAGTGCTGCGAGGATCCGGTCTACATCCGCCTGCCACTCGGGGACCAGTTCGTAGATGGCGTCTGGGTTTGGTTGGGCGCGGAAACGGCGAAACGGTGCCATGACGACTTCGCGGGCACGTCCGAGGAACCGCTGAAGTCCTGACTTCGCGGCCCGGTAGACGTTGTCCTCCGAATCCTTGCTAGGGGGCACCGATAAGCCCCTCCCGCTGAAGCACTGCGTACAGGTTGCGGGGCTCGTGGGGCATTGAGTTGACGAGGAGGGTCACGCAGTAGCGGGTGAGGCTGGCCTGGAGGCTTTCGATGTCCACGGTGGCGTCCAGCACCTCGGTGAGGCCGGGCAGCTGCGTCCAGGCGTTCGCGAGGAGCCGGTTGGCGTGGGCGGTGTCCTGTACCTGGATGCGGGTGTGGAGATCGAAGTGCGGCACGTCGGGCCAACGGTCCCGGTTGTGTCGGTCAAGGAGCCGCTTGCCCGCGACCTCCATGGCCCGCCGCACCACCGCTTCTGCGAGCACAACGAGGGCCAGGTCCTCGCGGGTGGCGACTGACGCGGTGACCGCGCCCGGCGCTTGTCCGGGTGGGGCCTGGATTTCGCCCATCGTGTCGGGCATCGGGCCGGGCAGCTCTGACTGAATGCCGGTGAACGGGGCGGGTGGTGGTGGCGGCCCGGCCCCCTCGCCCGTGGAGCCGGTGGCGAGGAGGAACTCTTCCTGGCCCAGCATTTCCTCGCTGATGCCGGTCAGTTCGCGCACGCCTTGCTTGGCGAACAGGTTCGGGTCGCGGAGCACCACTTCGCGGGTGAACCGCATCGCCGACTCTTCGTCGGTGGGCTTGTCGTCTTCTTTGAAGTAGCCGGCGTTACGCACCGCTTCGGCTGATAGGAGGTCCTTCTCGTACAGGTTGAGCGCGTCCTGGAGCCGCTGTGGCCGCACGGACAGGGGCGACGTGTCGTACGAGTACACGTACTCGTCGGGGTTTTCGCCCATCTTCTTGAGGTGCGGCACAAGGTAGGCGGTGGTGAGGGCGTCGCAGATGCGGTTCATGACGGGTTCAATGTGCACCTTGATGCCGTAGCCGTCGATGAACCACCCGTTCCAGTGATTCGCTTCGCCCATGCCCGATAGGGCCTCCGGGGGCATGTCCATGCCCAGTCCGAGACGACGGATCGCCTCGGCCCGCAACTCCAGGGCTTGCTTGCTGAGTTCGGAGTCGAATCCGAGGAGCTTGAATCCGCGCTCGACATCTTCCGGGGACGCCTCGATGATGTGTGGCAGCACCGCGAGGGCGGTGCCTTCGCCGCGTAGGCTGGCCGCGCCAGCGGTGGCGAGGCGCATCATGAGGGTGTCGCTGGCCGATGCGTCAGGGTTGTTTGGGTCCTGCGGCAGGTCCAGGTTGTTGGGGATGATCAGTAGACCGGCCCCGACGAGGCGGGAGTCGATTTGACTGAACACGTACTTCGTCAGCTGTTCCAACTCGCGCAGGATGGGCTGGCAGCTGCGGGCGGGGCTGTCAGCGCACCAGACCCGCTGCGGGTGGGGCGTCCAGACCCGGGTGACGAGGCTGTTGTCGAGGTCGACGGGCCTGCGGAAGTCTCCCGATCCCCAGTACAGGTCGCCCTTGATGCGGCGCAGCTCAGACGAGCTGAGTACGTACCACTTGTCTTTCCCGCTTTCGGTGCGGCCCATGAAGTAGAACTCGCCGGCCACGGTGAGGTTGATGCCGCAGGCGCGGAGGTGTTCGCGGCGCGCGGCTGGCCCGCCCAGGACTGTGTCGGAAAGTGCCGCGACCTTTGGCTTCGTGGCTTCCCCTTGGACGCGGCCAAGTTTGTCGACCTTGGCGACGTAGACCCGTACCTGTGAGCAGCAGTTACCGACCCAGCGGGCGGCGTAGCCGAACTCGGGGACGATGTCGTAGAGCCGCCACAGTTCACGCTGCCACGTCTCATCACGGAACCGGTATGTGTTGTAGCTGATGTCGTCGAGCCGGTACTGAATGGCGGACGCGACCAGCGATCGTGGGTTGTTGACGATCCGCGCCTCAATGGGTTCGACGGGAACGATGTCTTTCCTGCGTCCCAGTGCCACTATTCGTCCTCCTCGAATCGCAGGAGGATCGGCGCGGTCAGGTAGCTCATTGCCAACGCGCCCGGCAGCCACAGCCACCAGCTGATCCCAGCGAACAACACCCAAAACGCGGAGCCACCGAACCCGATCCACACGCTGACACAGAACGGGCAGTGCAGCAGATACGTGAACCAATGCTCAGGGCCGTACTTACGAACGACCCACCGGAGAAGTGGTTGGCTGATCTTGTCCCTGGTGATGAGCCTGGTGACCCGGGCTACGGCCAAGGTCAGCAGGAGAAATGTGGAGACGGCCAACACGAGCTAATCGTAAGGGTAAAGATCGGCGCAGCAGTATTCCCTGACCTGCTATTTGTCAATAGCCGATCACCAGTAAGCCTCTTCCCGCCAAATCTGCTCCAGCGTGGTCGATAGGACTTGGTTCGGGGAGGCGATGCGTGCTTGCTTCCGTTCGCCGTCGATGAGGTACCGGGCGGCGTGGACCATGGCGTCCAGCCGGTCGGGGGATTCGAGCTGGCCCCACCCTACGAACGTGACGAGTTGGTCCTCCAGCTTTTGCTGGCGGCCCACAAGGTGGAGGCGGCCTTGTTCGGAGCGCATGGCCACGGGTTCGGCGCGGGTGCGTTTGCCGACCTTCGCGTCGACGCCTTTCATGGGCGGGTGGGTGCCGACGGGGAACACGCCCTGGCCGACGAGTTCGAAGTAGGCGTCGTGGAATACCTGCTGCATCCACCGCTTGCCGAGGTTGCTTTCGTACACCAGCATGTCCGCGCCGAATTCGGCCAGGGTGCGCCACGCGTGCAGGGCGGCTTCCCGGCCGACGGACATCACGGAACGGTCTCCGAGGACGAACATGTGGTTCTTGTTGTCGCGGGCTACGACGACGACTCCCATTTCGTCGTCTTCGCCGGTTAGTGATGGGTCGACTCCAACAACGGTGGCAACAATGTCGTCGGGGGTGTCGAATACGCGGAAGTTTTCCAGGTCCAGCCGGCTGAATAGTGCGCCTTCGAATGCTTCGATCAGTTCGCCGTAGAGTTCCTGGCGTCCGATTACGGTTCCTTCGTATCGGATCTTCAGTTCTTTGATGACGTGGCTGGACAGGTTCGCGGAGTTGTCGAATGTTGAGCCGCGAATGATGTGCACGGACCCGTCGGCGCGCCGTACCCATTCGGTGATGATGTCGATTGGTTTGGGTGTGGTGGTGACGAATGCGCGCGGGTGGTCGCTGACTAGGTCGGCGCGGAGGCTGGGCATGATGCCCTCGTACCAGGATGCTTTCGGCTTGAGCCATTTGGCGATTTCGTCGAGCCATGCGCCGGCTGCGTTATAGCCACGGCCTACGTCGGCGTCGTCCGCGCCCTCGGTGTAGATCTTGGATCCGTTGGGAAACAGGACCATGGGCCGGGGGCTCATCTTGTACCGGTGTTTGATCTTGCGGCGTTCCAGGACGCGGAGGATGCCGGCTGGGCCTTCCATGCAGATGGTGCGCGCGTCGGACAGGGTTTCGGCGATGACGAGCCACTCGGTGGGGACGCCGAGCCGGTCGTACGGGTGCTTCAGGACTTGGTTGACCACCCACTCGGAGCCGGCGCGGCTTTTGCCAAAGCCACGGCCAGCGAGGGCGAGGCAGACGAGCCAGTCGCCCGGGGGCGGTACCTGTTCGGGGCGCGAGACCCACCACCACTCGCCCCGGGCCATTTCGTGGAGCATCCACTCTGGTTGTGACGCCAGCCAGGCGCGGCGCTCTCCGAGGGGGAGCTGTAGCACGCGGTCCTGGAGGGAGAGGCTCACGTACCGATCATACGTTCGGAAGGAACGTTCTCAAAGAATCTTGAAGAACGAGGTTGACACCCCTACGTAGGGGTGTGTAGCGTTCTCCGTGTCAAGCAAGGCGGTCACTTGACAACTACATAGAGACTTCGGGACCACCCAATCGTTGGGTGCTTACACGCCATCCTTTTAGCTCAGATGGCTGAGCGTTTGTCTAGTAAACAAAAGGTCACAGGTTCGATCCCTGTAAAGGAATCCAAATTAGCCTCCACCACTCGGGTGGTCCCGGTAACTTTGCATCCCCGCTTTGACCACGCTTCGGCTGGCAGCTCACAGCCATATGGAGTACTGGCTCCGGCTATTGCTGAGAACGCAGCTGCGTAGTGGGAGGGGATGCCAAAACTCAAGGACGAGCGTGCGGACAAGCGACCACGAAATGCGCTGAGTGGATCCGTGTACGAGCCAAATAGCAGGCATCCCAGACCTCCTCAGACGAGGCCCGGATGGGAATGTGGAACCCACCCTCGTTCGGTCGGCTCTCGTCCTTGAGCAAGCTGCTCACTCTCCCTCGCCCGAAGGGGCGGCGCACGGGAGAGTGAGCACCAGACGGCCCCCCCTCACCGTTGAGACTCCCCCAGGAACTCCGGACCGAGGGCGACCGCCGCAGAAGGTCCCCCCGCTGCTGGCCGGAAAGGGGGGGACACAAACTTCCGCACCCGATGGAGTGCGGGGGCGGGGTGGTTCCCGCTAAACACCCGGTGCAACTTCCGTTAAAGCGGGACCTCTTCTGCCCGTATTGTCCTTAAAATATAGAAGGGCCGCGAAGGTATGCGAAGCCCCCGCGTCCAAAGATGTGGGGCGAGCTTTGCGGGTCCCCCGCTTGAGGGGAGGGACGGTATACGGCCCGTTGATCTGAGGGGGACCCGCCTTCCGTACACACCTATCACGCACCACCTGACAGAGAGGCACCATCATGGCGCGATCCGCGCTCGTCCCAACCGACGCCGAACTGGCGATCGGGCACCTCATGGAAGAGGTGCAATCGTTGAAGGAGAAGAACCGCGAGCCCACGCCCGAGGAGAAGCTCCGCGACACGATCAACCACCTGCTCGGCCAGCTCGGCGCGAAGATCACCAGCGAGGACAAGCTGCGGTTCGAGGGAACCGAGTTCATCCTGCCGGCTTCGTACAGCGGGAACATCCCGAAGGCCATCGACTACCTCCGCAACCTGGAGAACGAGGCCAAGAAGCAGTTCTCGTTCAACAAGACGTTCCGCTACCGTCCGTACGACGGCGCGTACGCGTTCATCCAGGTCATGAAGCAGCTCACCGGCACCTCCGGTCTGGGCGTTGACCGGGTCACCATGTTCGGCAAGGAGCCACCGGAGTTTGTCTCCATCAACGTGTCTCCCACCGAGACGGTCCAGGTTCCGTGGGGGCAGATCGCCTTCCCCACCTACGAGGCGACGTTCGACGTGGGCTACACGACGGACGAGTACGGCTTCGTCTCGCACATCTCGGTCACCGCGCCCCGCAAGTTCCGGGGCCACATCGAGGCCATCTTCGGGCTCATCGAGCGGTACCTCAAGGAGAACTCGATCTACCGGGGCAAGGCCATCAACGGCCACAACCTGTCCCCCGAGTTCATCGACCTCAGCCGCGTGGACGAGCGCAAGGTCGTCTACAGCCAGTCCGTGCTGCGCCAGCTGTCCGCGAACGTGTGGGCTCCGATCCGCTACTCGGAGCGGTTCCGTTCGCAGGGCATCCCGCTGAAGCGGGCGGTGCTGTTCGCCGGCCCGTTCGGCACGGGCAAGACGCTCGGCGCGATGCTCACGGCGAAGGAGGCCGTCGAGAACGGCTGGACCTTCATCATGTGCCGCACCGGCAAGGATGACCCGGCCGAGGTCATGAAGACGGCCGAGCTGTACGCCCCCGCCGTCGTCGTCATCGAGGACATCGACGTGCACGCGGGCACCTCCACCAAGGTGGAGATCAGCCGGCTGCTGGAGATGCTCGACGGCGTGGTCAACAAGGGCAACGAGGTCATCGGCCTCTTCACCACGAACCACATCGAGGAGATCCAGAAGGGCGCGCTGCGTCCGGGCCGCATCGACGCGGTCATCGAGATCGACGACCTGGACGAGCCCGGCTTCCGGAAGCTCATCACCCTCACGCTGGGCGATGAGTGGCTGGAGGACAACATCGACTGGTCGGCCGTGGCGAAGGCGTACGAGGGCTTCAAGCCTGCGTTCGTCGCCGAGGCTGCCAACCGCAGCCAGCGGTTCGCGATGGCCGAGAACGGCGGTCTCCCGAAGGTCGCCAACACCGAGGACCTGATCCTCGCCGCCCAGTCGCTCCGTCCGCAGCTTGAGCTGATGGAGGGTGCGAAGGAGGGTGTTGTCGTCAACACGCTCGACGACGCGATGCGGACCGCTGTGGAGGGTGTCGCGAAGCGCACCTCGATGGCCGGGCGGACCTTCCACGTCGAGCCGGCGACCGTTCTGAACGGTGGTCGCCAGTAAGGTTCCCGCCTAGCTCCTGACCGGGGTAACGACCGGGGCCTGCGGCCTCTCTCAGGCTCCGGTCGGGGCGCAGGGGCTAGTAGCCAGCGAAGGTGCCGACACCCTTCACGGGACGGAAGTGTCGGGCAAGGAGAAGGCCCCCCGGTAGAGCCACCGGGGGGCCTTTTTCTTTGGTACAAACACTTGCACTGTGGGGAAGGTACGGGTATGTTCGAGCTACACAAAGAGGCCAGCGAGGAGAGGGGGGAGCGGGTGTCACCGAGGCAGGCAATGAGCGGAGACATCAGCCTCATGAGGCTGCTGTACAACGCCAACCCGGTGTTCAGCCGGAGCGACTTCGGGGACCTGGAGGCACTCAAGAAGGACCTCACCGAAAACGGGATGCGCCTACCGATCGTTGCGCAACCCGACTACCTGATCATCGACGGAGCGCGGCGCGCCCGCGCCGCCTACGAGCTGGGCTGGGACTGGGTGCCGATCAAGCTCACCCGGGACTTTGACGAGGTCCTGGAGCTGGTCGCGGAGAACAACGCCGACCCGGCCCACAAGCCGATGCGGTGGCTGGAGATGGGCGACTTCCTGCGCCTCCTCAAGCCGCTATACAACCCGCACCGGCTCAGCCGACCGAAGGACACCAAGAGCCGCAGCAACTTCACGGCCGAGGTCGCGAATGCCCTCGGCCTGCTCTACACCCACGTCGAGCACATGGGTCGGATCCACAGCCTCCTGGAGAGCGTCAAGAACGCACCCGAGCTGTACACGCGGATGCAGGAACTTGTCGCCTCCTACGAGCCGTACGGCTCATCGGAACCGTACGAGCGGATCCATTCAGTACACCGCATGTTGTTCGACATGCGGACCATCTGGCGCAACACCGGCCAGATTGGGGTACCAACCCCGTCACCGGCCACAAAAAGCCGAACCCGCGTCCCGGCTCGTGTAATCCTGCCGGACGCTCCCGTGGAACCCCTCGCCCCGGCCGAGCAACTAGACCGGCTAGAGCGGATCACGGGCACCCTGGAGGCCCTCGCGCGAGAGATGGCCGCCCTCGGTGAAATCAACCCGCTGGTACCGGCAGAAGCCCTTGCGGGCTTCTCGAAGCGGCTATGGACGCCGCTGGTAGCCATCGGCACCGTCAGGACGAATGTCCGCAACCACATCAAGTCTCAAGAAGGGCAATCCGAATGCCAGCCAGCAAAGTAACGTATGAGCGGCACGCGCCCGGCTCATTCGTCATCGACCTCCGCGTGCAGCGCCCCCTGGACCCGAACCGTGCTCAGGGCATCGCGGACAAGTTCGACCCCGACGCGTTGGGCACCCTCCACGCGTGGCGCATGGACAGCGGCGAGCTGATCCTCATCGACGGCCAGCACCGCGATGATGGTGCGCAGCGCGCCGGGTGGAAGGGCCACTTCTACGTCAAGGTGCTGCACGGCATCACGATCGAAGAGGCAGCCACCCTGTTCAAGCTCCTCAACAACACGCGCAAGCTCCAGCCGCTCCACGCCTACAAGGTGTCGCTGACGGCGGGCGAGCCGGAGGCGGTGCTGCTCAACAAGGTCGCTACCGAAGCTGGCATCAAGGTCGATTGGGGCGCGGGCAACTACACCGCCGTCTCGTCGGGCCTGCGGATCGTGTCGCGCCGCGAGGGTGCTGACGCGCTGCGGTGGGCGTTCCAGGTCTCCAAGAACGCGTACAACTCCGACCCGAACAAGGACTTCCTGAACGGCCAGTTCATCGAGGCCCTGGCCATGGTCCGCGCCCGGTACGGCGTCAAGGTGGAGACCAACAAGATGGAGAAGGCCCTCGCGTCTCTCCCGAAGGGTGTGGCCAACGTCGTCGGCGACGCCCGCACCTACAAGGGGGTCAAGGGCGGCCACGTGGCCACGAACATGGCCGACGCCATCGTGACCATCTACAACAAGGGCAAGCGCGTCGGCAAGGGCGCACTGCCGGAGTGGCGTCGATAGTCCGATGAGCCTCTCAGTTGCCCAGCTCGCGTGGACGGCTGGCGTGCTCGACATGCGCGGCAAGATCCAGGTGAAGCAGAACATGATGCGCGCCACCCGGCAAATGACCCTGTACGTCGAGAGCGGCAACCTGTCCGTCGTGCGCGAGCTGGGCCGGCTGACCGGCACCGTCCCCGAGGCCCGCAAGTCGGCCCGGGAAGTGTTCCACCGTCGCGGCTGCAATGAGCACTGCGAGGACCCGCACGTTGAGGTGCTGGCCGACGTGGTGCCGCAGGCCAAGTGGACCGTGACCGGCGTAGCCCTGGCTGTGGTGGTCGGTAGCGTCGAGCCGTACCTGCGGGAGCCGTTGAGGTTCGCGGAGGCGCGGGACGAGGTCATGGAGGGCCTGGCGGTGCACGGTCCGGGCAGCGGCGCGATCATCAAAGCGCTGACCAGGCTGGAGGAGCTTGGTTGGGATGTGCCGCCCGCGTTGAACCATCTACTACCAGTGAAGGTGTGACGTGATCTGGGACATCCTCAGTATCGGCGCGCGGTGGCTGATCATGTCAACCACGATCTGCTCACTGGTATGCGTCTACTCCCGCAAGTTCGGCAAGATGAAGGCCGCCGAGTTCGCGTGCGAGTGGTTCCAAGAGACGATTCCAACCATGCAGCCCGGCTGCCTGTACATCCTCGCGTACGAGATGATGACCGACCGCGAGCCGTGGTCGTTGGGTGTGTACATCCTGACCGCGTTGATGGTGCCGCTCTACAAGCGCGACCACGAAGACCACAAAGACGATCGGTGGAAGAAGCGGCGCAAGAAGGTCGCCGCCAAGATCAAGGCCCTGGCCTCTGGTCGTCTAGTAGTTGTCCCAGCAGGGAGGTGAGCCGGATGAGCGCCATGCATAGGCGTTAGTCCAGCGCGCGGTGCGCTGGCAGCTTGAGGGAGCTGCGATGTCCCGCACCGATGTTCACCGACCCTGGCGAGTCCAGGAAACCGACCCGTACGAGCGTCACCGTTGGCACCGCGTATGCGGCGATTCCTGGTGGCCCCTGTACAACATGTGCGGTTGTCGTCTTTGCACTGGCCACGACTGGATCCACTACGGGCACAAGCGGCAGCGGGCCGCCTGGACCCGCATGGAGGCCGACTTCCGCAAGTGGGCGGCTGAGGACCGCGACACCATTGATCCATACATCAACACCCGTGACACCTATTGGTGGTAGAGGAAGGAAAACCTGATGAAGAAGCTCGTGGTGGCCGCGCTCGCTGGCGTGGTGGCCCTCGCCGGCCTGACCGGCTGCATGTCGGACGCCGACATTGCATCGGAGAACGTGTCCAAGGCCGCCGACAACTTCGAGGTCGGTCGCCGGGTCACCGTGGTCAACGGCATCACCGACAAGTACCTGCTGGTCATCGAGGGTTATTGCTCGCTCGGAAACTCCGACAAGGAGCGCGAGATCTCGGTGACCTGCAAGGACGTTACCGGTTACGGCGGCTTCAAGAAATACTTCGTCACGTTGTCCGACAACGTGATCGTCCTGACCGAACAGTTGCAGGCCAGCCAGGTCAGCACGGAGCGGTCGCGCGTCGTGTTCAAGCCGGAATCGATCATCCCCGACATTCGCGTCGGCGGATAACCAAGAAGGGATCCAGGTTCGATGAGTCGAGCTAAGAAGATCTGGGCGGCCATCACCGCCGCCCTCGTGGGTGTGACGGCCGCGGTCGTCATCGCCACCCCGGCGCAGGCCGCGTTCAGCGATTGTCAGGGGACGTATAACCGGACGGTGGCGGGCTGCGGCTGGGTGAACGCCGACGGCACCAGCTCGATGATGTTCTTCTACACCAGCGGGCTTTGCTCCAACCTGGGTAGCGGCTGGAACGACGTGATCTCGTCGGTGAAGAACACCACGGACGCCGGCCTCAAGCGGCGCATCCGGCTCTACCGCGACATCAACTGCGGCGGCCCGTACGTGGACATCAACTACGGGGTGACCTACCCGTTCGGCCCGGGAAGCTACTGCGGGGCGTGTACGGCCTACAACGACTGGGGCTCGGCCTACAAGACGATCAACTACTGAGCGTAGGCTGACCACAAGCCCGCCCGGCGACGGCTAGACCCCTTCCCCACGACATGGGGGGAGGGGTCTAGCTTTTTGTCGCACCCCGGGTGTAGCTTGATCGCACCGGGGACGAGGGTGGGGGTGAAGCCGGTGATCTGTCTGGTCTGCCGCGACGAGCTGGACCCGATCAACGCGCACAGCGGAACACACCCACTGTGCGAGTCGATGGACGACCAGCTTGATCTTGAGATCAAGCGCGAGTTCACAGAGATCATCTACTGGGCTGACCTGAACTCCGCCCGCTCCCTCCAGACCACCATCGGTCCCAGCGAGCTGGGCACCCCCTGCGACCGGAAGATCGCCTACCGGCTGGCCGGCGCAGCCGAGGTCAACGAGATGCGTGACCCATGGCCCGCGATTGTCGGCACCGGGGTTCACATGTGGATGGAAGAAGCCGTCGCCCGCTGGCAAGCCGGAAACACACTGAACGTCGAATACATGACCGAAGCCGAATTGAAAATCGGCGACATTGTTGGTCACACCGACGTGTACCGCGACGGCATTGTCATTGACTACAAAACAGCGGGCGTAGACGCATTCAAGAAAATGCGCAAAGAAGGCCCGTCGCGCGGCTACCGAATTCAAACCCAGCTGTACGGGCTTGGCCACGCCGATGCCGGCCGTCCCGTCACCCACGTCTGCCTCATCGTGCTGCCACGGTCCGGATGGCTCCGCGACATGTACGTGTGGACAGACGTATACAGGCCCAGCGTTGCTCTCGATGCGTTAGCGCGTAAGCGTTCCATCGAGTCAGGGCTGCGGGCCGTGGACATCTGGAAGCACCCGGAGGTGTATGACAAGATCCCCGCCGTAGAAGACCACTGTGGAATGTGCCCCTTCTATCGAAAGAACGGGATGATGAATCTCGAAGGGGCCAATGAGAAAGGATGTCCCGGTGCCTAGCCGTCTCCTGGACTACACCGAATGTCAAATCTGCTGGGCACTCGTCGCGTGGAACCGCTACTCGCATCACCTTCGCTGGCACGAACGTAACAACACCACACTTCAGCGACTCGTTGTACAAGTAAATGAGGTAGCTAACGGGCTGGGCTTTGCAGCTGATCTCATCGAGCAACTCGTGGTGAAAGAAGAGGAAAATGACAAACCCGCTTGATTCGATTATGGGCAGCGGCTCCAGGAGCTTCCCATTCGACAAAATCGGTGACCAGGTCACCGGAACCATTCTTGACGTGGCTGAGCGCCAGCAGACCGACATGAAGACGAACGAGCCCGCCGTGTGGCCCAACGGGCAACCGAAGATGATGTACACCATCCGGTTGCAGACCGACCTCCAGGAAAGCCCGGAGGACGACGGGGTGCGTCACGTCAACCTGAAGTGGAAGTCGCTGCGCGCGTTCCAGGACGCGGTGCGCGAGGCGGGGCAGGCCAAGGTGCAGCTGGGTGCGAAGCTGTCACTGAAGTACGTTGGAGATGGTGTGCCCACTTCCCGGGGCCAGGTGCCCCCGAAGGAGTGGAAGGCGTGGTACCAGGCTCCCGAGCCCAGCGCCGGGATCATGGACAGCCCGTTCGGTGGTGCGTCGCAGGCGACCGTCGGCGCGCGGCCCGTGGCCAAGGAGGAGACGCCGGACTGGGCGAAGCCGCAGGAGGACAAGCCCCCGTTCTGACGTAAAAGGCCCTCCCCCAGCCGAGGCGAGGGGAGGGCCACCACGTGGCGGGAGACGGATTTGAACCGTCGACCTTCAGATTATGAGCCTGACGAGCTGCCGAGCTGCTCTATCCCGCACCCCGATAGTACCCCCGCAAAGCGCGTGGCCCTCAACACCCCGTGGAAGGTGGAGGGCCACGACTTATCGAGGAAGGGCATCCTGATGAACCCAACTCTACCCGACGGGGCTGCTAGCGAACCCCCACCTCCAGGTCCTACGCTTCTCATCACACCGACTGCTGGAGCCAGGGAGGCGACCCTATGAACATTGCCCTGGCCTGGCACGACGCAGGCTTCTCGGTGGTGCCGATTCGCACCGACGGGAGTAAGCGTCCAACGCGGGAATGGGCGACGCTGCAACACATGCGGCTCACCCGCACCGAGGTGGAGTGGGTGTGGCACGAGGGCAGCCTCGGCGTAGCGGTCATCTGCGGCGCAGTCAGCAAGAACGCGGAGATGCTGGAGCTGGAGTCGGACGCGGTCGACAGTGAAGCCTTCGCCAAGATCGAATCAGCGATGGACACGGCCGGCATGCTGGACCTGTGGGACGCGCTACAGGGCGGATACGTGGAGTGGACGCCGTCGGGCGGCCTGCACTACATCTACCGCGTGTCCGACGGAGTGGTCCCGGGCAACACGAAGATCGCGAACCGGGCCGACAAGAAGACGCTGGCCGAGACGCGGGGCGAGGGCGGGTACGTCATCGTCGCCCCCACGTCCGGGGCGTGTCACCCGTCGGGCGAGTCGTGGACCGCGTTGTGGGGGAAGACGCCGGCCGACATCATGACCCTGACCATGGCCCAGCGGGACCAGCTGCACGCTGCACTGCGTTTGGCGCTGGACGAGACTCCACCACCCACCCCGGCCGTCGACCGCCGTCCGGCCCCCCTGCCGGGCCGGGGGAACCGTCCCGGGGATGCGTTCAACGAGCGGGCGACATGGGCCGAGATCCTGGAGCCGCACGGATGGCGGGTGGCCGAGAGTCGCGGCCAGGAGACGTTGTGG